>ERZ1699650.140-NODE-140-length-25010-cov-162.729954_pt1 | contig 25010 bp, 17 predicted proteins | sample MGYA00581512_ERZ1699650 | MGnify/ENA primary metagenome ERZ1699650 (study PRJEB42348, sample SAMEA6618698) | metagenome | isolation source: Polyester-degrading enrichment culture growing on monomer terephthalic acid, Te | collected 2019-05-17 ... | reverse complement strand
GGATGGCATTCCCGAGAACATCACCTTCTCCATTCCCAGAGAGTTACGGGTAAAAAACCTAGCTTGAGTATGTAAATGCCAGGCACGGCCGCCGCCGCTTGCAAGGAGCGGCGGAAAGTGGTCGATTTCCCCTGTCAAAAGTTTGAACCCGTTGGCAATCTCCGCGCCTTCCCAGCCACTTATCCTGCCGCTTGAACCGTCTGTCGGTTATGATGACGATAGATTGACAAAATCACTAAGCTAAGGGTTATCTATCTGTGGAACTGCCTATGAACAGCCAGAAAGGGGTCACGCTGATCGAACTGATGATTGCGGTCGGAATATTGGCGATTGTCGTGGCGATTGCTGTCCCCAACTTCCAGTCAATGATCCAAAATAATCGCCTGACTTCCGCAGCTAATGAAATGCTTGGCGTCTTTCAGGTCGCCCGGTCTGAAGCCATTCGAGCGAATCGCCGGGTCAGCCTGGCCTTTAACGCAACGCCGGATATCACCGCAGATGAAGCCCATATAGTCGTGTTCGTAGATTCTGACAGGGACGGCACTGAGGATGCAGGTGAACGGGTTCGCTCCTTGCTGTTGTCATCTGACTCGCTGGCGCTGGCTGCTGTCGATGGCGGTGGCACTGCCATGACCCAAGTCGGCTTCCTGCCGGACGGCAGAACCGTAAACAGTGCGACCATGACTGCCAGTGTATGCGATGATCGAAATCGGGGGCAGCAACTGGTCTTGCGAGCGTCGGGGCAATCACGATTAACGGGAGCGATTACATGTCCGTGAACAATCAGCCCGTGGCAGGTTCAAGCCAGGGCGGCTTCTCCCTGATTGAAGTATTGGTAACCGTTGTCATTTTGGCTGTCGGCCTACTTGGAGTGGCAGGCGTTCAGGCGTTGGGTTTGCGAACGGCCAATGTAGCCCTTGAGCACAGTCTGGTGACGACTTTGGCGACCGATATCGCCGAACGTATCAGGGCGAATCCGATCGCATTTCAAGCCGATCAATACGTCATTGAGGTAGATGTGGACAACCCTCCCGGGGGGAATGAGTGTTTGCAAGCTTGCTCGACTCAGGAGCGAGCTGAATCGGACATTTTAGGGTGGTACAACCGATTGTTGATACTTGACCAGGTCAGTGCCGAGATCACGCGCAACGGTACGGTGGCTGAAATATCGATCAGTTGGGTAGAACCAGGCATCGGATTCGGTAGCGATGATGCAGAGCAGGCCCAAAACTTTGTGTACCAGACTCGTCTGAACTGAGGAAGCTGATCAATGATGTTGCAAAAAGGCTTTTCCATCGTCGAGCTGATGATTGCCATTACACTGAGCTTACTGCTAGGGATTGGCATTTTTCAGGTCTTTACCTCCAACCAGGAAAGCGCGCGGCTCACCCAGGCATTGGTAGAAGTTCAGGATACTGGCCGACTATCACTCGACCTTATCGCGCGGGACATCCGCAACGCCGGATACTGGGGTTGTGCTGGTGGGTTGGACAGGGTGAACAGCACAGTTGATACGGGTGGTACTGATTATGATGCCGATATTCACGGCATCGGCGCAGCGGGGACTGGCGGCGGCGTTAGCGCATTGGATGACGTGGCAGCTGGAACAGATGTTTACGGTGTCGCCGTAGTTGAAGGAACAGACGTACTTCAACTGCGTTCGATGTCTTCCGACGGAATTTCAATTGCCCAGGCGATGCCAACTGTGTCGGCGGCAATGTTTGTTAGTGACAACAACGATTTTGCTCAAGGCGATGTTATAGCCGTGAGTGATTGCCAGTCTGCAGATGTTTTTCAGATCACGAATGTCAATACGGCCGGTGGCGCGGATAACCTGGTCCACAACACAGGCAACACAGTAAACCCTGGTAACAGTACAGGTTCGCTCAGCCGTCAATATGGCATTGGTAGTCAAATACTGCGCCCAACGTTTAGAAGCTATTTTTTGAATGAGCAAGCGGGAGTCAGGCGATTGATGTTCAGGAATGAACAGAATGTTACCACCGTTTTTGCCGACAATGTTGAAGACTTTCAACTGATGTTCGGTGTTGACAGTACCGGTGACGGTGTTGCGGATATTTTTGTGAGTGGCACAACGATAGATAACGAAATCGCCGGGGCCGGCACCTATGATTATGATGATGTGCTTACGATCGAAGTGCGATTAAGAGTTGCCTCTTCCTTAACCGATGTTGTTGATGAGGGTATTGTTTATGCTTGGAATGGCAATGCCGCCTTGCCAGCCGGGGTTGACGAAGGCCGGTTGCGTCGAGAATTTTCCTCTGTATCCACTGTGCGGAGCCGAATCCCGTGAGACATGCTGATAATAGATTGTCCGGAAGCCATCGTTCGCAGCGCGGTGTTGTTCTCATTACGGCGCTGATTTTCCTGGTCGTACTGACCCTGGTGGCAGTCACAACCGTTCAGAACGTGACTTTGCAAGAGCAAATGACGTCAAACGTCCGGCAAGGGAGCATTGCTTTGGAAATTGCCGAAAACGGACTGCGAGATGCGGAACAGTTCCTCCTCAATTTGCCCAATTCAGGCGCTTTTTTCGTATCAGGTGATGGCTTGTACGATCAGAATGACGCGCCTTTACCCTGGGAGGTGGATTGGGGAAGCACAGCAGTCCGCGCGGGGAATGAGGTTACCATCAATGGAATCCCTTATGAGACGCGCTATTTTATTGAGTTCATAGGGCCTTTTTTTGAACAGCAGGAAACGGGTGAGATTGTGACTGGAGGGGCGCTTGGTGCCATTGGTCAAAACCTCGGTTACCGGATCGTTGCCCGAGGCTTAGGGAACGATGGTGTGACAGAGCGTATTGTTGAAACCTATGTTGCAAGAACTTTCCAATAGCAGCTTAATACCGAACTAGTTAGCTCAGATTCTCTCAGGAGAGACATCATGACACGTTCATTAACTACGTTACTGGCCTTTTCGATGATCTTCATGATCGCGGAGCAGGCATACGCAGAAAACATTGTTCTTGAGGATTACCCGGTTAACTACGGTATTCGTGCCAAACCTAATATCTTATTGGCAGTTGACGACTCTGGCTCTATGGATGTTGAGCTGTCCTTAGTCGGCACCTTGGAAGGGTACGGATATTGGGATGGCACACCGTCCAGTTTTGTCGAAGGTGGTCAGCCTCGTGCGTCAGGGGGCTCTCGATTTACTCACCTGTTTCCGTTTGGCAATGCTAGCCCAAACAGCTCATCTGAGACCAACAGGTACAATGGTGGAGAGCATTTTGGTAATTTCTATGTCCCACCATTTGACGCCTATGGGTTTATGCGCTCCAGTGACTGGAATGCCGCATTCTATGACCCTGACCTGGAATACGAACCATGGCCAACCTATGGGGGGTACGGTTGGCCGAACATAGAGCCAACAGAAGCCTGGCTCGATCCGGGGCTTATAGGCAGTTCGCAAACAGGCCGGAGGATTGATTTAACGGCTCCCGTTGCTGCAAGTGCCTTCGGAACTGGCAGGCAAGGCGAGTTCGCGGCGTTGTTTGGAATGTGGTGCAACAATAACGGGGATTTGTGTACAAACAGCCAATACCGTGGCTTTCAATATTGGCCTGCCACTTATTATGTACCGGATACCACTTCTGTGTTTACAGTCGATGCTAGCGTTCCTGTATTAGGGGCGAATACATACAGTTGTTCCGACACCAGTACACTGGACCCTGTGCTATACCAGGCCTTCCACGGCAACCGGTCAGCCTTTTCCGGCGTAGACGCGTTTGCGCCAGATGGTACATGCCTGGAAAGGGTAGCCATTGACTCTACGAGAACCTCGTACCCGAGTGGCAGAACCTATGACGAAGAGCTACAGAACTTTGCAAACTGGTTTACTTATTATCGAAAGCGACATCAGGTAGCCCGAGGTGCACTCGGAGCATCCCTGCAAGGTATTCGTGGTATCCGATCAGGCTTGTATTGGATTAACAACCGCCGAAACATCAACATGTACGATTTGGACGACAGTGCTGACCTCAATACGATGCTGGGTGAAAATTACTATCGTGTTGCCGGTGGCAGCACTCCAAATCGTCAAGCGCTGTACCACGCCGGGGACCAGTTTGATACGAACCAAGACATTATCCAGTACTCATGTCAGCGCAATTACACTTTGATGTTCACGGATGGTTACTGGAACGGTAGTTTTAGTGGCTTGGGCAATATGAACGGATCACGGGGGGAACCCTATGCTGATACCGTATCCAACACCCTTGCCGATGTGTCGGACTATTTCTACAACCGGTCGCTACGAGCTGGTACAAACGATGTCAATGGAGACACTATTGTGCCTGGTGAAGTCCCTTTGCCAGAGGCTTGTACTGACGGCACGGCAGAGCCGTGGTTAGACTGCAACCCTAACTTGCATATGAATACTTATGCCGTTAGTTTTGGTCTGGCTGGCCAGGACGTATTGGGTCAGACATATGACAATGGAACAATTTCAGGCGTGTACGACAAAGTCAGAGACGCCCATTTGGTGCCACCGACCTGGCCTGGCTCTATTGGGTTTGATGGTCGCACAATAGACGACCTCTACCACGCAGCAGTTAGCGGGCGTGGAGAGATGTACTATGCTCAACGCCCTCAGGAGTTGAAAGACGAATTGCAAGCAGCATTGAGGGATATTCTTGCTACAGAAGGTTCTGCTGCCGGTCTTACTTTCAACAGCGCTACCTTGAATTCAGAGAGCTTGGTATTCAATACAATTTTTAACACCACCAACTGGACAGGGGATCTGATTGCAACGAAGCTGGATCCGAGCACCGGTGCACCCACCGGAGGAACCGCATGGAAAGCACAAGAGGTTCTTGAAAACCAAGACTGGGAAGACCGGCACATCATTTCCTTTAACGATAGCACCGGGCAGTCAGTGTTGTTTGAGTGGGGCAACTTAACACTGGATCAGCAGGCAGACTTGTCCACCAGCCCGGACGGTACTCCCGATTCTTTGGGGCAGGAACGACTGGATTACTTGCGTGGTGACCGCTCGGAAGAGGGTACGATATTCCGGGAGCGGCTCGCGCTGCTAGGGGATATGGTTAGCTCTACCCCAGCTTACGTTGCCAATACATCAGTAACTTGGCCCGACTACGACGAGAACAATTTGTTTGGTGGTGGGGGTAGCGGTGAATCGCACAGTTTTTTCCGAAACACGACTGTTCGTGACCGAGACCCAATGATCTACGTTGGCGCTAACGACGGTATGCTTCACGGCTTCGACGCAACCAATGGTACGGGTGGTGGTGTCGAGCGCCTGGCCTATCTACCTTCGGCCATGTTCTCAAGCGATGCCAGAGAAGGATTGCACTTCTTAACGGACCCGGATTATACCCACCGCTTCTATGTGGATGCCGAGCCAGCGTATTCCGATGTCTATGTGAACAGGGGTGGTACCAGTGAGTGGCGTACTGTCCTTTCAGGAGGATTTCGCTCGGGAGGTAAAGGGTTCTATGCTCTGGATATCACCGACCCCGATGAGTTTACCGACGCCAATGTCGCCGACAGGGTCCTGTTCGAGTATGCCGATCTGACAGACCCCTATTTGGGTTATATGTTTGAACGCCCATCTATCGGTATGCTCAATAATGGTGAGTGGGCCTTGATCTATGGCAATGGCTACAACAGCATTAATGAGGAGGGTGCTATTTATGTCGTCTTTATTGAGCGGGTGTTGGCTGATGGCTGGATTGAGGGAGATACGTTCATGCGATTCCCAACAGAAGTCGCCGGTGCGATCAATGGCATTACCGCCATCGATTATGAGTCCGACCGCGTTATTGATGCAATTTACGCGTCGGATGCGGGTGGCTATATTTGGAAACTTGATCTCACGGCGACCAATGAAGCAACCTGGGGATATGCCTTAGCGTCGGGTGGCAATCCCGAACCGTTCTATGAAGCCGTCAACGACGCTGGCGAAAGACAGCCGATCATCACGCGGCCCCGGGTTATTAAGCATACTTCAGTAGATGATGCTAATAATAACGCACCGAACCGAATGGTTATCTTCGGTACAGGCAGTATGGTTGAGCAAGCGGATCTGAATTCGACTGACACTCAAAGCTTTTACGCAGTCTGGGATGATGGGTCAGCCACGACTGCTTCGTTTGTTCGCTCAGACTTGCTTGAAAGTGAAGTTACAGCGATTACCAACAGTGATGGCTTCCCTCAGCGTGAGCTGGCTGTGACTTCTAATCAGAGCCCATGGGGTGGCAATAATCAGGGGTTCTACTTTGATATGCCTCTTACCGGTGAACGGGTCCTTGATTACATCGATATTCGTGAAAGCAAGCAAAGCCCGGGAGAGTTCTACGCGCTATTTTCCAGTGTCATTCCAGATTCGGATGTCTGTAGCTATGGCGGTGTTTCCTGGGTCATGGCAGTAGACCTGCGCACTGGCGCTGCACCAACGTATGCAGTTTTTGATACGAATCAGGATGGTGTGATCGACGAGGATGACGAAGCGGCCGCTGGGGTATTCTCGGATGATTACCTCGTCGACTTCGTCGCAGTGGGTGGCCTTGGCTACGGTAATACGTCTACTGGGGAGATCGTTACCTTTACCATTGAAGAAGGTCAACAGAGCTTTACCGGTCGTATGGGCTGGCAGGAATTGATTGCACGATAAAAAATAGCGGGTCAACAGGCCCGCAGGTTACTCTGCTGATATCCGGCAAACAGAGGCGTACTGAAAACATGAAATACCACAAGAACGGCTTTACCCTGATTGAATTGATGATCGTCGTGGGGATCATTGGCATTCTGGCGGGCATTGCGATTCCGGCCTATCAGAATCAGATTGAGAAGGGGCGCCGATCAGACTGTCAAGCTAACATGACTGCTGCGGCCAATGCGATGGAGCGCTTTCGTACCGGTGCCGGACAGGGTAGTTACGCGACAGCGGCGGTTGGTGCGGGGGGGGGTATTCGGAGGTACCTGTCCTCTGGATGGCAGTACCACCTACTACACACTGACGCTGCCTGTTCTGACTCAGAGTACCTATACCATATTGGCTACTCCAGCAGGGCCTATGACCAATACGGGCAGAATGACTGTTACTCATACCGGGCAACGTTGTTGGTTTGACGATGAAGATACAGCGGGTGGTGTGTGTAAACCGTTTTAGCGTTTTGGCTAGCAGGAGGCTAGGAGCACACTATGTTTTGTTGTGTGCCCTGATACCGTCGATCCACGACCCCATCGCCATCGGTGTCGTTTGAAAAGCGGAGCCTACCAAGGTGAGTGCTGCTCATATGAAAGGCTAAGTGGTCCAGTTCCCCGGTCGGGCAAACGGTGAGGCTTCGTAAATTGCCGGACAAACCACTTGCGCGATAGCGAAAGTAAGGCAAGGCGGCTATGCCTTTGTACATAATCAGGCGGGTTTTTGGCGGGATGTTGAGCTCGGCTAGCAGGTCAGCAGTGTCGTTGTAAAAGTGGTTGTTGTCGTCGTCGAAGAAAGCATGCCAGGGTTGGTTCAGGTCGCTCACACATCGGCCGGCAACAACTGGGCAGACGGTCACCCAACGCTGTCGACTGATCGCCTGCTGGCGAGCTGCTCTTAACAACCCTGCCCAGCGCCACTGCAGTTGCTTACCTTGATGAGCCTCCACCAAGTTCGAAAAATGTGGCCATGCGATGGTCGTAACGATGCTCATAATAGCGACCGCCAACAACAGTTCGACTGCCGTTACGCCCGACAGGGTTGAAAATTTGGACTTCATTAAAGGTGCATCCCTGAGATTAATCGGTTTGTGTTGCTTTATCCTTAAGCAACGCCAGGGATTAGGGTGTGCGGGGAGTTCTAGCAGGGCAAGCTTGAGTGGCTGAATTTGTGATCACAATCTCAAGATGTCATTTGGCGTTGTGATCAACTCGACTAATCCAACCCCAGTTTCTTCAACCGATATCGCAAAGCCCGAAAAGTAATACCCAGCCGTTTCGCAGCCGCGGTCCGGTTCCACCGGGTTTCTTCCAGGGCCTGTTCAACCACTTCCCGCTCAACCTCCATCAAGTAGTCTTCCAGGTTCATGTCGCTGGGCCGAGCGTAACGTTCCCCGTTGCCATTGCCGTTGGCCCCAGAAATGGCGGCTGCGGGCGTCTGGTCCAGTTGCAGATCGCGCAGGCCTATGCGGTCGTCTTCGCATAGGGTGTAGGCTCGCTCCAGTATGTTTTCCAGCTCTCGAACGTTACCGGGAAAGGGGTAATTCATCAGAGCGTTCTCAGCCGCTTTGTCGAGCCGTGCTGGTGTCAGCTCGTAGGATTCGGCAATACGGATCAGAATGCGCTGACACAGGAGCGGGATGTCACTGGTGCGCTCGCGCAGGGCGGGCACCGGCAGGTTGATCACATTGATGCGGTAGAACAGATCTTGTCGGAATTCGCCCGAGGCGACCAGGGCATCGAGGTTTTTATGCGTCGCGCTGAGTATGCGAACATCAACATCGGTTTCCTGCTGGCTGCCGATGGAGCGAATCTTTTTCTCCTGAATCGAGCGCAGCAGTTTGACCTGCATGGCCAGAGGGAGGTCGGCCACTTCATCCAAAAAGAGGGTGCCATTGTTGGCGGCCTGAAAAAAGCCAGCCTTGTCTTCAGAAGCCCCGGTGAACGCGCCTTTCTTGTGACCAAAAAATTCGCTTTCCATCAGTTCACTGGGGATGGCGCCGCAGTTAACCGGTACGAAGGGCCCTTCAGAACGTGGCCCCAGTGCGTGTATCTGACGGGCAACCAACTCTTTACCGGTGCCCGATTCGCCTTGAATAAACACAGGTGCCTGGCTGCGAGCAAGCTTTCGAATCTTGCTTTGCAGGTGTGTCATCGCTTCGGATTCACCCACCATGGTGGGCACGGCTTGCGCGGGTGAGGCTTGGCTAGAGGGTGTGTTGCTGATTTTCAGTGCCTGGTTAACCAGGGCACGCAAGCGGTCAATCTCGACCGGCTTGGATACGAAATCGAAGGCGCCGGCTTTTAGGGAATCAATGGCCAATTCCATGTTGCCGTGAGCCGTGATCATCGCCACGGGCGTATCAGGGCGCTTGTGTTGAATGTATTTTACCAGCTCTAACCCATTGCCATCGGGCAGACGCATGTCGGTCAGGCACAGATCGTAGGCGTGCTGGTCGATCTGACGGATGGCAGACTTAAGATCCGGCACGCTGAGGGTGTCCAGGCCCATGCGCATCAGGGTCAGTTCAAGCAGTTCTCGAATGTCGGGTTCGTCATCGACAATCAGGACGCGTTGATTGGCCATGTTGGTATTTACTCCTGTACAGCAGCGTGCGCAAAAAGGATTCGGAAGCAAGCGCCATTTTCATCGCCGGTATAGAACAGCCGGGCGCGGTTGGCTTCGGACAATTCTTTGGCAATGTACAAACCCAGGCCGGTTCCAGTGGCTTCGGTGGTGTAAAACGGCTCGAACAAATGCTTTAACTGGTCTTCGGGAATGCCCGGGCCAAAGTCCCTGATGTCCATAAACGGTTGCTCGGTATCTGACAGTTTACCCAATTGAATAGCGACTTTCCGTGAACCGGTTCTGAGTTCACTATAGCGTAGCCCATTGTCGACCAGGTTGATGACCACCTGCATCATGCGTTTGGGGTCGATTCGAACCCGGATGTCCGGGTCTCCTTTTATGTCGATGTTGTCCGACTTGAGGTGGCCCTGGCAATACTCGCTCAGGCAATCGTCCAGAAATTCGCGCAGGTAGATAGGCTCTAGCTGCAGATTCAGCTGTCGCGACATATCCAGGATGTTGTTGATGATGGTGTTAATGCGGTTACTGTGATTGCGGACGATGCTAAGCAACCGCTGGTCGCCTTCATCGAGCGAGGGGTTCTCGGCGAGTAACTGGGAGGCATGGCTGATTGCGCCCAGTGGGTTGCGAATTTCATGTGCAATGGACGCCGTTAACCGGCCCAGCGAGGCGAGTTTCAAGTGCTGGGCTTGCTGCTGCACTCGTCCGGTGTCTTCAATGAAAATGATCAGATCGCATTTTGGGCTGTCTTGCAGCGGGGCAAAATTTAACTGTACCAGGGGGTGGTCTTTGTCCATTTGCAAGGGCTCAGTGCGTTCAGTCGGTTCTGCCTGCCAGCTTTCCATGCGTTTTTGCACGGGCTGCGGCAGCCAGAACGCCCGCTTTTCGGTCATGCCGAGCAGGTCTTTGGCGGCATCGTTCATCAGCCGAATGGCCCCTTCCCAGGTGGTTACAATGATGCCGGTGCGCATCCGCTGGACGATCAGTTCGTTCAGGTGGCGCAAGTCCAGAATGGTGTCGGCCTGAGCCCGGGCCAGTTGTTCGGTCGAGCGCACGCGTGACGTCAGGTATTGCAGCAATAGGGTAACGGCAAAGAAGGCAACCCCCAGCAGAGCCGCCTGAAGCAGGTTATCCTCACCCAGGGTATTAACCGACAGAATCTCGGTATAGACGGCGCCGGAGGCCGCCATGGCCGCCACCAACATGCTGTGCTGAAACCGCAATAACAGGCTGCCGATGGCCACACTGACGATCATCAGGTTGCCAAAGCCGGTGCCCACGCCACCTAGGTAGTGGAGAATCAGCGATTGCATCAGGATGTCTGTCAGCAATAGGACCACGGTCGGTATGCTGCCCATTTGTCCGCGCACCGTTACCACCAGACCGATGATGCAGATGACCACATAGGTCAGAGTGGCATACAGAAACGAATCTGCATTTAGCCGGGGCAGAGCCATCATGGTCTCTAATGGCATCAGCGCCAGCACGCTCAGGGCGCTGGCCAGCATCAGCCTGTAGATGCCGTAGTAAAACAGGATCTGCTGGCGGCGATAGCTTGGGTACTGGGGCGAGAAAATCATTGTCGGTTGCGTTTCCTGTCGCAAAGTACCTAATGGGCGGGCCCGTTTGAGTTGCTCAGTATAAACACCCTTCAGGCCGTGAAAACAACACCCGGTGCTCCCGACTTGTTCTGCCCCGGTGAAAACCGGACAATAGCGGGCCTCAGTCATCGGTGGAGAAGGTAATGACGTTGCGTGTGGCCCTGGTTCAGGATCGGTTTCCGGTCGGCGACATTCCCGGCAATACTCAGAAAGTGCTGGAGCGGGCGCAGGCGGCTATAGACCAGGGTGCCGATCTGGTCGTGTTTCCGGAGCTGACGCTGGCGGGTTACCCACCGGAAGACCTGCTGCTGCGCCCGAGCCTTGGGTTGCGAATCAATGACGCACTGGACGAGATAAAGGCCGCTGCATTGCCGATCGGTATTGTGGTGGGCTACCCGGAGCGAGAGCAGGGTGCCTTGTATAACAAAGCCATGCTGATCGACCGGGGGGAGGTCATTGCCGACTACCGCAAGCAGCATTTGCCGAATTACCAGGTGTTCGACGAGAAGCGCTATTTCACCAAAGGCACTGAAACCTGTGTGTTCGATTACAAGGGCGCACGGCTGGCACTGACCATTTGCGAAGACATCTGGTACGACGGACCAGCCCGCCGGGCCGCCGAGGCCGGCGCGGAAATCAACATCAACATCAACGGTAGCCCCTATCACATTGGTCGTCTGCCCGAACGTCATGCTCAGGTTTCCCGGGTGTCGAAGGCCTTCAGCGCGATGACCCTCTATGTCAATCATCTTGGGGGTCAGGATGAACTGGTTTTTGACGGCGGGTCCTTCATTACCCAGAGCGATGGTGAGATTGCCGTGATGTTGCCGGAATTCGAACCGGCGCTGACCTGTGTCGACCTGCACCAAACCCAGAGCGGCTGGCAGGTGGCAGAACCCTCCAAGGTGCCCGTACTGGACAATGAAGAGGCGCTTTATGAGGCGCTGGTGATGGGCCTGGCTGACTACGTGAACCGCAATGGCTTCCCGGGGGTGGTGCTGGGGCTGTCTGGCGGTATTGACTCGGCACTGAGCGCCGCCATCGCGGTTGATGCGCTGGGCAAAGACCGGGTACATGCGGTGATGATGCCTTACACCTACACCGCAGAAATGAGTTTGGAAGATGCCCGGGCCGAGGCTGACTTGCTGGGCATTCGTTACGACGTGTTACCCATCGGGTCGGCCTATGAAGCGGCGCTTCAGACGGTTAGCCCGCTGTTCGAGGGGCGTGATGTCGATACCACCGAGCAGAACATGCAATCGCGCATGCGGGGCCTGTTCCTGATGGCGCTGTCGAACAAACTGGGCGCCATGGTGCTGACCACGGGCAACAAGAGTGAGATGGCGGTAGGCTACGCCACCCTCTACGGTGATATGTGCGGCGGCTTCAATGCGCTAAAAGACGTGCCCAAGACCTGGGTGTACAAACTTTCGAACTGGCGCAACGCTCGCAGCCGGGTGATACCGGAGCGGGTGATCACCCGGCCGCCCTCGGCTGAGCTGGCGCCAGACCAGAAAGACGAAGACAGCCTTCCACCCTATGACATTCTGGACGCCATCATCGAGCGCTACGTCGAACGGGATGAAAGCCTCGATACCATCGTGAACGCAGGCTTTGATGCAGCAGAAACCGAACGGGTCATTCGATTGATTGACCGCAACGAGTACAAACGCCAGCAGGCACCTGAGGGGGTGAGGGTCACCCGCCGAGGTTTCGGTACCGACCGGCGATACCCACTAACACATGGCTGGAAACCGGGCCGCTAGCAAGGACCACTGGTTGTCTGACTAGCTAAAGAAGCCCAGTGTCAGGATTTTAAGCCACCAGCGGTCCTGCTGCAGGTAGGGAGATTCGTACTCACCGCTGGCCAGGGTGACATGTCCCGGGTAATCGCGTTGCAGAGCCTCCAGCGCCAGCGCCCGGTCTTCCGGCAGGCCGAGCTGGTTGTAGGATTCAATCAACACCACCAGCGCATCGCCCTGGGCACTGACGCCCGGGTAATGCTGGCGCACCACCTGAGCCCGCTCGGCGGCGGCTACCCAGGCATCACGACGCATGTAGTAGTCGGCGACAATCAGTTCATGACGGGCCAGGGCGTCTTTCAGAATAATCATCGTATCGGTGGCGTCTTCACGATACTCGCTGGTCGGGAAGCGCTGCAGAAACTGCCCAAGCGCTTCAAACGCACTTTCACCCTGAGCTTGAGAACGCAGGGCGAGGTCACCACGGCCCGTGATACCCGCGTTCTGTTCGTACAACTTGTAGTAGCTCATGCCCCTGAGATACCAGGCGTAGTCGACATTGGGGTGGTCCGGGTTCAGCCGCGTGAAGCGGTCGGCATCGAGCAGGGCCTGGGCGTGGTCGTTGCTCATGTAGCGGGCGTACATCAAGTCCAGTTGCAGCTGTTTGGCATAGCGGCCAAACGGGAAGCGGCTCTCCAGTTGCTCCAGGGTATCGATCGCCAGCGTGTAGTTGCGATTCTCCAAATGCCCCGATGCCTGCTCATAGAGCGCCTGCTCCGATTCCTGATTGTTGGTTTGGAACAGGCTGCAGCCTCCCAGTGTCAGGGAAAGCAGGAGAATCGATACCAGTGCTGGCCAATTGAATGTTGCAGAATGACGGTGAAACATGCGTTGGGTCCGGCCCTTGAAGTACAATAGGCGGCTATTGTAACCACAGGCACCCAAGGGCTCCAATGACCGATTCCCCCCAGACGCTGGAAGACAGCAAAACAGTACCGCTCGAAATGGGCCAGAAGCGGCTCGATCAGGTCGCGGCAAGCCTGTTCAGCGAGTATTCCCGCTCGCGGATTCAGCAATGGATCAAGGAAGGTCAAGTCCTGGTAAATGGCCAGGTACGAAAACCCCGGGACAAACTGATTGGCGGTGAAACCCTTAGCCTGAAGGCCGTTCTGATCGATGAAGAGCGTTGGGAAGCTGAACCCGTAGAGTTGAATGTTGTCTATGAAGACGAAGACCTTATCGTCATCAACAAGCCTGCCGGCCTGGTCGTGCACCCTGGGGCCGGTACGCCGGGCGGTACCCTGCTGAACGGCCTGCTGTATCGCTATCCGGAACTCAAGTCGGTACCTCGTGCGGGCATTGTGCACCGCATCGATAAAGACACCACCGGCCTGATGGTGGTCGCCCGGAATCTGGCCGCGCACACCAGCCTGGTGAACCAACTGCAGGACCGCACCATGGGCCGGGAGTACGAGGCGCTGGTCACCGGCACCATGACGGGCGGCGGTCGTGTGAATGAGCCGATAGGCCGACATGCCACGGCTCGCACCAAGATGGCGGTGACGCCTACCGGTAAAGAAGCCACCACGCATTACCGGGTCACCGATCGCTTTCGCAACCACACTTTCATTCGATGCAAGCTGGAAACGGGCCGCACACACCAGATTCGGGTGCACATGGCACACATCGGCTATCCTTTGGTGGGTGATCCGGTGTATGCCGGTCGCAAACGCCTCCCCAAGGGCGTAACACGAGCGGTATCGGAAGCCTTGCGTCAGTTTGAACGCCAGGCACTGCATGCCGCACAACTTGAATTAATTCACCCTCGTACCGGCGAGCGCATGGCCTGGCAAGCCGACACACCCGATGACATGCTCGATTTGCTGGCGCTGCTTGAGGCGGATCACGAAGGTGAGGTGGATGAAGACGAATTATGACCATGGATAGGCCCTTGTGGCCGGTGCCCAATGCAGTGCAACTGGGCTGGACGACTCGCCAGGGCGGGCACAGCGAGGGCCCTTTCAGCAGCAATAACCAGGCGCATCATGTCGGCGACTCAACCGCCGCTGTGGAAGCGAACCGGGCCGATCTGTTAGCGGAAATGGCTGGTTGTGAGCATATCTGCTGGCTGTCTCAGGTGCATGGTACCCGGGTAGTCGAGGCAGAAACGGCTACAGAAGGCACTGAGGCCGATGCTGCCACAGTATCCCAGCCCGGTATTGCCGCTGCCGTGATGACAGCCGACTGTTTACCCGTGTTTTTCTGGCAGGATGACGGTGCCCGGGTGGCCATTGCCCATGCTGGCTGGCGGGGGTTGTCGGCGGGAGTTCTCAACGAAACATTGCAGCAATTTAAGGATCCGACCCGGGTGCGCTGTGGGCTCGGCCCTGCCATTGGCCCGGAGGCTTTCGAAGTCGGCATGGATGTGGTTGAAGCCTTTTCCGACTGGCCGGGCGCGCAACGCTGTTTCAAACCGGCTGGTTCGCCGGGTAAATGGCTGGCTGATTTGTCGCAACTGGCTGAATTTTGGCTCCAGGAAGCAGGGGTCCCCGCCGTCTACCGCACCCAGGCCTGCACCTTTAACGATGCCGAGCATTACTATTCCTACCGGCGTGATGGCACCACGGGGCGTATGGTCAACGTGATATGGCGCAGCACTCCATCTACCTGAGCCCAAAAATTTTAACAAAAACTGATCCGGGTCAACTGTTCAAATTTCAAGCGCTTGTTATTAAGCGCTTAGCCCCTATTTTCCTACTAACTTGAACAGATTATTGAGGGTACCTAATGCGTATCGACCGCCTGACCAGCAAATTGCAGGTCGCACTCTCCGATGCTCAGTCCGTTGCGCTGGGCAGAGACCATAACTTCATTGAACCGGCGCACTTGCTGGTGGCATTGCTCGACCAGAAAGGCTCGGCCATAGCCCCCCTGTTGCGTAACGCCGGGGCTGATGTAGCCCAGTTAAAAGCCGGGCTTGCCAGTTACCTGGACGGCCTGCCGCAAATTCAGAACCACGACGGCGAAGTGCATATGTCCAACGACCTGGGCCGGGTCATGAACTTTGCCGACAAGCTGGCTCAGAAGCGGCAGGACCAATACATCGCCAGTGAGCTGGTGATATTGGCGATGACGCAGGATCGTAGCCGCATTGCCTCGGTTCTGCGCGACGCGGGTGTGACCGCCGAGAAACTTGAAGCCGCCATCGACCAGGTGCGCGGTGGCGAGTCGGTTAATACCCAGGAAGCCGAAGAAAGCCGCCAGGCACTGGAGAAATACACCGTCGACCTGACCTCTCAGGCCGAAGCCGGAAAGCTGGACCCAGTGATCGGACGCGACGACGAAATACGCCGCACCATTCAGGTTCTGCAACGCCGGCGCAAAAACAACCCGGTGTTGATCGGTGAGCCAGGTGTGGGTAAAACCGCCATCGTCGAAGGGCTGGCGCAGCGCATCGTCAACGGCGAAGTGCCGGAAACACTGAAAGACAAGCGCGTGCTGTCACTGGACCTTGGCTCATTACTGGCCGGTGCCAAATACCGCGGTGAATTCGAAGAACGGTTGAAAGCGGTATTGAACGAACTGTCGAAGCAGGAAGGTCAGATCATTCTGTTTATCGATGAGCTGCACACCATGGTCGGCGCGGGTAAGAGCGAAGGCGCCATGGATGCCGGCAATATGCTGAAGCCGGCGCTGGCCCGGGGTGAACTGCACTGCGTGGGTGCCACAACGCTGAACGAATACCGCCAGTACATTGAAAAAGACGGTGCACTGGAGCGGCGCTTCCAGAAAGTACAGGTCAACGAGCCCAATGAAGAAGACAGCATTGCCATTCTTCGCGGCTTGAAAGAACGGTATGAGGTTCACCACGGCGTCACCATTACCGACTCGGCAATCATTGCGGCTACGCGCCTGTCTCAGCGGTACATCACCGACCGACAATTGCCTGATAAGGCCATCGACCTGATCGACGAAGCGGCCAGCCGCATTCGCATGGAAATCGACTCCAAGCCGGAAAGCATGGACAAGATGGAGCGTCGGTTGATTCAGTTGAAGATCGAAGCGGAAGCGCTGAAAAAAGACGACGACAAGCTGACGCGTAAAACCCTGAACCAGCTGGAGCAGACCATCGAACAACTGGAGCGTGAATACGCGGATCTGGAAGAAATCTGGAACACCGAAAAAGCGGCCGTGCAGGGCACTCAGCATGTTAAAGAACAACTGGAGCAGACCCGCATCGAGCTGGAAACGGCTCGCCGCAGCGGTGACCTGGCGCGCATGTCCGAATTGCAGTACGGCCGAATTCCGGAGCTGGAAAAGCAGCTCGATATGGCCAGCCAGGCCGAAATGATGGACATGCAGTTGCTGCACAACAAAGTCACCGACGAGACCATCGCCAACGTGATATCCCGCTGGACCGGTATTCCGGTCGACAAGATGCTGGAAGGCGAGCGCGAGAAACTGCTGCATATGGAAGACAACCTGCACAGCCGGGTAGTTGGCCAGCAGGAAGCGCTGGTAGCTGTGTCCAACGCCATTCGCCGTTCTCGCTCCGGCTTGTCGGATCCAAACCGGCCGAATGGGTCTTTCCTGTTCCTCGGCCCCACCGGTGTGGGTAAAACCGAGTTGTGTAAGGCGCTGGCCGAGTTCCTGTTCGACACCGAAGAGGCGATGGTCCGTATCGATATGTCGGAATTTATGGAGAAGCATTCCGTTGCCCGCCTGATCGGGGCGCCTCCGGGGTATGTGGGCTACGAAGAAGGCGGTTACCTGACTGAAGCTGTGCGTCGCCGGCCTTACTCGGTGATCTTGCTCGATGAAGTGGAAAAAGCCCACGGCGATGTCTTCAACATCCTGTTGCAAGTGCTGGACGACGGTCGTCTGACCGATGGTCAGGGCCGCACGGTGGATTTCCGCAACACAGTCATTGTGATGACCTCGAACTTGGGCAGCGACATCATTCAAACGCTGGCGGGTGAAGAGAATTACGAGGCCATGAAGTCATCGGTGATGGACGTGGTCGGTCAGCATTTCCGGCCAGAGTTCATTAACCGGGTCGATGAGGTGGTGGTGTTCCACCCGCTGCAGCGCAACCAGATGCGCGGCATTGCCGACATTCAACTGGCGGCATTGCGGGCACGCCTGACCGAGCAGGGCATGAAGTTGCACTTGACCGAGGAAGCCATGGACAAGATCTGTGCTGCGGGATATGACCCGGTGTACGGCGCTCGCCCGCTCAAACGGGTGATTCAGCGGGAGCTGGAAAACAGTCTGGCGCAATCCCTGTTGCGCGGTGATTTTGGCAGTGGCGATGCCATTGCGGCAGAAGTGCGCGATGGTGAGATCGTGTTTTCTGTGGGGCACTGAGTGTGAGCAATGAATACACTCAAAAGTCAGAGTTCCCAATGAACTGAGTGTCAGGTGTCGGGTAACCCTTTCTGGGGAAGTCTGAGGCATGGACTAAAACGCCGGGAGCGTTTTAGCACGAGCGAAGCGAGCCCGTAGGGGGAATCCCATGGAGGGGATTCATATCCCGAGGTCTAGGCCCCATGGATGGGTTAGCGCCGGCCCCAGATAGGGTTACCCGGTGCCTGACACGGACCCCAGGCATCAAGGCTAAACCAAACTCGGAGGTTTGAATTATTCAGTAGCCCCCGGGTTCAGCGCATCTATCGCCATCTCAGCCATGATCCAGTCCTGAAAGGCTTTCATCGCCGGGGTCAGTGGCCGGTTTTTGCGGTACACCAGGTAAAAGGATTTGGACAGTTCCAGCGGAATATCCAGCGGAGCGACAAGCTCGCCGGACTGGATTTCCTCGCTGATCAAACTGATGTCCGACAGGGCGACGCCCAGGCCTCTCGCTGCGGCCTGGGCTGTTAAAAGACCACTGGAGAGAAACATGCCCTTGCGGGTTTCCCGGTACTCGGTGCCGGCCGCTTCGAACCAGGCGCGCCATTCATCGGGGCGTTTGCTGACGTGTAGCAGGGTGTGGCGGGTGATGTCTTCAGGTACGTGAATGGGCTTGTTGTTCAATAAGCTGGGCGTACAGACAGGAATTAACGCCGAGCGCTTCAGGAAACTGCATTCAACATTGTCCCACTGGCCGTCGCCAAAATAGACCGCCATGTCGGTATCGCTGTGCGCGAAATCGATCAGGCCGGTTGAGGCCGACAGTTCCAGTTCAATGTTGGGGTGGGTGTCGTAAAACCGGCTGATGCGGGGTAGCAGCCAACGGTGCAAAAAGGCGGGGGCAACCGAGAGATTGAGTTCACCCGTGCCATGGGCCGAGACCAGGCGCTGGGTAGCGCGTTCAATGTCTGACAGGGCTTTTTGAACGGTGCGCAGGTAGTCTTTTCCCGCTGAAGTCAGCTCTATGCGCCGGGTCTGGCGAATAAACAGCTCTACCTCCAGAAATTCCTCCAGTGATTTGATCTGATGACTGACCGCAGAGGGCGTCACGAACAGTTCCTGACTGGCCTTTTGAAAGCTGCCCAGGCGCGCGGCCGATTCAAAACTTTTCAGGCTGTTGAGCGGGGGTAGGCGTTTAATGGTGATACTCCAGTTAGAACAGTCGCCACAAACGAAGGGCAGCGTTTGCTGATCAGTCTTTACAAAGCCATCTTTACATAATCAATAGTCGGAATTCGGGCTCACTGCAAGTTGAACGCTGGGTCTCAGGCCGCCTTGAGCTGATATTCAGTGCTGGCAGCGCTTGCACAGGCCGTGTATTTCAAGCGGTGTGGACCCAATGCGAAAACCACTGGCGTCGGCACTGTGTTGCAACTCGCTCATCAGGTCGGAGCCCAGGCCAATTTCTTCAACATGGTGGCACTGATCGCAGATGAGCAATTGCGGCACCCGGTGCGCATGGTCGCAGGCAATGTGCGCACAAGCCATGAACTGGTTGGTGGTGGCCAGGCGATGGGCGAGGCCCGCATCGACCAGGAAATTCAGCATCCGGTAGACCGACATGGCGGCCGGGCTTTCGCCATAGGCGCGATCATGATCGCTGATCAGGTCGTAGGCCGATTTGGGGCCATCGGCGGCCAGTAGCAGCTCGAGGATGCGGCTGCGCTTGGGCGTCAGCCGTTCACCGCGCTGCTGGCAGTGCTGGCTGGCTTTTTCGAGAATGGCCTGGGTTGAAGGCATGGTTAGGCGTCACGGTGTTTACATCGGATAGATAGTGTACCCCGTCACCGGGCCGATGAGAAACCGCCTTGCGTCGCACTCAGGCGGCGTTTACCAGTTGCTGCAACCGGGTACCAATCTGGTCTTTGGCCTGCTCGTCGAGCATGCCAACCCTGAGCCTCCGATACAGTACATCCTCGGCCTTGCAGGCGCCTTCATAGCGCATCGCCCAAGCCAGTTCCGCGTCAATGTAAGGCGCATCACTCACGAGCCGCTCGGGGGAGCCTTCTGCCAACACCAGGTGAGCCCGGTCGCCATAGGCTTGCCACAAGTAGTCGGCGATGTCTTCCGGCAGGTCTTTTAACGCGGCTTCGGCGGCGGTTTTGTCGCCATTGGCGCCTGGCAGACGCAGTTCCTGAGTTTGACAGGCCCTGGCGGTCAGGCCTTTGGTTTTAACCACGATGTCCATGCAGTCTTCGGCCATGCGACGCCAGGTGGTCCATTTGCCGCCGGTCAGGCTGAACAGGCCGTTGTCTTGCAGAACCACGTGATCGCGGGTCAGCCCCGAGGTGGAGCTTTCGTCCGGGTCGGAGACCAAAGGCCGCAAACCCGAGAAAGTGGCGCTGATGTCACTGTGGCTGACGGGCTCGTCGAGCCATTCGTTGATGTGCTTGATGATGTAGTCGACTTCAGACTGGCTCGCTTCGGGCCGGTCGCTGAGTTCGGCCGGGTCGTCGGTGGTGCCAACCAGTGTTTTACCCAGCCAGGGCAGCATGAACAATACCCGGCCATCGTCAGTCTCAGGAATCAGAATACCGCGGCCTTCGGGCAGCAGGGTTTTGTTCAGCACCACGTGAATGCCGCTGGAGACGGTCATCAGCGGTTTGGCGTCCGGGTCGGCCTGCAGGCGCAGAGTGTCTGTCCAGGGGCCAGTGCAGTTGACCACCGCTTTGGCGCGGATGGTCAGTGACCGCTTGCCCAGCAGGTCGGTGCAACGTGCACCAGCGACGGTGCCGTCGTCGTGCTTGAGCAGTTCGTTTACTTCGACGTGGTTGGCAACAGCACCGCCCTGTTCAACAGCTGAACGCACCATGGCGATGCCAAAACGCGCATCGTCGAACTGACCGTCCATGTAACTGACGCCCCCTTTAAGGGGCTTGATGTCGAGGCTGGGGCAGGCTCGTTTCATCTCGGCGGTGCTTTCAATGCGTGATTTCCCCAGGCGCTGTGAGCCAGACAACACGTCGTACAAACCCAGGCCGAACCGGTAGTAGGGCAGGCCAATCAGGCTTTTAACCGGGGTAATGAGCGTCAGTGGCCAGGCCAGGTGCGGTGCCATCGACAGCATGCGTTTGCGTTCGGCCAGTGCCTCTCGCACCAGCTGGTACTTGCCGTAATCGAGCCCTTTGAATGCTTGTTCCAGATAACGAACCCCACCGTGGATCAGCTTGGTGGAGCGACTGGAGGTACCCGCCATAAAATCCTGGCGGTCCACCAGTGCGGCCGTCAACCCGCGGCTGAGCGCATCCAGCAAAACCCCGGCACCACTGGCGCCACCGCCAATCACCAGTACATCCACTTCCGCCTCGCTCAGACGGTCCAGATGATCGTCCCGGTTCCAGGGTTGAACGGTGGCGGCTTGGTTGGTTGCAGCAGGGTTGGGCACAGACATGGTCGCTCCACGAAAGAGGGTGATCGATGAGCGTTAGTCTAATTTTGTTTTCGAAAATGTCAAAATAATTTTCGTTAATGTTCGTTTTGGCAAATGGGCGCGTCAGCACCCATCACCAAGAATTAATCCGATCACGTGCTACGGTGTACTCAGAACCTCTTTCAGGTACTGACCCGTGAAAGACCGCTTGCGCTTTGTCAGGGTCGCCGGCGTGCCCTGTGCAATAACCCGCCCGCCATGCTGTCCACCCTCAGGTCCCATATCGATGGTCCAGTCCGCTTCGGCAATCACATCCAGGTTGTGTTCGATCACCAGCACCGAGTTGCCGGCATCGACCAGCCGGTGCAGCACCCGCAGCAATTTGTCCACGTCAGCCATATGCAGCCCCACAGTGGGCTCATCGAGCACATAAAGGTTGTGCAGGGAACGGCGGCCTTTGTTGTCTTCCGGGGTCATATTGGCCTTGGCCAGTTCGGCGACCAGCTTGATGCGCTGGGCTTCGCCACCGCTCAGGGTTGGGCTTTGCTGGCCGAGGGTCAGGTAGCCGAGTCCGACATCCTGGAGCAGGCTCAGTGCGTGATGGACTTTGCTGATGGGCGCGAAGAAGTCGACGGCTTCGTCGATGTTCATCGCCAGTACGTCACCGATGTGTTTGCCCTTGTAGGTGACGCTGAGGGTTTCATCGCTGAAGCGCCAGCCATGGCAGACGTCGCAGGGCACGCGTACGTCGGGCAGGAAGTTCATTTCGATTTTCTGTTCGCCCTGGCCGCCGCAGGCATCGCAGCGGCCGTCGCCCGCATTGAATGAGAAACGGGCCGGGGTGTAGCCGCGCAAGCGGGCATCGACGGTGCCGGCAAAGAGTTTGCGAATGCTGTCCCAAATGCCGATGTAGGTGGCCGGGCAGGAACGGGGTGTTTTGCCGATGGGGGTCTGGTCGACCTCCAGAATGCGGTCGATGCTTTCCCAGCCTGTTATCTTATCCGCGCCCTGCCAGCGGAGCTTGGCTTTGCTTTTTTTAGTCTGGTTGGCGATGGCCTGCTTCAGATTGGGGTAGAGCACACCGCGTATCAGGGTGCTTTTTCCGCTGCCGCTAACGCCGGTGACCGCGACCAGTTGACGCAACGGAACACTGACGTCGATTTGGCGCAGGTTGTTCTGGTGAGCGCCCTGAATATGCAAGCTCTCCTGACCCCACAGCTGTCGCATGTCGGCGTTGCGCAAATCGGGCATGGGGTGGCGCAATGGTTGCGACAGCATCTTCCCGGTCAGCGATCGCTTGTTCTTCATGATCTGTTTCAGATTGCCGTAAGCGACGACCTCGCCGCCATTGACGCCAGCGCGGGGCCCCATATCAATCAGGTGGTCGGCTTCGCGTATGGTGTCTTCATCGTGTTCGACCACGACCACGGTGTTGCCCTGTTGCTGCAGTTCACGCAGCGTTTCAATGAGTTTGCGGTTATCCCGGGTGTGCAGACCGATGGTGGGTTCATCCAGAACATAGCAAACGCCCTGCAGGCTGGAACCCAGTTGGGCCGCCAACCGGATGCGCTGGGCTTCGCCACCACTTAACGTTGGTGCGGCGCGGTCGAGGCTCAGGTAATTCAAACCGACTTTTTGCAGGAACTGCAAACGGCTGTGCATTTCCGTGAGCAGATCGCGGGCAATGGCCTGTTCTTTAGTATTGAGCGTCAGTTTGTCGAACCATTGCTCTGCAGCATCTACCGGCAAGGCGGCCAGGTCGGCTATTGAGCGGTCGCGAAAGCGCACAGCCAGGGCGGTGGGGTTCAGGCGTTGGCCCTCGCAACTGGAGCAGGCTTTTTCGGTAAGGGCGTCGCCTTCTGGTTGCCAGGTATTTTCTTCGCCGCTTTGCTCTTCGTCGAAGCCTTTGATCAGGCTGCCGGTGCCAAAACAGGTGGCGCACCAGCCGTGCTTGGAGTTATAGGAGAACAGGCGCGGGTCCAGCTCATCAAAGCCGGTGCCGCAGCTGGGACAGGCGCGCTGGGTGGAGAACAGGCGATCATTCTTTTTGCTGGCCTTGCTGGCCTTGCTGGCCTTGCTGGCCCTGCTGGCTTTGTTCGGAGCAATGATCACCAGTCCGTTGCCAAGGCTCAGAGCCTGCTCAAGCCCTTCCGTCAGGGCGCGTTCGTTTTTGGGTGTTACGGTGATCTCTAGCAGTGGCAGTTCAATATCGTGTTCTTTGTATCGGTCCAGTTGTGGCCAGTTGTCCGTTGGTTGGTAGGTTCCATCTACTCGCAACTGGGTATAGCCGCGCCCAGCCGCCCATTCCGCCAGCTCCCGGTAAATGCCTTTGCGCGCAACCACCATGGGTGCGAGCAGGGTAACGGCCTGGTCGCGAAAGTCTTTTTGAATGCGGGCCAGAATGGCGGTTGGGGTTTGCGGTTCGATGGGAACATCGCAATCCGGGCAATGCTGGGTGCCGAGCTTCACATAGAGCAGGCGCAGGTAGTGGTAGATTTCAGTCAGGGTGCCCAGCGTGCTTTTACGCCCGCCGCGGCTGGTGCGTTGTTCAATGGCCACAGCCGGTGGAATCCCATAAATGGCATCCACGTCCGGGCGTGATGCCGGTTGCACAAACTGGCGCGCATAAGCATTCAGGGATTCCAGATAGCGGCGCTGGCCTTCGCCAAAGATCAGGTCGAACGCCAGGGTGCTTTTGCCGCTGCCACTGACGCCGGAGATCACCGTCAGCTTATCGCGTGGCAGAGTCACGTCGATGTTTTTCAGGTTGTGTTCCCGGGCATGGTGAACGCGGATGGTGTTGTCAGCCGACTGTTTCACTCGAGCTGAATAGGTGGCGGCGATTTCCGTAACGCCCTTGCTTCCCTGAGCCAGAGACAGTTCATAGTCCTGCAACGCCCGGGCGGTGTAGCCGGTGTTGCTGGTCATCACCTGGGCCGGCGTGCCGGCGACTAGCAAGTCGCCACCGGCATCGCCGCCTTCGGGGCCGATGTCGATGAGCCAGTCCGACGCGCGCATTACATCCAGGTTGTGTTCAATCACCAACAGAGAATGGCCCGCCGCCTGCAACTGGCGGAAGGCCGCCATCAGCGTGGCGATGTCGGCAAAATGCAGGCCAGTGGTGGGTTCGTCGAACAGGAAGAGCGTGTGTTCCCCTGCTTTGGTTTTGCCTTTCGTGCTACTCGATGCCAGGTGGCCGGCCAGCTTGAGTCGCTGGGCTTCGCCGCCACTCAGAGTGGGTACGGCCTGGCCCAGTTGCAGGTAGCTAAGGCCGACATCGGCCAGGGGTTGCAGGCTGCGCTGAATGTCGGCTTCGTCTTTGAAGAAGTCCAGTGCTTCGGCCACGGTCATCGCCAGCACATCGGCAATCGACACAGCGTTTGAGCGCTCTGTACTGGTCGAACTGGGCAGGAGTTTGACCTCCAGAATCTCGTCGCGAAAGCGTTTGCCATCGCAGTCCGGGCAGCGCAAATAGACGTCGCTCAAGAACTGCATTTCCACATGCTCAAAGCCATTGCCCTGGCAGGTGGGGCAACGCCCCTGGCCAGAGTTGAAACTGAAGGTGCCCGGCGTGTAGCCGCGCTCTTTGGCCAATGGGGTGGCAACGAA
>ERZ1699650.139-NODE-139-length-26036-cov-9.654748_pt1 | contig 26036 bp, 27 predicted proteins | sample MGYA00581512_ERZ1699650 | MGnify/ENA primary metagenome ERZ1699650 (study PRJEB42348, sample SAMEA6618698) | metagenome | isolation source: Polyester-degrading enrichment culture growing on monomer terephthalic acid, Te | collected 2019-05-17 ... | reverse complement strand
GGCAGGCCGAATTTATCGGCCATTTCCATCAGGCGGATCGCCTTGCGGTAGCCTTCGGGGCGGGCCATGCCGAAATTATGCGCGATGCGGGATTTGGTGTCATTGCCCTTTTCATGGCCGATCACCATCACCGGCTGGTCGTTGAACCGTGCCAGCCCGCCCATCACGGCGTGGTCATCGGCAAAATTGCGATCCCCGGCCAGCGGGGTATATTCGGTGAACAGCGCCTTGACGTAATCCTTGCAATGGGGGCGGTCGGGGTGACGCGCCACCAGACATTTGCGCCATGGCGTCAGATCCTTATAGAGGCTGACCAGCAGGTCGCTGGCCTTTTTGTCCAGCGCGGCGGCCTCTTCCTCGATGTTCATTTCCTCGTTTGTGCGGGCCATGGCGCGCAATTCCTCGGCTTTGCCTTCGATTTCGGCAAGCGGGCGTTCAAAGTCGAGGTAGTTGGTCATCGGGTTTCCTCTGATCTGGGGTGGGGGATATATGGCCCCCATGCAACGCGGATGCAATATCGCAAGATTTGTCATCTTATGGCATGGCATGACACGGCTGTGAAGCAACGGGGAAAATGCGATGGGCAACGCCTATGAGGCGCGGGTGCGCCGCGTGCTGGACCATATCCATGCCAATCCGGCGGCGGATCTGTCGCTGGATGCGCTGGCCGATCTGGCGGCGATGAGCCGGTTCCACTGGCATCGGGTGTTTCAGGCGATGACGGGTGAAACATGCGCTGGTGCGGTGCGCCGGATTCGCATGTATCGTGCCAGTTATTTGTTGGCGCAGACGCAGCGGCCCATGGCGCAGATTGCGGCGGATGTGGGGTATGACAACGCGCAAAGTTTCGCCCGCGCGTTTCAGGCGGTGTTCCATGACACGCCGGTTGCTTTTCGGGCGCGGGGGCTGGTCCCTGTGCCATCTGACTGGAAACAAAAGGATTTTGCGATGTATCAGGTTGATGTAAAACAAGTGCCCGAGCGCCATCTGGTGGGGTTATGCCATATTGGCCCCTATTACGAGATGAGCGAGGCATTCGCCCGCGTGGCGGCGGTGTTTTCGGCCCGCGGGTTATGGGGCGAGGCACGCGGCATGGTTGGCATATTCATGGATGATCCGCAGGTGGTTGCAGCCGCTGAATTGCAAAGCTGGGCCTGTGTCGAGGTGGCCGAGGCCTTTGCCACCCCCGAGGGATTAGAGCGCAGATCGGTGGCGGCGGGGCCAGCGGCGGTTTTGTTGCTAAAGGGGCCATATGCCGGGCTACAGGGTGCTTATGATTATTTATACGGGAAATGGTTGCCGGAATCGGGGCGCGAACCTGCCGATGCGCCGTCATATGAGCGGTATTTGAACGACGCCAGCAACACGCCACCCGACGAGTTGTTGACCGAAATCCATCTGCCCCTGGCGGGATAGGGGCATCAGGCGGGCAGGCCCAGCCCTGAGCGCAGCGCCAGTTCGGGTGACGACAGCACCGGCAGGTCTAGATGCGCCAGTTTTGCGCCTGCCCCCGCCATGGAGGCCTGCGCCAGAACGATGCAGGCTGGCGGGTTTTTCTGAGCAGAGGCGGTGATGGCGGCGGCGAGCATGGCGTGAAATTCATCCGGTTCGCCGCCGGTGAAAAACGGCCAGTATTGGGGCAGGAACAGCGGTGTGATTGCTGCGGTTTTTCCTGTGGTTTTTCCTTCGCTATCAAGGGCTTGTTTAAGGGCGGTCTGGCTGGTTTCCGCGGTGGATTGCAGGCAATAGACCAGCAGGACAGGCCCGCCGATCGCGGCGGCGCGGGCCATCATCGGGCGGTCGATGCGGGTTGCGCCTGCGGCTTCGGCGAAATCGGCGATGGTGGTGCAGGTGCAGATAACGGGGCCATTGGTGGCGGTGATGGCGGCGGTGATGGTGGTGGCGATATCATCGGCCAGGGCGGGGTCGTTTTGCCCTGCGCGCGACAGGAAAGCGGGCCTGACCAGGTGGTGCAATCTGGCATCCGGCGCGATGCGGTCGCGCAGGGAATCAAAGGTTTCGACATGGGCGTCGGCGGTGTGCAGCAGGGTCAGCATTTGTGCAGGTTAGATCAACAGGATTAACGAGGCCACAAGAAGCGCGGCCATGGTCCAGTTGAAGGCGCGCAGGCGTTTGGGATTGGACAGCGCATCGCGCAGTTTTTCGCCCAGCAGGGTCCACAAGCCGACGCAGGGCAGGCAGACCACAAAGAAGGCCGCTGCCACCATGGCCACGGCGGTGATCGAATTGTTGGCGGCGTATAGTGTGATGGCGGTGACGGCCATTTGCCATGCCTTTGGGTTGACCCATTGGAAAGAGGCAGCCTGAAGGAAGCTGAGCGGTTTTCCCGCTGTGTCGCCCCTGCCCGGAGCGGCGGCATGGGCGATTTTCCATGCCAGATACAGCAGGTATGCGATGCCTGCCACGGTCAGCGCGGTTTTCAGTTGCGGGATCGCGGTGAACATCTGTGCCAGCCCCAGCCCGACCAGCAGCACCATGAAAGCAAAGCCGAAAGCGATGCCCAGCATATGCGGCAGGGTGCGGCGAAAGCCGTAGTTTGCGCCCGAGGCCATGACCATCACGTTGTTCGGTCCCGGTGTGATTGTGGCCACCAGTGCGAACCATGTAAGGGCGATGAGGAGGTCATATGTCATGGCGCGACTTTACCCATTTTACGGCGGTTGGGAATCGCGTTTTGCTGTGATCAGGGTGCCCGAGCCGCGCCGAGGGGTCTTGGGCCCCGAGAAGGGGCTGCGTCGGGGACAGGTCGGGAGCCTGCGGCGCGAGTATTTTGGCCAAGAAAAAATCGAAGAAATGCCAAGGGGCGCCTGGATCGGGCGCCCCTTGTGTTTGGTCTTCTGGTCTGGCGGATCAGTTGCCCGCGATCATTTCGGATTGTTTGACGATGACCTCGGCCTGTTTGATCGAGGCGATATCGACCAGGCGGCCCTTGTATACGGTGGCGCCTTCGCCGTTGGCTTTGGCTGTTTCCATTGCGGCGAGGATTTCGCGGGCCTCGGCTACGGCTTCGTCCGAGGGGGTGAAGACCTCGTTCGCCAGTGCGATTTGTTTGGGGTGGATGGCCCATTTTCCGACCATGCCCAGCGTGGCCGAGCGGCGCGCCTGTGCGCGGTAGCCTTCGTCGTCGGAGAAGTCGCCGAAGGGGCCATCGACCGGCAGCACGCCGTGGGTGCGGCAGGCGGCGACGATGGCGGTTTGTGCCCAGTGCCAAGGGTCGGAGAAGTGGCGGTTTTCACCGTGCAGCATGTAGTAGTTTTCCTGCGTGCCGCCGATGCCGGTGGTTTGCATCCCCATGGAGGCGGCGAAATCTGCCGCGCCGAGGCTCATCGCGACAAGGCGGGGGGAGGATGCGGCGATGGCTTCGACGTGGGCGATGCCTGCGGCGGATTCGATGATCACTTCGAGGTTGATTTTCTTGGTCCGGCCTTTGGCGGTTTCTATCGCGGTGACCAGTGCGTCGACGGCATAGATGTCTTCGGCGCAGCCGACCTTGGGGATCATGATCTGGTCCAGTCGTTCGCCCGCCTGTTCCAGCAGGTCGACCACATCGCGATACCAGAACGGGGTGTCCAGCGAGTTGATGCGCACGGACAGGGTTTTATTTCCCCAGTCATATTCGCTGATGGCGTTGATGATATTGGCGCGGGCGGTGTCCTTGTCTGTGGGGGCCACGGAATCTTCGAGGTCGAGGTTGATCACATCGGCGTCGGATGCGGCCATTTTTGCAAAGAGTTTTGTGTTGGAGCCGGGGCCGAACAGCTGGCAGCGGTTGGGGCGGGCGATGGGCGCGGGCTGAAGGCGGAAGCTCATGGTTTTGACCTCGGGTTGGTAAGGAAATTACGTTTGAATTGCGGGTAGGGTTATTAAATTGCGGGTCGCTGGGCAAGGCGATTCTGCGCTGCGGCGGGGCGGTTCGGGCTGTTGCTGTGGTGGGTTTGGCGGCTGTTGGGCGGGTTGCGTGGGAGGATATTGCGCATTTTGGCGGCATTTCGCCGGATTCTTCGATTGCGGGTGTTTGTGTCGGGAAGATTGCAAGGACATCCCGTGCGCGCAGATGCAGCATGGGGGAAAGCGACAGGAGTGCTGCCATGATTGAGACCCCATACCTATTGTTCCTAGGCGATGCGCCTGATGGATTGGCCGCGAAGGTGGCGCAGGGCATCAAGGATTGGCGGCCTGAAAACGCCGTGGGCCAGTTCCGCATGGAGGGGTGCAGGGCCGATCTGGGATTGAGCGACATGACCCTGGCCGAGGCCAGAGCCGCGGGCGCGAAAACGCTGGTGATTGGTGTGGCCAACCGTGGCGGTGTGATTTCGGCGGCGTGGAAGAAGGTGCTGGTGGCCGCGCTGGAGGAAGGGTTCGATCTGGCATCGGGCCTGCACAATCTGTTGGCGGACGAGCCTGATCTGGCGGCGGTGGCCGAGGCCTGTGGGCGCCAGTTACATGACGTGCGGGTGCCGTCGGTGGACTATCCGATTGCCAACGGGGTCAAGCGGTCGGGCAAGCGGTGTCTGGCCGTGGGGACCGATTGTTCGGTGGGCAAGATGTATACCGCGCTGGCGATGGATGCCGAGATGCGCGAACGCGGCATGAAATCGACCTTTCGCCCCACGGGGCAGACCGGAATTTTGATCACTGGTGATGGTGTGCCGCTGGATGCGGTGGTGGCGGATTTCATGGCCGGTGCTGTGGAGTGGCTGACGCCGGACAATGACGCGGATCATTGGGATATGATCGAGGGGCAGGGCAGTCTGTTTCATGTGTCCTATTCCGGTGTGACCATGGCGCTGGTGCATGGTGGGCAGCCGGACGCGTTGATCCTGTGTCACGAGCCGACGCGGGCGCATATGCGCGGGTTGCCGGGGTATCAGTTGCCCTCGCTGGAGGCGCTGCGCGATCTGGCGCTGGTGCTGGCGCAGGTGGTGAACCCTGATTGTGCGGTGGTTGGCATTTCGGTCAACACGCAGCATATGGATGAGGGCGCGGCGCGGGCCTATCTGGCGGAGGTCGGGGCGCGCATGGGCCTGCCCGCGACGGACCCTTACCGTTTTGGCGCGGGGGTATTGGTGGACGCATTGGCCGCCATCTGATTCTATGCGATCCGGCGCTGCGGGCGGGAGCCTGCGGCGCGAGTATTTTTGCCAAGAAAAAATCAAGGGGACGGGCGATGAAGGTGAACGTGACGCAGGATGTGTTTCGTCTGGCGCAGGTGTTTACCATTTCGCGTGGTAGCCGGACCGAGGCGCAGGTTTTGACGGTGCGGGTGTCGGATGGCGGTCATGTGGGCTGGGGCGAATGTGTGCCCTATGCGCGTTATGACGAGTCGCTGGACAGTGTTGCCGCCGAGATTGCCGCGTTGCCTGCGCAATTTGATCGGGCCGCGTTGCAGGGTTTGTTGCCATCCGGTGCGGCGCGCAATGCGGTGGATTGTGCGTTATGGGATCTGGAGGCCAAGCGGGCCGGAAAGCGGGTTTGGGAGTTGGCGGGGTTGCCTGCGCCGCGCCCCGAGATCACGGCCTATACGTTATCACTGGCCGAGCCTGACGAGATGCGGGCGCAGGCCGGGAAAAATGCGCATCGGCCGTTGTTAAAGATCAAGCTGGGCACGCCGGATGATATGGCGCGTTTGGAGGCTGTGCGGGCCGGTGCGCCCTTATCGCGCATCATTGTGGATGCCAACGAGGGTTGGTCGGCGCAGGTTTATGCCGAACTGGCCCCGCATCTGGTGCGATTGGGGGTGGATCTGGTCGAGCAGCCCTTGCCCGCGGGCGAGGATGACGCATTGATCGGCATGGCGCGGCCTGTTCCGGTATGCGCTGACGAGAGTTGTCATGACCGCACCAGTCTGGCCGGATTGAAGGGCAAATATGATGTGGTCAACATCAAGCTGGACAAGACCGGCGGGTTGACCGAGGCGCTGGCGTTGCGCGATGCTGCGGTTGCGCAGGGGTTTCAGGTGATGGTGGGGTGCATGGTCGGGTCATCATTGGCGATGGCGCCTGCAACATTGGTGGCACAGGGCGCATTGGTCACTGATCTGGACGGGCCGCTGTTGCTGGCCGAGGACCGCACCGACGCGTTATTGTTTGACGCGGCGGGCGTGCATCCGCCCAGTGCGGCGCTGTGGGGGTAGGATGGAGCGATCCGTTACCGGACAGGATTTTGATGCGGCCGACATCGGGGACGATGTTGCGCATCTGGTGATCCACCAAATCCGCAAGGGCGATCTGAAGCGGTTGCGGGGTTTGGCCGATCTGCGGATCAGGGTGCTGGAACTGCGTTGGCTGTCGGCACCGGACCTGACGGCGGTGCCATTGCCCGTCACGCTGCGGGCGCTGGATATCTGGCAAAGCCCGAAATTGAAAAGCTGCGCGGGCATCACGCAGGCCCCTGCATTGCAAAGCCTGCGCTGGTCGGAAAACGGCCCGATCGAAGACGGGCGTGCGCTGGGCCAGTTGCCGGAACTGCGGGTGCTGCGTATTGAAACAGGTGTGGAGGCCAAGCAGAAACTGGTTGATCTGGAGTTTCTGCGCGGGCTGCAATTGGATGAATTGCGCCTGAACGGGGTCGGCCCGCATGATCTGGATATTGCGCCGCTGTTGGCCTTGGGCGGGCTGAAGCGTATCGCCCTGCATGGCACGGATTGGGACGAGGACAGCCTGGCAGCCATCGCGGCGCGGTTCCCTGCGGTGCATGCTGATATTCACACACTAGAGAATTACCCGGCGGACATGGGCATGCGTTGCATCAGGTGCGGCGGGGTGCGCAAAATGCTGCGTATCCGCAAGCGCAAGTTTTTGTGGTGTGCGGATTGCGACGCAAAGGGGCTGGAAAAGGTGCTGGCCGGATTTGACGCAAGGGTCGAGGTTGCTCGACAAAGTAACACACAGGGCGTATCAGATGCGCAAATTGCATAAGGAACAGACCATGACCCGCACCGTTTATGTGAATGGCGAATACCTGCCCGAGGATGAGGCCAAGGTGTCGATTTTCGACCGGTCGTTTTTGATGGCGGATGGCGTTTATGAGGTGACCAGCGTGCTGGGCGGCAAGCTGATTGATTTCGCGGGTCATGCGGCGCGACTGGAGCGGTCGCTGAGCGAGCTGGGCATGGAAAAGCCCGAGGCATTCGACGATTTGTTGGAGATCCACCGCAAGCTGGTGGAGTTGAACGGGATCGACGAGGGGATGATCTATCTTCAGGTGTCGCGCGGGTCGGCGGGTGATCGCGATTTCGCATTTCCGGACCCCGAGGTGGTGAAACCGACGCTGGTGTTGTTCACGCAGAACAAGCCGGGGCTGGCCGACAATCCGGTGGCGAAAAAGGGGATCAAGGTGATTTCCATTGATGACATCCGTTGGGGCCGCCGCGACATCAAAACCGTGCAATTGCTATACCCGTCGATGGGCAAGATGATGGCCAAGAAGGCAGGTTGCGACGATGCGTGGCTGGTCGAGGACGGCAAGGTGACCGAAGGCACATCGAACAACGCCTATATCGTCAGGAATGGCCGCATCATCACCCGCGAACTGTCGAGCGACATTTTGCATGGCATCACCCGCGCCGCCGTGCTGCGGTTTGCCAAAGAGGCGCAGATGGCGGTCGAGGAGCGGTCCTTCACCATTGAAGAAGCACAGGGCGCGGATGAGGCATTCGTGACTTCGGCGTCGACATTCGTGATGCCGGTGGTGGAAATTGACGGCGCTGCGGTGGGCGGGGGCAAACCTGGCCCGGTGGCGGCGCGCCTGCGCGAAATCTATCTGGAAGAGAGCCTGAAAGCCGCAGTCTGAGCGCAGCGGTTTGACAGATAAAAACGCGCGCCCGTGGTGGCGCGCGTTTTTGTTTTGGCGCGTATTAACTCTTGTCGCCTACATTTTCGGCAAATGCCTTTTTGAAATCGGCCTGTTTTTCGGGGCTGGCGGCGGTTTGGTTCTGCGCCTTCCAGTCGTCATAGGGCATGCCGTAATAGAGGGTGCGCGCCTCTTCTTTGCTCATGTTCAGGCCGCGTTCGTTCGCGGCCTCTTGCACCCAGCGCGACAGGCAGTTGCGGCAGAAACCGGCCATGTTCATCAGGTCGATGTTTTGCACATCGGTGCGTTTTTCCATCAGGTGGGCGCGCAGGGTGCGAAAGGCGGCTGCCTCTAGCTCGATCATGGTTTTGTCGTCGATCTGATCCATTTTATCCTCGCATGGGGTTGGGCAGGGGGTTGGGGCGGTCAGGCGGTATGGGCGCGGGCGCGTTGCAGCATCGGGGCCAGTCGCGCGGCCCATTTCTGTTGCTGATCCTGCGTCGCAATGAGATCGTTGCGCAATTCGATCAAGGTATTGTGGCGTTGATGCGCCAGGGCATGGCGGGCCATGCAGTCGCCGGGCAAATGGCCGGGGTAGGGTTCGTTTTCGCCCACACACAAGGTGGTGTCGCTGCGCAGAATATCCAGCAGGGCATGGGAAAGCCGCGTATCGGAGGCATATAGAATGCCGATTTCCCAAGGGCGCGGATCACGGCCCCGCAACTGGCGCGTAAAGGAATGCACCGACACGATTATGGTGTCATCGCGCCGCGCCGCCAGTTCGGCCAGCGCCGTGTGATAGGGGCGGTAACAGCGGTTCAACCGTTGCTGCAATTCGGCGTCGCCCGCGTGGCGATTGGCCGGGATGATGGTGCCGTCATAAATCTTCATCAGCAGGGTCGGGTCGTGTTCGCCGCGATTGGGATCAATCACAAGGCGCGAAAAATTCGACAGGATCGCGGGGGCGTTCAGGGCATCGGCCAGCGCACGGGTGACACCGGCGGCACCCGGATCATAGGCGATATGGCGCTGCATTTCCTGCGGGGGCAGGCCCAGCGTGCCGCCGTTGACGAAATCGGGCACCGTGTTGGTGGCGTGATCACAGATGATCAACCACGGGCTGTCACGGGTTTCGCCAATGATCTGGTAAGGTTCATATGTCATGTTTGTGTCGCTGTTCATGGCCAATATTTACGGCAGCCGCGACAGGAAGGGAATTGGTCTTTCCCATTAACCATGTGTAGGTTAGCGGTAACCAATATGGCGGCAGGGCAGTTTGCCGCAAAAGACAGGGACGACAGGAATATGAGACGCCACCGCAATGTGAAAATCGTGGCCACGCTTGGCCCCGCATCCAACACATATGACATGATCCGCAAGTTGCACGAGGCCGGCGCGGATGTGTTCCGGTTGAACATGAGCCATGGCAGCCATGCCGAAATCCGCGAGCGTCACGCGATGATCCGTCAGGTGGAAAAGGATCTGGACAGCCCGATTGCGATTCTGGCCGATTTGCAGGGGCCGAAACTGCGGGTTTCGACGTTCAAATTAGGCTCCGAGGAGTTGAAAGAGGGGCAGGATTTCCGGCTGGATCTGAACCCCGAAGAGGGCAACAAGACCCGCGTCTGCCTGCCCCACCCCGAGATTTTCGCCGCACTGGAGGAAGGGTCGCACCTGTTGGTGAATGATGGAAAAATCCGGCTAAAGGTCAAATCCTGCGGCGCGGATTTCGCCGAATGCGTGGTGGTGACCGGCGGCACGATTTCCAACCGCAAGGGGGTGAACGTGCCCGATGTGGTGCTGCCGCTGGCCGCCCTGTCCGAAAAGGATCTGAAAGACCTGGAATTTGTCTGCACGCTGGGTGTGGACTGGCTGGCGCTGTCATTCGTGCAGCGCACTGAAGATGTGATCGAGGCACGCAAACTGGCCAACGGGCGCGCTGCGATCCTGTCGAAAATCGAAAAACCGTCTGCTGTGACCTCGTTCGACGAGATATTGAAGGTGTCGGACGGGATCATGGTGGCGCGTGGCGATCTGGGCGTGGAATTGCCCGTGCAGGCGGTGCCGCCGATCCAGAAACAACTGGTGCGCAAATGCCGTGCGGCGGCAAAGCCGGTGATCGTGGCAACGCAGATGTTGGAATCGATGATCGAAAGCCCGATGCCAACGCGGGCCGAGGTATCGGACGTGGCCACCGCCATCTATGAGGGCGCGGATGCGATCATGCTGTCAGCGGAATCGGCCGCGGGCCAATACCCGATCGAGGCAGTGACCACGATGGACAATGTCGCGGTCGAGGTCGAGGGCGACCCGACCTACCGCGATGTGATTGATGCCAGCCGTGGCGGCACCCGCAACACCGTGGCCGATGGCATCGTGGCGGCGGCGCGTGAAATCGCGGAAACCACTGATATCAAGGCAATTTGCTGTTTCACCCAATCCGGCACCACGGCGGCCCTGACCGCAAGGGAACGGCCACGGGTGCCGATCATCGCCATGACATCCCTGCGCGGCACGGCGCGGCGCATGTCGCTGACATGGGGTGTGAATTGCGTGATGACCGGCGAATTGTCGCGGTTCAAACAGGCGGTTCTGAATGCGGCCCGCGCGGCGCGCGCGCAGGGATACGCAACCGAGGCCGATCAGATCGTGGTCACCGCAGGCGTGCCGTTCAACATGCCCGGCACCACCAATATCCTGCGCGTCGCCCCCTGCGAGGAGCGTTTGATTTTTGCCTCTGATCCGGAGTAAACTGCACCCTTAATAATAAGTCATTGAGAGTGCAGTCGTTATGGACGCAGATTTTATCCTTGTTGTGGGGCTGGTTTTGGCGGTGTTTCCGATTCCGTCGATTGTGTCGGCTTTTTCCGACAACCGTGCGCCGCGCGTGGCGGCAATCGTGTTGCTGATCGGTGGCGGGCTGTCCGTTTATGCCATCAGCAACAAACCGGGCGGCTATACATTGGCGGAAATCCCCAATGTGTTCGTGCAGGTGGTGGGGCGCTATGTGAACTGAGCCTTGCGGGGTTGGGGGAAACCCGGATTTTGCCGCAGATTCACGCTTGCAATGCGGGCCGCGCCCTTCTATACGGCGCCTCTGTCTGCGTGACCGGCCAAAGTGGCATGCCGAGTCGCGCATAATACCGACCCAAAGATAGAGGAGACGGAAATGCCCAAGATGAAGACCAAGTCGAGCGCCAAAAAGCGCTTTAAGGTGACTGCGACCGGTAAGGTCATGGCAGGTCAGGCCGGCAAACAGCACGGTATGATCAAGCGCACCAAAAAATTCATCCGTGACGCGCGTGGCACATCCGCGCTGTCCGCCCCCGATGCGAAGATCGTCAAGGGCTTTATGCCCTACGACCGCTGATCCAAACCTAGAGGAGATAGCATATGTCCCGCGTCAAAGGTGGTACCGTAACCCACGCCCGTCACAAAAAGGTAATCAAAGCAGCCAAAGGTTATTATGGCCGCCGCAAGAATACCTTTAAGGTTGCCCGTCAGGCCGTTGATAAGGCCAATCAATACGCGACACGCGACCGTCATAACCGCAAGCGCAATTTCCGTGCGCTGTGGATTCAGCGGATCAACGCAGCCGTGCGCGCCCATGACGAGGCGCTGACCTATTCGCGCTTTATCAATGGTTTGAACCTGGCCGGTATCGAAGTGGACCGCAAAGTGTTGGCCGATCTGGCCGTTCACGAGCCCGAAGCGTTCACTGCGATCGTTGAAAAAGCACAGGCCGCGCTGGCGTAAGCCAACCGGAATGTTGAAATAAAAGGCCGCGCCTCCTTGAGTGGGGGCGCGGCTTTTTCCGTTTTGAACCTGCGTTATTGGTCGTTATTGGCCGGTAGCAGACAGAGTAAATTGGCCGGTAGCAGACAGAGTAAAGCAGCGGGACGGTTTCAGCCCTGCCACTTCAGCCCCGCCACCATGGTTGATGACTTTTTCTAGTTTGCTTGCGTGATGACAAATTCCACGCGGCGGTCGACCACATCCCAATGCGGGCAGATTTCGTCTTTGTGGTCCTGCATATGGGACATGACGGTAAACGCCTTATCGGAAAAGCCGCCGGATTTGATGGTGCGCAACACAGTATTGGCGCGTTTCCAGCTAAGGGCCAGATTGACAGCCGGATCGCCGATCGGGTCGGTGAAACCTTCGATTTTTATGCGGGCCTCGGGGCATTTTTGCGCCAGTGACGCGATCAGGAACGCCGCCTCGCGCGAGCGTTTGTCCAGTTCGGAAGAGGAAGAATTGAAATAGATCGTGGTGCGGTCGGCCACGGTGGCGATTTCATTCACGCAGGACGACCTGTTGGGGTCGGGCGCGGGCATCATCATCATGTGGTCGTGGTTGCCGGTCCCTGCGGCGGCATGTTCTGCGTGTTCACCGTGGGCGGCGTGTTCGGCTGCGGTTTCATCCGCGTGTTCGGATGTGGGCGACACATCAATCGGCTGTCCGGTGATGGCGGCGCGCGCTGCGGCGGTTTCGGCGGCCAGCGTATCGGATGCGGCGGGCTGTGCCTGTGTCAGGTCACGCCCTGTCGACATGTCCATCTGCATTGCGGCCAGTTGCACGGGGGGGTGGTCCGATCCGGGGCGCAATTGCGGGCGGATCAGGGCGCGGGGGTCGATCAGTTTGACGGCTTTGGCCGGGGCGGGCACGCGGGTAGGCCCGTCGGGATTGAGGCTGGCATTGGCCACGATATCGCCCAGTAAATCCACGGTGTTGCGGGTTGCTGTGCTATTGTCGGATTGCGTGGTTTCGGCCACCAGAACCAGCGGCATCGTGGTGTCGGGCATGTCAATCGGGGTGGTCCCCGCCGTCACAGCCGCGAAAATGCCCATCGGCACAGAAAAAGAAATCATATTTTACCCCCAGAACCGCCAGATGAATGTTTGGCGGGTTTTGCACCTATATATACGCAACGGCAGGTGCGAATTGACTACATTTAGGGTTTATCATGATTCTCTTTGGAACGCTAACCCTAGGTCACTCTATCCACAGGCTTTCCACAGGAAATGTGATGTTTCGCAGCAGTTTTTCCCCCTAACGCCTGCAATGCTTGCGATTCTGGCATCCATTGGATAGGGGAATGCAAGCCCAAGCGGAGTGCGAAAAATGAGCGATTTGCGCGAAAAATACCTGACCCTGATTGCAGCAGCCACGGATGAGGCCGCGCTGGAGGATATCCGCCTGACAGCGGTGGGCAAAAAGGGCGAAGTGGCCCTGAAAATGCGCGAACTGGGCAAGATGACGCCCGAGGAACGGCAAGAGGCCGGACCACAGTTGAACGCCCTGAAAAACGAGATCAATTCGGCCCTTGCGGCCAAGAAATCGGCCCTGTCCGATGCGGCGCTGGATGAACGGTTGCGCGGCGAATGGCTGGACGTGACCCTGCCCGCGCGCGAGGGCCGTCAGGGCACGATCCACCCGATTTCGCAGGTATCCGAGGAAGTCGCGGCGATTTTCGCCGATATGGGGTTCGCCGTGGCTGAGGGGCCGCGCATCGACACCGATTGGTATAATTTCGACGCGCTGAACATTCCCGGTCACCACCCGGCACGCGCCGAAATGGACACGTTCTATATGCACCGCGCAGAGGGCGACAACCGCCCGCCCCATGTGCTGCGCACCCACACCAGCCCCGTGCAGATCCGGTCAATGGAGGCGCAGGGCGCGCCCTTGCGCATCATCTGCCCCGGCGGTGTCTATCGCGCCGATTACGACCAGACCCACACGCCGATGTTCCATCAGGTCGAAGGGCTGGCGATCGACAAAGATATATCCATGGCCAACCTGAAATGGGTGCTGGAAGAGTTCGTAAAGACCTTTTTCGAGGTGGACGATGTGGAACTGCGCTTCCGCGCCTCGCACTTTCCGTTCACGGAACCCTCGGCCGAGGTGGACATCCGCTGTAGCTGGGAAGGCGGCACGCTGAAAGTGGGCGAGGGCGACGACTGGCTGGAGATTTTGGGCAGCGGCATGGTCCACCCCAAGGTGCTGCAAGCGGGCGGGATCGACCCCGAGGTTTATCAGGGCTTTGCCTTTGGCATGGGCATCGACCGGATTGCCATGCTGAAATACGGCATCCCCGATCTGCGCGCGTTCTTTGATTCAGACCTGCGCTGGCTGCGGCACTATGGATTTTCTGCGCTGGATGTGCCGACGCTTCATGGGGGGCTGTCGCGCTAAGCGTCAAAGGATCAAGATGAACCTATTCCGCCACGAAAACCGCGATCAATCCGAGGCCACAAAACGGGTTTATGCCCGCTATGAGGTGCTGCACACAATTGTCGATTTTCTGGCGGCATTTGCGTTTTTGATCGGGTCGATTTTGTTTTTCTCGGACGATACGCAATATGTGGCCACTTGGCTGTTTGTCATCGGGTCGGTGTTCTTTGCCATGAAACCCACCCTGCGCTTGATGCGCGAAATTCGCCTGTATCGTATGGGCAAGTTGGAACAACTCGCCCAACGGGCGCAAAGCTGAACAGGATTTAGGACCTATGAAATTCACCCTCTCCTGGCTGAAAGAACACCTCGACACCACGGCCTCGGTCGATGAGATTTGCGAGACCCTGACCGATTTGGGGTTAGAGGTCGAAGGCGTGGAAAACCCTGCTGCCAAGCTGTCGGGGTTCACGCTGGCCAAGGTGACCCATGCCGAACAGCACCCCGATGCGGATCGTCTGCGGGTCTGTCGCGTGGACACGAACGAGGGTGAAAAGCAGATCGTTTGCGGCGCGCCGAATGCGCGGGCGGGCATCACCGTGGTGCTGTGCAAGCCGGGCGATTATGTGCCGGGCATTGATGTCACGCTAAGCGTGGGCAACATTCGCGGCGTGGAAAGCCACGGCATGATGGCATCGGAACGCGAATTGGAGCTGTCCGAAGAACACGACGGCATCATCGAATTGCCCAGCGGCGAAGTGGGGCAATTGTTCGTCGACTGGCTGGCCGAAAACGACCCCGCCAAGGTGGACACGGTGATCGAAATCGCCATCACACCGAACCGCCCCGATGCGCTGGGCGTGCGCGGGATCGCGCTGGATCTGGCGGCGCGGGGTCTGGGCGTGATGAAACCCGCCAAGACGGCGCAGATTGACGGCAAGGGCGCCTGCCCCGTCACCGTGACCATCGCCGGGGATGCTGCCACGGACGGCTGCGAGGTGTTCGCGGGCCGTCTGATCAAGGGCGTGAAAAACGGCCCCTCGCCGGAATGGCTGCAAACGCGTTTGCGGGCGATTGGCTTGCGCCCCATTTCGGCGCTGGTGGATGTGACGAATTTCTTCACCTATGACCGCAACCGCCCCCTGCATGTGTTTGACGCGGGCAAGGTGGCGGGCGGGTTGACCATTCACCGCACCAAGGGCGGCGAGACCATGGTAGGGCTGGATGAAAAGGAACATACCTTTGCCCCCGGCATGGTGGTGATTTCCGATGACAACGGCGTGGAATCCGTGGGCGGTATCATGGGCGGTCTGGCGACGGGCTGCACCGGGGAAACCACCGATGTGTTCCTGGAAGCCGCCGTGTGGGACCGTATCCAGATCGCGATGACGGGACGGGGTTTGAAAATCAATTCCGATGCGCGCTATCGCAATGAACGCGGCATTGACCCGGCATATAACATGCAGGCGCTGGACGATGCGACGGCGATGATCATGGAGCTGTGCGGCGGGGAACCATCTGACGCGGTGGTCGCCGGTGCCGTGCCGGATGTCAGCCGCGCCTATAGGCTGGATGCGGCGCGGGTGGTTTCGCTGGTCGGGATGGACATCCCCGAAGCGGAGCAGCGCCGCACGTTGGAGGCCTTGGGCTTCCGGCTTGAGGGGGATACGGCATGGGTGCCAAGCTGGCGGCCCGATGTGTTGGGCGAGGCCGATCTGGTCGAGGAAGTGGCGCGGATTGCATCGCTGACCAAGCTGGTGGGCAAGCCGCTGCCGCGTGCCCATGCGGGTGTGCCGAAACCGATCCTGACGGTGCAGCAACGGCGCGAACAGATTGCGCGGCGCACCACAGCGATGCTGGGATATAATGAATGCGTCAGCTATTCCTTCATTGATCAGACCAGCGCGGCGCTGTTTGGTGGCGGCACGGATGCGACCATGGTGGCCAACCCGATTTCATCGGAAATGAGCCATATGCGGCCCAACCTGCTGGCGGGTCTGTTGCAGGCCGCAGCGCGCAATCAGGCGCGTGGGTTTGCCGATCTGGCCCTGTTCGAGGTCGGCTCCGTGTTCAGCGGTGGCGAACCGGGCGAACAATCGGTGCAGGTCGCTGGCCTGTTGATCGGGCGCACGGGGCCAAAGGACGTGCATGGCGCATCGCGCGCGGTTGATCTGTTTGACGCCAAGGCCGACGCCGAGGCGGTTCTGTCCGCCATCGGTGCGCCCGCCAAAACACAGGTGTTCCGCAATGGCGAAGCATGGTGGCATCCGGGTCGCCACGGGCAGGTCTGTCTGGGCCCGAAAAAGGTGCTGGCCACATTCGGCGAGGTCCACCCCAAGGTGCTGGAGGCAATGAATGTGAAAGGTCCCGCAGTGGCATTCACCATCGCCCCCGCGCAGGTGCCCGAACCGAAAAAGAAAACCGCAACCCGCCCCGCATTGGTCGCCAGCGACCTGCAAGCGGTGGAGCGCGATTTCGCATTCGTGGTGGACAGCACAGTCGAGGCCCTGACCCTGATCAACGCCGCCGCCGGTGCCGATAAGGCGCTGATCGACGGGGTGCGGGTGTTTGATGAATTCAAAGGCGACAATGCCGAAGCCCAGATGGGCGCGGGCAAGAAATCCATCGCTGTGACGGTGCGCCTGCAACCCGTGGACAAGACCCTGAAGGACGAGGACATCGAAGCGGTGTCGAAAAAGATCGTCGAAAAGGTAGCCAAGGCCACAGGTGGCACCTTGCGCGGATAAGATGAGAGACGGAGGGGGCTTGCCCCCTCTGGCTGTTTGTAAACAAACAGCCATTCACCCCCAGAGTATTTTTACCAAGAAAAAATAACGCGACTCTCGCCGCCCTTGAAACTCGGGGCGGCTTTTTCTTGGTCGAAATACTCCGGGGGTGAGATTGAAAGGGCGTCGCCCTTTTGATCGAGGGGGCTGGCCCCCTTACGCCCGTCGATCAGCCTCGCGGCGGGATGTTTTTGCCCCTTTGCACAGCGGGGCGGGCATAAAACCGTTCGACCCATGCGACGACATGCGGGTGATCGGCCCAGCCGACCACATCGCGCGCGCCGTAAAAATCCAGTGCGTTCAGCCATGGACATAGTGCGATATCGGCGATGGAATAATCACCCGCGATCCAGTCGCGGCCGTCCGCCATCACCCCCTCTAGCACGGCAAGCAGGCGCTTTGCCTCGGCGATATAGCGTTCGCGGGGCAGGGGATCGGTGACCTTGGCCCCTGCAAATTTGTAGAAAAACCCAAGCTGCCCCAGCATCGGCCCCACGCCGCCCATCTGGAACATCAGCCATTGGATGACCTCGGCCCGTTTGGCGGGGTCAGTGGGCAGCAGTTTGCCCGATTTTTCCGCCAGATAGATCAGGATCGCACCGGATTCGAACAGGCCGATCGGGCCGGAAGGGCCATTGGGGTCAATGATGGCGGGGATTTTGTTATTGGGGTTCAGTGACAGGAATTCGGGGCTTTTGACATCGGCGTCCGACAGGGTGACGGTATGGGCCTCGTAGGGGATGCCGACCTCCTCGAGCATGATCGAGGCCTTGACCCCGTTGGGTGTGGGGAAGGAGTAGAGCTGTAATCTGGTCGGTTCGCTGGCGGGCCACTTGCGCGCTATCGGGAAATCATCGGGGAATGTCATCGCGGTTCCTTTCACTGTCATCCGAGGGAAAGGTAGCGCTGCTTTCCCCTTAAAACCATTAACCATTCTGTGCGTAAAGGTGTTAACCTATGTGTGCGAACCGGCGAAGCGGGCCAAAGCACCCGCACGTCACAGGAAAAAGGGACAAGAATGCTTAAAGAGTTCAAGGACTTCATTGCCAAGGGCAATGTTATGGATATGGCCGTCGGGATCATCATCGGCGCGGCCTTTACCGCGATTGTAAAATCCATGGTGGCTGATTTGATCAACCCGATCATCGGGTTGTTCACCGGCGGTATGGATTTCACCAACAACTATGCGGTTCTGGCGGGCGAAGCCCCGTTGAACGCCAGCCTGGAAGCGGCGCGCGAAGCCGGGGCATCGGTATTTGCCTATGGGTCGTTCATCATGGCGATCATCAATTTCCTGATCATCGCATTCGTGGTGTTCATGTTGGTGCGCTATGTGAACAAGGTCAAAGCCATGGCCGAGAAGCCCGAAGAAGTGGCCCCCGAGGTCGCAACCGGACCAAGCGAACTGGATGTGTTGCTGGAAATTCGCGACTCGCTCAAGAAAGCCTGAGTGTTGACGATGTGAAACAGAAACCCCCGCCGGATCAGGCGGGGGTTTTTGCGTTTCGGGATCGGCCCGGCGGTTTAGGCCGACAGGCGGCTGGCGGTGCGATGCAGCACCTGATCCAGCGGGGTAACGGCGCGGTTCTGTGCCTCGCCCACGGCGGGGACCAGCAGCGCGCCGTCATGCACGTTCAGCCCCTGCGCCAGATGCGGATCGTCAAGGCAGGCCTGATGCCAGCCTTTGTTTGCCAGTGCCACCATGAACGGCAGCGTGGCATTGCCCAGCGCCATGGTCGATGTGCGCGCCACGGCACCGGGCATGTTGGCAACGCAGTAATGCATGATGCCGTCGATTTCATAAATCGGGTCCTGATGCGTGGTGGCGTGCGAGGTTTCAAAGCACCCGCCCTGATCAATCGCCACATCCACGATGGCGGCGCCCGGTTTCATGCCGGACAGTTGTGCGCGGGTCACCAGTTTGGGCGCGGCGGCACCGGGCACCAGCACCGCGCCGATCACCATATCGGCCTGCGCCACCAGATCGGCGGTTGTTGCCTTATCCGCGTATCCGGTTTTGAACTGGCCTGCGAATGTATCATCCAGATAGCGCAGGCGCGGCAGCGCGCGGTCCAGCACGGTCACATCCGCGCCCATGCCCGCAGCGACCCGTGCGGCCTGTGTGCCGACAACGCCGCCGCCGATCACCACGATGCGGGCAGGGGCCACGCCGGGCACGCCGCCCAGCAACACACCGCGCCCGCCGTTGGCCTTTTGCAGGGTCCATGCGCCCACCTGCGGGGCAAGGCGGCCTGCGACTTCGCTCATCGGGGCCAGAAGGGGCAGCCCGCCGCCGGGTTGGGTGACGGTTTCATAGGCGATGGCGGTGCAGCCGGATTTCAACAGATCGTCGGTTTGCGCCGCATCGGGGGCCAGGTGCAGATAGGTGAACAGCAACTGGCCAGGGCGCAGCATGGCGCGTTCCACGGGCTGTGGTTCCTTGACCTTAACGATCATATCGGCGTCGGCGAAAATCGCGCTGGCATCGGGCAGGATGGTGGCGCCTGCATCGGTATATGCGCTGTCGTCAAACCCCGAACCGATGCCAGCGCCCTGCTGGATCAGCACGCTATGGCCATGCGCCCGCAGTTCGGCGGCGGCGTGCGGGGTAATCCCGACACGGAATTCCTGTGGCTTGATTTCGGTCGGGCAGCCGATTTTCATTGTCTTGCTCCTGTTGGGGTGGGGGGACAGATTGTCGCAGCCAGCCTTGCACATCCCCCGCGCAAGGCGATTGAAAATATGGTCGCCTTGCACCGAATTTTCGGGATAAACTTGGCCAAACAGCCAAAAATTTCGAAGGAATCTGCGATAATGCAATTGGACGAGACGGATCGGCGTATTTTAAAGGTCTTGCAACGGCGCGGGCGGATTTCCAATGCGGAATTGTCAGAGCAGGCGAACCTGTCGGCCAGCGCCTGTCACCGCCGCGTGCAGCGGCTGGAGGCCGAGGGATTCATTCGCGACTATGTCGCGCTGTTGAACGCCAAGAAAATCGGCCTGCCAACCACGGTGTTTGTCGAAATCACCCTAAGCGCGCAGGCGGACGAGGTGTTAGAGGCATTCGAGGCCGCAGTTTCGCGCATTCCCGATGTGTTGGAGTGCCATTTGATGGCTGGCACGGCGGATTACATTCTAAAGGTCGTGGCCGAGGATACCGAGGATTTTGCCCGCATCCATCGCCAGTATCTGACCCGCCTGCCGGGGGTGGCGCAGATGCAATCAAGCTTTGCGCTCAGGACCGTGTTCAAGACGACGGCGCTTCCTGTATGAGGGTGTTTCGCGCCATGTTGGTGCTGTTGGCGGGGGCGGCGCAGGCGCGCGAGGGGGGCGCGCCATCGAACCCGTTGCGCGATGCATTGGAACACAGCGTCGAAACTGCCAAACGTCAGGTGGACCGGCCCGCGCCCGCGCCTGCGCCCTGTTTTGGCGGGCTGGTCGGGCCGCAGGTTACAGTAGAGATTGGCGACATTTCGGGGCGGGTGCCGGTGGAATTCGCGCCATCGCAGGGGGCAAGTGGGGCGCAATTCTGGTTCCGGTTTCCTGAAATGGCTGCACGCCAGCCGGTGCAGGGCAACCTGTCGGTGCGGGTCAGCGCGGATCACGGGGGCGGGGTTTTCGACCCCGAAGCCCATGCGTTGCGGTTTCCTGATGCTTCCCCTGTGGCGCAGGGGGTGCGTCTGGCGGACGGGCGGCTGGATCTGGGGGGCGGGGTGTCGCTGTTGCGCGGCCCTGACGGGGCTGTGATGGCCGTGTTTCACTGCTCCTCGTCGCAGTGCAGCCAACGCTGGGTCACCAACGGTTTGGATATTGTCGCAGAATTTGACGCGGCGCAGGTGGCGGACTGGCCAAGGGTAGAACAAAAGGTCGGCGGCTTTTTAGCCTGCGCCTTTCCGGCGGCTTTTGCGCCCCTGATCGGTGGGGAGCCTGCGCAAAACCGCTAGGGCAGGGGCAGAAAGGTTGGAACTGCGCGGACCGCCCTCTGGTTGAACATATGTTAAAGTTTGGATGTTTTAATGCCCCCTGACACGAGGGGACCGCATGGCATTTAGCATCTTTGCCTTGAACAATGAATTTGCTGTATCAACCGGGTCGAATGTGAATTCCAGCCCGGGGCAAAGCAAATTCGACTATCCGCCGCAGTCCTCCAAGGATTTGGTGATCACCACCAAGGATGGTGATCCAGACCCGCGCCTGTTCGAAATTGGTGATGTTTACGACATTTCATATGGTGGCACCGGTGGCGGGGCGACCATGACCGATGCGGTTGTGATCCGCTCGGACGAGGCGCCGGATGCCGGTGGTGGTGGTGGTGTTATCGTATTCGAAGGGTTGGACGAATACGGCGAACTGACCCATGTGGTCTGGACCCCTGATTTCGACGTGGAACAGTGGTATTGGGACAATCATTCCGGTGGCAACCCGCCGGAATTCCATACCACCGATATGAATGCCGCCTATGACCATTCATTCGTGTGTTTCGACGGTGCAACGCGGATTGACACGCCCGGCGGCGGGGTGCCGGCGGCGGGGTTGCAAGCGGGCGATCGGGTGATGACGCTGGACAGCGGGGCAAAGCGGCTGATCTGGGTTGGCAGGCGGCAGGTGCGCGGACTTGGCACCGATGCGCCCGTGGTGTTCGCCCCCGGTGTGATTGGCAACAGGGCGGAATTGCGCCTGTCACAACAGCATCGGGTTCTGGTTCGGTCCGCCATGGCTGAACTGTTTTTCGGCACGCCCGAGGTTCTGGTGCCAGCGCGGTCACTGGTTGATGGTGTCGCGGTGCGGATCGCCCCCGTGGCGCGCATCACCTATGTTCATCTGCTGTTGCGCCGTCATGCTATACTGCGTGCCGAAGGGGCGCATTGCGAAAGCCTGTTGCTGGGCGATGTTGCGGCTGCGCGGATTGATGCGGCGGCCCATGCGGAAATCAGGGCGCAGGCGCGGGTCAACGGCGGGTTGCCCGCCCTGCAACATGCCCGTGCGGCGCGCCCTGTGTTAACCATGCGCGAGGCGCGGATGGTGACGGGCGGCCTGCGCCCCGTTCCTGCCGCCGACCGGGGCAAATTTGTGCTTTTGTAGTGGTCAATCCGGCGTGGTTGGCGCATCCGGCTTGAATTGTCTGACATTTAGAGAGAGGATAGGCCAAAGCGTTGCGCAGCCATGCGTAATCGCGGGGTAATGCGGGGGGAGTGCGCGATGTGGGATCATATAATTGTCGGCGCGGGCAGCGCGGGTTGCGTTATGGCCAAACGCCTGTCGGATGCGGGGCGCAGGGTGCTGCTGCTAGAGGCGGGCGGCAAGGACAATTACCACTGGGTGCATATTCCCATGGGGTATCTCTATTGCATTGATAATCCGCGCACCGACTGGATGTATCGCACCGCCCCCGAGGACGGGCTGAACGGGCGTTCGCTGTTATATCCGCGTGGCAAGGTGCTGGGCGGTTGTTCGTCCATCAACGGCATGTTGTATCTGCGTGGTCAGGCGGCGGATTACGATGGCTGGCGGCAGGCGGGTCTGTCCGGTTGGGGCTGGGACGATGTGCTGCCCTATTTCAAAAAATCCGAGGATTTCGTGGACGGGGCCGATGATGCCCATGGTGCGGGTGGCGAATGGCGGGTGGAAAACCAGCGCCTGCATTGGGATGTTCTGGATGATTGGAAAGCCGCAGCCGTGGCTGCGGGCCTGCCCGAGGTGACGGATTTCAACCGTGGTGACAACGAGGGCGTCGGGTATTTTCGCGTCAACCAGCGTGGCGGCTGGCGTATGAACACGGCCAAGGCCTTTTTGCGCACTGCCCGTGGTGATGGCCCAAAGGTGGAAATCCACGCCCATGTCCGGCGATTGATCATCGAGGAAAACCGCGTCACAGGTGTGGAATGGGAACGCGATGGCGTGGTGCATTCCGATCGCTGTGGCGAGGTGATATTATCGGCGGGCGCGGTCAATTCCCCCGCGATATTGCAATTGTCCGGTCTGGGTCCGGCGGCGGTGTTGCAAAAACACGGGGTGCGGGTGGAACGCGACATTCCCGGTGTGGGGATGAACCTACAGGACCATCTGCAACTGCGCTGTGCCTGGAAACTGACCGGGGCCAGGACGCTGAACACCATGGCGGCCACCCTGCTGGGCAAGGCGATGATCGGCGCGGATTACCTGTTTCGCCGCCGTGGCCCGATGACCATGGCGCCATCACAACTGGGCGCGTTTTCGAAATCACGCGCGGGGGTGGCCACCGCCGATCTGGAATATCACGTGCAACCCCTGACGTTAGAGGCATTCGGCAAGCCCCTGCATGATTTCCCCGCGATGACCGCCAGCGTGTGCAACCTGCGCCCCGAAAGCAGGGGCAGCGTGACCATTGCCAGCAGTGACCCACGCGCCGCGCCGGTGATTGCGCCCAATTACCTGTCAACCGAGGGCGACAGGTTGGTGGCCGTGGCCGCGATCCGTCAGGCGCGTGACATCATGGCGCAAACACCCATGGCGAAATACGCGCCCGAGGAAATGAAACCGGGGCTGAGTGCGCAAACCGATGCAGAGCTGGCCAGTGCCGCAGGTGACATCGGCACCACCATTTTTCACCCCGTCGGCACGGTGCGTATGGGGGCGGATCAAACCGCGCCACTGGATGCGCAGCTCAGGATGCGTGACATTGCGGGCCTGCGGGTGGTGGATGCCAGCGTGATGCCGGTGATCACCAGCGGCAACACGAATTCCCCCACAATCATGATTGCGGAAAAAGCGGCTGACATGATTTTGAATGCGGGCTAAGTCTGTCCCCGACATCAGATCAGACAGGACGGGCAGACCCATATGGCCAATATCGCGATTCCATACGCATCGGGGCGCGGGCACACCCGCCGTCTGGCCGAAGAAATCGCGGGCGCATTGGGCGCGGCGGAATGCAATGCGCGTCTGATTGACGTGATGGACATGCAGCCGACCGACTGGCAGGCGATGGAGGCATCAGACGCCATCGTCATGGGCGCGCCGACCTATATGGGCAGCGTTTGCGCCGAATTCAAAAGCTTTATGGATGCCAGTTCCGACATCTGGGCGGATCAACGCTGGGCCGATAAAATGGCGGCGGGGTTCACCGTGGCGACCTTTGCCGGTGGTGATAAGCTGTCCAGCCTGATGCAATTGTCGGTGTTTGCCGCGCAGCACGGCATGATCTGGGTCGGGCAGGACCAGTTGGGCGCGCCCGTGGTGCCGGAAAACGAAGGCATCAACCAGTCGGGCACATGGCTGGGATTGGCGGCGACCACGGTGCGCGACAAATCCCTGATGGTATCCGAGGGCGATCTGGAAACCGCGCGCCGGTTCGGGGTGCGGATTGCGCGTCTGGCGCGGCGCTGGGCGCGTTAGGGGATTCAGTCCCGGCTGTTCGGCCCTGATTGTCCGTGATTGTCCGAGATTATCCGTTATTATTCTGGCATCAGCCAGTATTTGCCCCGCTCCAGCACCTTTTCGCGCAGGGATGGCAGGCGGATCGCGGGCGGGTGCAAGCCCGTGGTCAGGATCAGCCGCAGATCGGCCAGCACGGAATGGCTTTCGACATAGGCGTTGTGGTTCAGGGAAAACATCGTGGTGCCGGGTCCGGTCACATCAATGGTTTCAACACCGGGCAGGATGATCGGGCCATCATCAGGCACATCCCCTGCACGCGGGTAATCATCGCGCAACTTGCGCGAGGCCAGCAAGGCGCGGTCACTGCCACAGGCATAAAGCGTGACATGATTGGCCGCAGCGGTGAAATGCTGCGCCACCGTGGTAAAAATAGTGGCATCAATATCGGGCGCTGCAAGGATCATCTGGTCAAACGCCCGCCCACGCTGTGACAGACGCGTGCCCGCCCGCACCAACAGCCCGGCCAGCGCCCGGTTGCCCATGGAATGCGCGATAATATGCACCCGTTCCACCCCTGGTGTTTCAAACACATGATCCAGAAATTCATCCATGAATGGCGCGGCGCGGTCGGCGCTGTCGGTGTCGGTCACATAGGATGCCAGCCGGTCCTGACTGGGCCAGCTATACAAAAACGCCGGCCCGTCAAAATCCAGATCATGGGCAATCTGGGCGGTGCGAAACACGGCCTCGTCAAAGCCGAAGTTGAACCCGTGGATGAACACCAGCGCGGTGCCTGCATAGGTTTGCGATTGCGCGGCGGCCTGCCCCGCAAAGGCGCGGAATTCGGACGGGGACAGCAGGCTGCGTTTGTGGATTGTCATGTGTTTGTCGCGGTCCTCCCTTTGCAGGGGGATAGTGACGCGAAACAGGGTGATGGACAGGGGGCGTTCGACCTTGCCCGATTTATGCGCCTTGCGCGGGATGGTGATTTGCGCGGTGCCAAGCGACAGCGCGGTGGCGCGGCCTGTACCGAATGTGGGGCCGGAACCGTCGGGTTCTGTTTCCTTGCGGTCGGTGCCGAAAAACACCCGCTGCACCACATAGCTGTCGGTTTCGGCCAGCGTGGGCAGGGCGGTTTCGGGGTTGACCGATGTCAGCGGCAGGGTTTCGGGGTCGCCTGCGCCGGTGCCCTCCTCGACCAGGATGGGGGTTGGGGGCGGGGCCAGTTCGACCACCACGGATTCGGGCGGGGGCGCGGCCATGGCGGTTTCTTCTTCGGCCACGGATTGCATCGGCATGTCATCGGGCGGCATGTCATCGGGCATGGCGGATTTATCGGCGATGACGGGGGCGGTTGCGCCGCCGATCTGCGCCGTTTCGGGGGCAGGTTTGCCCGTAAACACCGGCAGGGCGAACAACAGGCCGATGGCCAGAACCGCCAGAATCACAATTAGGGGTTTACGGCGCATATCCGGCCCTCGCGTTTCAAATGATTGTCTAAAATTTGAAACGATCCTGCACGGGGGCGCGGCCATCTGGCAAGTGGGCGATACCCTACCTGTGCGCGAAAAAGGTGATTCGCGTGCAATCGGAGCACAAGACACGAAAAACCCCCGAAGCCGTGGCAACGGGGGTTATCTAACTTTTAGGTCCGAAAGAGCCGGAAGGGCTGCTTAGAGCATACCTTCGCGCTGTGCTTTCTTGCGTGCCAATTTACGGGCACGACGAACGGCTTCAGCTTTCTCACGCGCTTTTTTGACGGAGGGTTTCTCGAAATGTTGCTTAAGCTTCATTTCACGGAACACGCCTTCGCGTTGCAGCTTTTTCTTCAGGGCACGAAGCGCCTGATCGACGTTATTGTCGCGAACACTAACCTGCATGTGGTTTTCACCACCTTTCTAAGTT
>ERZ1699650.138-NODE-138-length-26086-cov-174.893512_pt1 | contig 26086 bp, 27 predicted proteins | sample MGYA00581512_ERZ1699650 | MGnify/ENA primary metagenome ERZ1699650 (study PRJEB42348, sample SAMEA6618698) | metagenome | isolation source: Polyester-degrading enrichment culture growing on monomer terephthalic acid, Te | collected 2019-05-17 ... | reverse complement strand
GATTTTGAACGGTACTTTCAAACCCTCGCACCCGACACCGATCGAAACGCGCCCTATGAGCACACCTATGAAGGCCCCGATGACTTGCCGGCGCATTTCAAAGCCAGCCTGCTGGGCAGCAACCTGACGCTGCCCGTAACAGACGGACGCCTGAACCTGGGCACCTGGCAGGGCGTCTACCTTGGCGAGCATCGAACGCAGGCCTCTGGCCGTCAGCTCGTTTTGACCTTGCAAGGTCAGCCATTGACCAGCAAGTAGACTACGCTTAATAGTTGACTGGCAGTTTATACGTCCAGAAAAAGGGTGAACTGCGTAGAAGAAATTCAGTCAGACTGCTCTGGAGATCCCCATGAAAGCGATCTGGAACGGAACGGTTGTCGCGCAAAGTGACGACACCGTTGTCGTTGAGTCAAACCTCTACTTCCCTCGTGAGTCGATCGTAAGCGAGTATTTCAACGACAGCAGCAAGAGTACACAGTGCCCCTGGAAGGGGGAGGCACGTTACTTCTCCATCACCGTTAGCGGAAAAGCCAACGAAGATGCTGCCTGGTACTATCCCAACCCAAAAGAGGCAGCAAAGAATATTGAAGGGCGTATCGCTTTCTGGCGGGGTGTTGCTGTTTCGGAATAAAGTCTACAGGTGTCGCAACCTTTTGAGCTGGGTCAAAACAAGCGTTCAGTGGTCGAGTAGAGTGACAGACTGACCACCCCGGCGGGGCTAACCTGGCCTCAACAATAAAACGCGATGCGGGGCGACTTGGTTCACGAGGAGAAGCCCTTCCCATGCTATTAAAAACAACCTTGCTGCTGACACTTCTGCTAGTCACCATCGCACTGGTGGTGCATTTTGTTGGTCAGACAAGCTGGCGCTCCTCAATACAGTTGCTTCAAACTGAGCTAACCGGGGGGGGGGGGCAGCGACCCCAAGCGTTAGCGTTTATTCAGCTCAGGAACTTGAAGGGCTACCGGAACCGGTACAGCGATATTTTCAGGCTGTATTGGCAGATGGTCAGCGCCTGGTTCGAAATGCACGGGTAAGGCACCGCGGGTTTTTTAACATGGGGCAAGTTGAGGATAACTGGCAGCCCTTCAGTTCAGACCAAATGGTCGTCACCAACCCCCGTGGTTTTATCTGGGATGCGAGCATTCGCATGGTGCCCGGGATTCAGGTCTTTGTTGTCGATGCGTATGTGGCCGGACGTGGCGTATTAGAAGCCAAACTCTTTGGGTTGATAACCGTCATGAAACAACCAGAGTCACCACCGCTCAACCAGGGTGAGCTGCTGCGGTTTTTTGCCGAGGCCGCCTGGTATCCTACAGCACTGCTACCGAGTCAGGGGGTCGAATGGCAGGCAGTCGATGCTAACCGGGCCATTGCCATACTCGCGGATAGCGGTTTGACTGTTTCACTGACGTTTACGTTTAATGAAGAGGGGCTAATTGAATCGGTGCGTTCTGAGGAGCGTTTTCGTGAGATCAATGGCGAACAGGTTGCCACGCCCTGGGAAGGGCGGTTCTGGGATTACGAGCAACGGGAAGGGATACTGGTTCCAAGTACCGGAGAAGTAGCCTGGTTGCTGTCTGAAGGCCCCAAACCCTACTGGCGCGGTGACATAACTGACATTCGATATGACTATGTCCAATAACAGGCCCGCAGGCCCGATGATTCATCGAGCCACGGGCGAGTTCGGGTCTACAGATAGGTGCTGGCAACGTTAAGGCAAGCACGCTGTCTGAAATGGTCTTACTTAAGCGCTGTCAGCATCAGATGCGCCACTTCGGCAGAAGACTGCGGGTTTTGCCCGGTGATGAGCTTGCCATCCTGAACGGCGTGGGGTTGCCAGTCTGGCCCTGCTTCATGTTCTGCCCCTAGCGCTTTGAGGCGCGATTCAAGCAAGAACGGAACCTTTTCGGTGCCACCGGCGGCGGCTTCTTCGGAATCGGTGAAGGCGGCAATTTTGCGACCTTTGATAAAAGGCGTGCCATGTTCATCGTACATGCCGGCGAAGACGGCGGGTGCGTGACAGACACTGGCTATTAGCCGGCCGGTGCGGTGAAAGTCAAACAGGGTGTCGTGCAGGGCCAGATTGTAGGGCATGTCGAAGACGGTGCCGTGCCCACCAGGCAGGTAAATGGCGTCGTATTCTCTGGCATTAATGCTATTGAACGCAGGCGTGGACTTTAACTTGGCCATGGCCGGCTTCCAGGCGTTGGCCTGGTCTTCAGTGGGGGTGCTGTTGGGGTCAATGGGTACGTCACCGCCGGTGACCGAAGTGACCTCAACCTCATGGCCTGCGTCGGTCAGCGCCAGGTAGGGTACGGCGAATTCTTCAAGCCACAACCCCGTGGGCTCGCCGTTTAGCAGGTATTTGTAGTTGGTCAGTACGAATAAAATTTTGCTCATCTGAATCGTCCTTTGTCTTGCGGGTTCACTACAGGGTGGGGACGATTTTGCCAAAGCGGCGATTTATTTACTTAATCGCCGCTTTCAGGTCAATCAAAACAGGGTGAACGTTAATCTTTCAGTGCGTCTCGCCATGAATGCCGGGGTGAAAACCCGACGAGGCGTTTGGCTTTATCGTTTGTATAGAAGGTTTCAGTCGGTGCCATGTCGCGTTTTTGGGGCACGCCCTGATAGAACCGGTCAATCACTTCCTGGCTGTTAATGCCGACCGAGAGATCATCGTTGGCGACGTTGAATATTTCATAGCCCAGGCCATCGGTTTTCAGGCAGCAGTCGACCATGTGGCCGAGGTCGCGTGCGTCGATGTAGGCGAAGATGTTGCGACGGCGCAGGGCCGGGTTATCCATAAATGCCGGGAAATTGGTCGCGTATTCGTGCGGCTCAATCACGTTGTTGATGCGCAAGCCATAGATATCGAAGCCGGTACGGGCCTGAAAAGACCGGGCTGTCGCCTCGTTGACCACCTTGGACATGGCGTAGCTGTCCTGTGGGATGGTCGGGTGTTCTTCGTCGATCGGAATGTACTCCGGCTTCATTTCGCCATCGGCAAAGCAAATGCCGTAAGTCGTTTCCGACGAGGCAAAAATGACCTTGCGAATCCCCAGTTTGGTGGCCGCATCCAGCACGTTGTACGTGCTCATGGTGTTGATGCGATAGGTTTCGTTATCGGGGCGCAACAGAATGCAGGGAATGGCCGCAAAATGAACCACGGCGTCGTAGGCTGGGACTCCGGTGCCGGGTTCAAGTTCATCAAAACCGGCGTAAGCGTGCAGGGCGTTGAATACCTGGCCAGCGTCGGTTAAATCCACCTGCAGCGAATCAACGCCGGGCATGTTAAGTGGCACCAGGTCAGCATTGGTCACGCGGTGACCCTGATCAATCAGGTGTGCAATGGCATGGCGGCCCGCTTTGCCACTGCCGCCGGTGAATAGAATACGCATGGTTTGGTCCTCTGATTGACATCAAATTGGTTGCGTTCCGAGCATAGCGGGCCGGGTACAGTCAGGCTACCTCTGTGATTCTATGCACAGAGAACACTCAACCGCTGGCTTGGCCGGTTAGTGCTAATCTGAAGGTGCGCTAAGGAGACAAAGTTGGAGGTGCGGATGCTTTACCTGTTTGAAGTACACATCAAGCCCGGCTACACCGCCGAGGATTACGCCGACGCCTGGGTACGCGCGAGTGAACTGATTCAACAGGCACCGGGCGCGCGTGGCACCCGACTGCACCGCAAGCTGGATGATCCCTCAGTGCTGATTGCCATCGCGGAGTGGGAAAGCAAGGGGGCGCGCGATGCGATGGAGCAGCAGCACAACCCGGACATAGCCGCCATTATTCGCAGTGCAGCGCCGTTCTGCGAGATTCACCCGATTGGTGAGTTCGATGCAGCTGGGTGGGTGGTGTTGCCGCCGGATCGCGGCGCCTGATCTGTCGTGAGCGCTACGATCAGTTACTAATTCATTTAAAAGTTATTATTGACATGCATGCCAACGGCAGTATGCTTTTGATGATCAAGGTTGAAGCGGCAGGTGTTGTCGATGAACGATGGCCTTGACTGCATCCGTAAGTCTGGAAATGGACCACAGTAGTACTGTTTCAATAATTACTTACTGATGAATTAATAAATAGGGTTACAACAACAACTATCCCGGAGGATAACCATGTCGACTTCCCTCAAGGCCGCAGCAGCGGTATTGCTGGTCACAGGCGCCATTGCTGGCCAGGCCCAGGCGGGTGCGCACACGGCATCGGCCAGCGCCTGTCTGATCACGAAAACGGATACCAACCCCTTTTTCGTCAAGATGAGAGAGGGTGCAGAAGCCAAGGCTGAAGAACTGGGTATGGAACTCAAGTCGTTCGCCGGAAGGATTGACGGGGATCATGAAACCCAGGTTCAGGCCATCGAGACCTGCATCGCAGATGGTGCGGATGGCATTCTGCTGACAGCGTCTGATACCTCGTCCATCGTCTCTGCCGTTGAGCAGGCGCGTGATGCGGGCGTGCTTGTTATTGCGCTGGATACCCCGCTTGACCCGGCCTCGGCGGCTGACGCGACCTTCGCGACAGACAATTTCGTGGCTGGCGAGCTGATCGGTGCCTGGGCGGCCGCTCAGTTGGGCGATGAGGCCGAGAATGCCCGCATAGCGCTGCTGAACATCAACGTGAGCCAGCCGTCGGTCGGCGTGCTGCGTAACCAGGGCTTCCTGACCGGCTTTGGTATCGATACGGGCGACATCAACCGCTGGGGCGATGAAACCGACCCCCGCATTGTTGGTCACGATGTGTCAGACGGCAATGAAGAAGGCGGTCGCCGCGCCATGGAAAACCTGCTGGTTGAAGACCCCAGCATCAATGTCGTTTATACCATCAACGAACCTGCCGCAGCAGGGGCTTATCAGGCGCTGGCGTCAATGAATCGCCAGGACGATGTGCTCATTGCGTCGGTAGACGGCAGTTGCTCGGGCGTGGCGGATATTCAGGACGGTGTGATTGGGGCCACGGCGCAACAATACCCGTTGCAAATGGCCGCACTGGGTATGGAGGCAATTCTGGAGTGGGCTGAGAACGGCACCAAGCCAGAGCCGACCGAAGGCAAGGATTTCTTTGATACCGGTGTCTCACTGGTGACGGGTGATCCGGTCGACGGTGTGGAATCCATTTCGATTGAGGAAGGCATGAACCGCTGCTGGGGCTAATCAGGGTAGTGTGAATTCCTTCGGGCGGGAGAGCATGGAAGCACCCGCCCACCCCTGAAGCCAGGGGCTTTATTGTGAGGCAGGGTGTTGCCCTGCCTAGCCTGTTACGTAGAATTTCTGGAGAGGTCCAATGGCCAAATCCGATTCCAACAGTCCGGTGCATGAATCGTCATTAGGCAGTGCACCGGATGCGGTCGCTTCCTTTGAAGACGACCGGGCTGGTTTTATCAAAAAACTGCAGCATACGCTGCACCTGAACCCGTCCATGGTTCCATTGATTGTCTTGCTGTTATCAATCGCCGTCTTTGGATTGTTGCTGGGAACCCGCTTTTTTTCGCCCTTCGCACTGACCCTGATTCTTCAACAGGTTCAAATAGTCGGTATCATCGCCGCCGCACAGAGCCTGATCATTCTGACCGCGGGCATCGACCTTTCGGTGGGCGCAACCATGGTGTTGTCTTCTGTCGTGATGGGTCAGTTTACCTTTCGCTATGGCATTCCCGTTCCCATCAGTATTGTCTGTGGCCTGCTGTGCGGCATGTTGTGCGGCATGATCAGCGGCTTGCTGGTCTCCCGTGTTCGTTTGCCGCCGTTTATTGTCACGCTGGGCATGTGGCAAATTGTTCTCGCCACTAATTTTCTCTATTCAAAGAATGAAACTATACGCGCGCAGGATATTGAAACCCAGGCATCGTTGCTGCAGTTCTTTGGCACTAAGATCACAATCGGAGGGGCTGTTTTTACCTACGGTGTTGTTTTCATGGTGCTACTGGCCTTGGTGCTTGCCTATGCCCTCAAACACACGGCCTGGGGGCGCCACGTGTATGCTGTCGGCGATGACAAGGAAGCCGCAGAGCTTTCCGGTGTGAAAACCGGGCGGATTATATTGTCGGTATACATGCTCTCCGGGCTGATCTGCGCCTTTGCGGGCTGGGCACTGATAGGTCGGCTGGGGTCCGTTTCACCCACGGCGGGGCAGCTATCCAATATTGAATCGATCACCGCCGTGGTAATTGGGGGAATCTCACTGTTCGGTGGGCGTGGCTCTATTCTCGGCACGCTCTATGGTGCCCTGATTGTTGGGGTGTTTACCCTCGGTCTGCGTTTGATGGGCGCTGATGCGCAGTGGACGTATCTGTTGATTGGTGTGCTGATTATCGGTGCAGTTGCTGTGGACCAATGGATCAGGAGGGCGACCGTATGATGCAACCACACACCCAATCGTCGGAGCATGCGGTAGCTCCGATACTTCATGCTAAGAACCTGGTCAAGCGCTTTGGCCGGGTTACCGCACTCGATCATTGCGACTTCGAGTTGTACCCCGGAGAGATTCTCGCCGTCATTGGCGATAACGGTGCAGGCAAGTCAACGCTGATCAAAGCCATCTCTGGTGCTCTGGTTCCCGATCAGGGCAAGCTCTATCTGGATGGTCAGGAGGTGCGGTTTACCTCGCCACTGGATGCGCGAAAACAGGGTATAGAGACGGTGTATCAGCAGTTGGCCATGTCGCCGGCGCTGTCGATTGCCGACAACATGTTTATGGGCCGTGAACTCAGAAAACCGGGCTTCATGGGACAAGTGTTGCGCCAATTGGATCGCCCGGCGATGGAAGCCTTCGCTCGGGAAAAACTCAATGAACTGGGACTGATGACCATTCAGAACATTCGCCAGCCGGTTGAGACATTGTCGGGTGGCCAGCGCCAGGGTGTGGCCGTTGCGCGTGCAGCTGCCTTTGGGTCCAGAGTGATCATCCTCGATGAGCCAACCGCTGCGCTGGGTGTCAAGGAAAGCCGTCGGGTGCTGGAGTTGATCAGTGAAGTGAAGGCACGGGGCATTCCCATTGTGCTGATCAGTCACAACATGCCGCATGTGTTTGAAGCCGCCGACCGGATTCATGTGCACCGATTGGGCAAGCGCTTGTGTGTGTTGAACCCGGCTGATTACAGCATGAGCGATGCCGTTGCCTTTATGACCGGGGCCAAAGAGCCCGACGTTGAAGCCGTCGGGGTTTAGCCATGGCGAGTATTGCAACTCAAGCGAACGCAGTAGTCGAATTCATTGATCGCGCTGCCCGAAGCGACCGGCGAACTGTGATCGGTATTGCCGGGCCGCCCGGGTCGGGAAAATCGACCTTGGCCGAGGCGGTGGTTCAACAATTGAACCATCGTGCAGGGGATAGTGATCACGCCGCCTTGTTACCCATGGATGGCTTTCATCTCGACAACGAGCTGTTGCTGCAAAGGGATTTGCTGAAGCGCAAAGGCGCACCGGAAACCTTCGACGTCGGGGGGTTGTATGAACTCGTTGTCAGTGCCCGAACCGATGTCGGTGATATTCATTATCCGCTGTTTGACCGTGCGCTGGACCGTGCGCTGGTTGATGCCGGTTTGCTCAGGTCAACAACGTCTATCGTGGTATTTGAAGGCAATTATCTGTTGCTTGATGCGCCGATCTGGGATGGGTTGACGGAGTTGTTTGATGCAACCGTCTTTTTGAAACCAAGCCTGGAAACCCTTGAAAAGCGTTTGATGGAGCGCTGGCTGGGGTTTGGCTTTACGCCTGAACAAGCCGCGCTGAAGGTTCATGAAAACGACTTGAAAAACGCCCGGCTGGTGCTGGAGCACAGCGGGGTTGCTGACCTGACATTGGGCGAAAAGGCTTGAATGGCAGGTCAGACCGGGCCTCTATCGCGCAAAAAAAACCCGATAACTGTACAACATCGTCAGAGCGGTTAGACCGGTTTTGACTGCCTCAAACTGGGAATCTTATGACGTCATTACTGGATTAACTCAAACAATACAGCACGGTTGTCATATGATGTTGAAGGCAGCCTCGACAAGGCTCGACGATTAATGGCCTTGTATCATAAGGCAAGCGTTTCAACGGATCGGGTGCTGATCAAACTGGCCGAGGGTAGTCGCGGGTTCAACGCGGACCAGCAAACCCTGGAGCGCATGAGTCGTGAACGATTGGGTTGACCGGGCACAGTGATCGGCCAGCGCCGGCCTGTTTAGGTTTTGAAAATGGTGGTGGGTGTTTCCCGCAGCAGGGTGTTCTGGTCGATCATGTATTCTGTTGAAATCTGGTAGGAGGCGGCACCCATGGCCCGGGCGAGATAGGAAAAGTGACCCGGCCGCAGTGCGGGTCGCTCCACCCCTTGCAAGTCCAGTTCGTCCAGACTGGATTCTACCTTTCTGACCAGACGGCTGCGCACAGCCACGGGCAAGGCACCGTCGATTACCACGGTTTCGAAATCGATAACGGACAGGGCGGAAACAATGGCATGGGCCAGGCTGCGGCCAGCCCGGGCAAGCCATTGGCTGAGTTCCGGTTCGAACCGCGACCAGTCTGCATCCTGATTATAGAGCTGGCGTGCCAGCTGTGCGTCGCGTGCTGCCAGCATATGTTCGAGCACCACCAGCGAGGCATGGTCCACCAGTCGTTCTCCGCCGGGTTCATCCGGTACTCGCATCGGGCCGAAGCCGCCGGAACTGCCCCGGCGTCCCGGGAAGACGCCGCCATTGAGAACAATGCCACCGCCTATAAAAGTGCCAAGGAACAAATAGACAAAATCCTGCTCCTCCAGTGGCGGACCGAAAATCAACTCGGCCCGGCACGCTGCCGTGCCGTCATTTTGCAGCGTTACCGGCCAGGGGACGCGACGTTTCAATTCGGCTTCAAGATCGAAGGTACGCCATTCATTCATTTCCCGGACCGGTGCATCGAAGTCGGAGGTCCAGCTCCACAGTTCGAACGGCATGGCGATGTTCAGCGCCGATATAGAATCAAGTGTGACTTCGGCTGAGGTTAGTAAAGGGGTGAGGTTATCTTCAAGAAACTGCAGTGTATTGGCGGGTGTGGGGTAATCGTGCACCGCGCTTGCCTGAGCCAGAACGTCACCGACAAAATTGACCACGACCAGATCGAAGGTGCGCCGGCCGATTTTATAACCCAGATAATAACGGGCATCCGGGTTCAGTCTCATCGGCACGGATGGCTGGCCGATTCGGCCACGAACGGGATTGCCCCTTAGCAAGAGCCCTTCTTTTTCCAGCGCCCGAAAAATGACCGATACGGCGTTGGCCGATAAACCCGTCATACGGGTTGCCTCGGCCTTGCTCAGCGCGCCGTGCATCCGCAGCAGATGAAGTACCAAGCGTTCGTTGATACCCCGAACGGTCGTTAAATTGGAACCCTTTAGCGGTTGTGAGCGCATCCGTTACTCTTTGACGTTTGGTTCGGTTGCCCCATTGAAACACTGTGCCAGAGCCATGCCAGTCGCACTCTAGTGTTCGACAGGTCAGGCGTTGTCTTGGCGTGGGGACCTGAGCTTCAGGCCAGGTAAACGACCAGCCAGCCCGGTGAGTTTGGACCTCATGATACCACAGCCATTCAGGCTGTCCGCTACCTGCAAGGTTGGGTGGAGAGAATGCTGTGGTCCGGGTTAATTCGAAGGGAAGCAGGTTGCGGGCCTGACGACAGGCCCGACATCGCCGACTTATTTCGCGTTCAGCGGTAACCGGGGTAGTGACAACCCCACCTGCTGTTTTTCCTGAACGGGCTCACCCCAGCGTTTTTCCAGGGGCATAACGCCGGCCCAGACTGGCCAGTCTTCGTCGACTGCCTCATCGTTTACGCCTTCCGCTCTCATTTTGCACGAGGCCTCGCTGATCAGAATGCGCGACAGGCCGGTGGCCTTCAGTTCGTTGTCAGTCATCGGGCGCAGGGCGTCCCAGCGATCCGGTGAGATCTTGTCGAGGAAAATGTGCAATTGCCGGGCTTTCTCGTCCGGGTCGGTAACGGCTTCGGCGGTGCCGAAGAGGGTGGCCGAACGGTAGTTCACCGAGTGGTGGAACGCCGAGCGCGCCAGCACCAGGCCGTCCATTTGCATGATGTTGATGCACACCGGCTGCCCGGGGGCCAGGTTGCGTGCCTTGGCATGGCCGTGCCAGTAAAGGTAATCGCCTTCACGCCAGTGGCAGGTAGGCGTCACGAAGGGCTGGTCATCCACGCTCTGGGCGACGGTGCACAGCAGCGACTCATCGATGATCCGGTTCAATTGATCGCGGTCGTAGCTGGCCCGGCCCGGGCCACGTTTTACATGGCTGGTTTGGGTGTGCAAGGGGTTGTCTGAATCGGGCAGTCGGGTACTCACGTCAGTGTCCTTATAGGGGCATGGGTTGGGGTGTGACCGGGGGTTAACTGCAATGGTGACTTTAGCCTCGGTCTTTGCCAGCATAGGGTGAACTGGTTTGCTCAAAAATAGCCAGATTGAAAATAATTTTGCAGGCCAGATGACTCTCCCTATGACCATGAAACACGCTTTAGCCAGCCTGACCTTCCACCTGACGGACTCGGCAGACCCCTATTACCTGCAGTTGATTGACCAGGTGAAGGACGGGATTCGCCAGCGGCGGCTGAAGTCGGGAGACAAACTGCCCTCGTCCCGCCAGTTGGCAACTACACTCGGGGTGTCGCGCAGTACCGTGACCCGGGCCTACGATGCCTTGCTGGCCGAAGGGTTTCTGATCAGTGAAGCAAAGCGTGGGCTCTTTGTTGCCGCCAGTGCCCGGGTATTGCTGAACCCGGCGCCACGGGTTCACAGCGTTGCGCCGGTCAAATCGCCGCCAATGCTGACGTGCGATTCCGGGGCCGACGTCGCCGCTTTCCCGGCACGGGACTGGGCCGCCAGTATGAGGCGCAGCTGGCTCAAGCCCGATTTGAATGTGCTGGAAGGCGCCTATTCGGAGGGGTACCCACCGCTCAAGGCGGCCATTGCCGATTATCTGTACCGGGTTCGGGGGGTGAGCTGTACCGAAGAGCAGGTATTTGTGACCTCGGGCAACCGCGACGCCCTGAGCATTCTGCAACATACTCTGGACGCACAAACCACCGATGCTCACTGGCTGCTCGAGAATCCCTGTTATAAGCCGATGCGGGCGTTACTGAGCAACCGGGCCTCGGGCCTGGGTACGCTGAACGTGGACGCCGAGGGTGCCCCGCTGCCACTGCGAAAAGACACGCCGCAGGTGGCCATCATCACGCCGAACCGGCAGTACCCGCTGGGCATCGGCATGAGTCCGGCTCGCAGACAAGGCTGGTTGCAGGCCTTGCAGCAGCATCCGTCGCTGTGGTTGATCGAAGACGACTACGACAATGAGTACCACTTTCAGGGACGCACGGGCGTGCCGCTGATGCAGGCCGATACCCAGGGCCGGTCGTTTCTGGTCGGCAGCTTTTCCAAGGTGCTGTTTCGCGGGTTGCGATTGGGGTTTGTGGTGGTGCCACCGGGCCAGATCGAGCGGTTTAGGGCCAGCCAGCAAGCGCTGGGCGCCTCGGCTTCGCTGCCCATTCAGCCAGTGCTGACGGACTTTATGCGCCATGGCCGATTCGACCGGCACCTGAACCGGATGCGGCGGCTTTACCGGTTAAAGCGAGACCGGTTGCTGGCGCTGCTGGCAGAGCAGTTGACGCCCTGGTTAACCTGGCAAGCGCCCCAGGGCGGCATGCACATTCGGGTGATGTTAACGCAAGCGTGGCTGGCCGCCCGGAAGCCAGCCCGGTGGGACCGCCGGATCGCCAGCGACTTGCTGGAACAGAACATTCGTCTGGAAGTGTTGTCGGACCATTACCTCGACCCGGACATGGGCGAGCAGGGGTTTCTGCTGGGGTTCAGTAACCCCGATGAGGCAACCATGGAACAGGTGGTTCGGGCGCTGGCTGACTGGTTCGAGCGTCAGTCGGGGTAAAGCTGCAAAATATCGCTGTCGTTCGACAGGTTGGTCACCATCCAGATCTGTTCGAACGGGTGGTCTTTGGGCACGGTGAAATGGTGGCGCAGGGCCAGCATGTCGTGGTTGTGCCACAGCGGGTTGGCATTGCGGATCACCAGCCAGACACGCCGGGTCTGGTACCGTTTTTGTGCCTTGACCATTAAGATGCGATTGAGCGCATGCAGCAGGCGCTGATGCACATCGTCCTGCATCAGTTCCAGCAGTGCCTGGTGGGTGGCGGGGCTGAGGTCGCGCCCGAGAATGGCCATTGCTTCGACTTCAGAGCCATAGAGATGGGCAATCTCAAGATCGAGGCGCTGGCCGTTCAGGTAACAGGAAACGTCGGGCTTGCTGGGTTTGTTATGCCAGATATGGCGCAACGGTTCCCCATGCTGCCGCTCCCAGGCGCGCATGAAGACGCGTGCGGCCTGGTGTTCGAGATCAACCTTTTCCTGCTCGGTCGGGTTCATACTGGCGGCTCATATCGACGACAACCGGTTCAGCCCAGAAACGCCGCATACACCGGGTTACTGGTTTCTTCCCAGTAAGGATACCCCAGTTCTTCCAGTTTCTGGCGGAAGGCTTTCATGTCTTCGCGCGGCACCTGAATACCGGTCAGTACCCGGCCGTAGGCAGCACCGTGATTGCGGTAGTGAAACAGCGAAATGTTCCAGTGGCCGCCCAGGGTATTTAGGAACTTGCCCAATGCCCCCGGCCGTTCCGGAAACTCGAACCGGAACAGGTGCTCGTTGGTGATCGTCGGTGCATGACCACCCACCATGTGGCGAACGTGAGACTTGGCGACTTCGTTGTCGGTTAAGTCGAGGACCGGGTGATCAGCCTCGCGCAATTCGCTGATCAGTTGCTCGCGCTCTTCCAGACTGGTTATCTTAACACCGACAAAAATGTGGGCCCTGCTCGGGTCATCGTACCGGTAGTTGAATTCAGTGATCGACCGCTTGCCGATGATCGACACGAACTTCTTGAACGCCCCGGGTTTCTCGGGAATGGTCACTGACAAGATCGCTTCGCGGTGCTCACCCACTTCAGCCCGCTCGGCCACGTACCGCAACCGATCGAAATTCGTATTGGCACCGCTGGAAACGGTGATCAGGGTTTTGTCGGTGCAGCCCTCGCGTTCCACGAATTTCTTCATGCCTGCCACACTGACGGCACCGGCTGGTTCGGTGATCGATCGGGTATCGTCGAAGATGTCCTTCACCGCTGCGCAAATTTCATCCGAGGTCACGGTGATGACTTCATCGACGTAATCCTTGCAGATCTTCCAGGTTTCCTTGCCGATCTGAGCCACGGCGATGCCATCCGCAAAGATGCCAACCTGGCTCAGCGTCACCCGGCGTTTGGCTTTCAGTGCTGCGGCCAGGCAGGCACTTTCTTCAAACTCGACCCCGATTACCCGGATGTTGGGCTGCAAGTATTTAAAGTAGGCCGCCATACCGGCGATCAACCCGCCGCCGCCAACCGGGATAAACACCGCATGGATGTCATCACCACGATGCTGGTGCAGAATCTCGCGGGCAACGGTGCCCTGACCGGCAATGATGTCCGGGTCGTCGTAGGGGTGAATGAAGGTCAGGCCACGTTCGGCTTCGAGCTTGCGCGCGTGCTCCAGCGCCTCATCGAAAGCATCGCCATGCAGCACGGCTTTGCCACCACGGGCACGCACGTTCGCCACTTTGATGTCTGGCGTCGTTTTGGGCATGACGATGGTCGCCTTAACCCCCATCAGCCGGGCCGCTTCAGCCAGGCCCTGTGCATGGTTGCCGGCCGAGGCGCAGATGACGCCCTTGTCCAGTTGCGCCTGGGTCAGGGTGGTCATCTTGTTGTAGGCACCGCGCAGCTTGAACGAGAACACCGGTTGCAGGTCTTCGCGCTTAATCAAAATAGTGTTGTTCATCCGACGACTGAGAAAGGCGGCTTTTTCCAGAGGCGTCTCGATCGCCGCCTCATAGACCCGGGCATTGAGTATCTTCTTAACAGTCTGTTCCAGCATGGAAGTTTCCTGGTTAACGGATGAATGTCGGTCGTCGTCTGCGGCCGCATGAGATTTTACGGCGCAGCACCGTAGTGTAAGGGTTTTGGCCGGATGCGGAAACGCAGGCGTACGGCAAATCGCGGCATACTGTTTTGCAACGACGCCGAAGCGGCGCTGGCCTGTGTTACTGAGCGCCACAGCAGCTATAATGCGGCCAAACAAGCGATATCCCAGAACAGTCACCGACGCCCACTGATTACAGGAAAGTCCCATGACCCAAGACGAACTGAAGCAAGCCGTCGCCCAGGCGGCGCTCGATTTCATCAAGCCCGACCTGAAACCGGAAGCCATCATCGGCATCGGCACCGGTTCTACCGCCAATCTGTTCATCGATGCGCTGGCAACCGTTAAAGACCGCTTTCGCGGCACCGTTGCCTCCAGTGACGCCAGCGCCAAGCGCCTGCGCGACCACGGCATTGAGGTGTTCGACATGAACGAGGTGGAAAAGCTGGCGGTCTACGTCGACGGTTGCGACGAAGCCAACCGCAAGCTGCATCTGATCAAGGGCGGCGGCGCGGCCCTGACCCAGGAGAAGATCGTCGCCTCCATTGCCAAGACGTTCGTGTGTATTGCCGACGAGTCCAAGGCCGTGCAAAAGTTAGGTGCCTTCCCGCTGCCGGTCGAAGTCATACCGATGGCGCGCAGTGCCGTCGCCCGCAAACTGCTGAAAATGGGCGGCAACCCGGTCTACCGCGAAGGTGTGGTTACCGATAACGGCAATCAGATTCTGGATGTCTACGAACTGGACATCAAAGACCCGGAGGCGATGGAAACCGCCATCAACAACATTCCCGGCGTGGTCACCAATGGGTTGTTTGCACATCGGCCAGCGGACGTGTTGTTGCTGGGCACCAAAGACGGCGTGAAGAAACTGTCAGTGATTAACACCATGGCTGAGGATGGTGAGTTTTACTGAGTTGGACAGTTTGGGGGTGGATAACTCAAGTGTCGGAGTTCGGGGTGCTACTTGGTGGCAGTGGTCCGCGGTGGCCACCTGGGGTGCTCCTGTAGGGTCGGCGTGAATCCATCCATGGGGCCTAGACCGCATGATATGAATCCCATCCCTGGGATTCACCCTCCGGGCTCGCTTCGCTCATGCTAAAACGCTCCTGGCGTTTTAGTCCATGTTGCGGACTTCCCCACAGGAATGCCCCAGGTAATCGCCGCTGGTCATGTCAGCGAACTCCGAAACTCGAGTTAATTTAGCCCTTGCCTCCCAGTCAAGTGTCAGCTGCCGGGTAGGCCTGATCGGGGAAGTCTGAGGCATGGATGCCGAAGCCTAGGCTCCATGGACGGATTTACGCCGACCCTGATCAGGCCTACCCGGTGGCTGACACGGACTCGTGCTACAGAAAGAACCCTGCCACTTAGAGCACATCCACCATTGCCCAGAGTGAGAGGGCCAATAGCAGCAGCCCGAGGCTTCGGTTTAGTCGGGTTTGGCCGGTTTGCGAGGCGATCAGGCGGGTGCCCCAGGGTTGGCTGGCGAGGACGGCGAGCCAGATGGCATCGATGGCAACCCAGATTAGCGACAGCAGGATGGTGGTTTCGAGTGCGGGTGCATCGACCCAGGCCTGCAACAGCGCCTGAAAGGTGAAAGCTTCGAACCAAAGCGTGGCGGAGAGAGCACCGGTTAGGATGACGCTGACGATGGTGATCGGCCGGGTTGGGTGGCCGGGTTCGGCAATGTAGGTTTTGATCCAGTACCACATCCATAGCCAGGCAGCCATCATGGCGCCAGCGAATACCAGTAACGTTGGCCCCAGCGGCCCTGAATTGGCCCAGACCGTCACCGCCGTTGCCATTAAACCGGCCTGGGTGAGAGTGATCAGCATTCGTGCTGCGATTAACCGCCACACTGGGCTGGCGCGTTCGTGTCGGGCACGCACAAATTCATAGGTGTATCCATCGGCCGGGAGTACCAGCAGCAGGCCGAGGGTGATGGCAATTAAAAGCGTAACAGGGTCGATACCGGTCATTAGGGCGATCAGCGGTTAACAGGGAAAGGCAGCATAACGGGGTAAGGCAGGTAGGGAAAGCACGGGCTCAGCGGAGAGCCCGTGCAATGGGTCGTTATTCGACGCGTTCCCAGACCTGAGTCCGGCCGATCAGCGCAAAGCCGAGAAAACCACGGACTTCCAGCTTGGTACCGTTCTCGATGACCTTGGCTTTGGCACTGTATTCCTTGCCATTGGAGGGATCCAGAATGCGGCCACCGTCCCATTCATCGCCGTCCCGTTCCAGGCCCCAGAGAAACGTCATGCCTTCAATTGGCTGATCTTTTCGGCTGCCTTTGCATTCGGAACAGACCGGGTTGGGCTCGGACGGGTTCAGCAGTTCAACGATCTGACCCTGCAGTTCGCCGTCTTCAACCCAGACGCGCACCAGGCTTTTGGCTTCGCCGGTTTCATCATCGATGGTGCGCCACTGGCCTTCGGCCGACATGGATTCAGCCTGGGCCGGGGTGATGGCCAGCGCCAGCATTAGTGTAGTGACGACAGTCAGTAAAGATTTCATTGTTATTTTTCGCTCCTGATTAATAGCCTGCGGTTGAGGTGAAGGCTTGGGCCAAACATAGCAAAACGCCAGCCAGTAACAAGCGAGCAGTGGCGGTTAATGATTCAGATTCACCAAAGCCCTCGCAGATAGGGCTGAAGTGGGGGGCTTCGGCAATAGTTGCCACTTAAACCGCTGGGCTCAGCTCAGGTTCAGGCGTCGTCGGTAACGCAGAGTGGCGCAAAGCGGGCGCGGGTCAGTTGCAGCAGATCGGCTGGGGCCAGAGCGATGTCGAGCCCACGCTTGCCGCCGCTGACGAACAAAGTGTCCAACGACTCGGCGCTTTGGTCCACCACCGTGGGCAGGGCTTTTTTTTGTCCCAGCGGGCTGATGCCTCCGACCACATAGCCGGTGGTTTTTTCGGCAATGGCTGGCTCGGCCATCTGCGCCGATTTCTGGCCATGTGCTTTGGCGGCGCGTTTCAGGCTCAGGTTGTGGGTGACCGGCAGAATACAAACGCCCAGTGCTTTGGGGTCGCCGTTGAAGCTGACCAGCAAGGTCTTGAACACTTGCTCTGGCGGCACACCCAGCGCTTTGGCAGCGGCGAGGCCATAGCCTTCGTCACTGTCGCCCACGCTGAAGGTGTGCAGTTCGAACGGTACCTTTTGACGTTTGAGCAACTGAACGGCCGGTGTCATCAGGCGCGCTCCAGCATCCGGGCCATGGCGTGCAGTGACTCGCCGGTGACGCGCTTGGTCAGCCAGCCGTCCAGCGCGCTGGCGCCCAGCGAGCGGTAAAATTGTCGGGCAGGTTCGTTCCAGTCGAGCACCATCCACTCCAGGCGGCCGCAGCCTCGCTCTACGGCCAGGTGCGCCAGGCTGGTAATCAGCGCTTTGCCAACACCAGAGCCGCGCTGGTCCGGTTGCACGTATAGGTCTTCCAGGTGAATCCCGGGCTGGGCGAGAAAGGTGCTGTAGTTCGGGAAAAATAAGGCCATGCCAACGGGTTGGCCATCGCGCTCGGCGATCAGAACTTCAGCCGCTGGCTGGTCGGAAAACAGTGTCTCGGTGAGTTTGGCTTCGGTGGCGACGACTTCATGCGAGAGTTTTTCGTAGTCGGCCAGTTCCTGAATAAACCGCAGAATGTGAGGAACATCGCCGGGTTCAGCCAGACGGATGACAGCGCCGGAAGTGGTGGTGATGGGTGACATGACAGGCCTCGTGAATGAGTGATTGGCCTGAGTTTATAAGATCAGCGGGTAAGTTGTCGCGTTTTAGGGTGGTCGGGTCGTGTGAGAGAAAATCGGCTCCCCCGAGGCCCTTAAACAGGCACAAGGCAAACCGGAGTGGTGTGAATTACCACGGTCTGCCATTTGGTTCGGGATGCGCTTGCCGAACCCCCCTCGGGGACATCACCTCAGCTCTGACGCAAGCGCCCGTGCTGGTTCAGTGGCAATCGAATGCGCACGCACAAACCCCCTTCGGGGCGGTTGTAGGCCCGAATATCACCCTTGTGGGCGGTGACGGCGTGCCGGGCAATGTTCAGGCCCAGCCCAGCACCGGAGTTGGATTGATCGAGCCGGTAGAAGGGGTCGAACAACCGTTCCAGTTTGTCTTCCGGTACGCCGGGGCCCTGGTCGCAGATTTCGATTTGCGCCTCACCCTTGTGGGTGGTCAGGTGAACGCTCAGTTCGCCGTCTTCCGGTGAAAAACGCAGGGCGTTGCGAATCACGTTGTCGATGGCGGAATGCAGCAATTGCGGATCGCCCCAGAGGCTGACGGCGCTTTCAACCTCGTCGGTGATCAGGATGTTGTGTGATTTGGATTCAAAGCGGGCGTCCTCAACCACCTGGCGCACCAGGTCGTCGAGCTGCAATTGCGCCGGCTCCAGATGTTGCATTTCATTTTCAAAGCGCGACAGTTTCAGCACCTGAGCGATCAGGCTTTCGAGCCGGTCGCTTTCGCGCTCAATGCGGCTCAGCGCGGTTTCGAGTCCGGTGGGGGCTTTCTGGCGAACGATGCCCAGCGCGACCTGCAGGCGCGTCAGGGGTGAGCGTAACTCGTGGCTGACGTTGCTGAGCAACCGTTGCTGTGCGGAAACCAGCTGCTGCAGGCGCTCGGCCATTTCGTCGAAGTCGCGACCCAGGTCACCCAGTTCGTCGGCGCGTTTGTTGACCGCGCCACCAACCCGGGCATCCAGGCTACCGCCCGCCAATTGCCGTGAAACGCGCCGCAGGCGGGCAATAGGGCGGGTGATTGACCAGGCCAGCACCAGCGCCATGCCGCCAGAGACGAACAAGGCGAAAATGGCGCGCAACCACTGACTATCGAGCCAGAGTGGCAGGTTGGGCGGCGGCAGGGCGGGCACGCCGCGCAGAAACAGGCGGTACATATCGCCACCGACCGACATGGTGATCGGCCCCATCCAGGTTTCCTGGCGCCACTGGCCGACTTTCACGCCTTCCAGCTCCATCATCTCTGACAGCATGACCAGAATGCGCCGTGGTGGTTTGGGGGTACCGAGCAGGTGATAGGTGTCGTCGACCAGGTACCACTGAAAGCGCGACTCGCTGTTAAAGCGGTCGAGCTCGTCGATGATTTCCTGGCGGTCACTGGCGAGACGATCGATATTGGGCAGCTTGACCCGATTGAGCAGGCCGATGTGTGACGCGTTGGGCGCGCCAATTTGGTACACCTGCGCCACCTGGTGCGAGACAAACGCCACGGCCAGCACGATCAGCAACAGAGTGACCCAGAAGCTCAGCCATATCTTGCCGAACACCGAGCCGAGCGGATTGATTTTTCGCCAGTTAACTGAAAATTTCATGGCTACAGCCGGTGTCCGGAAGGGCGGGAAGTGGTTCGGTTATTTCGGATCGACAAACAGATAGCCAATACCGCGAATGGTCTGAATTTTGGGTGTCTCGGTAACCGCCTGAAGCTTGCGGCGCACATTGGAGACGTGCATGTCGATCGAGCGGTCGTACGCCATGATCTCGCGACCGAGCACTTCGCGGTAGAGGTCTTCTTTGGGAACGGCCTTGCCGACCCGTGACATCAGCACGCGCAACACCTTGAATTCACTGGTGGTCATCGGTACGTGCTCGCCCTCACACTCGACTTCGTAGGTGTCGAAGTTCAGGGTTACGCCGTTGCATTCCAGCGTGCCGCTGTCGCTTTCCTGCTGCACTTTATCGAGTTCGATCCGGCGCAGCAGTGCTTTGATACGGGCCAGCAATTCACGGTGGCTGTAGGGCTTGGCCAGGTAATCGTCGGCGCCCAGCTCCAGGCCCAGTACCCGGTCCATCTCCTCACCTTTGGCGGTGAGCATCAGTACGGGAACGGAGGAGTGGTTGCGAATCTGGCGCAGGGTTTCAAAGCCATCGATGCCGGGCATCATGACATCGAGCAGGACCAGATCGTAGCTGTGCTCGCGCAATTGTACAATGCCATCCTCACCACTGTGAGCGGCACTGAGTTTGTAGCCTTCGGCATCGAGGTACTCGCCGAGCAATTCGGCCAGATCGCGATCATCGTCGATCAGTAAAATATGAGATTCATTCATAGCATTAAGTGTCCTCTATCGTTGCAGCGCTGACGATCCATTTTACCGCTCTTTTACAACGAGCCCGTTATAGTGTTCTCTCCCGCCGTGCCGAGCACCGGTACATGCTGTTAGAATACGGTTAAATTGCACAGGTGTCTTATGGAAGACGACGACGAATTCAAAATTTTCCGTCAAGAAATGAAAGGCGTACGCCGTATTCGCACCACACCGAGAGTCGAGACGGCCAAACCCGAGGTTCCCGAACCCAGTTTGCTGCATCGGCGGCAGATGGCGGTGAAGGTAGAGCAGGGTGACCCGAACCACCTGACGGAAGAAATCATCGATCTGGTACACCCACTGGATATTCTGGAGTACCGCACCGATGGTGTAGCCCACGGTGTCTACCGGAAGCTCAAGCGTGGCCAGTACCCGATCGATGCCCGTCTGGATCTGCATCGCAAGTCCATGGTTGAAGCACGTGCCGAGGTGTACGGCTTCATTGCCGACTGCCTGCGCTACGATGTGCGCTCAGCGATGATTCTGCACGGTAAGGGTGAGCGCGGAGAGCCGAAGGCCTTCCTCAAAAGCTGTGTGAACACCTGGCTGAAACAAATGCCAGAGGTACTGGCGTTTCACTCGGCGCAAAAGCATCATGGCGGAGTGGGTGCGCTGTATATTCTGCTGCGCAAAAGTGATCGCAAGAAAGAAGAAAACCGGGAACGTTTTATGAAAGGTCGCACGGAATGATGGGCGGGCAAAATGCAACGCGGCGAACCTTGTTGCTCTGGGTTACCGCTTTGGCACTCGGATTCAGCTCGACCGGGTACGCCGATGATCGCTGGACGCAGGTGGGTGAGGTATTGCTTTATGCCCTGCCGCTGACGGCGGCCACCGCCACCTACACGCTCGATGACCCGGACGGGCGTTCACAACTGGTCATGGCCTATGGCGTCACCCTGAGCACCAGCTATGTGCTGAAGGGTCTGGTTGAACGGGAGCGGCCAGATGGAACCGATGATCTCAGTTTCCCCAGTTTCAGCGCCGCTTCGGCCTTTACCAGCGCCGCTTTTATTCAGCGCCGCTATGGCTGGGATGCCGGCTTGCCCGCCTATCTGGCGGCCAGCTACGTGGGCTGGAGCAAGGTGCATTCAGACCGGCATCACACAACGGATGTGCTCGCGGGCGCAGCGCTGGCCTGGGGGGTGAATCAGTGGCTGGTTGAACCGGGCGCTGCGTCGCAGTTTGCCGTGGTACCGACCGAAGGCGGCATGGCATTGGCGTTTGAAGTGAACTTTTAAGTGCCGCCCACGCCCTGCATTTAACGCGGGCTCATGGCAATAAAGCTGACCTGTTGGCTACCGTTCGTTGTATTCAATTCTGGGAGTCTTGCCTTGCGGGAGATGCCATTTCGGAGCGAGTGCGTTGTCATCGTCGAAATGGTGCCTGGGAGAGGATTTGAACCTCCACGGGGTTGCCCCCACTAGCACCTGAAGCTAGCGTGTCTACCAATTTCACCACCCAGGCTGAGCGGTTACGGTGTTAAAGCATCATCCGGTGAAATGTTGGTGCCTGGGAGAGGATTTGAACCTCCACGGGGTTGCCCCCACTAGCACCTGAAGCTAGCGTGTCTACCAATTTCACCACCCAGGCAATACCGGATGTGCCTACCGTCGGCAAGCAGGCGCGCATACTAATGAGCGGGCCCGGCTCTGTCAACAGTTTTTGTGGTCTTGCGTCGTCTCTCTGTTCAGAAAAAAGGGAGGTAAAACAAGCGGTTGAGTCACGACCCAACCGCATTGCGGGCCTGTTTAAACGGTCAGGTTCGCCATCACCCGCTCGGCGGCAGAGAGGGTATCGTCGATGTCCTGCTCACTGTGCGCCAGTGACATAAAGCCAGCTTCAAAAGCTGAGGGTGCCAGATAAACCCCTTCGTTCAGCATGCCGTGGAAGAACTGGTTGAAACGAGGCACGTTGCTGGTCATCACATCGCTGAACCGGCGTACGCGCTCAAGGTCGGTGAAAAAGAACCCGAACATGCTGCCAGCGGAATTCGTGGTCAGCGGAATGCCCGCGGCCTGGGCTTTGGCTTTCAAACCCTCGGTCAGGGCCGTGGTGCGTTCAGTCAGCTGCTCGTAAACACCGGGCTTACTGATCTGCTCCAGTACAGCGAGGCCAGCCGCCATCGCTACCGGGTTACCAGAAAGCGTACCCGCCTGGTAAACCGGACCCTTGGGTGCCAGAAAGTCCATGATGTCGGCCCGGCCGCCAAATGCACCGACAGGCAGACCGCCACCGATAACCTTGCCCAGGGTGGTCAGGTCTGGTTTGACGTTGTACAGCGCCTGAGCGCCACCCAGTGCGACCCGGAAGCCGCTCATCACTTCATCGAAAATCAGCACCGCACCGTTGTCGGTACATTCACTGCGCAGCGTCTCCAGAAACTCGGGCTCGGGCAGTACGCAGTTCATGTTACCAGCCACCGGCTCGACAATGACGCAGGCGATGCGGTCGCCGTATTCCTTGAAACAGTCACGCACGGCCTGGGGGTCGTTGTAATCGAGTGTCAGGGTGTTGGCCGCCACCGCCGCCGGAACGCCGGGTGAGGTGGGCACACCCAGGGTCAGCATGCCGGAACCCGCTTTCACCAGCAGGCTATCGGCGTGGCCGTGATAGTTGCCTTCGAACTTCACCAGCAGGTCCCGGCCGGTATAGCCGCGGGCCAGCCGAATCGCCGACATGGTGGCTTCAGTGCCGGAGTTGACCATGCGGACTTTATCCATCGACGGCACGATGGCACAAACCGCCTCGGCCATGGTGACCTCCTGCTCGGTCGGCGCGCCGAAGGTCAGTGCCAGGTCGACCTGACGGTGTATGGCCTCGCGCACTTCCTCGAAACCGTGACCCAGAATCTGCGGGCCAAACGACAGCACGTAGTCGATATAGGACTTGTCGTTAATGTCGAACAGCCGCGACCCCTGGGCTCGCTTGAAAAAAATCGGCGTGCCACCGACCCCTTTAAAGGCGCGAACCGGAGAATTAACGCCCCCGGGAATGGTTTTCTGGGCGCGTTCAAACAGAGCTGCGAGTTGGTCGGTCATGATGTGGGCCTGTGTAATGAATGTCTGGGAACTATTGTCGTGGTAACCGGCTGCATAGGCAAACCCAGCTGGTCCTAGGCCGTGCTTATTTGATCGTAGCGCGACGAGCTGGGTATGATTGGGCCACTTAAGCCTGACACAACGGACAACGCCGATGACCGACTCGGTTCCACAGCACTTTCTGGTTCCGTCGAAGCTCTCGGTGCCACACCTGCCTCCCAATGCCATTCGCCGCCCGCGTGTCGACCAGAGCTTTGTTGAAGCCTGCCGGCTACCGGTTGTGGTGCTCTGTGCCCCGGCGGGTTTCGGCAAAACAGTGGCCACCTTGCACGGCGTTGATGCCGTGCGCGAAATGGCTCCTTCAGCCCGGCTCGCCTGGTTGTCGCTGGACCCGGAAGATTCGGACCCGGTGGTGTTTGCAGCCTACTTCATCTCCGCCATTGCCAAACAGGTGCCGCTCAGCGAAGCCTTGTGCCACGCGGGTGTACACGATCGCAAGACCCGGTTGAAATCCCTGTTCGGGCAATTGCTGTTCGAGCTCGACCGGATCGATCAGCGCCTGATACTGGTGCTGGATGATTACCATTGCGTTGAAAACGACCAGGTCCACGCCGCACTTGCCTATCTGGCGCGGCATCTGCCACCGCACATTACCCTGGTGCTGACGACCCGCTCCGATCCCCCTGCGAGCATTATGTCACTGCGGCTACAGGGTTTGGTGGCCGATATCCAGAATGATGTACTGGGGTTCACTGTCTGCGAAACCCAGCATTTCTTTCAGAGCCTGGGCGGCTATCAGCTTGAGGATCACGATGTTGAGCAACTGCTCGATCATGTCGAGGGCTGGGCGGTCGGGCTGCAGTTGATTGTTCTGGGGTTGAAATCGAAACCGTCCTTTGATGAATTGAAAACCCGGCTGCAACAGAAAAACCTGAATGCAATCGACTATTTCGATTCCGAAGTCTTCGATGCACTGCCAGCCGATGTGCAGCATTTCATGATCCACACTTGCCTGGTGCGACGGTTCAACACCGAAGTTGCCGAGGCGCTGACTAAAGACATCAATGTTCACGAAGTGCTGGACTACCTGCAGCGACAGCACTTGTTCATCATTCAGTTCAACGAGCCGCGGCAATGGTTTCGCTACCATCACCTGTTGCGGGAGTTCCTGCAACACAAGCTGACTTTGCTACACAATGGCAATCTCAGTGAACTGCATTTGCGGGCCAGCCAGGCGTTTTTGACGCTGGGGTACATTGTCGGTGCGGTCGATCATGCCATCAAGTCCGGCGATCAGGCGCAGATTGTCAGAATTCTCAAGCTCTACGGCGATGACCTGATTCACAAAGCCCACTATGAACTGGTACAGCGGTGCCTGACCGAACTGCCCATGGAACGGATTGTCCGTGAACCCAGGCTGGTGCTGGTGAACTGCTGGGTGGAAGCCATTTTTGGGGACGCGCGTCAGGTGGACGGTTGTCTAAACCGTGCACGCCATTTGATCGACGACAGCGACGCCGGGCGTCTGCTGTCAGCTGAATTCGAGACGGTGCGCTCCCAGGCCAGCTATTCACTGGGCCAGCTGGATGTCGCCGAGCAGGCAGCATTGCGTGCCCTGACTCTTTTTGCTGAAGACAATACCCGCCGCCAGAGTGCGCTGCTGACGTACGCCAACATCCGATTCGACCTGGGCGATATGGCGCGCGCGCTCGATATTTACGAACAAAGCGAGCTGCTTAGCCGTCAAGAGGGCAATCACGATGCGGTGCTGTGGAGCCTGAATCAGCAGGCGCAGATATGGAAGCAACGCTGCGAGTTTGACCGCTCGTTGGAGCGGTGCCGTGAAGTGCAGCGTTACAGCGACGCTCAGGGCGTGGCCAATGGCTTTAATGTCTGTTTCTCCCTGTTGTATCAGGCCGAATTGGCGCTGGAATCCTACCGGTTGCGCGAGGCCCGGATGCTGATCAACGAAGCGGGGGTGGTGTGTCAGAACTGGGATGAATTCTGGTCGCGGCATCTCTTTGGGTGGCTGCTTAAAATGGAACTGCTGAAGGGCAAACCAACGACCGCGCGAGACCTGTCGGGCTTGCATGAAGGCATTCTGTCGATGGACAGCGTCGCCGAGCAGTTGATTGCCTATTCGCTCGAGGTACAGCTGCTGTACTGGTGGCAAACGGCCGATACTCAGAAAATTCTCACCTGGCTCAAGGTGCACCCACCGGTGACTGGCTGCCGAAACCTGCACGACTTTGGGAAGCTGAGAGCTCAGTTGTACGGACAATTGGCGCTGGGCGAGGTCGAACCGGCTCGTCAGCGGGTAGTGTCTGAACTGGCCCGATTCGGCGACCAGCCGACACCTGAGTTTCGGCTAGAGCGTTTCAGGCTGCAGTTGCTCCACATTGCCATCCTTATGATTCAGGGCGATGAAGAGCGCGCCAAAGCGGCGCTGCTCGATATTCTGGGGGGGCTGCAGACCTATCAGATCGTAGCCAGCCTGCTGTATCTGCGCCAGTGGATCATGCCGCTGCTCGAACAATTGCCGCTGGCGTCATTGCCGGAAGAGCAGGCCCGGTATGTCGAGCAAGTGCTGATTCTGTACAAGCAACGCAATACCTCCAGCCGGCGCGGAGAGCAGGAAGTACCGGATGGATTGATGGCGCTGGGCATTTCGAGAAAGGAATGGCGGGTGCTGCAATTCATTATGGATGGCAAAAACAATGACGACATCGCACAGAGCATGTTCATCGCCGTCAGCACGGTGAAAACACACATAAACAACCTCTACAAGAAGTTGGCCGTGACGCATCGCAAGGCGGCTATCGACCGGGGTCGGGCTCTCGGTGGCGGTGCTGGCAGCGAGTAAAGGCCCGGCGATTCGCGCCCTTGCGGGCTGGAGTCCGGACGCGGAAATGACTAGACTGGGGGCTTCCTTGGATTGAATGTCCGGGGATTGTCTA
>ERZ1699650.137-NODE-137-length-26401-cov-11.460867_pt1 | contig 26401 bp, 24 predicted proteins | sample MGYA00581512_ERZ1699650 | MGnify/ENA primary metagenome ERZ1699650 (study PRJEB42348, sample SAMEA6618698) | metagenome | isolation source: Polyester-degrading enrichment culture growing on monomer terephthalic acid, Te | collected 2019-05-17 ... | reverse complement strand
CCTGCAGCGGCGCTTCCTTGCCGGCGAATTCGGTCAGGTGCTGCGGGAAGCGGGTTTCGAACATGAAGGACATGGTGTTGTCCAGCTTCTCGGCCTTGAGATCGGCGTTGGATGCGCCCTCGAATGCGTTGCGGTCCGGGCCATGCGGCAGCATCATGTTGTGCAGGCTCATGCCGCCGGGGACAAAACCCTGCGGCTTGGCGTCGTACTGGCCATAGATGTTGCCCATCAGCTCCGACATGATGTTCTTGTGATACCACGGCGGGCGGAAGGTGTCTTCCGCCACCATCCAGCGTTCGCGGAACAGCACGAAGTCGATGTTGGCCGTGCCCGGCACGCCCGACGGCGCGGTCAGCACGGTAAAGATCGACGGATCGGGGTGGTCGAACAGGATCGCGCCGACCGGGCAATAGGTGCTGAGATCGTACTTGTAAGGCGCGTAGTTGCCGTGCCAGGCGACCACGTCCAGCGGCGACTGGCCGATGTGCGTGACATGGAACTGGCCGCACCACTTCACGGTCACGGTCGAAGGCACTTCGCGGTCTTCGAAAGCCGCCACCGGGGCCTTGAAATCACGCGGGTTGGCCAGGCAGTTGGCGCCGATCGGGCCACGGCCCGGCAGTTCGAACTTCTGGCCGTAGTTTTCGCAGACAAAGCCACGGCAGGGGCCGTCCAGCACCTCGACGCGGTAGACAAGCCCGCGCGGGATGATGGCGATTTCCCGGGGCTCAAGATCGATGATGCCCAGCTCGGTGGCAAAGCGCAGCCGGCCTTCCTGCGGCACTACCAGCAATTCGCTGTCGGCGGAAAAGAAGTAGTCGTCGACCATCGATTCGGTGACAAGGTAGACGTGGCTGGCCATGCCGACCTGGGTGTTGACGTCGCCTGCCGTGGTCATGGTGCGCATGCCGGTCAGCCATGTCAGACCCTTGTCGTCCATCGGCACCGGATCCCAGCGGTACTGGCCCAGGGAAGTGACATCCGTCACAACATTCGGCGCAGACTTCCAATAGGGCAGGTCAACCGAGGTATAGCGGTGCGAATGCTTGACCGAGGGGCGGATGCGATAGGTCCAGGTCCGTTCGGGCGGGTCGGCGGTAAAGGCGGTGCCGGACAGCTGTTCGCCGTACAGGCCGTAATCGCATTTCTGCGGGCTGTTCATGCCTTGCGGCAGCGCGCCGGGCAGGGCCTCGGTCTCGAAGTCATTTCCAAAGCCGGGCATATAGCCGGGCGTGGTGCCAACCGGGGTATCGGCCTGGGTCAAAGGGGCGGCTTGGGGGGTGTCTTTCATCTCGCGTCCTCCTGTTGAGGGCGGTGATAATAGTTGATTTTGTAACTAACAATGGATATCGATGCGCAATGACGAAAAAAGAAGATTTCGACCTGCATCTTTTTCTTCCCTATCTTCTGAACCAGGCGGCCGAGACGGCGTCGGACGGGTTTCAGCGTATCTACAAGGACCGTTACGGGCTGTTGCGCACGGATTGGCGGGTGTTGTTTCACCTTGGCATTTATGGCCGGATGACCGCGCGTGACATCGGCATCATGGCCAAGGTCCACAAGACCAAGATCAGCCGGGCGGTGGCGCGATTGGAGGCGCGGCGTTTCCTGCAACGTGAGGAAGATGCCGAGGATCGCCGGGTGGAGCATCTGTCGCTGACGCCGGCGGGGCAGGCGGCCTACCGCGATCTTTACGGCGTGGCGGAACGCTATGATGCGGCGCTGGTGGATGGGCTCGCGCCCGAGGAAACCCGGGTGTTGCGCAAGGCGCTGCTGAAGCTGGCGGATCCGGCCAAGGAACCCGCGTCAGGGGCTTGAGGGGCTTGGAACGTTCCGGAGAATGCCTGAGCGATAGAGAATCGCCAAAATCCCGATAGCGCCGCAGGCATGGCCGGGTTTTGGTGAACCAAGGTTTTTCCGAAACGCTTTAGTCCGCGAAGGGCTGATACCGCAGAACACCGGCGTCGCGCTCGACCCCGCCGGTGTCCGCGGGATGGGCGGTGCCGTCATGCACCACGACCTGCGCGAAATCGAAGGGGCTGACCCCGTCGAGACAGGCGGCGTTGATGCCAAGCTCGCCTTCGGGAAAGCGGCGTTCGTGGTGGGTGTAGATGCCGCAGGTGGCGCAGAAATAGTGTTTCGCGGTGTGGCTGCCGAACTGGTAAAGCGTCAGGTTGTCCGCCCCCGACAACAGCGTCATCCCTCCGGCCGGCGCGGTCAGCGCCACGGCGCCGCGCCTGGCGCAGAACGAGCAATTGCAGCGGCTGGCCGTTGTCAGCCCGGCGCTGAGCCTGACGTGGAAGCGGACCGCGCCGCAATGGCAGGCGCCGGAATGGTCAACGCCGGAATGGCCAGCGTTGGAATGGCCCGCGCTGGAATGGGATGTCTCGGTCATGGGGGACAGCCTAGACGTGGGGCAGGGGGCAAGGCAATGCGGAACGGCCTTGCCTTCCGCCGCGCGATCGGGACAGTCAGGCGCATGTTCAAAGCCAAAGACTCCAACCCGAAACTTGCCATCGTCCTGATGCTCTGTGCAACGGGTTTCATCGCTACCTCGACCGCCTTTGCCAAGGCGCTGGGGACCGGCACCTTCGGGCCGCCGATGCATCCGCTGCAGGTCACGTTCGGGCGGTTTCTCTTTGCCGGGATGTTCTTTGTGCTGGTGGTGGCGGCGCTGCGTCCGCGTTTTACCCGGGTGCACTGGCTGTTGCACCTGCAACGCACGAGTTGCGGCTGGGGCGGGGTGACGCTGATGTTTGCCGCCGTGGCGGCGATCCCGCTGGCGGATGCGACGGCGATCTCCTTTCTCAACCCGGTCTTTGCGATGGTGCTGGCGATTCCCTTGCTGGGCGAACGGGTCGGTCCGGTGCGCTGGGCCGCTGCCGGGCTGGCCTTTGTCGGGGCGTTGATCCTGCTGCGTCCGGGGACATCGGCCTTTCAACCGGGCGCGCTGCTGGCGCTTGGCGCGGCGCTGGCGCTGGGGTTGGAGGTGATCTTCATCAAGCGGCTGTCGGGCCGCGAGGGGCCGGTGCAGGTGCTGTTGATCAACAATTGCATCGGGCTGGCCATTGCCGGTCTTGCGGTGATCTGGGTCTGGGCCTGGCCCGAGCCGCGGCAGTGGCTGGGCCTTGCCGGGGTCGGCATCTCGATGGCGCTGGCGCAAAGCTGCTACCTGAACGCGGTGGCGCGGGCCGAGGCGAGCTTCGTGGTGCCGTTCAGCTATGGCACGCTGCTCTTTGCGGCGGTGATCGACCTGCTGGTCTTTGGCGTCTGGCCGCTGCCGGTCTCGATGCTGGGGGCCGGGGTGATCATCGCGGGCGGGGTGCTGCTGGCCTGGCGCGAAGGGTTGGCCAGGGGCCGCCCGGTCACACCACAGCCCAACGTGGAGTAGCCGATCCATCAATGGATCGGTGCCGATCTGTCGACAGATCGGCTTGCCTTACGCCTTGAGCCGCGTGCCCCGCCGGAACATCGCCCAGGCCCCCCAGGCCACGACCGCCACCGAGGCCAGGGATACGATCAGCCCCAGCCAGATACTGCTGTCCGAGACGCCGATCACGCCATAGCGCGCGCCGTCGATCAGATAGAACATCGGGTTGAAATGGGTGATCTCGCGCAGCACCGGCGGCAGCGCCTCGACCGAGTAGAAGGTGCCCGACAGGAAGGCCAGCGGCGTGACGATGAAATTGGTGATCGCCGCCATCTGGTCGAACTTGTTCGCCACGATCCCGGCCATGATGCCCAGCCCCGACAGGAACGCCGCCCCCAGCACCACGTAGACCAGCGCCAGCAAGGGATGCGCCGGCGCGATGCCCAGCGTCAGCCAGAGGCTGGCCGCGATCACCACGGCCACCACCAGCCCGCGGGCGATGCCACCGACGAAATACCCGATGACCAGCTCCATCGGCGACAGCGGCGGCATCAGCGTGTCAACGATATTGCCCTGCACCTTCGACACCATGATCGAGGACGAGGTATTGGCAAAAGCGTTCTGGATCACCGTCATCATCAGGATGCCGGGTGCAATGAACTGGGTGAAGGGCACGCCCATCACGTCGCCGCGCCGCGGGCCGATGGCAATCGAGAAGATCAGCAGGAACAACCCCGCCGTCACCAGCGGTGCCAGCAACGTCTGGGTCCAGACGGACAGGAAGCGCTGCACCTCGCGCTGACACAGGGTCGCCAGACCCAGCCAGTTGACCCGCCCGAAACGGCGCACGCCCATGCCGTTCATGCCGTCGGTGGCCTTGGAAATGTCCCTGGTATCGATCGCTTGCGTCATCGCCTGGTCCTCCTGCCGATTCGCGGCCTTGTAACTCAGCCACCAGTGACTAGAATAGGGGGCAGTCAGAAATTCCCAGGGCGGCCCGAGATCCGGGCCGCTCTTGTTCGTAAGGAAACCCCATGGCCTGGACCGATGAACGCGTCGAACTTCTCAAGAAGATGTGGAGCGAAGGGCAATCCGCAAGCCAGATTGCCAAGGAGCTTGGCGGCGTGACCCGCAACGCGGTGATCGGCAAGGTGCATCGCCTTGGCCTGTCCAATCGCGCCGGCGCCGCGCCCGCGGCCAAGCCCGAACCCGCCGCCGCCAAGGCGCCCAAGCCCGAGGCCAGGCCGAAGCCCGCCGCCAAGGTGGATGCCGCGGCCCGACCCAAGCCGGAACCGGCGGTCGAGGAAACCGCCGTGGTGGCCAAGCCCGCCACGCCGGCGCGCCGCCAGATCATTCCCGCCGGCCAGCCGCTGCCGCCGCAGCCCTCGGCCAATGAAATCAGCCCCGAGGCCCTGGCCCGGGTCAGCGAGATCGAGAAGAAGGCCAAGCGCCTGACGCTGATGGAGCTGACCGAACGGACCTGCAAATGGCCCGTGGGTGACCCGGCGACCGATGACTTCTGGTTCTGCGGCCTGCCAGTGCAGCAGGGCAAACCCTATTGCGAGGCGCATGTGGGCGTGGCGTTCCAGCCGATGTCCTCGCGCCGCGACCGCCGCCGCTGACCCCGCTGGGGTCCATGCGCGCGCGTCATGATCGGGCCTTCGGGCCCGTTCTGCGTTTTGCCCGGCTTTAGAGCTTTTGTTCACCAGTCGCTGCGGATATTCAGGTCGCGACTGATCAAGGGGGTGTGTCCCATGTCCAACGACCTTTTCAATTCCTTCATGACCGGCCCCGACGAAAAGGGCCGCTTCGGCAACTATGGCGGGCGCTTCGTGTCGGAAACGCTGATGCCGCTGATTCTGTCGCTGGAGGAGGAATACGAAAGGGCCAAGACGGACCAGAGCTTCTGGGACGAGATGGACCACCTGTGGAAACACTACGTCGGCCGTCCCTCGCCGCTCTATTTCGCCGAAGGGCTGACTGAACGGCTGGGCGGCGCCAAGGTCTACCTCAAGCGTGACGAGCTGAACCACACCGGCGCGCACAAGATCAACAACGTGCTGGGCCAGATCCTGCTGGCGCGGCGCATGGGCAAGACCCGGATCATCGCCGAAACCGGCGCGGGCCAGCATGGCGTGGCCACGGCCACCGTCTGTGCCAAGTTCGGGCTGAAATGCGTGGTCTACATGGGCGCGCATGATGTCGAGCGGCAGAAGCCCAACGTCTTCCGCATGCGCCTTCTGGGCGCCGAGGTGGTGCCGGTGACCTCTGGCCGTGGCACGCTGAAGGACGCGATGAACGATGCGCTGCGCGACTGGGTGACCAACGTGCGCGACACCTTCTATTGCATCGGCACGGTGGCGGGCCCGCACCCCTATCCGGCGATGGTCCGCGATTTCCAGTCGATCATCGGCAAGGAAGCCAAGGAACAGATCATGGAGGCCGAGGGCCGTCTGCCCGACACGATCATTGCCGCGATCGGCGGCGGGTCGAATGCGATGGGCCTGTTCTTCCCCTTCCTCGATGACAAGGATGTGCGCATCATCGGCGTCGAAGCGGGCGGCAAGGGCGTGACCGAGAAGATGGAGCATTGCGCCTCGCTCACCGGCGGACGGCCGGGGGTGCTGCATGGCAACCGGACGTACCTGTTGCAGGACGACGACGGCCAGATCCTCGAAGGCTATTCGATCTCTGCCGGTTTGGACTACCCGGGCATCGGGCCAGAGCATTCCTGGCTGCATGACACGGGCCGCGCCGAATACGTGGCGATCACCGACAAGGAGGCGCTTGAGGCGTTCCAGCTCTGCTGCGCGTGCGAGGGCATCATCCCGGCGCTGGAGCCCAGCCATGCGCTGGCCCACGTGATGAAGATCGCGCCGGAGCTGCCCAAGGACCACGTGATGATCATGAACATGTGCGGACGCGGCGACAAGGACATCTTTGCCGTGGCCAAGCACCTGGGATTTGACATGGAAGAGGCCGACTGAGGCACGCGGCAAATCGGGACGGGCCAAATTCCATCGATGGAATTTGCAAAAGTCATTGATGACTTTTGGCCCCGCTTCCCATGCCACACGCCCTGCGATACACGGGGCGAAACGACTTTGCGGGGACGCCAATGACACGCCACCTGATCACCTCTGCCATTCCCTATATCAACGGGATCAAGCACCTGGGCAACCTCGTCGGCTCGCAACTGCCGGCTGATCTTTTCGCCCGCTATCAACGCGCCCGTGGCAACGAGGTCATGTTCCTCTGTGCCACCGATGAACACGGCACCCCCGCCGAGCTGGCCGCCGCCAAGGCGGGCAAGCCGGTCGCGGAATACTGCCAGGAAATGCACGCCGTCCAGGCCGAGATCGCCAAGGGGTTCCGCCTGTCCTTCGATCATTTCGGCCGCTCCTCCAGCCCGCAGAACCACAAGCTGACCCAGCATTTCGCAGGCCGCCTGGCCGAGGCCGGGCTGATCCGCGAAGTCAGCGAGAAACAGGTCTATTCCAACGCGGATGGCCGTTTCCTGCCCGACCGTTATATCGAAGGCACCTGCCCGAACTGCGGTTATGACAAGGCGCGCGGCGACCAGTGCGAAAACTGCACCAAGCAGCTGGACCCCACCGACCTGATCGAGCCGCGGTCTGCCATTTCCGGCTCGACCGATCTGGAGGTACGCGAGACCAAGCACCTCTACCTGTGCCAGTCCGGCATGCGCGACCAGTTGAATGACTGGATCGACAGCAAGACCGACTGGCCGATCCTGACCACCTCCATCGCCAAGAAATGGCTGAACGATGGGGACGGGTTGCAGGACCGGGGCATCACCCGCGATCTTGACTGGGGCATTCCGGTCCGGAAGGGCGATCAGGATTGGCCCGGCATGGAGGGCAAGGTCTTCTACGTCTGGTTCGATGCGCCGATCGAATACATCGCCTGCGCCGGGGAATGGGCCGAGGCCAATGGCAAGAGCGACGCCGACTGGCAACGCTGGTGGCGTACCGACAAGGGCGCGGACGACGTGACCTATACCCAGTTCATGGGCAAGGACAACGTGCCGTTCCATACGCTCAGCTTCCCGGCGACGATCCTTGGCTCTGGCGAGCCCTGGAAGCTGGTCGATTACATCAAGTCGTTCAACTACCTGAACTACGATGGCGGCCAGTTCAGCACCTCGCAGGGCAGGGGCGTTTTCATGGACCAGGCGCTGGCGATCCTGCCGGCGGATTATTGGCGCTGGTGGCTGTTGTCGCATGCGCCCGAAAGCTCGGACAGTGAGTTCACCTGGGAGAATTTCCAGGCCTCGGTGAACAAGGACCTGGCCGATGTTCTGGGCAACTTCGTCAGCCGCGTGACCAAGTTCTGCCGTTCCAAGTTTGGCGAAGAGGTGCCGGCGGGTGGCACTTTCGGCGAACGTGAGCAGGCGCTCATTGCCGACCTGACCGAGAAGCTGCGCGCCTACGAGGACCACATGCAGGCCATCGAGGTCCGCAAGGCCGCCGCGGCCCTGCGTGCGATCTGGGTGGCGGGCAACGAATACCTGCAGGACGCCGCGCCCTGGTCGACCTTCAAGACCGACCCGGAGCAGGCGGCGGCGCAGATCAGGCTGGCGCTGAACCTGATCCGCTTCTACGCGGTGATCTCGGCCCCGTTCATCCCGGATGCCAGCGGGCAACTCATGACCGCGATGCAGACCGAGGATGACAGCTGGCCCGGGGATCTGAATGCGGCGCTGGATCTGTTGCAGCCGGGGCACGCGTTCACGGTGCCGGATGTCACCTTCCGCAAGATCACCGATGACGAACGCGCCGGTTGGCAAGAGGAATTCGCCGGCACGCGCAGCTGACCGGATCAGGGTCGGGCAGGTCACTTTGCCGATTTTCCATTGAAAAAGCCCCGGGATGTCCCGGGGCTTTCGCGTTTCCGCATGGCGCGACTGTCCGAAGGCCCCTTGGCGCGCGCACTGGATGCGCGGCCCGGGGACCGGTGATCAGGCGGCCTTGATCTCGACCAGCTCGATGGCAAAGGTCAGGTCCTTGCCGGCCAGCGGGTGGTTCGCGTCCAGGGTCACCTGTTCTTCGGTCACTTCGATCACGGTCACCGGCATCACCTGGCCTGTGGGGGTCTGGACCTGCAACTGGGTGCCCAGGTCAAGCGGGATGTTGTCGGGGATCTCGCCGCGCGGCACCGATTGGCGCGCGTTCGGGTCGGGCTGGCCATAGGCGTCATCTGCCGCCACTTCGACAACCTTCTTGTCACCCACGACCATGCCGGGGATCGCCTGGTCCAGCCCGGGAATGATCTGGCCGGAGCCGACCTGGAATTCCAGCGGATCGCGGCCCTGCGAGCTGTCAAAGGTGGCGCCGTCTGCCAGGGTGCCGGTATAGTGAATGGCGACGGTGTCGCCCGATTTGACCTGGGTCATGCATTCTCCGAAAAGGTGGGGGATGAAAGAGGGAGGCCGCCGCCCCGGCGGGTACTCCAAGCGTGCCCCCAACCTAGCCAAAACCGCCCGAAATGGCAAACGGACCGTTCCAGCAGCGTGGATCCGGGCTTTCGCCAGGCGGGCGCGCGTGCCAGTCTCTGGCCAAAACCGGGAGGTCCGCGATGGCAATCACAACCTGTATCTTCGATGCCTACGGCACGTTGTTCGACGTCTCTGCCGCCGCGCGCAGTGCCGCAGAGGCGCCGGGGCAGGGCCATTGGGCGGACAAATGGCCCGCCCTTGCGGCGGATTGGCGGCTGAAACAGCTGCAATACAGCTGGCTGCGCGCCATCACCGATGATTATTGCTCTTTCTGGCAGGTCACGCAGGACGGGCTCGACTGGGCGCTGGAGCACCAGGGGCTGGCGGGCGACGCCGAGCTGCGCGAGAGGTTGCTGGCGCTCTACTGGGAATTGCAGGCCTATCCGGAGGTGCCGCAGATGCTGGCCACCCTGAAGGCGGCGGGCATGGCCACGGCGATCCTGTCCAATGGCGCGCCCGACATGCTGGCGGGGGCGGTCGACAGCGCAGGTCTGGGCGAATTGCTGGACGATGTGCTTTCGGTGGAAAGCGTCGGTGTCTTCAAGCCCGACGTACGGGTCTATGACATGGTCGGCGCGCGCTTTGGCTGCTCCCCCGACGAGGTGCTCTTCGTGTCTTCCAACGGCTGGGACGCGGCGGGGGCTGCGGCCTATGGGTTCCGCACGGCCTGGGTCAACCGCGCCGGGGAACCGGTGGATCGGCTGCCCGGCACGCCGCAGGACATCCTTGCCGACCTCACCACCATTCCCACCCTCGCAGGAGCCTGACTTATGCCGACTTTCCAGACCTCCGACGGGCTGACGCTGTTCTATGAGGACGCGGGCGAGGGCCTGCCGCTCCTCTGCCTGTCGGGACTGACCCGAGACAGCCGTGATTTCGACTATGTCCTGCCGCACCTGGCCGGCTGCCGGGTGATCCGGCTGGATTATCGCGGGCGCGGCAAGTCGCAGTTCGCCGAGGACCCGCTGTCCTATTCCGTCCCGCGTGAGGCGATGGACGTGGTCGAACTTCTCAAGCATCTGGGGCTGGAACAGGTGGCGGTGCTGGGCACCTCGCGCGGGGGGCTTGTGGCGATGGCGCTGGCGGCCACGGTGTCCGACATGCTGCGTGGCGTGGCGTTGAACGACATCGGCCCCGAGATCGCCCCCGAGGGGCTGGACGTGATCATGGGCTATCTCGGCAAGCCGCCGATCTGGAAGACCTATGAGGAGGCCGCGGCCGCTCGGCCCGGGGTGATGAAGGGCTTTGCCAATGTGCCCGACAGCCGTTGGCGCGCCGAGGTCGAGAAGTTCTTTCATCAGACCGAGGATGGCCTGACCCTGACCTATGACCCGAAGCTGCGCGATGCGGTGATCGCGGCGGGGGCGCAACCTGCGCCGGACCTCTGGCCGTTCTTCGATGCGCTGGCGGGCAAGCCGCTGGCGGTGATCCGTGGCGCCAATTCCGACCTGCTCAGCCCCGAGACCCTGGCCGAGATGCAGCGACGCAGGCCCGATGCCCATGTTGCGGTGGTGCCGGACCGGGGGCATGTGCCCTTTCTTGATGAGCCAGAGGCGCTGGCGGCGCTTCGGGCCTGGCTGGAGGAGATGGAATGAATATCGACCGGATCGAAGCCGCGCAGGCGCGGATTGGCGGGGCCCTGCGCCGCACGCCGCTGCTGTCCTCGCCCTTCCTGGACGAGATTGCGGGGCGGCGGGTTTTCGTCAAACCCGAGTGCCTGCAACACACTGGCAGCTTCAAGTTCCGTGGCGGCATGTCGGCGCTCTCCGCGCTGGACCCGGAGGCCCGCAAGCGTGGGGTGATCGCCTTTTCCTCGGGCAACCATGCCCAGGGCGTGGCGCTGGCGGCGCGCAAATTCGGGGGGCCGGCGGTGATCATCATGCCGGCGGATGCCCCGGCGATGAAGATCGCCAATACCCGCGCCTTTGGCGCCGAAGTGGTGCTGTATGATCGCGCGCAGGACGACCGCGAAGAGATCGGTGGCCGCTTGGCGGCGGATCGTGGCCTGACCCTGATCCGGCCGTTCGATGAGCCCGAGGTGATCGCCGGGCAGGGGACCTGCGGGCTGGAGATCGCCGAACAGGCCGCCGAGCTTGGCATTGCCCAGGCCGAAGTCCTCGTCTGTTGTGGTGGCGGCGGGCTGACCTCGGGCATTGCGCTGGCGCTGGAGGCCAAGGCGCCGGGGCTGCGCGCGCGCCCGGTCGAGCCGGAGGATTACGATGACGTCGCCCGCTCGCTGCACAGCGGTGCGCGCGAGCGGAATGCGACCGAGGCGGGCGGGCTGTGTGACGCGGTGCTGACGCCCAGCCCGGGCGAGATCACCTTTCCAATTCTCAAACGCCTGTGCGGCCCGGGGATCGCGGTCAGCGATGAAGAGGTCTTGCGCGCGATGGCGCTGGCCTTTGCCCGGCTGAAGCTGGTGGCCGAGCCCGGCGGCGCGGTGGCGTTGGCCGCGGCGCTGTTTCATGGCGACGCGCTGGAGGGCGATACGGTGATTGCCACGATCTCGGGCGGGAACGTGGATGCGGACGTCTTTGCCCGCGCGTTGGCGCATGTGCCGGGCTGAAGCCCGGCCTGCGGCCTGCGGGCGGGGGTTGCGCCTTGGGGCGTCGGGTGCTTCCCTCGGGACAGATGCCGAGGGAGGGCGCCATGACCGATTTCACGATTGCCTCGTTCAACGTCAAGAACCTGATCGGGCCGGACCGCGAATACTATGAATTCCAAGTCTATACGCCCGAGGAATACGCCTGGAAGAAGGACTGGCTTGCCGATCAGATCCTGACGATGGATGCCGACATCATCGGCTTTCAGGAGATCTTCGAGGAAGAGGCGCTGACCGACGTGGTGGAAGAGGCCGACGCCCGGGGCGCGGCGCTCAACGCGGCGTCAATCCCCGACAAATCCAAGCGCTACCACAAGAAGGCGATCTTTCGGAAGCTGGCCTATCGCGCCTATGAGGACGCCGCCCTGGCCTTTGCCCCCAATGCCGCCGACCAGGGCGTGCCGGGCCAGCGCCGCCCCGGTGTGGCGATCCTGTCGCGCTTTGGCTTCGAGGGCGATCCCGAGGTGATCCAGGACCTCGACACGCCATTGGTGATCCCTTTCCAGCCGCTGCGCGGGCTGGATGCGGGCGACAGCGGCCAGTTCGTCCTGCACCGCCTGTCGCGCCCTGTCCTGAAGGCACGCGTGCCCGTGGGCAATACCGTGGTGACGGTCTTCAACTGTCATCTGAAATCCAAGCTGGGCGAATACATCACGCCCGCAGGGGCCGAATATGCACCGGAGGAGGACCTGACCCGGTATGATCCGCTGGGCCGCGCCCTGGGCAGCCTGCGTGCCGCCGTCCGCCGCATGGCCGAAGCCTGGGTGCTGCGTCGCGAGATCCTCGATGAACTGAACCAGGGCCGTCCGGTCATGGTGCTGGGCGATTTCAACGATGGCGAAGATGCCGTGAGTTCCGAGATCATCGCCGGCGAGGTGCCGTTCAAGAATTACTCCTGGATGCTGCGCCACGACGCCAAGGCGCATTCCGACCGCTACAGCAGGGAAGAAAACCAACAGATCACCGACGCGGTCGAGCGTGTGCGCTTGCATTCCGCCGAAAAGCTCTTTGTCCGCAAGTCCCTGCGCGACATGGTCTACACGGCGGCTTTTGGCGGCAATTTCGAGTCGATCGACCAGATCTACATGTCGCGCCATTTCCACCCGGATGACGAGGCGCGCCTCGGCCAGATGGAGTATTTCAGCGTGCTCAACGATCACCTGACCGATGGCTCGCACCCCGAGGCGCCATACAACAAGCTGGCCTCTGACCACGGCCAGATCATCGCGCATATCCGTCTGAACGACTGAGGGTATGGTCCGGTCCGGGGCGACCTGATAGTCCGACGCGACAGGGTATGGGCAGGCTGGCAGAGATCAGCCTGGCACAAGTCAGGCAGAGGGCAGGAGACAGAGATGAGCGATTTCGCAGAGGTCAACGGCATCCGCCTGCATGTCCGCGAAGACGGCGACCCGACGGGGGCGCCGGTCGTCTTTGCCAATGCGCTGGGCACCAACCTTGATGTTTGGGATGCGGTGGTGGCGCAGCTTCCTGCGGGCCTGCGCATCCTGCGGTATGACAGCCGGGGCCACGGGAAAAGCGATGTGCCGCCGGGTCCCTACGCGATGGGCACGCTGATCCGCGATGCCGAGGCGCTGCTGGACGCGCTGGACATCCGCGATGCGGTCTTTGTCGGCCTGTCGATGGGGGGCATGGTGGCCCAGGGGCTGGCGGTGAAGCGGCTGGACCAGGTGCGTGCGCTGGTGCTGTCGCAGACCGCGGCCAAGATCGCCACGCCCGCGCAATGGGCCGAGCGGATCGCAGCGGTGCAGGCGGGCGGCGTTGCGGCGCTTTCGGATGCATTGATGGCGCGCTGGTTCACAAAACGGTTCCGCGACACGCCCGAGGCGCAGGCCGTTCGCGCCATGATGGAGGCGCAGGACCCGGCGGGCTATGCCGCCTGTTGCGCCGCGATTTCCGGCACCGATTTCTACACGCCGACCTCCGGGCTGCGGCTTCCCTGCCTGGGGATCGCGGCCAGCGAGGATGGCTCAACCCCGCCCGACCTGGTGCGCGAAACCGTCGATTTGATCCCCGGTGCGCGGTTTGAGCTGATGCGCCGCGCCGGGCACATGGCCCCGGTGGAGCAACCGGCGGCCTATGCGGCGCTGTTGACCTCATTCCTGAAGGAGATCGGCCATGTCTGACATCCTGCTGATCCACGGATCGTGCCACGGCGCCTGGGCCTGGGACGCGCTGATCCCCGCGGTGCAGGCGCTGGGCCATACCGCCCGTGCCATCGACCTGCCGGGATCGGGCGACGACCCGACGCCCCTGGCCGAAGTCACGCTGGACCGCTACGCCGAGGCCATCGTCGCGGCCTTGGGCGAGGATACCGTGCTGGTCGGCCATTCCGCTGCCGGCTATGCCATCACCGCCGCCGCCGAGCGGGCGCCAGAGCGGATTACCCGGTTGGTCCACCTCTGTACCTATCTGCCGGAACCGGGGCGCAGCATGCTGGACCTGCGCAAGGATGCGCCGTTCCAGCCGCTCAGGGGCGCGTTGACCAAGACGGCGGACGGGCTGGGCTATACCGTCGATCCTGCTGCCGCGCCTCGGGTCTTCTACCAGGATTGCACCGCCGAAGCCCGGGCCTGGGCCGTGGCGCGGCTGGGGCCGCAGGCGATCGCCCCGCAGGCGGCAGTTGTGGATGTGAGTGATCGTTCACAATCCCTGCCCAGGAGTTATATCCTGTGCGAAAACGACGGCACGATCCCGCCGGCGCACCAGGTGGCGATGACCGCGGATTGGCCTGCCGGGGATGTGCATCGCATCACAACCGGGCATTCGCCTTTCCTTGCGGCACCAGACAGGCTGGCCCGGCTGATCGACGGGATCGTGCGAGGCTGACCTTGCGTCGTTTGCGCCGGTGCCGCGCAATCCCGGCTTTTCAGAATCCGTCATGAGTGGTTCAGTACGAAAAAACAGGAGCCCGGAATGACCAGGATCAAGGCCGCCGTCCTTCGCGACTTCGGAACCCCGCTGCAGATCGAAGAACTGACTCTGCGCGCCCCCGGGGCCGGAGAGATCGAGGTAACGCTCGAGGCCGTGGCAATCTGCCACTCGGATATTTCCTTTGCCGATGGCGGTTGGGGCGGGGTACTGCCGGCGGTCTATGGCCATGAGGCAGCCGGCCGCGTCAGCGCGGTGGGCGCGGGCGTGGACCAGTTGGCGCCGGGGGATTTCGTGGTGGTCACCTTGATCAAGCCCTGCGGACGCTGTGCAAATTGCACAACCGGCCGCCCGGCGATCTGTGACAGCCAGGTCGCGGCGGACACCAAGCTGATCGATGCCGAGGGTGCGGCGGTAGAGGCGGCAATGAACTGTGGCGCCTTTGCCGAGCGGGTGGTGGTGGATGCCGCGCAGGTGGTGAAGCTGCCCGGTGACATGCCGCCGGAAAGCGTGGCGCTGCTGGCCTGCGGCGTCATCACCGGCATCGGCGCGGTGGTCAACGCGGGCCGGTTGCGCGCGGGTGAGGATGTGGTGGTGATCGGTGCGGGGGGCGTCGGTCTGAACGCGATCCAGGGCGCGCGGATTGCCGGGGCGCGTCGGGTTGTGGCGGTGGACATGAGCCCCGAGAAGCTGAAGATCGCCGAGGATTTCGGCGCCACCCACGGCGTGCTGGCCACAGGAGAGGCTCCCTGGGACGAGGCGTTCAAGGCGCTGGATGGGCGCGGGGCCGATATCGTCGCGGTGACGGTCGGCGCGGTTCAGGCCTATGACCAGGCGCAGCGCTACCTGGGATGGGGCGGGCGCATGGTGATGGTCGGCATGCCGCATTCCGGCCAGAGGTCAAGCTATGAGCCGGTGGTCAACGCCTTCATGGGCTCGTCGATGATCGGGTCCAAGATGGGCGACGTGGTGATCCAGCGCGACATTCCCTGGATGGCTGATCTTTATGCACAGGGGCGGCTGCGGCTGGATGAGCTTGTCTCGGGCCGCTGGCGGCTGGACCAGATCAACGAGGCGATCGCCGACACCCGGTCAGGTGCGGCAAGACGCAACGTGATCCTGTTCGGATAACAGAAACCAGGGGCAACGGGGCGAAGACAGCCCGCAAGGGCTGGATGAGCCGCTCGTCCGCCCTTGCGGGCTGTCCTCGCCAACAACGGGGGCACGCGCCGGGGTGACATTCCCGATCGTGTGCGTATCGTGCGGGCCAAGACTGCGCGGGCCAAGACTGCGCGGGCCAAGACTGTGCAGCCGATCGACCGCCGCGCGCGACAAAGGAGCAGACATGAAACTGACCGACCTTGACGTGATTGTCACCGCCCCGCCCAGCCCCGGCTGGGGCGGGCGCTACTGGATCCTCGTCAAGCTGACCACCGACAATGGCATCACCGGCTGGGGCGAATGCTATGCGGCCTCGGTCGGGCCGAAGGCGATGGAAGCCGTGATTGCGGACGTCTTTGAACGCCACATGGCAGGCGAAAACCCCGAGAACATCGAACGCATGTTCCGCCGGGCCTATTCCTCGGGCTTCACCCAGCGCCCGGACCTGACCGTGATGGGCGCGTTTTCGGGGCTGGAGATCGCCTGCTGGGACATCCTCGGCAAGGCGCGCGACCGGCCCGTCTGGGCGCTGCTGGGCGGGCTGATGAACGAGCGGCTGCGCGCCTATACCTACCTCTACCCGCGCGATGGCCACCCGCTGCCGGATTTCTGGACCAGTCCCGAGATGGCCGGCGAAAGCGCCGCCGCGCTGGTGGAGCAGGGCTATACGGCGGTGAAATTCGACCCGGCGGGGCCCTATACCTTCCGCGGCGGCCACCAGCCGGCACTGTCGGACATTTCGATGTCGATGGGCTTTTGCGAGGCGGTGCGCGAAGCGGTGGGCGACCGCGCCGACATCCTCTTTGGCACCCACGGCCAGTTCACCACCGGCGGGGCCATCCGGCTGGGCCAGGCGATCGAGGAATACCAGCCGCTGTGGTACGAGGAACCGATCCCGCCCGACAACCTGATGGAGTTTCGCAAGGTGGCTGACGCGGTGCGTATCCCGCTGGCCACCGGCGAGCGGCTGACCACCCGGGCCGAGTTTGGCGCGGTGTTGCAGACCGGCGGGGCCGCGATCCTGCAACCGGCTCTGGGGCGTGCGGGTGGCATCTGGGAGGTGCGCAAGATCGCCGCGATGGCCGAGGTCTTCAACGCCCAGGTCGCGCCGCATCTCTATGCCGGGCCAGTGGAATGGGCCGCCAACATCCACCTGGCGGCCACCATACCGAACCTGCTGATGATCGAGACCATCGAAACCCCGTTCCACGACGCGCTGATCAAGGGTGGGCTCAAGGTCGACGGTGGTTTTGTCACCCCGCCCGAGACCCCGGGCCTTGGCATCGAGGTGGACGAGGACCTGGCCCGTGCGCATCCCTACACTGGCAGCGGCTTGCATCTTCAGATGCAGGAGCCGCCCTGCGATTACGTCAACGGCAATGCCTTTGAGGGGGGCGCACCGCCGGGGGAAAGCTGATTGCCCGCTGTGGCGGGGCCATGATAAACCGGGGCGAACGTCCCGAAGCCGATTGAAGACGATCCGTGACCGAGCCTTTCGTCAAATCCGAACCCGACCAGATGGCGCAAAGCGCGCAATCCGCCGCCGGTTTCCTCAAGACGCTGGCCCACGAGGGACGGCTGATGATCCTGTGCCACCTGGTGCAGGACGAGATGTCGGTCGGCGCGCTGGAAGAGGCGCTGGGTATGCGTCAGGCCGCGGTCAGCCAGATGTTGGCGCGGCTGCGCGACGAGGGCCTGGTGACCACGCGGCGCGACGGCAAGACGATCTATTATTCGCTGGCCGATGACCGGACGCGGCGGATGATCGAGCTGCTTTACGAGTTCTATTGCGCCTGATCCACCGCGTCGGGCCAAAGCGCGAAGGGTTGGCGGAAATCGCCCTCGGCCAGGGTTTGCAGCGGCAGGCAGATCTCCAGCGCCTCGGCGTCCCAGTTCCAGCCGGTCAGCGGCGTGGCGGGCAGGCGCATCACCACTGCAACCGGCCCGTGTACGGTGTCGCGGACATCGCCAAGTGCGCAACGCGCAGCGGCGGCGGCCCGTCCTTGGGCGCGGGTCCAGGCGGCGCGGGCGGTCTCGGTCAGCGTTTCGGGGCGGCGGGGCAGCAGGTGCAGTGCCCGCGCCGTCAGCGCCGCCTGCCAGCGTTCGGCCCAGTCGCTGCCGGGCATGCCCGCGGGCGCCCGGGCCGAGCGTGTGACCGGCACGTCGCGCTGAAAGATGCGGATCGGGTCGGCCTCGCCCGGGGCGATGGCGATGTCGGGGGCTGGCTCGCTCAGAAAGATCGGCAGGCGCAGGTCGCGCAAGGCATCGCAGAGCAGCGCCACCGCCCCGTCAGGCAGCGGATCGCGCGCCCGGTCCAGCGCTTCGCCCAACCGGGCCAGGATGTCGCGGGCAGCGGCAATATCCTTTCGTCCGGTGACCAGCACGCCGGGATTGGCGATCACCCGGGGCCGGGGCGTCGCCGCGCTCTGGTTGCGCAGGATGCGGCCCCAGATGCCATTGGCACCGGGGCGGTCCTGCGGGGTGGCAGCGTCGAGCGACCGGTCCAGCAGGTCGAGAAAGGCCTGCGCCCGGTCCAGTTCCGCGCCGATGGCGGCCAGCAGCATGCGGGCCGAGCCAAGGTCCACCGGTTGGCAGGCCGGGTTGTCCAGGTCGAATTCGGGGGCGGGGGGCATCTCCGGCGCGGTCGCGACCGGGGCCAGCGGCCATGCCGGCCCGGCGTCTCCGACATCTTCGATGGCTGCGGGCAGGCCCTTGTCCTGGGTGTGGACCAGTTGCGGCGTGCCGTCAGGATCGAGGAACACCCGCAGCCAGCCACTGCGCGGGCCATACCCGCGCCAGAGCCCCTGGGGCAGTGCGGCCATGTCGACCTGGGCCAGGAACCGCGCCGTGCCGTGTCGCGGCCAGCGTGTCGCGGGCGGCAGGCAGGGCGCGCCGCCGATCCAGCCGATGGCCTTGGCGGCGCTGCCCTGAACGGCGGGTTGCAGCCATGTGATCTCGTCCTGCGGGGCGGGCGCGCGGTGTGCCATGAGGGGTCTCCTGTCGTCCCCTTGGTTCAACCAGCCGAATGCGGAGAAAATTGGGCCTCTCGGGGGCAATCCGTCGCGGGCGGGGCCAGTTCCGGGCCGTTTGCGCCGGTGCGGACCTGCCAGCGCTTGACCGGGGCGGTGCGGGCGCGCAGCCGGGCCAGGGACCAGCCCGCGGCCTCGGGCAGATGCGCAGGTTCCAGCTTCCAGCGGGTTTCGACCCCCGGCGCGCCGCCCGCCTCGCCCGGCGTCAGCAGAAGCCCCAGCGGCTTGCCGCCCGTGGTCTCGGCCCCGGTTTCGGCCGCAAGATGCATGCGCCGCACCTGGGTCAGGCTGGGCAGGCCGGGCAGGTCGCCCACCACCAGCGGCACCGCGCCCGAGCGCAGCACCTCTTCCAGCGTCCACAGGATATCCTCGGCCCGCTTGGGGGTGACAAAGAGAAACCGCTCCGGCGCGCAGAGCCGGGCCAGCCCGGTGCCGAACAGCTGGTTGACCTCCCAGGCGGGTGAGACCCAGACCACCGGCCCGGGCTCTGCCGCCTGCACCACCCCGGCGATCCAGGTGGCCAGCGTCCGCCGCGCCCGACCACAGATCTCGTGGACCCGCATGCGTTCGAACGACAGCTCTCCCATGACGGAGAGTGCAGGCCGCGTGCGGTGCGAGGTGCGGGACAGAAGGGGATGCGGGCGACTCATGCCACCATGATATATGTTCATGAATTGTTCTCAAGTCCGTGTCGCAGGCTTCCGCCTTCCGGGGGGCTTTAACTTTCCGGCGCATCCGCTAGGGTCCGCGCCGAATGAACGAGGGACCGCGCAGATGAAAATGAACCCGTTGGGCCGCACCGGAATCGAGGTGTCCGAGCTTTGCCTCGGCACGATGACCTTCGGCACCCAGACGCCGCCCGAGGTGGCCCATGCCCAGATTGACCACGCGCTCGCGGCCGGGGTGAATTTCCTGGATACGGCCGAGATGTACCCGGTCAACCCGGTCAGCATCGAGACCATCGGGCGGACAGAAGAGATCCTCGGCGACTGGTTTGCCGCCACGGGGCGGCGGGACGCGGTGATCCTGGCCACCAAGCATTCCGGCGAAGGCTCCAAGGTGCGCAATGGCGAGCCGATCACCGCCGAGTCGATCCCACGCACGCTTGAAGCCTCTCTCAAGCGGCTGAAGACCGATTACGTCGATCTGTACCAGTTTCACTGGCCCAATCGCGGATCCTACATGTTTCGCAAGAACTGGCATTTCGATCCCTCTTCGCAAAACCGCGACGAGACGCTGGCCAACATGGAGGACTGCCTCGGCGCGCTTCAGCGCGAGGTCGAGCGCGGCACGATCCGCGCCTTTGGTCTGTCGAACGAAAGCGCCTGGGGCACGACCCAGTGGATCGAAGCGGCGAAACGCGTGGGCGGGCCGCGGGTGGCGTCGTTGCAAAACGAATATTCGCTGATGTGCCGACTGGCCGATACCGACGTGGCCGAGATGTGCGTGAACGAAGATGTCGGGCTCTTGCCGTTTTCACCGCTGGCAGTGGGGCTCTTGTCGGGCAAGTACAGCGGCGGCGCGATCCCCGAAGGCTCGCGTCGGTCGATCGTGCCGGAACTGGGCGGGCGGATGCGCAGCGACCGCACCCTCGCGGTGGCGGATGTCTATGTCGGCATCGCCCGGGACTTCGGGCTTGATCCGGTGCAGATGGCCGTTGCCTGGTCGGCGCGGCGGCCTTTCGTGGCCTCGTCGATCTTTGGCGCAACCACGATGGACCAACTGGAGCATGTACTGGGCGCCGCTGACCTGGAATTGAGCGAGGAGCTGCTGAGCGCGCTGGACGCGGCACACCGGGCCAATCCGATGCCCTATTGAACGGATACAACACGGGTTAACCTTTCTTAACAGATCGGCTTGTATGGCAGGAATTTTGGCCGCACATTAACCGAATGTTAAGGATTTGGTCCCGTTTTGGTCCCGCTTTGCTGTGCCTCGCCGCTCTTGTCGCCGCCATTGGCGGCGGGCCTGCGCTGGCGGCGCCCGGCAAAATCACCGGCGTGGCACGGGTGATCGATGGTGACACACTGGATGTGGGCGAGACCCGCATCCGGTTGTTCGGCATCGACTCGGTCGAGCGCAGCCAGACCTGCCGCCACCCGGTCGAGGGCGATTGGCCCTGTGGGCGCGACGTCACCCGCGAGGTGACAGACTGGCTGAATGGCGAGACCCTGACCTGCACCCCGCGCGACACCGACCGATATGGCCGCGTGGTGGCGATCTGCCATTGGCAGGGTGTTGACGTGGGCGAAACCCTGGTCAAGGCGGGGCTGGCCTTTGCCTACAAGAAATATTCGCGCCGCTACGTGACCCAGGAGGCACAGGCGCTGGCGGCGGGGCGGGGGCTTTGGACCTCGGTCGTGCTGCGCCCCGAGGCATTCCGCGCGCAACGCAGGGCTGCGCCGAAGGAGGTCGCGACACAGCCCACGGGCTGCGCGATCAAGGGCAATATCTCGTCGAAGGGCGAGAAGATCTATCACGTTCCGGGTCAGAAGTACTATTCCAAGACCAGGATATCGCCGCACAAGGGCGAGCGCTGGTTCTGCAGCGAAGCCGAGGCGCGCCGGGCAGGGTGGCGAAAGGCCCGGACCTGAGGCGGGGTCGCGATTTCTTGAAAAGAAATCGCCCCGGAACCTTTGAAAGGTTCCGGGGCGCTGGTGTCTGGCGGTGCGCTTACGCGCGGGCCTCGCGGATCAGGCGCAGGATGTCCTGGGCCGCTTCCGGGATGTTGGTGCCGGGGCCGAAGATCGCCTTGACGCCCTTGCCCTTCAGGAACTCGTAATCCTGCTGCGGGATCACGCCGCCGCAGATCACGATGATGTCGCCCGCGTCATTGGCCTTGAGCGCCTCGATCAACTGCGGCGCCAGCGTCTTGTGCCCCGCCGCCTGGCTTGAGATGCCCACCACGTGGACATCGTTGTCGATGGCATCCTGTGCGGCCTCCTCGGGCGTCTGGAACAGCGGCCCCACGTCGACGTCAAAGCCGATGTCGGCAAAGGCGGTGGCGATCACCTTGGCCCCCCGATCATGACCGTCCTGGCCCATCTTGACCACCAGCATGCGGGGGCGGCGGCCTTCCTCTTCGGCGAAACCCTCGACCGATTTCTGGATCGCGGCAAAGCCTTCGTCGCCTTCATAGGCCGCGCCATAGACACCGGCGAGGGTCTTCACCTCGGCGCGGTGCCGTCCGAATACCTTTTCCATCGCCATGCTGATTTCTCCTACGCTGGCACGGGCGCGCGCGGCCTCAACCGCCGCTTCCAGAAGGTTGCCGCCGTCCTTGGCGCGGCGGGAAAGCTCGTCGAGGGCCGCATCACAGGCCGCCTGATCCCGTTCGGCGCGAATGCGCTTCAATCGCGCGATCTGGCTGTCGCGCACCGCCACGTTGTCGACATCGAGAATGTCGATCGGGTCTTCCTTGTCTTTCCGGTACTTGTTGACCCCCACGATCACCTCGTCGCCGCGGTCGATCATCGCCTGGCGGGTGGCGGCGGTTTCCTCGATCCTGAGCTTGGGCATGCCAGAGGCCACGGCCTTGGTCATGCCGCCCATCTCCTCGACTTCCTCGATCAACTCCCAGGCCTTCTCGGCCAGGTCATGGGTCAGCTTTTCGACGTAGTAGGAGCCCGCCAGCGGATCGACCACGTTGGTGACGCCGGTTTCTTCCTGCAGGATCAGTTGGGTGTTGCGCGCAATCCGGGCCGAGAAGTCGGTGGGCAGGGCAATCGCCTCGTCCAGCGCATTGGTGTGCAGCGACTGGGTGCCGCCGAGGACCGCCGACATCGCCTCATAGGCGGTGCGGATGACGTTGTTGTAGGGGTCCTGCTCCTGCAACGACACGCCCGAGGTCTGGCAGTGGGTGCGCAGCATCTTGGAGCGGTCGTTCTTGGCGCCGAACTCGGTCATGATGCGGTGCCAGAGCAGGCGGGCGGCGCGCAGCTTGGCGGCCTCCATGAAGAAGTTCATGCCGATGGCAAAGAAGAACGACAGGCGGCCGGCGAACTTGTCGACATCCATCCCGGCTTCAATGGCGGCGCGCACGTATTCGCGGCCGTCGGCGAGGGTGTAGGCCAGTTCCTGCACCAGGTTCGCCCCGGCCTCCTGCATGTGGTAGCCGGAGATCGAGATCGAGTTGAATTTCGGCATCTCGTTCGAGGTATACTCGATGATGTCCGAAATGATCCGCATCGAGGGTTCGGGCGGGTAGATATAGGTGTTGCGGACCATGAACTCCTTGAGGATGTCGTTCTGAATGGTGCCTGAGAGCACCGAACGGTCGTGGCCCTGTTCCTCTCCCGTGACGATGAAATTGGCAAGGATCGGGATCACCGCGCCGTTCATGGTCATCGAGACCGACACCTTGTCCAGCGGGATGCCGTCGAAGAGGATCTTCATGTCCTCGACCGAATCGATGGCGACCCCGGCCTTGCCCACGTCACCCACCACGCGGGCATGATCGCTGTCATAGCCGCGGTGGGTGGCCAGGTCGAAGGCCACGGACACGCCCTGCTGCCCGGCGGCCAGGTTGCGGCGGTAGAAGGCGTTGGATTCCTCCGCTGTCGAAAAGCCCGCGTATTGCCGGATGGTCCAGGGGCGGCCGGCGTACATCGTGGCCTTCGGGCCACGGGTGAAGGGCGCAAAGCCCGGCAGGCTGCCCATGTGCGGCAGCTCGGCGGTGTCCTCGGCGGTGTACAGCGGCGCGACGGGGATGCCCTCCAGCGTCTGCCAGGTCAGGTCGTCGACCGGGCGGCCCCGCAGCTCCTTTTCGGCCAGTTTCTTCCAATCGTCCTTGGTCTGGGTCATTGGGTGTCCTTTCGTCGCTCAGCACGGGGCGCGATGCGCGCACCTGCGAAATGGGGTTTTTGTTTTTTGACGGCGCACGGCATTCTCTGTCGCAATCGGCGGGCTGGCACCTATATGCTGGGAACGAGGAGGCCCCATGTCCCAGATATACCGCGTTCTTATCCTGTGCCTTGCGCTGGCGGCCCCTGCGGCTGCGGCCCAGGAAGATGAGGCCCTGGCCTCGGACAACCCGGCGGTTGCCGGGGCCGATGAGGTGCCGCAAGGGACCGATGAGGTCCAGGCGACACCAGAGGCCGATCCGGTGATCCAGCCGGCGGGCGCGCACGAGCTGTCGGAATACCTCTGGCTCAAGCGGCCGCTGGTGATCTTTGCCGACAGCCCGGGGGACCCTCGGTTCAAGCAACAGATGGACCTGATCCAGGAGCGGCTCGGCGACCTGGCCGAACGTGACGTGGTGGTGCTGACCGATACCGACCCTTCGGTGCTGTCGCCGCTGCGCGAAAAGCTGCGCCCGCGCGGCTTCATGCTGGTGCTGATCGGCAAGGACGGCAGCGTGTACCTGCGCAAGCCCTTCCCCTGGTCGGTGCGCGAAATCGGGCGCTCGATCGACAAGATGCCGCTGCGCCAACAGGAAATTCGCGACCGCAGAGGCAGCAACTGAGCCGCGTCTTCATTGATTTTTCGGGAATTCCTGCCTATATGACAGCTGTGGCCAGCGCCGACCGCGGGCCCGAAAGGTGAGGATTCGCGATGTTGGACGTGCAATACCAGCCCAAGCAGCCCGAAAAGACGCCCGGCGGCCCCGGCGGCGGCGGTGATTTCTGATCGCGCGCTCATGGTGTCACATCCTCGTTCCTGCCTGACCGCGGAATGTTCTCCGGGTTTTTTACGCCGATCTTCAGGTTGATGTCCTTCAGGGCGCGCAAACCCCAATAAAGTGTCGCGCGTCTTTGCTGCACCAACTCTTTGTGGAGGGTGATGCGTCGTGCGGCCTCAAGCCGGAAGAATTCCGGCCTGTGGGTATCGGCCACCATTGTGCCCAGTTCGGAGAAGGCCGCGTAGAAGCGCAGCACCGGCTCCAGCGTGGCCGCATTGATGACATGCAACTGCCCCGAGACCGCGTCATAGACCGTGGCCGGACTTTCCGAGGCTGAAAACGGGAAATAGGCACCGGTCTCGTCATCCCCGCCCATCGCGATATTGCGCTCCACCTCTTTCGCCTGCTGGGTGATCGGGTGTTTGTCGAGCTTTTCCACGATGGTGAAGACCTCGCTGCGCAGCGCCAGAAGCAGGTCCAGCTCCTGTTCGTTGCGATCGCGTTGGCGGCGCTCTTCCTGGAAGATGAACGTCGCCAGCCAACCGGCCGCGATGATCAGCCCCGCCAACGCCGCCTGCCGCAGGCGCACGTCCAGCGCGTCTCCCGTCAGCACGATCGCGATGGGGACCAGCACGGTCAGCAGGATCGGCAGAAGCACCAACCCGCCGCGCCGCAACATGCGCAGCAGGTCGCGCTCGCCCCGCAGCCAGTAGACTGCAAGCAGCGCGACAAGCGCCAACAGCACAGCCGCAAGCAAGGCCATGCTGTCGGACAGCACGACGCCGGTTGTCGCGAAGCCAAGACCCAGCCACACGACAAGAAAGCTTGCTATCCACCCCAGCGCCGACATCGGTCGATCATTCGAATTCCATGATCACTTCGTCGACCGCCAGGCTGTCGCCCGCGCCGGCGTTGATCTTGGACACTTTGCCGGTCCTTTCGGCGCGCAGGATGTTCTCCATCTTCATCGCCTCGATGGTGCAGAGCGCCTGACCCTCCTGGACCTCCTGGCCCACCTCCACGTCGATCTTCACCACCAGACCCGGCATCGGGCAGAGCAGCAGTTTCGACGTGTCGGGCGCCAGTTTCTCGGGCATCAGGGCGGCCAGTTCCGCCTGTCGACGCGAACGCACGTGCACCTTCATGTCCGCGCCGCGCGACCGGATGCGGAAGCCGTGGGTGATCTTGTCGGCCTTCAGGACCAGCGGTTTGCCGTCCACCGTCATGTCGGCCAGCGTCTTGCCCGGGGTCCAATCGCCTTCGACGCGCAGGGTGCTGCCGTCTTCAAACCCGACATCGGCACCGCCGGTATAGGGCGCGATGGTCAGGTGATAGGTCTGGCCCTGCAGCGTGACGGTCGCCTGGTCGTCCACCCGGCGTTCGTGATTGTCGAGCCGCCCGGACACGCGGGTGCGGCGGATCTCCGACACCCGGTTCATCGCCGCGCAGGAGGCCGCGATCTGGCGCAGGGCGGCGGCGTCCAGTTCCACCCCGGCAAAGCCATCGGGATATTCCTCGGCGATGAAGGCCGTGGTCATGTTGCCGGAAACGAACTTCTCGTGGTCCATCACCGCCGACAGGAAGGGAATGTTGTGGCCGATGCCTTCGACCTCGAATGAGTCGAGCGCCACGCGCATCGCCTCGATCGCCTCGGCCCGGGTCGGCGCCCAGGTACAGAGCTTGGCGATCATCGGGTCGTAGTACATGGAGATCTCGCCGCCCTCGAAGACGCCGGTGTCATTGCGCACGGCGGTCGGGCCGCTGGGCGCCTCGCCCTGCCATTTGTCATTGGCCAGAAGCGGCCCGGCGGCGATTTCCAGCGGCGGGCGGTAGCGGGTCAACCGGCCGATGGAGGGCAGGAACCCGCGATAGGGGTCCTCGGCGTAAAGGCGGCTTTCCACCGCCCAGCCGGTCAGTTTCACGTCGTCCTGGGTGATCGACAGCGGCTCTCCCGCCGCGACGCGGATCATCTGTTCCACCAGGTCGACACCGGTGATCAGCTCGGTCACCGGGTGTTCCACCTGGAGCCTTGTGTTCATTTCCAGGAAGTAGAAGTTCTTCTCGCCATCGACGATGAATTCCACCGTGCCGGCGCTGGCATAGCCCACTGCCTTGGCCAGGGCGACCGATTGCTCGCCCATCGCTTTGCGGGTCGCCTCATCCAGGAAAGGCGAGGGGGCCTCTTCGATGACCTTCTGGTTGCGGCGCT
>ERZ1699650.136-NODE-136-length-27057-cov-11.219947_pt1 | contig 27057 bp, 26 predicted proteins | sample MGYA00581512_ERZ1699650 | MGnify/ENA primary metagenome ERZ1699650 (study PRJEB42348, sample SAMEA6618698) | metagenome | isolation source: Polyester-degrading enrichment culture growing on monomer terephthalic acid, Te | collected 2019-05-17 ... | reverse complement strand
AAACTTGCTTGGCCATGCGCCCTCTTCGTGTGGTCAGAACCCCGCGCCCCGGGTGTCCCCTCTTTAACAGCCCAAACCCCCACGGGCCAGCGAGCCGATGTCGACGCTGCCCCCGGCGATCCGAAGCGTGACGCCGCTTGCATCCTCGGTCAGGATATCCGCGTGCCGCCTGAGCAGGATGGTGCGTTCCTCCGCCGGCGCGCCCTGCATCCCGCCAGCAAAATGGTGGCCGTTGCGTTCCACGTCGACCACACCGCAGGCTGACATCATCGCCGCGTCCTGCAACCAGCAGATACCCGGCTGGCAGGTCAGATCCTCCCCCGACAGGATGGCCCCGGCCACATCGGCGCGCGCCTTGTTGATCAGGGCCCTGAGCACGCCCTTGCAGCTCTTGATCGAGGTGCCCGACCAGCCGAGGTTCAAGGCCCGCGCAAAGGCGTCCTCGGACTCGTCGCTTTCGTCGATGATCAGTGGCAAGGGCGCCGTGACCGGTGCGGTCAGCGCAATCTCGCGCGGGAAGGGCTGTTCGACAAAACGGACGGAGGCGAGGAAACGCGCCAGCGCGGCATCTTCGGTCAACCCGTCGAGGAAACGGGTGAAATCCCCGGGCTGGTATTGCTCGTTGGCGTCCAGCGTCACCGCATAGGGCGCGCCCGCGTCCAGCAGCCCGGCGATATCGCGCAGGCGGCGGTGATCGGCCTCGGGGTCGCCCTTGAGCTTGATCTTGAAGGCCGAGATGCCGGTGACGGCGATCACCTCGTCCAGCGACACGGGCCGCCCGTCGCTGGGGGCATCCGTGCCCACCTCGGCCCGGCGCAGAGGCGCGTCAAAGCCGACGGTATGCCGCATGACCAGTGCTTTCGGCGCGGGGATCGCGGCCAGTGACCGGCTCATATCGTTCGGCGACAGGTCTTCGGGGCAGCCCTCGACCAGCCCGAAGACATCGGCACGTGCCACTTGCCAGAACGCCAGCCCGAGCGCGGTGCAAAGCGCGTCGATCACCGCCATTTCAACAAGTGCCGGACCGAAGCATCGGGCCAGCGGCGGCGTGTCCACCTGATCCCGATCAAGTCCGGCCCGCAGGGCGCGGCTGATCTCCAGCGCCGTGCCTTTGCTTCCGGGGGCCGCAGCGACGGCGGCGGCCACCACACGGCGCAATTCGTCGATGGTGTCGGTGTTGCTCATCTCGGGACTCTTGTTGAACCAGCGCGGCACCATGAGTTGGGCAGAGCGGCCAGCCGCCCGGATGCCATCCACCTCGATCTCGACATGAACATGCGCCTCGGCGGTCGCGCGCACTTCGGTGCTGCCGAACTGGAAAGGCAGCCGCATGATGACCGGGCGTTCGGACCATCTGGCCGAGAGGATCGTGAGTTTTGTCATGAACAGGCCCTTTCGCAGGCGCGCAGTGTGGCAATGCCGGTGGCAGCGGTGACGCGCGCATCGATCAGGGTGCGGAAAGGCTCGACGCCCACGGGCCGGTCCCAGCCGCTTTCGACCAGCGCCCGAACAATCTCGGGGAAAGGATCGTCGCCCATGCCCGGCGCGCCACGGTTGCTGTCATTGGCATGAATATGGCCGATCAGGCCGGTGGGCAGCCATTCGCGGATCAGGTCAGCCACCGGCGGTTCGGTCTGGCCCGCGGCGCTGATGTCGATCATCGTGCGGAAGGCCGGGCTATCCACGACACGCACCAGCGCCGCGCCCTCGGCCAGGGTGTTGACGGTGTTGTCCTCGGCTCGCGACAGGGGCTCGATGCAATAGGTGACGCCCGCCTGCTCCGCCGCCTCGGCCACCGGTGCAAAGAATGCAGCCAGATGCGCCGTCAACGCCGCATCCGCCATGCCTTCGGGCCGCCGCCGCTGCTTTGGCGAGCCGTGGATCAGCACGTCGCCGCCAAGCGCGGCGCAGAGGTCCACCAGCTTGAGCAGGGTCTCCTGCGCCGCGCCCTGCTTCGCCGGGTCGGTGATCGAAAGGTCCGGGTAACCGCTCAGCAGCCAATGCAGTCCGGTGACACGAATGCCCGCCGCTTCGACCTCGGCCCGAAGCCGCGTGATTTCCTCGCGGGGCAGGTCGTGCGGTACAGGGCCCAGCGTGGCCGGCGCCAGTTCCAGCCCGGTATAGCCCAGCGCAGCGGCAATACGTGCCTGCTCACCCAGTGACAGACCTTCATCGGCGAGCAGTTCATTGCACAGGGTCACCTCAAGCATTGAACCGCGCCCCGATCCAGCGGAAGGGCGCCAGCGCCACGCGCCGCACCGGCGCAAGGTTCATCGCGATCGACAGCACGATCAGCGCCACGAAGGCGGCCGAGACCGGCCGGGTGAAGAACGGCGCCAGCTCGCCATCGCTGAGCGTCAGACCGCGCCGCAGGCTCTTGTCCAGCAGGTCGCCCAGGATGATGCCCAGCACCAGCGGCGCCATCGGGTATTTCATCTGCCGCAGCACGAAGCCGACAAGGCCGAAGAACACCATGATCCAGATGTCGAAGATGCGCTGGCTCAGGGCAAAGGTGCCGATTACGCAAAGTACGAAAACCACCGGCATCAGGTAGCTGTAGGGCACCTTGAGAACCTGCACGAAAGCACGGGTCAGGGTCAGGCCGTAGAAGGCCATGAAGATCGTGGCGATCACCACCATGGCGCTGATAAGCCCCACGAAATGCGGCTGTTCGATCATGATCAGCGGCCCGGGACGAATACCGTGGATGAAGAGCGCGGCGATCAGCACAGCAGAAGAGGCCGAGCCCGGCACCGCCAGCGTGATCGCGGGGATCAGCGAGCCGGGCACCACCGCCGAATTGCCGGTCTCGGCCGCGATCAGGCCCTCGTGGCTGCCGTGGCCGAACTTTTCCTTTTCCTTCGATGTCTTGCGCGCCGTGGCATAGCTGGCCCAGGCGCCGATATCCTCGCCCACGCCGGGAATGATGCCGACGATGGTGCCGATCACGCCGGAGCGCGCGATGGTGAACTTGTAGCGCCAGATATCGGCGAGGTCGGGGATCGTCCGGTCGCTCTTGTCCTTCTTGACCGCCAGTTCGCCGGCCTTGTTCCACATCGCCGTCAGCACTTCGGCGAAACCGAAGGCACCCACCATGGCGGGGATCAGCGCGATCCCGGCGTTCAGGTCCTGAACCCCGAGGTTGAAACGCACATGGGCGTGGATGCCTTCCGAGCCGATCATCGCCACTGCCAGCCCCAGCAATCCGGCAATATAGCCCTTGAGCGGCGTGGTATCGGCGGTGAGCTGGCCAGAGATCAGGATGCCGAAGACCGCCAGCCAGAAGAACTCGAAACTCCCGAAGTTCAGCGCGGCCTCGGCCAGCGGCGGCGCGATCAGCACCAGCATCAGAACGCCGGCAAGCGTCCCCAGCGCCGAGCCTGCGGTGGCCAGCCCCATCGCATAGCCGGCCCGCCCCTGCCTGGCCAACGGATAGCCATCAAGCGAGGTCGCGGCACTGGCCGGTGTGCCGGGGATGTTGAGCAGGATCGCACTGCGCGAGCCGCCATAGATCGCGCCCACGTACATGCAGATCAGCACGAAGATCGCGGTGGTCGAGTCGAGCGAATAGGTCAGCGTGGTCATCAGCGCCACGCCCATGGTCGCTGTCAGTCCGGGCAGCGAGCCCACCACTATGCCCAACAGCGTCGCCCAGGCCGCGTGAAACAGCATTGCCGGCGTCATCAACGTGCCAAGCCCGGCGAAGAGATCAACCAGCCCGCTCATGGCAGACGCACCAGGAAAAGTTCCCGAAACAGCAACGAGGAGCCTGCCGACACAACGACGCCCAGCACCAGCGCCCCGGCGAAAGCGATCAGTTGCGCCCTTCTCCCGCCATCAAGCGGAAAGGAAAAGACCAGCGTGAAGCAGGTGGTAAAGACGAGGGTCGCCCAAAAATACGGCAGCCAGCCCACAAGAGCCAGCGCATAGACCGTGCAGAGGCCCGCGGTCATGCCCAACCGCGCCCAGGACCCGCCGGACAGCACCAGTTCCGCGTTGCGCTGCCCCGACTTGTAGGACGACCGGAACAGTAGTACCGCGCAGAGCGCCAGCAGAACGCCCAGAATCATCGGCACCAGGCCGGGGATCGAGGCCGGGTGGATCTGCCGGATCTCGAGGCGGTCCATGGTGTAACCACCAACCAGAAGCGCCAGGCCGAGCAGGAAAAGCAGAAGAGCCGTGAGGCGGTCTGCCAGGGCCATGTGCATGAAATCACCTATTCTCTTTGTCGGAATAATGTCTGGGCGGAACCGCGCGGCCCCGCCCGAAAGACATTCTTATTCGGCTGGGCAATCGATGCCGATTTCCGACGGATCGACGACCGCCTCGCCACGGGTCACGCGGGCGCAGGCCTCGGCCACCACGACCGGCATCGCCTTGTCAAGCGCCGTTTCGCCGTAGCTGGGCGCAAAGACCGCACCACGGTCGGTGGCATAGGCCTTCAGCGCGTCGCTGTTCATGACATGATCCTGCCAGACTTGGTCCACGGTGTCATAGACCTCTTGCGGGGCGCCGGTGGGGATGAAGACACCGAAATAGTCCGCCGCCACGTGGAAATCCGGCATGAAGTCGGTGATCGGCGGAACCGGGTCGATGCCTTCGACGTTCAGCGCCGTGTCTGACAGCACCGTCAGGGCGCGCAGGCGCCCGGCGCGGATCATCTCGGTCTGCTCCACCGCAAGCTGGGTGGTGACCTGCACCTCTCCGCTCGCCGCCGCAATCACCGCCGGGTTGCCGCCGTCATACGTGATCATGCGCGCCCCGGCGAGGTCGCCCTCGGCGCTTTCCTTGATCGCCGCCAGCGCCATGCCACCCGAGGAGTTCACCCCGGCGGTGCCCACCGTGACAGAGCCCGTCTGCATGGCTTCCAGCAGTTCCGGGAAGGTCTGGTACGGTGCGTCGGCATTGACGCTGACCACCGGCACATTCGCAACGTGCAGGTAGATATGGTAGTCCTCGATCGAGGTGCCTTCGATCAGTCCGGTCACCGAATAGGTGGCGTTGTTGGCAATGGCGTTCGCAGTCCAGGTATATCCGTCGCGCGGTGCGTCCAGCGCGGCCTTGGTCCCGGTCGAGCCGGAGGCGCCGGGCTGGTTCACCACAACCACCTCGGTGCCCAGGGCTTCCTCCAGGATGGGCGCCACGACGCGGGTCACCTGGTCGGTCGACCCGCCCGCCGACCAGGGCACGATGATGTTGATCGGACGATCCGGGTTCCAGCTGTAATCCTGGGCCGCAAGCGGCGCCGCCAGGGTGCTGACCAGCGTGATGAGCGCAAGGTTCTTGAGGGCTGGCATGATATCTCCTCCGTTATCTACCGAGCAGTAGGTTATGGGGCGGGTCGTTGTCTGTCAAATTATTTGGAAATCTAATATTTTCACAATCTTTACAGTAACCTGCGTAACAATTCTCAAGTGTTACTTGAACAAATTACTATGTACTTGGGCGGAAAACAGGCGGAACGCTTGCCCGACTCATTCTTCCCGCGCGGCGCTGGTGGAACGAACGCCCGCCGCTTCGATCAAAGTGTTGATTGCCCGCGTGCCGCCCCCTTCGCACGGTTTTCCCGCAACGCATCAATGCAAGCCCCGGGGTCTTCCACCAGTGCGCAATGCCCCAGTCCCGGTAGTGCCGTGACATCGCCCAATGGGGCGGCTGTCGCGGCATCATGCGCATGATAGATCGGTGTCCAGCTGTCTTCAGTCCCGGCGAATATCCGCACCGGAACGCGCGTTTTCGCGAGGCGGATCAGAGCACCGGGGCGCTTCAGCGCCAATTCGGTCTGGGCCGGCATCATGGCGGCGCTTTCCTCGGCCATTTTCAGGATTTGCGCCCGGGCATCTGCCATCTGCGGCCCGCCCAAGGGCGGCAGTCGCGAGGCGATGCCGGCGGCCCCACCCTTCCGCGCGACGTCAGCGGCAAATGCCAACCGGCCGGCGTGCCTGTCCGGGCCATCAGCGTGAGGATTGAGCGCGAAGAGAATGATTTCGGCAGCGGGCAGCCGATCCGCCAGGTGCGCCGCGACCAGCGCGCCCAGCGAGAAGCCGCAGACCAACGTATCTGCGGTGCAGAGTGCCTGCACCTCGTCGAGGTAATCTTCGACGTCCAGGTGCCGCATGGCAACGACGTGCCGCGCCTTTCGCGGCACGCCCAGCCCGTCGAGAAGCCCGTCGAAGACGGTCCCGGTACAGAGCGTGCCGGGCTACAGAACCCAGCTCCGGCCATCAGCCGGATCAATAGCCATGCGCCGCCTGTGCCGTGTCCGGTGCGACCTCGGGATCGACGGCCAAAGCCTGAACGGCCTTTGCCAAGCTGCGCGTCAGGTGGGCAAAATCGTTGCCCGGTGTCACCAACGCGCAGCCCTGTTCGCGCCGCGCGCGGGCGTCCTGCGCGTCCGAGCAGAAGATGCCCACCGGGACGCCCCGGCGCCGCGCGGCTTCGATCACCCTGTTGATGGCCGACTCAGACTTGGAGCGCGGCTGGCCGACGTGGCCTTCAAGGGCAAAGGCCAGGTCATTGGGCCCGACATAGATCATGTCGATGCCATCGACGGCCAGGATCTCGTCGATCCGCTCCACCGCCTCGGCGGTCTCGATCATCGGGATCGCCATGACGGTGTCATTCGCTTTGGCGACGTAGTCGCTGCCGCCGTAGAGCAACCCGCGCGACGGCCCGAAGCTGCGCGTGCCGAGCGGCGGGTAACGGCAGGCCGAGACCAGCGTCACTGCTTCTTCCGGGGTCGAGATCATCGGGCAGATGATGCCATAGGCCCCCGCATCCAGCAGGTGCATGACCTTTGCCGGGTCCAGGTCGGGCACCCGCACCAGCGGAACCGCCGGCGTTGCCGAGATTGCCTGCAACATGTGCAGCGCTTCCTGGAAACCCAACATCCCGTGTTGCAGGTCAACCGTGACCGAATGGACGCCGGAATGCCCGGCGCCTTCGGCGGAATAACTCGACCCGATGGAAAGCCAGGCGTTCACCACCGTCTCGCCCGCGGCGATCCTGTCCTTGATGATATTGCTACGCATCATCCCGCCCGCCTGTAATCGGGCAGCAACGCCGCCTTTGCTACGTATCCGCCCGCGTCCAGCGCCTGCCCTGCCTCGCGCGCGGCCTGGATCACCTCGTCATTAAACACAGGCCGCTTGCGGTGATCTCCCGAGATGACCATCAGCACTTCGGCACCCCCATCTCCGGTTGTCTCAATTGAACGAACCACATCCGCCGGAATTGAGTAGGTGTCGCGCTCGCTCAGGTCGACGGTCACGTCGGCACCCTCGTTCAGGCTCAACCGGACCCGCCCGGAACGGACGATCAGCACCATCTTCTCGGCCAGGGTGAATTGGCTGACCCGTTTCCCGGCGCCAAGCCGCAGCCATTCCACCGAGAAGCCGTGCGGATTGGTGATCGGCGCGGTATGGTCGCGGTTCTGGGTCAGGCCGAAGCCGATGACAGGCGCGATCTCGGCGCCGCAGCCGGGCAATTCCGCGTCGACAAATGCGGGCCGGAAATCCCGGTCGGCCTCTGTCACCACGCGGCGGCGCATCTCTTCCATCGGGACGTCGCGGAGCTGGGCCACCTCCTCGTCGGGCATCGGCGCAATGCGTCCTTCTTCTCCCGGCACTTCGTCGCCCTTCGAGGCGTCGATCAGGGTATTGTCGTTGGAGATGTAGAGGCCATAATCCGCCGCCTCGCGGATGATCTCGGGGTGGAAGATCACGCCGCCGGTGTTGTCGCCCCCCAGTGCGGTGAACAGCCAACCGTCATCCGGTCCGGCATTGGTGAATCCACGGAAAATCCAGGTCGGCACCGAGAGGATGTCGCCTTCGCGACCGACAAACTCATTCTCGCCGTTCGACCCCCAGCGGAAGGTCCATTCACCCTTCTGAACAATGAAGACCTCGGCGGTGAAATGGACGTGCAGGTTGTTGGTGATGCCGTTGGGCATGGCCGCCGCGCCGATATTGAAGCCGTGCGGCTCGGGCAGGTTGACCACCTGCTCGTCCGACGAGGTCACGCCGGGGCCGATGATCGAATAGTTTTCCTTCAGGTGTGAGCCGGGCTTCTTGCAGTCGATGAAGGCCACGGTGCAGGAGACATAATCCTCGCGCTTGACGTGGCGGGCCTCGGCCTCGGATTGGGTGATCTGTGTCATGTTGGTTTCCTTTGTCGTCGGTCAGGCGTCGAGGCGCTGGCCGGTGGTCTTGTCAAACAGGTGAATGCGCGCGCCGGGCTTTGGCGTCAGCGCACATGGCGCGTCGATCGGGGCTTCGAAATCCGCCGGACCGCGGGCGCAGATCGAGGTGGCGCCGTTGCGCAGCGTGACGAGGGTGGAATCTCCGGTCAGCTCCAGCGCGTAGAGCTTGCCCGAAATCGGCCCGCCGCCGTCGCGGGTGAGCTGCAAATCCTCGGGCCGGATGCCCATCACCACGCCCGCACGGTCCGGCTCGGCCACCGGCAGCAAGACGCCCGGCGCCTCGAAGTTGCCGCCGGTGATCCGGCCTTCGACCAGGTTCATCGAGGGCGAACCGATGAAGCCAGCCACGAACAGGTCCGCCGGTTCCGAGTAGATCTTCTTGGGCGTATCCAGCTGCACGATCCGCCCCTCTTTCATGACCGCCACGCGGCTGGCCAGCGTCATCGCCTCCATCTGGTCATGGGTGACATAGACCGTCGTGACCCCCAACTCGTGATGCAGATGTTTCAACTCGGCCCGCATAGTCACCCGCAGCTTGGCGTCAAGGTTCGACAGGGGTTCGTCCATCAGGAAGATCTTCGGCGTCCGCACGATGGCCCGCGCCAGCGCCACCCGCTGCCGCTGGCCGCCCGAAAGCTCCGATGGCCGGCGTTTCAGAAGCGCCTCCAGCTCGACCTTCTCGGCGGTCTCCTGCACCCGCGCTTCGCGCGCATTGCGATCCATGCCGCGCAGCTTGAGCGGATAGCCGATGTTCTGGGCCACGGTCATGTGGGGGTAAAGCCCATAGTTCTGGAACACCATCGCGATGTCACGATCTTTGGGCGGCTTGTTGTTGGCCCGCTCCCCACCGATCATCAAATCGCCCGAGGTGATGTCCTCCAGCCCCGCGATCATCCGCATGGTGGTGGTCTTTCCACAGCCCGAGGGCCCGAGCAGCACAAGGAACTCGCCCTCCTCGATGGTCAGGCTCTGTTTCGGGACGGCGAGGAAGTCGCCATAGCGCTTTTCCACGTCGACCAGTTGTACTTCGGCCATGTCAAAGCCTCCTTATTTGACTGCGCCGGCGGTCATGCCGCGCGTGAAATGTTTCTGGATCAGCAGCGCCATGATGAAGATCGGCACCGTGATCATGACCCCGGCGGCGCTCATCAGCTCCCAAAGGTCGCCGCGCTCGGTACGGAAAGAGACCAGCCCCACCGGCAGGGTGACGGCATCGCGGCGCGTCAGGATCAGTGCGAAGAGGAACTCGTTCCAGGTCAGGATGAAACAGAAGATCGACGAGGTCAGGATGCCCGGCGCCGCCATCGGCAGCACGATGTCGCGGATCACCCTCAGGCGCGACGCACCGTCGATCATCGCCGCTTCCTCGCTGTCGGTCGGAATGGCGTCGATGAACCCCTTGATCATCCAGATCACGAAGGGCGTCACGATGGCCAGGTTGACCACGATCAGCGCGATCCGCGTGTCCAGAAGCCCCAGCGAGCGGAACATCAGGAAGAAGGGCAGCACGATCACCACCGCCGGGATGAACTGGGTCGACAGGATCAGGAAGAACAGGAACTTCCGCCCCTTCACCCGGAACCGCGAGAAGGAATAGGCCGCAAGCGCCGCGCAGGGCACCGCGATCAATACCGTCACGGTGGCCACGATCACCGAGTTCAGCACCATGTCGCCCAAGTTCCAGGGGTCGGAGAAGACCGTGGCGAAATTCGCCAGCGTCGGGCTGAAATCGAACGACAGGGAATAGGCATCGCGCGGTCGCTTGAAGGCGGTCAGGAACATCCAGGCGATGGGGAAAAGGACGATGGTCGAGATCAGCAGCAGCAGCGCGCGTTCGACCCACCAGAAGACAGATTTGCTCATGCCGTGGCCATCTTTCTTTCGCTGAGCAGCATCCGGACGTACCAGATCGAGATCAGCATCATGATTGCGGTGAGGATCCAGGCCAGTGCCGAGGCATAACCCATGTCGTACCATTTGAAGCCGACGTTGAAGATGAAGAAGGCCAGCGTCTCGGTCGAAGTGCCGGGGCCGCCGCCGGTAAGAGTGACCACCTGGTCGAACATCTTCAGCGCGAAGATCGTTTTCAGAACGGCGGTCACCAGCAGCACGCCCTTCATCTGCGGCAGGACAATGCCGAAGATGATGCGGAAGGTGGAGGCTCCATCGATGCGCGCGGCTTCCTCGGTTTCACGCGGGACTGAGGCCAGCCCGCCAAGGCACATGAAGGTCATGTAGGGCGCCCAATGCCAGACATCCGTCAGTACGAGGATTGCCATCGCCAGGTCCGGACTGGCCAGCCAGGGCACGCCCTCCAGCGCCGGGAACACCGCGCCCAGGCCCTTGGCGATGACGCCGAATTCGGGATTGAACATGAAGCGGTAGCTGACCCCGATCAGCGCCGGGCTCATGGCAAAGGGCAGGATCAGGATCACCCGGGTAAAGGTGTGCATCCTGCCCTTGCGCCGCAGCAGCAGCGCCAGCGACATGGCGATTACCAGCGTCAGCGCCACGCTGGTCAGCACGAAGATCGTGGTCACCCAGAGCGAATTCTGAAAGCCCGGCTCGGTGAAGGCATGGCCGAAATTCTCCAGCCCGACGAAGTCGCCGGGGCGGCGTTGCTTGGTCAGGTCCCATTCGCGGAACGCAGTGACCAGCGAATAGGCAAGCGGATAAAGCGTTGTGGCCAGCACGATCAGGAATGCCGGGACGAGCAGTAGGTATGACAGCGACCTGTCCTGCATGGTTTACCTTTCTGAAGAAAAGGGTGGCGCGCCCGGAGAGCGTGGCGCGCCATGGGCCGGGGATCAGCGAATGCGCTGGATTTCCTCGGCCGCGTGGTTCAGCGCGGTGGCGGTGTCGGTCTCCTCGCCGCTGGCGAGGCTGGAAATCGCGGTTTCGAGGATCTCGGAAATTCGCGGCCAGTTGTCGCCGAAATCCATGCCTTCGGCGGTGGCCAGCGCATCGGCAGCGGCGGAGTGCATCCCGCCCCAGCGCGCGTTGACCTCTTCGTCACGCAGGTTCGAGAAATGCACCGCGACCACTTCGGAGCCGTTCTCATCCAGCAGGACCTCGCGCTCCAGCGCCGGATCGGTCAGCCAGCCGAGGAACTCCGCCGCCGCGTCCTTGTTGTCGGCGCCTTCGGTCACTGCGAAGATCCATGTATTGGTGAATGTGGTCTTGTCGGCCCCGCCCACCGAGGGCAGCGAGGTGAAGCCGATCTGTTCATCCGTCAGCTTGGATTGCTCGGGGTCAGAGAGTTGCGAGCGCACCCACCACCACACCGGCAGCATAGCGGAATTGCCCTGCTTGAAGCTGTTGACCGCGTCCTGTTCGACAAAGGTGGCCGAGCCCGCTGGGGCGATCTTTTCCTTGGTCAGCAGACTGACGTATTGCTCGGTCGCTTTGATACCTGCCTCGGAATTGAAGGCCGGGTCGCCGTTTTCATCAAACAGGTCGCCGCCGTGGCCCCAGAGCAGGTTGATCCAGACCATCAGGTTCTGGCCGTTCAGCTTGCCATAGGGCAGCGCGACCCCGGCGGCATCGGTCTTGTCCTGCACCGCCTTGGCGGCAGCCACCAGCTCGTCCCAGGTTGACGGAACCGCGACGCCCGCCTGCTCCAGCAGGTCCTTGCGATAGAACAAAAGCTGCACATGCCCACGCACCGGCAGGCCAACCAGCTCGCCGTTCAGCATCCCGTGGCGCAGATGCGCCGGGGGGAAATCTTCGAGGGAGGTGCCCTGGGCCGCGATCTCGTCGTCGATGGGCTGAACCAACATCTGCAGTGACGGGACCCACTGGTCCATGATCGACACGACATCGTAATCGCCACCCGCCACCATCTCGGTGGTCAGCGCTTCCTTCATGTTGGGGAAGGGCACGTAGTCATAGACCACGTCGATGCCGGTGGCCTCTTCAAACGCGGCGAGGCGGGCCTCATGGGCTTCGAACTGGCTGGATTTGACCGCCAACACATGCACGGTTTCGCCGTCGTAGGGCCTGCCCACGGTGGCTTCCCAGGCGCTGACGCCCGAGCCTAGTGTTGCCACCGCAATGGCAAGGGCGCTGGTGAGATGTTTCATGTGATCCTCCCTCTGAAACTGCCAGCACGCTAATAACGCCGCCGATTCTGGTCAATAAGATTATTGATAATTTTATCGTTGAGATGGCGCCCGGCATTGTCTAAGCTTCTGGAAAGACCCTGACTGAGGCCCGATCCCATGACGAACGCACTCCAGAAAGACCTGGAAAATGACATTATTTTCGGGGTTTACAAGCCGGGCACGCGGATCACCGAGGACACGGTGATGGAAGCCTACGGTGCCAAGCGGCACGCGGTTCGGCACGTCTTTGCCGAGCTTGAGAACCAGGGGTTGCTGGTACATCGCCCGCGGCGCGGCGTCGAAGTGGTGGATTTCACCCCCGACGAGGTGGATGCGCTCTATGACCTGCGGATCGTGCTGGAAACCGCCGCCGCGCGCCGCACCCCCCTGCCCGCCTCAGCGGACATCACCGAGGCTCTGACGGTGCTTGCCGATCGCCACGCCGAGGCGGTGGAACATGGCACATTCCGCGAGGTCTACGAGCTGAACCAGCAGTTCCACGAGCTGCAATACAGTTGCTGCCCGAATCCCCGACTGGCCCGGCTGATCGCCCAGCACGCCCGCATGGCCCAGCCGATCCGGGTGGTGAAGTACGACGACATGGACCACATGGCGATCATCGTCGCGCAACATCGCGCCATCATCGCCGCAATGCGCGGCACCTCGACCGGGGCCTATGAGGCCAGCGTGCGCGCGCATCTGCCCGCCTCGGCCGAAGCCTACCGCGCCCTCTACGAACGCCGCTTCGCCGGACGCCGCGCCGCCCAGGGGTGATCATTCGGAACAGCGGGCGGCGGCATCACCGCCGAGCGTTTGCCAGCGAGGCTCCGGACCGCCTCGCCCATCGCCGGGTCACCCGGCAGAAAGAAAGGCAAGAGCTTCACCTTTCCCAGCTTCATGATCCCATAAGGGGTGAGCGGCGGCAGGGGTCAGCAAGATGACGGCCGCGCGCGCATTGCGCGGCGACAAGGATGTGTCGGCGGCCAATGTCGAGAAGGTCAAGCGCGCCACGCGCGAGATCGGCTACTATGAGAATCTCCTGGCTGCATCGCCGTCCAGCAAGCGCTCCGATCTGTTCGGGGTGGTGGTGCCGGGCCTGTCGAACATCGTCTTTCCGCAGGTCATGTCCGGCGTGACCGACTACGGCCGGGCGGTCGAATACGACGTCATCCGGAACATACTGTCATGGCGGCCAGCGGGGCTGATCGTCGCGCGCATCACACTGGAAAGCATCGAAGGCGGCAAAACGGAGAGCCAGAAGCTCCACGTCCTGACGCCGACGATCTCTCTTGGAGACCTCTCTGCTACAGCGAGGGAACCCCGCAGCAGGGGGGGCAACGCCCCGAAACCGAAGCCTGATATGCATCGAGATCGGAAATCAGCGCCGCGCCCGACGGCACTTCGTTGCGGGCGCAGAATTCGGCCCAGACCGCGCCGAAGGGCAGGTCCTTGAATTCCTCGGTCAGCATGAAGCGGGTCGAGAAATCCAAGGCGTCTTCCGCCTTCCGCAGCCGGTCCAGCGGCATCAACAGCGCGCGCAGCAGCGCCTTTTGCATATTGCGGGTGCCGATCACCCAGGCTGCGGTGCGGCTGATCGTGGCGTCGAAGAAATCCAGCCCGATATGGGTACGGTCCAGAAGGTCGGCTGCCACCAATTCGTTGGCCATCGCCTGGATGTCGTCGTTCAACAGGATCACGTGATCGCTGTCCCAACGCATCGGGCGCGAGACATGCAGCAGGATTTCGTCGAGCGACAGGGCGCAGGCCGAAAGCTTGTCGGCGATGTTCTCGGTCGGGTGAAAATGCCCCATGTCGAGGCAGAGCAGCGTGCCCTTGCGGATCGCATAACCCATGTAAAATTCGTGGCTGCCCACCGTGCAGGCTTCGACCCCAATGCCGAAGAGTTTGCTTTCGACCGCGTCGCGCATCTGCGCTCGGTCCTGCTCGGGCGCCAGCATCGCGTCGAGGGACGCCTCCAACCTGCTACGCGCCGCCATGCGATCGACGGGGACGTCCTTGTAGCCGTCCGGCACCCAGATGTTGTTGACGCAAGCCGAGCCCAGCTCGGCCCCCATCTTCGCGGCAATATCGCGCGAGCGTTGCCCGTGCTCGATCCAGAAATCGCGAATGCCTTGGTCCGGGTGGCTCAGGGTCAAGTTGTCGTCGGCCTTGGCGTGGGCAAAGAAAGTCGGGTTGAAATCCAGTCTGATCCCGGCGTCTTTGGCCCAGTCCACCCAGGACGCGAAGTGCTTGTATTCGATCGCGTCGCGGTCCGGCGTCTCGTCGGTGTCAAGATACATCGCGTGCAGGTTCAACCGGTGCGAGCCGGGGATCATCGAATATGCGAAATCCAGATCGGCGCGCAGCTCGTCCGGCGTGCGGGCGCGGCCCGGATAGTTGCCGGTCGCCTGGATGCCGCCGCCGGAGGTGCCGGTCTGTTTTTCGAACCCCGCAACGTCATCGCCCTGCCAGCAATGCATGGAGATCGGGATGGTCTTGAGCCGCGCGATGGCGGTCTCGGTATCGACGCCCCAGTCTGCAAAGACCTGTTTCGCCACATCGTATGAATTGGCCATGGTATCCTCCCCAGCCGTCTTTTTCACGCGTGGGGCGGGGCCAAAACTCTTTCAAAGAGTTTTGCAAATTCCTTTGAAAGGAATTTGGTTGCGCCCCGCCGCTTGGATCAGCGCGTGAAGGCCTGCACGTTGCCGGCGTCCACGTTGATGATGTTGCCGGTCGACTTGGCCGACAGGTCGGACGCCAGAAAATAGGCGGCTTCCGCGATGTCCTCGGGCAGGACCGAGCGCTTGAGCATCGAGCGCTGGCGGTACATTTCCTCCAGCCCTTCCTTGTCGGTGCCATAGGTGCCCGCGCGCTGTTCCAGCCAGTCGCCTTCCCAGATTTTCGATCCACGCAGCACGGCGTCCGGGTTGACCACGTTGACCCGGATGCCGGCCTCTGCGCCTTCCAGCGCGAGACAGCGGGCGAGGTGAATCTCACTTGCCTTCGCGGTGCAATAGGCGGCGGCATTCGGGCTGGCGGCGAGACCGTTCTTGGAGGCCACAAAGACCACGGCCCCGCCCATGTCCTGCACCCGCATCAGCTTGAATGCCTCGCGCGAGACGAGGAAATAGCCGGTGGACAGGATGTCCATGTTCTTGTTCCACAGTGCGAGCGTGGTGTCCTCGATCGGCGCGGAAGAGGCGATGCCGGCATTCGACACGAGGATATCGACCCCGCCGAACTCGACAGCCGTCTCGGCAAAGGCGGCCGCGACAGCCTCCTCGTCGGTGACGTTCATGTTGACGGTGCGCACAACGTCCTTGCCGAACCGGCCCGTCAGGTTGTCAGAGGTCGCGGTCAATGCCGCGTCGTTGATGTCGGCCAGCATCACGCAGGCCCCTTCGCGCAGGTAACGTTCTGCCGTGGCCGAGCCGATACCGCCCGCCCCACCGGTGACAAGCGCCACGCGACCGGCCAGCGATTTCGGCTTCGGCATGCGCTGCAACTTGGCCTCTTCGAGAAGCCAGTATTCGATATCGAAGGCCTCCTGCTCGGGCAGGCCGGTGTATTCGCTGACCGACGACGCGCCGCGCATCACGTTGATCGCATTGACATAGAATTCGCCCGAGATCCGCGCCGTTGCCTTGTCCTTGGCAAAGGTGATCATGCCGACGCCGGGCACCAGGTAGACCACCGCGTTGGGGTCGCGCAGGGCCGGGCTGTTGTCATGTTTGCAGCGCTCGTAATAGGCCTTGTAGTCGTCGCGGTAGGCGGCGATCTGATCGGAGAGCCCTTCCAGAACCTCGTCGATATTGCCCTTTGCGGGATCAAAGTTCACCACCAGCGGGCGGATTTTCGTGCGCAGGAAGTGGTCGGGGCAGGAGGTGCCAAGCGCGGCCAGCGGCTCCATGCCTTTCGCGTTCACGAATTCCAGCACCGCAGCGCTGTCGTTGAAATGACCGACCATGTGCTGGTTGCCCGAGACAAATCCGCGAATGGCGGGCATCAGGCGTGCGGCCACGGCGCGGCGATCGGCTTGCGACAGGCTTTCATGCCTGGCCCCGCCGAATGCCGCCACGCCTTCGGTCTTTTCGCCCAGCCACTTGGTGGCGGTGTTGATCACCTCGATGGTCTTGTCATAGCAGCTTTTCGCGGTATCGCCCCAGGTGAACAACCCGTGGCTTTCCAGTACGACGCCATCGGCCTCAGGGTTGTCCTCGCAGAACTTGCCCAGCCAGAGGCCCAGCTCATAGCCCGGTTTCTTCCACGGCAGCCAGCCGATCTTGTCACCGAAGATCTCTTGCGTCAGTTCCCTTGAATTCTTCGAGGCGGCAATCGCGATGATCGCGTCTGCATGCACGTGATCGACATGCTTGCGCGGCACATAGGCGTGCAGCGGCGTGTCGATCGAGGCCGCGCGGGCGTTGAGCGCGAAGGTACAATGCGGCAGGTAGCCGACCATCTCGTCTTCGAATTCGATACCGCGATAGAGCTCCTTCAGCGCTTCCAGCTTCTCCATGTAGAGCGTGGCGAAACCGTCCATCTTGATCGACCCGATGTCGCCGCCCGAACCCTTGACCCAGAGCACCTCGACCTCCTTGCCGGTGAGCGAATCGATCTCCATCACCTTGGCCGAGGTGTTGCCGCCGCCATAATTGGTCACGCGCTTGTCGGCACCGAGAATGTTCGAGCGGTAGAGCAGCAGCTCCGACTCGCTCATCCCCGCCGCCTCGGCCTCGTCCCAGCGGTTTTCAAGTAGCTGTGTATCAACGGTTTTCAGCATGAATTCCTCCCAATCGGCGCGCCGCGCCCTGCATGATGGCTTGGTCGGACACTGACCCCGGTGCGCCGTTTTGTCAATCATAAACGATCATATTCGATCATTTTGCAGTGCAGCATGATTGTTTTTGACTATTAATGATTGACAGAGGTAGTGATTCCCGACAATGTTTCGACACCAAGGGAGGACGACATGCACGAAACTGAGCGCCACAGGATCATTTTGTCAGCGGTACAGGACCGCCCCATGGTGACCGTGGTAGACCTGTGCAACCTGACCGAGGCCTCCGAGGCCACGATCCGCCGCGATATCGCGGCGCTTGATGCTCAAAAGAAGCTGCGCCGGGTGCGGGGCGGGGCCGAGGCCATCAGCCCGCCGCAATTCGTCGGTCTCGCCGGGCGGCCGTTTTCCGTCAACCAGACCCTGCAGGGCAGGCAGAAGCAGGCCATTGCGCGGGCTGCTGTGGACCTCTGCGAAGACGGCGACTCGATCATCATCAATGGCGGCACCACCACGTTCCAGATGGTGCATCCGCTGGCCAGCCGGCGCTGCCAGGTCTTTACCAACTCGTTTCCCATCGCCGAGCACCTCCTGAAGCATTCGAAGAACACCATCATGCTGTCAGGCGGCGCGATCTACCGCGAACAGAACATCATCCTGTCGCCCTTCGACAATGACGTGACACGCAATTTCTATGCCAAGCGCATGTTCATGGGGGCGCAAGGCCTCGGGCCCATCGGGCTGATGGAGGCCGACCCGCTGCTGATCCAGGCGGAACAGAAGCTGATCGGACAGGCCGACGAACTGGTGGTTCTGGTCGACAGCACGAAATTTGCCAACCGCTCCAGCCTGGTGCTTTGCCCGCTGGCCCGGATCGACACGGTGATCACCGACGAAGGCATCACCGACACGGCCGCCGCCATGCTGGAGGCCGCCGATGTGAAACTGATCGTCGTGCAATCGGGCGCGGCGCAGGAAGAGGAGGAAGCGGCCTCCTAGACCGCTTCAACATTCGTGATTTCAGGGAGGAAACCATCATGAAACGTCGCAACTTCACCAAGCTGGCCATGGGTCTGAGCCTTGGCGCATCCCTCATGGGCACATCCGCCATGGCGCAGGACGACATGCGCATCGCACTGGTCGTCAAGGCACTGGGCATCGGCTTCTTCGAGGCCGCCCACAAGGGTGCCGAAGAGGCCGCCGCCGAACTGGGCGGGGTCGAAATCATCTATACGGGCCCCACCGACACCACCGCCGAAGGCCAGATCGAAGTGATCAACTCGCTGATCGCTCAAGGCGTGGACGCAATTGCCGTGTCATCGAACGACACTGATGCGCTGGTGCCGACCCTGAAAAAGGCGATGCAGCGCGGAATCACCGTTATCTCCTGGGACTCCGGCGTCGCCGAAGAGGGCCGCCAGGTACACCTGAACCCCTCGTCCAACCCGCTGATCGGCAATATGATCATCAAGCTGGCGGCGGATCACCTGCCCGATGGCGGCCAGGTGGCGCTTCTGTCGGCCACCACCACCTCGACCAACCAGAACATCTGGATGGACGAGATGAACAAGGTGATGGGCGACTATCCGGGCATCGAGGTGGTTGCGACCGTCTATGGCGATGACCTGGCAGACAAATCCTATCGTGAAGCCCAGGGCCTCATGCAGTCCTACCCCGATCTCGACGCGATCATCGCGCCGACCTCGGTAGGCATCGTGGCTGCCGCGCAAGCGGTAGAAGATGCGGGCAAGATCGGCGAAGTCAACGTGACCGGCCTCGGCCTGCCCTCGGAGATGGCGGGTGCCATCGAGTCGGGCGCGTCGAAGAGCTTTGCCATCTGGAACCCGATCGACCTGGGCTATTCGGCGGCAATGATCGCCCATGCGCTGGCCTCGGGTGAAGCCACCGCCGAGCCGGGCGCCGAGATCTCGATCGGTCGCATGGGCACGATCACGCTGGACGAAACGAATGCCGCCGCGATGGCCGATCCGTTTGTCTACGACAGCTCGAATATCGAAGAGTTCAAGTCGATCTTCTGATTTTCACCGCGCCTTCGCGCGTCGACAGGCCGGGGGGCGCTGCCCCCCGCCCCCCGAGGTATTTTCAAATTGAAGAAGGGCTGGACGCCGGCGCCTGTGGCAGCCGGGTGACCGTTTCGGCCTTGGGAGCCACCATGTTGCAGATGACCCAGACAGAGAGCCGGCCGGACGTAACGCCAGTGCTTGCGCTCGACGGGATCACCAAGACCTTTCCCGGGGTCAAGGCGCTGGATGGCGTGTCGCTGCGGCTTTATCCCGGGCAAGTCACGGCGCTGATCGGCGAAAACGGCGCGGGCAAGTCGACCGTGGTGAAGACCCTGACCGGGATCTACCAGCCCGACGGCGGCGACATCCTTGTCGATGGCAAGGCCACGCGCTTTCCCACCGCACAGGATGCGGCGGTTGCCGGGATCACTGCGATCCACCAGGAAACCGTGCTCTTCGATGAATTGTCGGTGGCGGAAAACATCTTTCTCGGCCACGCGCCGCGCACCCGCTTCGGGCTGATCGACTGGGCCGCGATGGCGCGGCGGTCAACGGAGATCCTGCGCGGGATCGGGGCGGAAATCGACCCGACCCACAAGCTGCGTGACCTGGGCATTGCCAACAAGCACCTGGTGGCAATTGCCCGGGCGCTGTCCATTGATGCCCGCGTGGTCATCATGGACGAGCCGACCGCCGCGCTGTCGCACAAGGAGATCCAGGAGCTTTACGAGCTGGTGGAAAAGCTCAAGGCGCAGGGCAAGGCGATCCTCTTCATCAGCCACAAGTTCGACGAGATTTTCCGCATCGCCGACCGCTATACCGTGTTCCGCGATGGCCAGTTCATTGGCGACGGCAAGATTGCCGATGTGAGCGAGGCCGACCTGGTCAAGATGATGGTCGGCCGCGACGTTAGCCAGATTTTCCCGTCCCGCAGCAGCAACCCCGGCGCAGAGGTGCTGCGCGTCGAGGGGATGAACCATCCGACCGAGTTTGCCGATATTGGCTTCAGCCTGAATCGCGGCGAGATCCTCGGTTTCTACGGCCTGGTCGGCGCCGGGCGGTCAGAGTTCATGCAAGCGCTCTTCGGCATCACGAAGGCATCCAGCGGCCGCGTGACCATCGACGGCACCCCCGCCGAGATCCGCTCGCCCGCCGATGCGGTCGACGCCGGTATCGTCTATGTCCCCGAAGACCGGGGCAAACAGGGCGCGATCACGCCGCTGCCGATCTTTCAGAACGTGACCCTGCCCTCGCTGGGGCGCACCTCGCACAAGGGGTTCCTGCGGCTGGCCGAGGAATTCCAACTGGCACGCGAATACACCGAGCGGCTCGACCTGCGCGCCGCCTCGCTCGATACCGCGGTCGGCACCCTTTCGGGCGGCAACCAGCAAAAGGTGGTGATTGCCAAGTGGCTGGCGACGCAGCCCAAGGTGATCATCCTAGATGAGCCCACCAAGGGCATCGACATCGGCTCGAAGGCCGCCGTCCATGAATTCATGGCGGAACTGGCCGCCGAAGGGCTGGCCGTCATCATGGTCAGCTCGGAGATACCCGAGGTTCTCGGCATGTCGGACCGCGTCATCGTGATGCGCGAAGGCCGCATGGTCGCCGAACTGGCGGGCGACAACCTGACCCCGGAAACGCTTGTCCGCCATGCGGCGGGGATATGAGGACGTGATGCTGCAAAGATTGATAACCTCGCGCGAGGCGCTGCTTCTGGGCGCAATTGCGGTGCTGCTGGCGCTGATTGCCACCCGGTTCCCGGGCTTCATCGTGCCGTCGAACCTGGCCGATGTGTTCAACGACACCTCGCCGCTGATCCTGCTGGCCATCGGTCAGATGATCGTGATCCTGACCAAGTGCATCGACCTCTCGGTCGCGGCCAACCTAGCGCTGACCGGCATGGTGGTGGCGATGCTCAACCTGGCGTTTCCGGGCCTGCCGGTGGCGCTGATCGTGGTGGTCGCCGTGACCCTGGGCGCGGTGATGGGCATGTTCAACGGCATCCTGGTGTGGAAGCTCGACATCCCGCCGATCGTGGTGACGCTGGGCACGATGACCATTTTCCGCGGCATCATCTTCCTGATTTCCGACGGCAAATGGGTCAACAGCCACGAGATGAGCGCGGCCTTCAAGGCCTTCCCCCGGGCCGAGTTCCTCGGGTTGCCGATGCTGAGCTGGACCGCGATCCTGGCCGTGATCGTCTTTACCGTGGTCATGTCCCGCACGACGCTGGGCCGGGCGGCCTATGCGGTGGGCGGCAATCCGCATGCCGCGACCTACACCGGTATTGATGTGGGCCGCACCCAGTTCTGGGCTTTCACCATCTCGGGCGCGCTTGCGGGCCTCACCGGCTATCTCTGGGTTTCGCGCTACGCGGTCGCCTATGTGGACATCGCCGGCGGGTTCGAGCTGGACGTGGTTGCGGCCTGCGTGATCGGCGGCATCTCGATCGCCGGCGGCATCGGCTCGGTCGGCGGGGCGCTTCTGGGTGCACTGTTCCTGGGCGTGATCAAGAACGCCCTGCCGGTGATCAACATTTCGCCCTTCTGGCAATTGGCGATTTCGGGCGCGGCCATCATCATCGCGGTGGCGGTGAATGCGCGGGCCTCCCAGACAAAAGGCCGGATCATCCTCAAATCGGCGGAGCACGCGACATGACCGAGACCACCCGTTTCATCCCCGACCGGCTGCAATCGCCGCTTCAGCAACGGCTGAAAAGCTGGGAGACGCTGCTGCTGCTGGTGGCCATCGCGATCTTCGTCACCAACAGCTTCGCCTCGCCCTATTTCCTGAATGCCTGGAACCTGAGCGACGCCACCTTCAACTTTACCGAAAAGGCGATGATCGCCTTTGCCATGGCGCTCCTGATCATCTCGGGCGAGATCGACCTCAGCGTCGCCTCGATCATCGCGCTGGCCTCCACCGCCATGGGCGCGGCGCTGCAACTGGGGGCCGGGACGCCAGTTCTGATCATCGTGGGGCTGGGCACGGGGCTGCTTTGCGGGGCCTTCAACGGCATATTGGTGACGCGGCTCGGGCTGCCGTCCATCGTCGTGACCATCGGCACCATGAGCCTGTTTCGCGGACTCAGCTACATCGTGCTGGGCGACCAGGCGTTCCGGGGCTACCCGGCGGATTTCGCCTTCTTCGGCCAAGGGTACGTCTTCTGGGTTATCACCTTTGAGCTGGTGCTTTTCGCGGTGCTGGCGGTGATCTACGGCGTGGTGCTGCACAAGACGAACTTTGGCCGCGCCGTCTATGCCATTGGCAACAACCCCACCGGGGCGCTGTTCTCTGGCATCCGGGTGGCGCGGGTGAAGTTCATCTTGTTCCTGCTGACCGGACTGATGTCCGGGGTCGCCGCGATCTGCCTGACCTCGCGGCTTGGCTCGACGCGGCCCTCCATCGCCACGGGCTGGGAGCTTGAGGTGGTGACCATGGTGGTGCTGGGCGGGGTCAATATCCTCGGCGGCTCAGGCTCTATCCCTGGCGTGGTGATCGCGGCCTTCGTCATGGGCATGGTGACCTTCGGACTGGGGCTGCTCAATGTTCCCGGCATCGTGATGTCGATCGTGATCGGCGCTTTGCTGATCGGGGTGATCGCCCTGCCCCGGCTCTGGAAGATGTGGAGGGGATGATGGAGAAATACGCCTTCAAGATGCGGCTCAACCCGGGGTGTGAAGCGGAATACCGCAGGCGCCATGATGAAATCTGGCCGGAACTCTTGACCCTGCTGAAAGAGGCCGGTGTTTCGGATTACTCGATCCACCTCGACCGCGAGACCAACATCCTATTTGGTGTGCTCTGGCGGACCGACACGCACACCATGAACGCCCTGCCCGAGACAGAGGTGATGCGGCGATGGTGGGCCCATATGGCCGACATCATGGAAACCGAAGCCGACGACACGCCGGTGGTGACTGACCTCCTGCCGGTCTTTCACATGCCATGAGCCATATCGCCGTCATCGACATCGGCAAGACCAACGCCAAGCTGGCGTTGGTCGAGCCCGACACACTCACCGAAGTCGCCGTGGTGACCCGGCCCAACACGGTGCTGCCGGGTCCGCCTTGGCCGCATTTTGATACCGAGGGCCATTGGAGCTTCCTGCTTGACGGGCTGGCCCGGTTCCATGCCGTGCACGGTATCAGCGCGATTGTCACAACAACGCACGGCGCCTGTGTCGCCCTGTTGGACAAAGACGGGGAACTGGCGGCGCCGATCCTCGATTACGAACATACCGGCCCAGAGGCGCTGACCGCCGAGTACGACGCCCTGCGCCCGGACTTTGCCGACACCGGCTCACCGCGGCTCGGCATGGGCTTGAATGTTGGAGCGCAGTTGCATTGGCAATTCGCGCAGGATCCATCGCTGAAAGAGCGCACGCGGACCATCGTCACCTATCCGCAATACTGGGGTTTCCGGCTGGCCGGTGTCGCGGCCACCGACGTGACGTCCTTGGGCTGTCACACCGATCTCTGGAACCCGCATGCGGGGGAATTCTCGTCGCTGGTGGACAGGCTTGGGATCGCCGGAAAGATCGCCCCGGCACACCGCTCTGGTGACGTGCTTGGTGCTATCCTTCCCGACATCGCCGCCCGCACCGGGATGGCCCCTGATACCCCGGTCTATTGCGGCATTCACGACAGCAACGCCTCGCTCCTGCCGCATATTCTCGCTCATGCGCCGCCGTTTTCGGTTGTCTCCAGCGGGACGTGGACGATCGCGATGGCGATCGGCGGGAGGCCGATGCCGCTAGACCCGGCCAAAGACACGCTGATCAACGTGAATGCTCTGGGCAGCCCGGTGCCGTCGGCCCGCTTTATGGGCGGGCGTGAGCATGACCTCGCCATGGCGGGCAACACAGCCGAACCGACCGAGGCCGACTTGCGTAAGGTGCTGGACGAAGGCGCGATGTTGATGCCCTCAGTGATGCCGACGGCGGGCCCTTTTCGCGGCCAGACCGCACATTGGATTGGTCAGGAACCCGAAACCGGGACAGGCGCGCGCAGCGCTGCGGTGGCTTTCTATCTGGCTCTGGTCACCACACATTGCCTTGAGCTGATCGGGCACCGGGGCCAAATCGTGGTTGAAGGTCCCTTTTCCCGCAACCTCCCCTACCGGCGCATGCTGCGCATTGCGACCGGAAGTGATGTCGTGGCGATGAACAGCGCAACAGGCACAAGCCAGGGCGCGGCACTCGTGCTGGGCGGAACGATCCGGGATAAAGGATGGAAGGCGGCGCAATCGCCCGAAATTGACCCGCTGGCAGCGGAGATGAGCGCCTACCGCGATACCTGGAATGCGGCATTGGCCAAGGTTGACCGTTCTCGGCCGTCGCAGTAGCACTTGGCTCTTGCATTGCTCAAGGAGCAGACATCGTGGCAAAGAAACGGAATTCCTTTGCAGTCTTGGGACTAGGGGCTTTCGGAAGTACCGTGGCGCTGGAACTGGCTCGGTTCGGAAACCGCGTGATCGGCATCGACCTGGACGAGCGGCGCGTTGCGCAGGTCTCACCCCAACTGCATTCGGGGATCATCTTGAACGGAACCGACGAAATGGCGCTGAGAGAGGCTGGAATTGACCAGTACGACGTGGCTCTGGTTGCCATCGGGCGGGAGGTCGAGGCCAGTATCCTGACCGTGATGAACCTCAAGATGCTAGGGGTTTCAGCCATCTGGGCCAAGGCGTCCAGCCGGACGCACCACCGGATCCTGTCCAAACTGGGGGCGGATCGCGTGATCCTGCCCGAACAGGAAATGGGGCGGCACATTGCGCAAATGCTCAACAACCCAGTTGTTCAAGACTATGTGAGCCTTGGCAATGGCTATAGCGTGGTGAACATCGTCGTACCCGAAGCGCTTGCGGGCCGAGCCATTTCCGACCTCGGCATCGGCGGGAAATACGATCTGCGGTTGCTGGGTCTCATGCGCGGCACACAGTTTCACGACACCGGCGGAGGCGATGCCCCGCCGCTTGAGAAAGACGACAAGTTGATCGTGCTGGGCAAGCGCCCGGAACTACGCCGGTTCGGCGACGGGCTTTGATGCGGGCGTGACATGCGATGAAACGCAAATTCATGCGAGCCGTCGGGGCACTGCCCCCGCCCCTGATCCTGGCGGCCCTTTATGCCCTGCTGATCCTTTTCGGCGCCATCCTGCTGGCGTTGCCGATTGCGCATCACACGCCGATCACATGGTCTGACGCGCTGTTCACATCTACCTCGGCGGTGACGGTGACGGGGTTGGTGGTCCTGGACACCGGACAAGACCTGACGATATTTGGACAGGCTGTTCTTGCTGTCCTGATCCAGATGGGCGGCCTTGGCCTGATGACCTTTGCCGTGCTGATCCTGGGCGCCCTCGGGCTTCCTGTTGGAATCACCGGGCATCATTACCTGCGCGAGGACCTGAACCAGTCGTCGATGGACCAACTGCGTGCATTGGTCAGCACCATCCTGAAGGTCGTCCTGATCTGCGAAAGCATCGGCGCGCTTCTGCTGCTGGCTGTCTTCGTGCCGGAACAGGGACTGCTCATGGGCGCCTGGACCGCGATCTTCCACTCCGTATCCGCGTTCAACAACGCGGGGTTTTCGACCTTTCCCGAGGGCTTGGTGCCCTATGCCGCCGACCCTGTGGTGAACACCGTCATTCCTGCGCTCTTCATCATCGGGGGCATCGGCTATGTCGTGTTGCACGACATGTTCGCCAAGCGGTCATGGCGCATGTTCTCATTGCACAGCAAACTCATGCTGCTTGGCACGGCGATCCTGATCCCCTGGTCCGTGGGCATGTTCGCCCTGCTGGAATGGTCGAACCCGTCAACGCTTGGGCAGATCGACAGCATGGGCACGCGGCTGATGGTCAGCTGGTTCCAGGGTGTGACGACCCGCACCGCGGGCTTCAACACCACCGACATCGGCGGTCTGCATGACAGCACGTCCATGATGTTCATCTCTCTGATGCTGATCGGGGGCGGCCCCACCTCGACCGCGGGCGGCATCAAGGTCACGACTTTCATCGTGATGATGCTCGCAACGGTGGCCTTCTTTCGACGCCAGCAACAATTGCACGCCTTTGGCCGGGCCATTGCGCTGGATCAGGTACTCAAGGTCATGGCACTGACCGCGATCAGCGTGATCCTCGTCTTTGTGGGGGTCTTCGTGCTTGTCGCATCACACGAAGGTCATTTCCTCGACGTGAGCTTTGAAATGGCCAGCGCCTTTGGCACCGTTGGCTTGTCACGTGGTTTCACGGGCGAGTTGACCGATCTGGGGCGGGCGACGATCATGGCCATCATGTTCGTCGGACGCGTCGGTCCGCTGACGCTGGGCTTTTTCCTGGCAACCAGGGCAGCGCCACGCCTGCGCTATCCGGCAGGCCAAGTCTACCTGGGATGACCGGTCTCGGTCGTGGGGCAGGACGGTGCCTGCCTCACGCCCCCCTTCCGGTCAGGCTCTGAACTCCGTCGCGGTCACGGATCGCATCCTTGATGATGGCCTTGGTCAAGACGACACACATCAGGAACATGACGAAGCCGAACGGCAGAGCAACAAGAACCATTGCGGTCTTGAGGGCATCCTCGTCTTGTCCCGCTCACGTTCCGGTCTCTCAACGCATTTAGGCAGCCTTTCGCTCGAAGGCCAAGGGGCTTTTGCCACCTAAAGATGAATGGCGGCGACGCGGATTATAGAACCCGTCGATATACTGGAAGATCGCGGCTTCGGCTTGTCGTCTGGTTTCCCAGCGGTTGCGCCAGATCAACTCAGCCTTGATGGATTTGAAGAATGTTTCCACCATGGAATTGTCGTAGCAATTTTCTTTTCCGCTCATTGATACTTTGAAACCATGCTTTGACAGGCGCTCCTGATAGTCATGTGAGCAGTATTGGGCGGATTCAACCGGTCGTCGCAACACCCCGTTGATGGAGGTGCAGATGACAAAA
>ERZ1699650.135-NODE-135-length-27566-cov-10.209698_pt1 | contig 27566 bp, 40 predicted proteins | sample MGYA00581512_ERZ1699650 | MGnify/ENA primary metagenome ERZ1699650 (study PRJEB42348, sample SAMEA6618698) | metagenome | isolation source: Polyester-degrading enrichment culture growing on monomer terephthalic acid, Te | collected 2019-05-17 ... | reverse complement strand
TGCCCAGGTCGCCCGGATACCGGCGCTGCTGGTCCATGTCCGTCTGCATGCCGTAGACCGGCACACCCTTGCGCGCGAGCAGGCTTTCCACCTGCATCGTCACCACCATCCCGCCCGCCGCGAAGGACGCGCGCATCTTGTCCATGAGCGAGATGTCCAGCGCCGAGGGCCAGCCTACCGGCGCGCCGCTGTCCGGATCAAAGAGCTGCAACCACAGCCCGCATTCGCGCCGCCGGTAATTCGCGACGTCCCGGATGCTGTCCACGATGGACGCCCGCCAGTTGCCCGGCGTATCCCGGGGCGGCGGGATGCCAATCGCATATTCGCGGAACGGCGCCAGCTCCTCGCTGTCCTCTTCGATGTCGTTGATCGCCACCGGCACATGCGCGCCAGCGCCCCAGATATGCCCCCAGCGCAGGTCCGAAAACGGCACGTTGCGATTGCACATGCGCACCGGCTCATCCGCGAAATCCAGGCCGATCATCAGCGCCGAGGGCACCGCCTCACGCCGCAGCAGCGCCGCCACGGCATCCCGGTATGCCTCCGGCTGGGCGTCCAGGAAGATGCTCATCGGTCGAACGACTCCATGACGGACAGGTAATATGGCCCGCCGATCTGTGAGAACTCATGCGCCGCCCGTGCCGCGTCATCATCCATCAGCTTGACGTGGATTTCCGGCACGCTGACCTTGGCCACGGTCCCGGCGCTGATCGCCGCCCGGAGTGGCGGGTTGAACCGCACCACGCCGCCGTTGTTCTCAGCCACGCGGTAATAGAAGCCATCCACCGAGAAGCCCGCGCCGACCCAGAGAAGCTCGGCCACCAGCCCCTGCAAAGTGATCGTCGTGGCCCCCGCCAGTGCGTCAGCGGCAACCACCGGGTCAGCCCCATCGGGGAGGGAAAACCCGGTTCCATCGTCAAAATGCGTCCCGTCTGAATACTCGATATACCCCCGCGCGATATCGGCGTCAGACACGCCCGCCGCCTCCCAAAGTGCGGCCAGGTCAAGGCTGGACGGGGTGCGGTTGTAGATCGGCAGAGCGAAGCGATTGGCCGGGCCATAGAGGTCGTCAAGGAAGGCCATGTATTCGCCCTCGTTTTCATCGAACCATGCGCCGACAACCTGATAGGTGTTCATCCACACCCGGTTTTCGGCGTAGAAGGTCTGGCTGCGCCCGTTGAGGGCCCGGCCCGTGGTCGGGGTGGTCGTGTCCAGCCGCCACCGCCCCGCCTCCTGGAAGGTGACGCCCGCCGGACGTGTGATCAGCGCCATACTACCTCCGCCTTTGTTTCTGCTGGATCATCGCGTTATTGCGCGCGACCATCCCGGCGGATGTTTCGGCGGCCACAACATTGACCTCCGCCATGATCTGCCCGCCGTCTGACAGCGTGAGATTGCCGCCGATCACCTCGACCGCTGCCCGCGCCGGTGCGCCTTCGCCGATCTTGTGGTTCGGGATGATGTGGCCCTGCGAAGACGGCACGAACCACTCGCGGCCCTGTTCGCCCACCTCGTAGACCTCGCCCGGTCGCACGTCGCCGCCGTTGGCCCTGCCGCCGCCGAAGATGGCACCGACCAAGCCGCCCAGCAGGCCGCCGCCGCCACTGCCGCTCCCGACGCCATCGAACATGCTTGCAATAAGATCGTGGATCCCCGATTTGAGAATGTCCGCGACCATCTGCTGAAGGACGTTGCGGAACGCCTCGCCCATGTCCTCGCCAGCCATCGCGGCATCGACAAGCGCGTCCGATACGCTGGTCAAGCCGTCAATCACGTCGCCCCATTGAGCGTCGGCCAGTTCCGCGCTCAGTTGATCCATGTGCTTGTTGTAGGTGTCGAGCGAGATGGCCCCGGCGTCCAGAAGCCGGTCAGCCTGCGCCACCGCGTCGTTGTACTTTTCTTGCTCGGTCCAGAGGCTTTCGGTAAGGCGGATGCCTTCTTGCTTCAGCTTGTTGGCTTCGCGTTCGGCCTCGCTCTTGCCGCCGCCGCCCGATCCACCGCCGCGCCCTCCACCGCCGCCGCCCAGCGACGGGATGGACGGCTCATCGAGCTTGAGGCGCGGCACCGTGACGCCGCCTTGGCTTCCGAAGCTGAGCGGCGTATCGCCAACGCCCAGGCCATCGCCCGCGCTCGGGATGTCCGACCCGAAGCCAAGCTGCGTCGTGCTGCTGACCTCCATCGTCGCCAGAGCACGGGCATAGCCATAAGCGATGCCGAACGTGTCAGCCAAATGCGCGGCCTGCGCGGTGATCCCGTCCAGCGAGCCGGAGTAATCCACCCCCGCCAGCGAAATCGACGTGTTCAGGGCTTTAAGCAGGGCCTCGTAGACGCCAAGCGCTGCGGTGCCCATGTTTTCGGCCCCGCCGGTCGCATACTCAAGGTTGCGGATGACCTCGGCCAAGGCCACTGCCTGATCGGCAAAGGTCTCGGCCATCGCCACATCGGCCAGGCCGAGATAGTAGGTTGCCAGCTGATCGGACGCGAGGCCAAGCTGATCGCCCATCGCCGTCGCCTCTGCCGTGATCGCGTCCAGCGCGGCGGCTGCGTTGGCTTCCTCGATGTCGCGCAGGCCGGAATTCAGCGTCGAGATTTGCAGGGAGAGGTATTCGAAGCCGTCGCCGAAGTCCTGGACGCCGGACAGGGAGCCTCCGAGGCGCTCGGCGGCCTCCACCATGTCGGCCAGCGAACGGGCAGCGCTGTCCGCCGCCTCATCGATCTCGTTGATTCCTTCCGGCCCTTCGCCCGGCAGGAACGGGCCGATAGGCCCGTCCGTCACCAATTCGAGATTCGCCCGGGCCTCCTTGACCGCCTGTATGCCATCAAGCACCTCTTGCAGCCCCCGATTCGGCTCGGCCATGCTCATGAGGTTGGTGGACTGTGCCAGTTGATACTTGGCGCGCGCGTTTTCCAGCGTTGCCTCTGCCGCCGCCAGCATCGCCTTTGCGTCTTCCTCTGCCGCCTTTCGGGACCGCTCCGAGAAGTCGGTAAGATAGGTGGTCAGCGATCCGTTCAGCGCGTCTTTTGCCCGCGCGTATTCCTTTGTCGCCTCCGCTGCTCGATCTGCCGCGTCACGGCTGTTGGTGTAGCCGCGATAGGCCAGCGTCAGCCCGGTTGCGACTGCGGCAAAGGGGACGAGGTTCATAGCAGCGGTGAACCCCTGAACCGCAATTGCGCCCGACCAAAACATGGCTCTTGTTGCCGCAGTAGAGGCCGCGAGCGTCGAAAGTGCGGTGATCGCGGTCGGAATTTGCGATGCTCCCAAGACGCCGAGGCTGATTGCGAAGAAATCCAAGTTCTCGACCACGAGCCTGGCCGCGCCAGCAAACGCCTCCAGCGCTGGAACCACAGCCGTAAGCAGCGCATTGCCAAAGGTAAGAGCCAGATCGCCCGCCGCCGCCGCCGCGCGATTCCATCGGTGGTTAAGGTTCGCAGCCACGACATTAAAGGCTTCCGCAGTGAGGCCAGTTTTTTGACGCATATCTTCGAGGTTGGCGGCAAGAAATCCGCCTGCTGATCCAGCGAGAGCCATTGCCGCTGCGGCAGCCTCAGACGAGCTAAACAGTTGCGCCAACATCTCGACGCTGCCGCCCGTTCGCTCCGTGACCTCCTGCATGAAACCGGCGAACCCCTTGGCCTCAAGTGCCGAAACGCTGAAATCCAAGCCGTCGCCATTGGCGTCTTTGAGACTTTCAGCCAATTCCAATGCCTGCTGCGTCGGACTGATAACCGCCAAGAGAGCCGCTCGCATGCCCGTCACTGCCTGCGCTGTGCTGATGCCGCCCTTGGTCAATGCCGCCGTGGTGGCCGCGACCTCATCGAAGCTGACGCCAACCTGTTTGGCGAACGGCAGAACCGCGCCAAGGGAGGATGCCAATTGGCCGATTGTTGTTTCGCCCGCCCGCATGGCGACGAAAAGCGCGTCGGAAACCTCGATGGCTGTAAGCCCCGTGCCGCTATAAGTGTTCAGAGCGGCGTTCAGAATGCCGGTCGCAGTCGTCACATCCGTCACACCGCCAATCGCCAGCCGGTTGGCTGCATCCAGCGTTTCCGCCGCCGCCTCCACGCTTTCCGCCCCGCCGCTGATCGCGCTGTAAAACGCGTTCACCTGTTCCGTTGCCGACCCGCCGAACTCCTTTGCCATGTCCCGCGCCGCCGCTGACAGCGCGTCCATTTCCTCTGCCGTCCCGTCGATCAGCGTGCTGGTCTCGGCCAGCGCTGCGCTGAACCCGCGCGCCTGGGTGATCGCCTGCGATGCCTGCTGAAACGACGCCATTGCGACCACAGCGCCCGCAGCTGCTCGGGCGATAGTCGCCCCGGCCCCGGTGAAGGCCCGGCCCATGCCATCCGTCGCCTTGTCTGCCCTGCGCTCGGTGCGCTCGGCCTCATCGGCAAGGCTATCAAGGGCGGTTTCACCCTTTTTCAGCCCGTCCGTTTTGGCGGACAGGACAAGTTCGGCAAAATCCATGCGGGAATCCTTGCGGATGCGGCCCGGCCCCGAATAGGGTCAGGCGGTGAATTGAATGGAGAGTTTTGAGATGAGCGGCATTGGTTACAGACAGCGGCTAACACCAACTGGGATCATGGGCGCGGCCCTTGGTATCGGCGGGCCGATAGTGGCGAGTTTTATCGTGTCAGATCACGCCGCGCGAGTGGTGACGGCAGCGGGAAACCAGTACATGACGGCACCCGCTTTCCCCGTCGCGGGCGTGGCGGCGCTGTCCATCGCGTCTGCCGTGGGCTGGATCCTCGTTTTGGTCGGGCGGGAATATTACCCAGTCGATTTCAAGGATGTTTGCCCGGAGCTTCCTTCTGCTGCAAAAAAGAGTGCCTCAGATGGTTAGCTCGATACCATCGGCTAAGTCGCGCCCCGTTGCATATTGACCGTCTTTCCGTGGCCAGCAGGGGCGGAAAACCGCCCCTGCTACCCCGCTTCGACCGCCGAAACGTGCCGTGAAACGCCAGACCCCGACGCGCCATGACCGCCAGGCCGCACCTCGACACGCCCCGCCGTCCCGTGCCACGACCGCCTCAACATGCCTGAGCATGCCGCGCGCTACCATGACCGCCAAGCCTTACCTCACCCCGCCTAGCCACAGCTTTCCATTCTGCGCCGCGCCTTGACCGCCTTGACATCCGCGCCACGCCAAACCATTCCGCGACCGCCTCGCCTCGCCCCGCCGTACCCTGCCTCGCCTCGCCGTACCTAGACCGCCGTTCCTTGACCAGATGGGGCGATCACGCCGCCCCAGCCACGTCGCCCTGCATTTGGGCCACGATTTCCTCAATCGGCGTCACGTCAACGCCGCACTGTTCAGCCACGCCCTGATAGCGCGCCAACCACGAGCGCAGGGCTTGAGCCCCTTGCCGTCGCAACTCCCCGACCATTTCGGGGTCGTCCGGGTGGAACGGCTGGTAGCCGCCGCCCTGTTTTCTGCCGGCCATCGGTGACACCAGAGCGGGAAACTCTCGGACCTTTACCGATACCTCTGCGGCCTTCGTCGGTGCTTCGCTGACCGGCGCCGTGATCCGCAGACCGTTTGCCATTTGCCGGGCCATCTGGATGCGGTGCTGGCGCGCCGCCTCTTCGTCGCTTTGACCGAAGAACCAAGGCCAGGCTTCGTGATCCTTTTCCCCGGACAGCCAGTCGATAAACTCGCCCGGAATGAAGTGATTGCGCCCGGTCGATTGCAGGTATCCGTCGATGATCGCCTGCCGCTTCGCTTTCGGAAATCCAGCCATCAAGCCGCCCTCCTCTGGCGTTCTTCATCCAGCATTTCCAGAAGGTCTGCCGTTTCCACGTCCGCAGCCTCCGGGGCTTTCAGCGCATCGGACTGCACGTCACGGCCCTCTGCGGTGATTTCATCCCAGGTATCTTGCCACTCGCCAAGATCATCCCCATGCACCGAGAAGGTTCCAAAGCTGCCCTTGCCTTTCTCCTGGCGGAAATCGCCGATCCCGCAAACGACGCCAGCGTTTGAAAGCAGGGATACGATACTGTGAACGCTCAGCGTCGGCGTGACGAAGGCGATATCGACCTCGGAACACCAGCGCGGCAGAAAGGCCCGCGTGCGAATGTCCGGTGTCTTGTTCATGTCGGCTGACCGCACCACGTCGCATTTCAGCAGTGGCCTGCCCCAGATCTTCACCTTCTGTTGCGGCAGGAAAATCAGCCGCTGAACGCTGGATTTCGTCACGCCCGGCGTTTCGAGCGCAGCGGTTGCCATCGCGGCCTTGATACCCGGCGCCGGGAAGCCGAGGAGCGTGTCGCCCTCAGGCAAGCGGTAGACGCTGTCTCGGAATTCTTCTTCCGGGTTGTGTTTGATCTCCCTTTTTTCGGCGGCTGTCTTCTTGCCCCCGCCGATCAAGAGTGAGCGCTTAGCTTTGGCGCTCATCGCATTGAAATAAAACGGCGTTGTGCCGATCAGGCGGAGGGTGACGCGCCCTTGTTTAAGCGCGTCGATTTGCAGTGCCTCATCTTTCTTGACAGCCATCACGCAATTCCCCCCGTCATCCGGCTTGCCGCCTTCATCGCGTTTGACGCGGCCAGTCGGTGGCTCTCGCACCCCCAGTAGTCAGCGCTTTCTTCCACCAGGAATTCCAGTTGCGCGGCAAGACCGGAGGCCGACTTGGCTTCGGTGTTGCAGATCAGATCCTCAAGTCGCTCATGTTCAGACCAGAGCCGGGCCGATTCCTCAGTGTCTTCCGGCGCAGCGGCCCAAGCCGCCTGGGCTTCCCGCCACTGATCCAGCCACTTGCGGATCGGGTCAGGCTCGGGCGTTTCGGTGATCGGCCCTTTGAATGCCAGGGCCGGGGTGGCAGTGGCGGCAAGGGCCGCTGTGGATGCGGACTTGATAAATCCGCGACGAGTTGCTACATTCATGAGTGAATTTCCTTACTTCACAGGTTGGATTTCATCAAAGCCGTCGGGATGGCCGTCCCGGCGGCTTTACTTTTGGGCGGTGGCCTCTTCGGCCTCGACCTGCCTCCGCAGCATCAGGTTCATCTGAGCGGACACCGAGCGCGACTCGCGCAGAGCGATCTCCTTCAGCTTCATCATCAGGTCTTTGTGGACGTTCAGTTTGAACGAGTGAGTCTCTGGTTTCATGTGGTTCTCCTTTCGATGGGCATATATGGCCATAACATGGTCATTGCGTCAAGGCCCTTTTTTGGCCATTCATGCCCTATGGCTCAAGAATCGTCTGTTCACTTCAAGCTCAACATACCAATCTCGTTGAAAGACAGGCTTTCAGAGGCTGCGGACCGCAGCGGACGAAGCCTGACTGCTGAGATTTTGACCCGCCTACAGGCGTCCATTTCGATGGCCGACGATGCTGGCCTAGAGTTCACGCACGATTCTTTTGCGCAGATGATCACTGACATGATCGACGAGCAGACGCGCCCGATTGAGGATCGCCTTCACGAGATTGAACGGCACCTCATGGCTATCGAACGTTCACACCGCTAGCTCGTATCCCCAAAGATACACCCCCTTGACTCACCTGCGCCTGTATCCTACAAGATACGCATGACCCAAATCCGCCAAACCAAAGTCTTCGCCAAGTGGCTTGGCAAGCTGTCCGACCATCAGGCCCGCGCCATCATCGCCCGCCGGATCGAGCGGGTGGCGACTGGAAACCTTGGCGATGTGAAGCCTGTTGGCGAAAAGGTCAGTGAACTGCGGGTCAACCACGGCCCCGGCTATCGTGTCTATTTCGTCCGCTCTGGCGAGACGGTCATTGTCCTCCTGTGCGGCGGTGACAAGTCGTCGCAACAAAGGGACATCGCGACTGCCAAGAAAATGGCAAAGGAACTTTGATATGACCCTCGAAACAACCACCTTCGACGCTGCTGAATACCTCGATACCTCCGAAGCAATTGCGGCCTACCTTGCCGATGCCGTAGAGGACGGCGCGCCTGGCGCGCTGGCTCAGGCCATCGGCACCGTTGCGCGCGCCAAGGGCATGAGTGCCATTGCCACGGAAACCGGACTGGGCCGTGAGTCCCTCTACAAGTCCCTCCGCGAAGGTGGCGATCCGAAGATCAGCACCGTGTCCAAGGTTCTCTCCACTATGGGCGTGAAGCTGAGCGTTGAGCCGGTCTAACCCCTCTCCATCGGCGCGATGCTAAACTTGTCCTCGCCTGATTTCAGCCCGGACAGGTAGGCCCGGCACATGTCGCGAAAGGTCTGGAACTCCCACGGCTCAGGCTTGACCCCGCGCCCGGTGAAATACGCCAATATCTCGGCGTCGGGCTTCGGAACGATGCCAAAGCCGTTCGTGGTGACAGGCCCAAAATCACGCATCATATCGAGCAGGTACGCGCCTGCCTCTGGTTCGACCATCGGAACCGGGCCGCGCGCAGCGTAGCGCTCGCCCCAGGTCTTTTCCTGCCCCTCTGCCGTGGCGTTCAGCCATCCGATTTGTTCTGCGGCCAGCCTCAGCCGCCGGAGACGTTTCCCAACTGGTTCGCCCGGTCGAGTGCGAAGTCACGAACTTGAGATGCGAATGTCAGGTCATTCCGCTTCACCACCCGCTGCAAGTCCAGGAACCACTTCACATCATCCGGCGCGGTCGCGGGCTTGTCGCCCCGATTGATGTTCTCGAACCCGCCGATAAGCGCCGACGTTTCCGCCACCATCTTTTCGTGCGTGATCTCGGCCTTGCCCTCTTTCAGCGCCGCGCGCTCTTTTTCCATGAGCTTCTGACCTGCATCACCCTCGATGCCATAGACCAGCACCCGGCAGGGCTTGCTTTCGTCGCCGTCGTCATAGAGGGGATCGCCGGTCACCGGGCTCTTCACATGCATCCATGCGCCACGGTTGGACGCGGCCACGCTGTCAAACTGGTTGAAATCCATCGTTCACATTCCTGCGGTTCTGGTTCGTGTTGGGCTGGCAGCGCTGAACCACGACGCCACCAGCCCGATACCCGCTTGCGCGGATTAGGACGGCGCGGCGGCGGTCACCGGCACATAGTTCGGCACGAAATTGCACTGCGCGCCTTCGTAGCTCGCATTCGTCGGCTTGTTCTCGGCGTAATCCTTCAGGATGCCGGTCGCATAGGTCACGTCAGCGCCCGATGCCGGGGGCGTCCAGCGCAGCGAATACTCGCCACGGGCGCGGCACGCGGCCAGCACAGCGGCCTGCCCGGAATCGCTGTCCACGGCTTCGTAGACGATGGACGAGGCCACGCCGACCTCGGCACCCTTCATGATCTTGGTGCGACCACCCAGCGACGGCACCTGGATATCCGAGTGCGTGGTCGCAAACTGCGGCGCTTCGATCAGGCCCGTGATTTCCACGAAGGTCAGCGCCTCGTAGCCGGATTTGTCAAAGGTTGCGGGCGCGCCGGTCGCGATTTCCAACGTCCCTTCGATATGAATGGTCATTTCGTTTGCCCTTTCGGCATATGCGAAAACCCCGCTGGATGCAGGGCGTTGGATCGCAGGTTTTCAGGAGAGTGCCCGGTGTTTCGCTAATCAGCGCAGCCGCCGGACGCGGCTATTCAGTCGTCTTTCGGGTCGGCTTTGGCCTTGGTCGCGCGCTTGGGCTTGTCGGCCACCCATCCGGCGGCCTCCCAGATCGCCACCCGGTCAGGTGAGACATGCGCCTCAGCAATGGCCTTGTCTTGCGGTTTCGTCATGCGAATCTTGTCTGCCATGTCGGCCTCCTATGTCGCCAGATAGTCGATGCGTACCGGCAGTCGCCAATTCGGCCCGTCCCGGTAGCCCTGCTGGATCGCGGGCGGTTTCGTGATGGTCACCCTGCCGCCGGTCACTGCGAGGCTCTGCGGATAGGCAAAGCGCTCCGAGATGTCGTCGGCCAGCCGCTCAGCGGGGAAGGCCCACTGGTCAACCGCGTCAACCACGGTGATTTGCATGTAACCCCGGCTCTCGACCTTGCCGCCTTTCAGCGTCCGGTCGATCCGCGACACGCGCACGGTTTCAACCACGAGATAGGGCCGCGCGGTGCCGGCCGGCAGATCTTTGTTCTCGTATGCGATGGCCGGAACGTCGGTCATGCCCGCAAGGTGCTGTTGCAGCGCCTGCGCGATATCGGCCTCGGAAATCACTTTTTCACCTCGCGCACGTGCTTTTCGACGAACTCAGGGAACCGAGCCGCGTTCTTGCCGACGAAATGCCGCCCCGCTTGGTTGTATTCCCGGCCAAGGCTGTCCTTGCCGGTGAAGCCCTGCTCCATCCGCATTGCGTGTTCAGCGGTCCAGGCGAAACGATAGTTATCCCCGATCTCATACCCCGCAATCGCCACGACATAGCTGTCCTTGCCGGTCGCGCCGCCGTCCACCGACAGGCTGTTGATCAGATCGGCCTCGGCAACCGGGATCTTACCCTCGACAAAGCTGGTTGCGCCCTTGGTGATGCCCCGTTGCGGGGTCTGGGCCGCCTCCACCACGTCTTGAATGCTTTCGGTTGCGACATATCGCATGTTGCGTTTACTTAGCTCTGCGAAGTCGCGGACTTGGGCGCGGAAAGATTTGGTCATCAGTCCCGCCTCATTTTCACCCGATGCACGACGATGCAGCGGCAATGAATGCTGTGCTTCGCCCCGCCCGCCGGATCATGCGGGTGCGCCATCAGCGTGCCGTCGTCCATCTCGAACTTCTCGTCAAAGTCGATCACGGTGCCGTCGAGCCGCAGGTGATCCGGGCGCGGCTCCTTGCTCAGCCCATGTTGCCAGCGCTTCGTGATCGTCTCGACCTCGGGGTCATCCATGACCTGCCGGTATGCCTCGTCACGCCCCGCCGCCAGCGCCGTATGCGCCTCGTTTTTCGCAATGACCTTGCCGCGATACCCCAGCGCCTTGTTGCGGTGCGCCTCCATCACGGTGTCCAGTTCCTTGCCGGTCAGCGCCCGGCCTTCCTTGATCGCCTTCTTGATCTTTGCGTCGTACCGCCGGTCGCTCAGTTTGAACCGGGGCTTCATGCGCCCGGTGATCTTGTCCTTGACGAAATAGTCCCTGATCTGGTCGGGGTCACTCAGGATCGACCGCGCCCGGATCACGCTGTCGGTCTGGTCGCTGTTGAGGCCCAGGAAGCCCCCTACGCGCCTGTTGCCGACTTTGCGTCCTGTGATCTGCCGCGCGACCGTCTTGTGGCTCACGCCGCGTTCCAGCCCGTCCGTGACGACCTTGCGGGCCATGTCGGCGGTCTCTTGCACGATGCCCTCGATAAACTCCGCGCCGTGTTGCTTCATCCACGCCTCGGCTCGGATGTGCCGCCCGTCGAAGCCGAACCGGCCCGCCAGCCCTTTCGGAAGGTCCGATGCCACCAGTGACCCGCCCGCGATGTACCCGGCCCGGATCGCATCATCCAGCGGGAACAGGATCGCTTGATTGATCCGCAGCGCCTCGATAGCCCGCTGAATATCCCCCGCCTCAATTGCCGCCGCCAGCGCCCGCTCGTCAACCGCGCCCGCCGCCTTCTGGATCGCCGCCATGAATGCCTTGCGGATCCCCGGCTCAAGCTTGCGCAAGGCCTCCTGGACCCGGCGCGACTGCGCGGTTGGGCGTCTTGCCATGCGTGGGCCTCAGTTATTGGGTGTTGCGGCCCGCCTCGAATGCCAGCGCCATGAGCGCGTCACCGAACGCAAAGGCCTCTTGCGGCAGCGCCAGAACCAGCGCGGCCATTTCGCAATCCCCGGCCTGCAAATGCCAGAGAAAGCACCATGATTGGTAGCTGCTAATCGGCCAGAACCACCTTGTACATCACCGCCACGCCGCCGGGCTCCGTCGCCTCGACCCGCGCGATATCCAGGAACGCAGTATCCGCCGTGACGTCCGCTTTTGCAACGCCTGGCGCAATGGTGTCCGATTTCAGCGGCTCAATCACGGTGGCGTCGATCAGCAGGACCGTCTCAACCTGCCCGGTCAGCATGCCCGATTGATCGCGGACATGGCGCTTGGTCTTGAGGCACGTCAGTTCGGTATCGCCCGGCGTTCCCGCCCCGTCTTCTTCGGCATCCCAGGGTGTCGTGGGGTCCGAGGCGTTCGCCCGCCGCAGGGTGCAGACGTAGGCCACGCCCGCGCCCGTTTCCGCGCCAGCCTCTGCCAAAGCGGCGGCAACCTCATTGGCGATGTCCGCGCCGCTCATGGCCCGGCCGCCCGGAACATGAACCCCGGCTTGTCGCGGTCGAGGATATACGGCTCGAACATCGCATCGATCAGCGACGAAGACGGCATATAGGCGTAGGTGCCCGAGGCATCCCCGATCACGGTCCACTGGATCGCGTCCACCTTGGTCAGAACCTTTTGCTCTGCGGCGGTGTAGGTCTTGGAGAAAAACCCCGGCGTGGCCAGTTCGTAACCAGCCGCGATGTATGCGGCCTCATCAACCAGCGGATAATCGGCCCCCTCCGGCGTGAAGTCCACGCTATAGCCGGGCAGAAGGTTCGGGACATAGCGCAAGCGCACCATGCGCACCGCGCGGGCCAGCGCCGCAGCGCTATCCGCGTCATTTGCAACGGTCGTCCCGAGGTCCGCCGCATAGGTGATCCAGGTGGCAACCGTCGCGGTCATGTCAGTCAGCCTGCGGCTCTTGCACGGGCTTTTCCGCCGGGTTGGTCACAGCAGCGGCCTTGACGGGCTTGGACGGCGACACGACGCGACATTTGTTGACCAGATACGCAGGAATTTCATCGCCCTTCACGGTCAGCACGGCGCCGACTTCGATGCGCTTCCCCTTGGCGTCAAAGACGCCCCGTTCGGTGATTTCGACTTTCATGGTAATTCCTTTCTCGTTGAGTTCACAAAAGAGGCCGATCTCCCGGCCCCTCATAGAAATCAGGTGGAATGCGCCACGCCGCAGTTGTCTTCGGCGTCGAATTTGATTTCCAGTGCCGCCGCAGCCATCGTGACGAAGTCGTAATCGTCCTCGGGGTTGGCGCGGAACTGTGCGCGGGTGGTCATCGGCATGCCGTTGAGAACCTGCAAGACGCGGCGATCCTTCACCGCGGCGATGATCTCATCCGCGGCGATGCTGTCGGCCGGGATGATTTCCTTGACGCCGCCAAGCTCCAGCACGCGCTGCGCGATGGTCTTGGGGTATCCGGTCGTGAACTCGGTGCTGGTCGCATAGAACCAGTCATCCCAGTTGACGTAGATCGTCGCCGGAACCTTGTAATTGTCCGCGTGGAGCAATTTCAGGGTCGCGGTGATGTCCTCCAGCCATTCCGCGCCGGTCGCCCCGTTCAGCGTGTTGGAGGTGCTGCGCGTGTTGCGCTTGGGCTGCGTGCGCAGGCCGTAGAGGGTCGCCCCGCCCACGACGATGGAGCTGTCGCCGTCCAGAACGAGGCTTTCCAACTTCTCAGCAACCGTGCGGTTGGAGTTGTCACGGCCCGCGCTGTCAAGCTGGAAGCCCTCGGTGCTTGCCGCTGCGACCTGACGCCAGCCGTACGAGAACGGGCTGTCGACAATCGGCAGGGGTGTGCCATGGTAGGCAAAGACCGGCTGGTCCGTGCGGCCCTTCGAACGGCCATCCAGCGAGATATTGGCCTCACCGCTGTCGCTGATGGTCTGGAAGTGGTGAACCAGCTTACCGATGGGCATGGGCGTGGCAACGGAGGCGGCGAGGTCGTTGAACACCGCCAGGGTCGAGCGCTGAACGGCGATGCCGTCGCGGTCCCATTCGCCCCAAACATCCTTGGGAAGGGGCAGGGCGTTGCCGATTGCTGTGGCGCCGTGCATTTCAGCGATGGCGTTTTGGCGGGCGTTGAACTGGCGACGGTTGGCCAGGATGAACGCCTGCTGTTCAGGGGTAAAGCGAAGCATGTCCTATGCCCTCCTTATGCTGCCGGGACGGTGTAGGCGTTCGCCCACACAACGTCACAAAGATCGCCCGCCGACTTGGCGCCGGGGGTATCATCGAAGAACGCGACCACCACCGACTCGGCGCTCGCAGCGGCAAGGCGACCAGCGGCAGCGACGGTCAGGGGCGCGCCCTTGGCGTAGGTCGCTGCAGCCACGGCACACTGGAAAACCATGCCCGGCTCCGGCTCATAGGCCACGCCGGTATCGCCCGAGGTGTAGGCGGTGGCGATGTCCTGGTCCTTGAACTCGACATTCGAGAGAACCAGCGGGCGCTTTGCCAGTGCAGTGGTGATCTGCGCCAGCGTGGTTGCGGTTTCTTCCACCATCGTGCCGGGCAGATACGCCCCGGCGACGGGCAGATTGACGGTGCGGGCCTGCTTTTCAACCGGGCCGCGATAGATCACATTGCCAGCCATGTTACTTGGCCTCCATGTTCGCGTTGAGGTCCATGTCGGCGAACTCGTCTTTCTCGCCTTCACCGCCGAATGCGCCGTTGAGCGCTGCGGCCTTGCCGGGCTTGGCCTTCTCGGCCAGCTTGCGCGCGGCGTTGAGGGTCAGTTCCTTGGCGCTTTCTTCGTCCAGGATGTTGGCCTTGACGATGGCTGCGACATGGCCTTCAAGTTCCGCCTTGTCCTTGGCTTCCTGGTTGGCCTTCATTTCGGCCTGCGCGTCCACCAGAGGCTTCATGGCCTCGGTCAGAGCGTTGGTCAGGTCTTCCTTGGTGACTGCGTTTTCCGTGAGGGCGTTCACCTTCGCGGAAAGCGCTTCGAATTGCTCTTTGTCCATGAGCGTATCCTTTCCAGGGGTTTCAGTTGGTTCCCGCGCGGGCGTGAACGCCTCGATCAGTGCGGCCTTCATTCGCTCCAGCATCGGCACGCGCTCGCGCCGCTCCAAAGCTCGGGCGAGGTGATCCACCGCCCAATCCAGTTCCCGCTCTGCATCTTCCAGCGCGGAGTTGATGACTTCAATTTCGGTCTCTTCGCCCTTGCTGTTGACCAGCATCCCGACGCCTTGATCCGGCGTGGCCGCGCCCTCCTCACCCAAGAGGATGGCATCGTGGTCGAAGAACATGTTGCGGGCGATATGCTCGTGGTCGTCGCCGTCCGGGTCGGCCAGATTGCACAGCAGCCCCGTACTGGTGTGGATCGGCTCACCCTTGTTGATGGCCTCCAGCACAGCCTTGCCGCCCTCGCTCTCGTTGGCCCGGGCCACGTCGATCACCTTGTCGATGAACACCCGGCCATTCTCGCGCCGGGCGTTTTCGTTGTGCGCCCCTATCCACCCGATGTTGATGCCCTCGGGGTCAGATGCGCTGATGAATTTTCCGTTGATCGTCGGATGCCCCAGCGGTGCCGGGGTGTTTTCCAACGTGGCAAAGCCCTTTTCGATTTCATCCGCCGGATACTTGATCCCGTTCATGATCACGCCATCGGGCAGGGTTGCGCTGGGAACAATGATCTTGTCGCGCCCGTTGCGGCGTTCGCGGCGGATGCCTGCGGCGTTTGCGACCGTGCGGATGTTGACCCGGACTTGCTTATTCTTCGTCATCGTCGTCTCCAAATGGCGTCGGGCCGCTGCCCTCGTATCCGGTGGCCTCGCGGATTTCCTCGACCGTGTAGGCCGGGCCGTCGATCATGGACTGCTTGGCGTTGATGTCGGCCATCTTGCCGCCCCGGTCGATCTTTTCGGCGGCGCTGCTTTCGGTCAGGTCCGTCCAGTTCACGTGCCAATCCCGCTCAGGCAGGACTGACGCGCGCTCCAGCTTGTCCAAGAGCGTGCGGATGTTCGGGATTGCGACGTTGTTGCGCCGCGCCATGTTCGTCGCGTTCCACTCGGCGGCGTCTTCCGTGCTGGCGCGCTCGCCGGTCTGGTTCCCCACGAGGATTTTCTGCGGCATCGGGATCGACGCCGCGAAGATTTGCAACGAGACGTTAAAGAAGTGCTCCGGGATCGGCAGGGATACCGCCAGTGTCTTGGCCGTCATGCCTTGCAGCATTAGCAGCTTGTCGAACCCCTTTTGGAAGTCGTCAACCTGCGCGTCCATCGCGTCTGCGAGTTCATCGACCGGCACACCCATCGCCGCCGCCATGTCGGCAATCTTGGCCTCTTTGTCCAGTTCCAGCACCGGCGCTGACTTGGCGTTCTTCCAGAAGCCCTCACCGCCCGCGCCGCTGATCTTCTCCAGGTCCAGCAGGGCGTTATAACCCGGCTCCAGCATCGACCGGTCATGCACAGTGCCGTCACGCGACCAGATCAACACCCGGTCAGGGTGCAGCGAAAACGCACGGTTGCGGTTTTGTTTCTCGCCTACTGCCGCCTCGTTGAAGCTGAACATGCGCGGCGTGCCGTATTGCTCCGACCGCTCGTCGGTATCCCATTCGGCCACCTCAAGCTGCCCTGCCCATGCCGGTATGACCTCAACCAACCCGTCAAGCCCGCCCGGCACGGTGTCCACCGGCTCTTGGAAACGCTTGCTGTCCGCGTATCGCAGGATCAGGCCCGAATACCCGCCGACCAGTGACCGCCGGTCAGCCTCGGCCACTGCCTGCCAGAACCGGAGGTCTTGGAACCGCTGGCGAATGTCGCTTTCGAGCGTGGTTTCGCGCGGCTTTTCGGTCTCCCAGATGTCGGGCGTGTCCTGCCACGTCTTGAGGATCGTCTTTTCGACCCCCGCTGCGGCCAGACCGTTGCGGCGGAACATCGCGTAGAACTGCGCGAAACCCAGGTGATCAGGGTATCCGAAGTCACGGTAATGGTTGTGCTTGGCTTCCTCGAAGTACCCCGGAAACATGGTTTCCATCCGGCGCACCGCGTTGGCCAGCATCTGGAGTGCGTTCATTTGCGGTGCCTCTTTTTCAGGATCATGGCTGCCTGGGCGTTCTCGTTCAGCATCAACTCGGTCAGCGCCCAAACCAGCGCGTCGGCGCGGTCCGGTGACCCTTCGCCGACGTAGCCAGACGCGGTGAAATTGCACATCTGATCTTCGAGGTCGGCGAAGGCGCCAACGTGATGCACCCGGCCCTGCTCGTAAAGCGCGCTGATGGGCTCAGCCCGCACTGCCTTGCCCCGGCTGGCGACCACCTCTTTGAAGGCGGCGGCCTTGTCCGCAGTCGCCACGGTAAAGCGGACCATGTCGCCGCCGAAGTTGCGCTCGCCGACGATCCGGTCGGCATTGTGAAACCCGTATCTCTCGACCGCTCTGCGGCCCCAGCCCTCCGGCGACATTTGACAGGTGGCGTCTTCGAGGATGTAGCCGTGACCATCAACCCCGACGCCCGCAACCACAATCCCGATGTCGTCACCCCCGCCGTCGCCACGAGTCCCCGAGGGGTCGACCGCAACCACGATGCGGCGCATCTCCGGCGACTTATCGACCCTCAGTGTGTCGAGCCCTGGCATGGTCTTCCCATCTGGAGCCTTGCGATCCTCCAGCGCCCATAGCGCCCCATTGACCTCGCTCGCCCATTCGCCAGCTTCGAAGCGCAGCCGCTTGGCCGCCGACATGCTGGCGAGAACCTCGAAGTACTCCGCCGGCAGGTTGTCGGCGTTGTCAGCCGGGTTGACCAACATCTCCACATAGTCGTCAGGGTTCGGCAGCGCTTCCTTCGTGCCGGGTTTCAGCTTAGCCCGGAACATGTGGTAGGACCAATGCAGCTTTGACGGCGGGTTGCAGTCGAAATAGGCTTTGAGCGCGAGAAACTCTCGGCCGGTCGCCGCGGCGATCTCTGGCGCCAGGGTGCATTTTTGGGCCAGTCGGGACATGGCCGTCTCGACAGAGCCCCAAGGTATTTGGCTGCTCTCGTTGAAATAGAGCGTGGCGTATTCCTGCCCGAGGATCTTCTCGACCCGATCCTTGTCGTCCAGCCCGGCAATCCAGATTTGCGACTTGTTCGGCAGCTCGACATAGAAATCGGTCTTGTCGAACCGGACGCGCAGGCCGGGAAAGCAGAGCTGCAGCACCTTGGGTAGCGTGTCCGACCAGACGGAGGTCTTTGCGTGGTTGAACCTGAATCGGAAGATCGCATGGCGCGACCCCGGGGCGTTCATAGCTCGCTGGATGAGCGCTCGCACCAGCAGGAAGGTTTTGCCCGAGCGCGATCCGCCCCGCAGCATGATGTTTCGCGCCGGGCCAGCAAGCAGCCGGTTGGCTGCCCGCTGCCGCGGCGTGAGTTTGGCCGTCACAGCTCGGCGTCTTCCTGCAGCACGGTCATCGTCAGCGATCCGGTGTTCTCCACCTGCTCCCGGAAGGCCTGCACATCGACGTGCTTGCCGATCAGCTCAATCCGCTTAATGCGGTCAGAAAGCTTCACCTTGCGGATGTAGCCGATCACTTCGCCATCCTGGCGCAACTCTTCGGTCTCGATACCGGCCACCAGCCCCTGCCGCCAGATCAGCGGCCATTCGTGAATTGGCCTCAGCTGCCCGGCTTCATCGTAGATGTCGGCTAGGTCTGCGGTGGCCTCGTCAGTGAGCCGCTGCAGCACCCAATCGGCCTTGACCTGCGTCCGCTCGGAGCGCTTCGCCTGCGCATCACTGATTGCGAACGCAATGACAGGTTTTGTCAGGTTTTCCGCCCCGACCGATCGTGCCGTTTTCGCGCTGTATCCTGCCCGGATAGCTGCCTGCGTTGCGTTGAGGTCGATCAGGTATTCCTCAACGAAACGCGCCTGCTTTGGCGTGAGGCTCATACCGTCAATCTCCTGTGTGTCCGCGCGTCCTGCATTCCCGGCAAAATGAGATGCGCCGCCGGGTTCACCCTCTCGGGCATGTCAGGCTCTGGTCGCTGCGCGGTCTGCGAATGTGTGGAGAAGCCGCCAGAAACGCAAAACGCCCGAGAGGGGTTTCCTCCGGGCGCTCGTGTGCTACTGGCGTCTTGTCTAGCCCCCCTACTTGGCGAAATCAAGATTTTTTTCCCAGGGCGCCATCGGCGGCATCACGTTCGTGATTGAATGCTGGCGCAGCATGCCGCTTGCGGCGATGTTTCGGCGGATCTCGGACAGCGCAAACCACCAGTCGACGTAATCAGCCCGCACCCGGGCAATCACCGCCGGATCGGGCCGCAGCACCACCGGGCACCAGCGAATATCGGTCGTCTTGCGCTTGCCACGCACAACCTCGCGATACTCGCCCAGGCTTTCCGTTCCGGCCCATCGGCCGTGGGTGTTCTGGTGCCACTCCTTCGCCTCGTAGCGCGGCGTGGCGCCTGGCATCCAGTCTGGCGTGGTTCCGGCCCGGGCAATCTCGGACACCCGGATGGCCATGCGCCGCCCACCGACAATGTCGGGCAGGTTCGACGTGATCGCCGCCACGGCTTCGGCATCCTCGTGCGGATCGCTCTTGGCTCCGGCGCTGCAGTCGATCGATCCACCCAGCCGGGCGCGCTGCAGCAGGACGTATTCCATCCCGAAACCCGTACCCCGATCCTCCGGCGCATCACGCTCGGGCAGTTCCAGGCTGGCGCACTCATCGCGGAATGCCCATTCCAGCATTCGCTGAACGCTCATGGCCCGCGGCTCGCGCGTCTTGGCCGGACGTCGATCCATCACGCGGGATCCGGGCGATTGACGCGGTATTTCGCCCCAATTCACCCGCGGCGCCGGGCGTTGTTTGCCGCCGCGCCGCCGCACCGTCTTTTCGCCGTCGAAGGCCTCGATAGCCCGGCGTTCCTCGTCCGTCAGTTTGCCCATTGCCTGCCTCGTCGCCTGTTTCACTCTGCCGCCCCTGCCTCCTTCGACACCGCGCGCAACGTCGCCAACAGCTGTGTCTGGCCGTCAATCGTCACCTCGGGCAGCAGCTCGTTCCAGCGCAGCTTGCATTCCCCCCTGTCGATACCCAGGGCCTCCGCCGTGGTGCCAAGGCCATCGCCGGCGGCCAGCCCCTCGACCAGCTTCAGGTCAAGCGCCGGCGTCCAGGGCGCGACATGCCCAAGGGCGCGAAGGTGCATCCTGACCAGCCGGTCAGAGCCAGACGCTGCTTTGTCGAGGTCGATGGTGAAGGTGGTGGTGGCGTCTTCGACCGGCTGCGGCGCTGGTGCGGGCTCGGGTTGCACGTCCGCGGCGTCAGGTTGTCCCTTCCGCTTCTTCGCCATGTGCGTCAGCTTCGGCCCGATGCCGCGCGGGTCGCGCCCCAGCTTGGCGGCAATCTCGTTGTTGGTCTTGCCTTCGCCGCGCCACCGCATGGCGTCGTCTGCCTCGCGCTTCGACCAGGCCCCGGTTTTGTACCCGCCGACCGGCGGCGCAGGGGCGGCGAGGTTTGATTTCTCCAGTCTCGCCTTCAGTGCCGCAGAGTCGCCCTCCGGAAGCGGCGCCGCCTCGACGGGTTTTGCCAGAGCGGGCTTTGGCGTTTCCGGCCCGCTCGATGCGAAAGGTGATGGCCCGAGGGGCTTGGCTGGGCGCGGCGTGATGCTCGACGCGACCTCGATCGGACCCGGGCCGGGTTTGTCCAGGTCCACCGTCAGGACGATTTGCCCGGCGGTGATGTCCAGATGACCCTGAACGCCTCGGGCCTTGAGATCGGCGGTGACCTTCGCGACCGAGTCGACCACGGCCAGGCGCCGCTCTGCCCGGGCCAGCGCTGCTTGGGCGTCCTGGCGCAGCGCGTCCAGCATGTCGCGGATGGTGCGGGGTGATTCCTGCGAACGTGTCATCTCTGGTTCCCTGTTTTGAGTCTGTCGCTGACCTGCTGCCAGACTGGTTTCGGTTCGTTTGGCCGCTTGGAAAAAGATGGACGTGGGGCGGCGGGTTTCAGGGGTGGCGCTTTGACCTCGCTGGAAAGGTCTGCCATCGGGCGGTCGTAGGCTGATGGTCGGTTTGGCGCGGAATCGTGGTGCTTTCGGTTTTCGCGGACCGTCTCGATGATTTGGGCGTCCGTGAGTCCCAACTCAGTCCGCCAGCGCATGATGCGGTTCGTGGCGCCCGGCGGTATCCAGTGGGACGGGAGCCTGCCACCCCTCAGCCCTGCAGCTGCGAGAACCTCGTCGTAGAGTTGGTCGATGGACATCTCGCCGGGCCGAGCTTGCGGCGCGCGATCGGTCGCCGGCACGTCGTCAAAATCAGCCGGGTTTTCCGACATCCTGCCGCCGCCTGCCGCCGCATCGCGCGCGGAGTCGTGTAGAGAGGCGGTTGCAGTATTAGATTCTGTATCTGGTTCTGGTTCTGTATGGTCGAACCGTGGTTTTTGTAAGTCTTTGTTTTTATTAGGTCTGGACCTGTTTTCACGCTGTTTATCTTGAAGTTTCCCGAGGCTTTCGAGCTCGATAATTGCGCGATAATTCGTCAGAAACTCTCCGTTCACCTGGATCTTACCCATTTCGATCAGGTCTTTTCGGATGGAATTCCACTTGCGAACAGACAGCCCCATGAGGCCGGAAATGTACCGGGAATCGTCGGGTAGCTCGCCGCCCTGCATGTAGATCAGGTCAAGCAAAACCGAGTACGCGCCCTTCAGTTCAAAGGGCATCCCGATCGTTCCCTCGATGAAATCGCGCGGGTATCGCTTGTAATATGGCAGGCCGTTCTTGGTGCTCATCCCCGCCCCCGATCCAGCGCGTCCCAGACGCGGTTGCAGGCCACATCGCACATCACATGAGCGGTTCCGATCGGCCCTTGCCGCTGTTTGGCGACGATGATTTCCAGCCGATTTCGGGACCGGTCCAGCGCCGCGTGCCAGTCGGCCTGCGATTCCAGATCGTGTTCCGGCGGCGCCTCGCGCTCGATGTAGTATTCGTCGCGGTAGCAGAACATCACCGTGTCGGCATCCTGCTCCAGCTGCCCGGACTCGCGCAGATCGGAGAGCATGGGCCGCTTGTCGTCGCGCTGCTCGACCGCCCGGGAAAGCTGCGAGAGGGCCAGCACCGGCACGCCCAGGCGGCCAGCCAGAAGCTTGAGCGCGGTGCTTACCTCCGTGATCAGCTCGTATCTGTTCTTGGCCCGCTGGTCGCGCATGAGCTGGACGTAATCGACCACCAGCAATTTCAGATTCCCGCCCAGCATCGCCTTGGCTCGCTTGGCACCGGCCATGAGCGCGCCAATGTCTGCGTATTCGCGGGGCAGCATGTAGATCGGCAGATCGGCCACGCTTGCCGCGGCCGATCGCAAGGCCTCGGCCTGCGCGTCCTGCCATTGCCCGGCGCGGATATCGCGATATGGCAGGTTGACGCCGCATTCGCCCATTTCCTCGCTGATCGCGCGGATAGCGATGGCGTCGGGCATCATTTCCAGCGAGCAAAAGGCCACGCCATGCCCCTGGCGCGCGGCGTTGATCGCGATGTTGATGGAAAGCGCCGTGTTGTGGGTCACGGTGTATCCATCTGTCACGTAGAGGTGGTCCGGGTGCGAAACAGCGATGCACTGAACCGGCTCGACACCATCGGGCTCGACATCGCAAATCGTCAGCAACGCAGGCTTGACCCTTTTGCAGCGCCGCTTTTTCCTGATCAGATTGAAGAAATCTCCAGCATCATCGTGCCGAACGCTGCAAACATAATGCGGGGCGCCAACCCGCGTCTCGCCGTTGTGATTGAACTTTGGCGTCTTGGGCGCTGCCACCTTGCAAATGCCGCCCAAAGATCTGACAAGCCCCGCGAAGCCCTCGGCCAAGCGGGCGCTGCTGGTCGAGAACCGGACTGCGCCAAATGTTTCGACCCATCCGTCAGTATCCATAAGGCCACGAAGCAGGTTCAATCGCGTGTCCCTGCCCGCCGACATATACCGCGCCGGGATGAACTTCTCCGTTGACAGGCATCCGTAAACCCCGAGGGCTCGAAGCCCGGACAGGACCGCATTCTCGCGGGAAGTGTCGGCACTTATGCGATAGTCGTATGCGCCATTGGATGCGAGCCGATGATCACACCCGATTGCTTCCTGAACGCGCCACAAGGTCTCTGCGTCTGCCGTGCTGACGCCGCAGTGCCCGGAAGTGAGCGCCCCGTTGCCGAGCAGTACACCCAAGAGCCACGGGTCAACGGGCAGATCCCCGTCGTGGCCAAAGTGCCCACTGACCAACGGCACGGAAATTCGGCGCCGGTAACGAGGCGTGGCGAGCAGTCTCTTGATCTCGTCCGTGTCGACAACTCGATCCCCCTTGAAGCGCGAACTTCGGATCTTCCACAGATGCTCACCGCAACACCGAACAGAGCGCCCGTCGGAGAAAGTGACCTTGAAGACTTGGCGCTCGCCTTTAGGGTATATCCCCGCGACACGGGAAGGGCGACCATCCGGTGAAGCGACCCGATCCCCCAAGCCTATGTCACCCATGCGCTTCCATCTTCCGTCGGCCATAAGAACGGATGAGTCTAAGGGTTGCGCTTTCCCCATAGACGGCCTGCCGCCGAGCAAGATCAGCTCGCCCGGGTGCAACCCGCCGATCATTGTGTCAAGCGCCGGCACGCCGGTTTCTACCCTGCCATCATCCTCGCCTGCCCTGGCCTTCAGGGCCCCGTCCATCGCCTCGGTCGCCGCGCGCATCATGGACACCAGGCCGGTGCGCTGGCCTCCATCGACGTTGCAAATAGCTGCCTCCAGCCGGGCCGCGATGTTCGCGCCGGGCTCGTCCCCTCGGATCAACTCGGCCCGCGCCGCATCGGCCGCCTCCAGGATCGATCGGCGCAAGGCCAGCTCGGCAAGGTGCTGCGCGTAATCGCGGATCAGCGAGGGCGTGACCGAGGCGCCGGCCAGTCGTGCCAGATACCGGGCCCCGCCGAGATCCTGCGCGCCGGCGTGTTCGGACGCCCACTCACGCAGGGTGACGGGCGAAGCGAGAATGCCGTCGCGCTCCATCCCCCTGATTTTTTCAAACAGATCGCAGTGCGTCGGCTCAAAGAACAGGCTGGCGCCGCCCTCTTCGACCACCGCTCCGACCATCTCGTTATGCAGCAGCAGCGCCCCAAGGATCTGCTGCTCAGCCTCGATGCTGAACGTGGCTTGCGGAACCTCGTCGGCCGGGTTCAATCTGATCACCTCAGCCATTGCGGGCGGCCTTTTCCACGAGCCGCCGGGCCAATTCCCCGATGCTGACAAACCCGCCACTTGTGGCCCCCGTCTTCGGTGCGCTACTGTCACCCTGTGCCATGCCTGAACCTCCTGCGTTCTGGTCTTGGTTGATGGCCGCGGGTGTTTGGCGCACCTGCGGCCTGCTTGCTTCAAAATCCGCGGTCATGCCGACCGGCCCTTCGGCACGCCGGATACCCCCACTCTTGCAGGCTCTCGCGAACGTCCGCGACCGATCGAACCACCGCCACTCGATACCCGAGGCGGCGCAGATCCTCATGGACGGCCTTCTGCGTCTTGTCGGCGTAGTTACCCTCTGCCTTCACCTCGAAGAGCAGAGGCCCAACCGTGGCGAACGGCAGGACCAGAATGTCGGGGAAACCCGGCAGCATGCCCTTTTCCTTCGCCTTCGCGATTTCGACCGCAATTGACCGCCCGCTCTTGCTGATCTCGTTCCGGCAGTGATGCACGATGCAGGGCGGTGGAAAAACGCTGCGCAGGTAGCCCACGATTTCGATCTGAATCGGGCTTTCGCGGTCTATCCGCTTTTTCTTGCGGGTGGTGCGGAACTCTGCCGCCGTCATGCGTTCCGGCATGTCGCCTCCTTTGCCGCCTTGACGGCAGTGCTGGGATGGATGCCGAGGCGCCGGCCGATTTCCTTGAACGTCAGTCCTTCGCCGCGCAGTTCCTTGACGCGCGCCGGGTCGGCCTTGCGCGGCCTGCCACCTTTCTTCGGGCGGCGCGTCCAGTTGCCAATGAGGGCCATCATGCGGCACCCTCGAATTTCTGCGTCTCACTCCCCCATGCGCTCCAGCCGGGGCGCGGGCGGCGGGCGAACATTTCCAGCCGGCGGTGATCAGGCCAAGCAGCGTCGATGCGGTCCTGAAGCTCTTCCGGCTTGCGGCTGTGTTCGCGCACTGGCGCGATGATCACCGAGTCGGGGAACGGCGCCGGGCGCGGGCACGGGAACTTGCCGCGCTTGGCCACCAGCACGATTTCATGCCGGTTGCGCACCCAGAAGCCGGTCGCGATCCGGCTTTTGACCCACACCAGCTGCGAGACGTACCGAAAACCCCACGCGTCGAGGATGGGCAGCGATCTGGCCAGCATCGGCGCCGTGGTCCACATGAAGAGCATTGCAGCGCTATCGGTCCAGTCGGGGACCGGCAGGGCGGCGATCTCTTCGTCGCGCATGCAGGGATAATGGCGCATCGCGTTGCGCCCGGGCCTGGCCTCACTGTTGCTTGAGAAGCGCCACGGCGGATCGGCAACGATGATCTGATACCCCATCACGCCCACCAGCGCTCGGGCATACCGCCGTCACGATTGGCCTTGCGGCGGCACCTGTCGGCCTGCCGCGTCACGGCCTCGTTGACGCGCCCCACGATCCCGATGGCCTGGTTTCGACTGATGTTGCGCCCTGTCGCGGCAGAAGCATGCGCAGCGTCGGCCTTCATCGTCAGCCCGAGATTTTCCCGGGCGTGCAGGATTTCCAGCGCCGCGATATCGTCGGCGCGTGAGAGCCATTCGGCCATGTCACTTCCCCTTTTTCTGCAATTCCACCCGCCGCAGGGCCAGCGCCTGGACGGCTGGACCGGGCATTTCCTCGCCTCGCGCCCTGAAGGCGTCGCGCAGCCCGTCCAGCTCGCGGTTGCTGGTGGCGGCGTTGATCTTGTCGACCAGGTGAGGGTCTCGTTGAGGGGCTGCGGCGCTCATTTGAGCCCCGCGCGTTCCATGATGTGGACCAACGCGAACCCGACAATAGCGACAACAAAGGCGAAGGCGATCGACCCGGCAATGATCATGCGCCACCTCATCTCTTCACGCTGAAATCACGGTATCTGCGCCCGTTGACACAGATTTCCCCCTTGAAAGGGTGTGTGACCGGGCGCACGTTTTGAGGCGCAGGCGAGAAATCCATCAGGAAGCCCTCTGAGCAGGGGCGTCAGATGGAGAATGATCATGCGCGGCAAGAAGCAACTCGGCTGTGACGCCAGCTTTATTCCTGTTCGCTACGCGAAGAACCCCCGACAGGTGCTTAGACGGTATCGACCCGTTTTGCCCCCATCGGTAAACCGCGATGGGCTCCACCCGGCACTCCGCCGCGATTTGCTCGCGTGTCCCGGCCTTGTCCAGCAGTTGCTTGATTGTTTGTTTCATGTCTCAATTATGACTAAATTAGTCACAGCGTCAAGAGGCTAAACCAGTGATTGCCGCCACACATCCCGCCGGACAATGTTCGGGCATGTCACTCAAGCCTGATTCCCTTTTGCCGCCAGAAGTTTCCAAGGCCATGCGCAATGAAGCCGTTGGAAAACGTCTAGCGCTACTCCGTCGAGCGCTGGAGAAGAGGCCAGCCGAAATGGCTGACTTGCTTGGTATCGAGCGGACCTATTGGTCCCGTTTTGAAAAGGGGCGGCAAGGTCTGTCTGATGGTGTAGCCGCCTTATTGGTTGTTCGCTTTGGCGTCACCCTCGATTTCATCATGCTCGGTCGGTGGGACAAGTTGCCCGTCGATCTCGCTGAAAAGATGCGGGCACTCCCGCCTGAATAACTCGTCCAGGCTTTCACCTGTACGTGCCGCGCGTTGCGAAAGTGAATGGAGCTTTCCTCGCTGCACGTTGCCCTCCTGTTAAATGAATAAACGGAACTTAACGCGAACATTCTCATCTGGGAAGGCTCGTTAAGAATTCGTTAACTCTTCGCGAATGACTTTTTTAGTCACTTTTCGCTTGCGGTGTGACTGTTTTAGTCATAACCTCTCCCCATCAGCCGCACATCGCGGCACCACGGGAGACACGACATGGCCGACACCAGCAACGACGATGAAACCGAATTAGCGCCGGGCGATGTCTGCCCGTGTGATGGTTGCGCGGGACACCTTGACGTTGCGCCGACAGTCAATTGCTCATGCCATATCAGCGCCCCGTGTTCGGCCTGCGAGAATGCTGGCCTTCTTTGCGACACCTGCGGCCACGACACGACGCCTGAACCGTTCGATTGGAGCGCTGAAATAGAGCGCCGCGCCGATGCATGGGAAGACAGACGCGGCGCTCGCCGGGATCACTTCACCCATACTCGGACCGCAAACCCGTACAACTCCACCCCCTTCACGGCTTGCTGCGACATTGCTGCGATCAACACCGATCGGTGTCCGCACTGCGAAGCGCTGATCCAGTGGCATGACGACGGCCTGGCCGCGCGCCGTCGCCAGGTCGGACCCGGAAACTGCCTGATGTGCGGGCAGAAGCGCGGAGAGCTGGGCGCGCCTGGCACCTGCTGTTGCTAACCAAGGAGACACGACAATGACCCTCGCATACAAGGCTTTCAACGACGACTGGACCTGCCGAGGCTTCCAGTATGAAGTCGGGCAGACGTACAAGCTGGAAGGCACCCCGGAGCTTTGCGGCTCGGGCTTCCACGCGCGCCTGAACCCCATCGAGTGCTTCGGGTTTTACCCGCCCACCGGAAAGCTGGCCCTTGTCGAATATTGCGGCGACGTGATCGGCGGCGATGATGCCGACACAAAGGTTTGCGGCGCAGAAATCCACATCAAGGCAGAATTGAGCTTGCCTGATTTTGTGTCGAAAGGCGTGGATTACATCCTGTCCAAAGTCAATTGGGATGGGGCGAAGGAAGCCAACACCGGGAACTATAGCGCCGCGACCAACACCGGGGACTATAGCGCCGCGACCAACACCGGGGACCGGAGCGCCGCGACCAACACCGGGAACTATAGCGCCGCGACCAACACCGGG
>ERZ1699650.134-NODE-134-length-27596-cov-9.177953_pt1 | contig 27596 bp, 21 predicted proteins | sample MGYA00581512_ERZ1699650 | MGnify/ENA primary metagenome ERZ1699650 (study PRJEB42348, sample SAMEA6618698) | metagenome | isolation source: Polyester-degrading enrichment culture growing on monomer terephthalic acid, Te | collected 2019-05-17 ... | reverse complement strand
CGATGTTGACGTGCGGTTTGTTACGTTCAAACTTTGCCTTTGCCATGGGTTTGGCTCCTTTTGTCTTACTTAGGATGGCGGGTGAAAACCCGCCCTACGGTGGTGGGTAGGGCGGGGCGAACCCCGCCATCCCGTTATGCGTATTTCGCTTGGATCTCTTCCGAGATGTTGTGCGGCACGGCTTCGTAATGGTCGAACTGCATCGAGAACTGCGCGCGGCCCGAAGACATGGAACGCAGTGTGTTGATGTAGCCGAACATGTTTGCCAGCGGCACAAAGGCGTCGATGGCAATCGCGTTGCCGCGGCTGTCCTGACCCTGCACCTGACCACGACGCGATGTCAGATCGCCGATGATACCACCTGTGTATTCGTCAGGTGTGATCACTTCGACTTTCATGATCGGTTCCAGCAGTTTCGCGCCAGCTTTGCGCATACCTTCGCGCATGCCCATGCGGGCCGCGATTTCAAAGGCCAGAACGCTGGAGTCAACATCGTGGAATTTACCGTCGATCAAGGACACCTTGAAGTCGATCACGGGGAAGCCGGCCAGGGGGCCGCTGTCCATAACCGACCGGATACCTTTTTCCACACCGGGGATGTATTCCTTGGGAACAGCACCGCCGACAATCTTGGATTCAAACGAATACCCTTCGCCCGGCTCGGTCGGCGTGATGACCAGCTTGACTTCGGCGTATTGACCCGAACCACCCGACTGTTTCTTGTGGGTATAGGTATGCTCGACTTCGTGGGAAATCGTTTCACGATAGGCCACTTGGGGCGCACCGATGTTGGCTTCCACTTTGAATTCGCGCTTCAGACGGTCCACCAGAATGTCCAGGTGAAGTTCGCCCATGCCTTTCATGATGGTCTGACCGGATTCGATGTCAGTTTCCACACGGAAGGAGGGGTCCTCGGCGGCCAGACGGGCCAGACCTGCGGACATCTTCTCTTGGTCACCCTTGGTTTTGGGTTCCACGGCAATCTCGATCACGGGATCGGGGAAAGTCATGGTTTCCAGAACCACCGGTTCGGACTGCGAACACAGCGTGTCACCGGTTGTGGTGTCTTTCAGACCCGCAAGCGCGATGATGTCGCCGGCGAATGCCTCGTCGATCTCTTCGCGGTTGTTCGAGTGCATCATCATCATCCGGCCAACGCGTTCTTTTTTGCCTTTGGTCGAGTTCAGAATGCTGTCGCCTTTGTTCATTTTGCCCGAATAGATGCGGGTAAATGTCAGCGAACCAACGAAGGGGTCGTTCATGATTTTGAACGCCAGACCGGCGAACGCCATGTTGTCATCCGCACGCCGTGGGATGTTGCGCTCTTCGGTTTCGTCATCGGGGCTAAAGCCCATGTAATCAACAACGTCCAGCGGGCTGGGCAGATAGTCGATCACAGCGTTCAGCAGCGGCTGCACACCTTTGTTCTTGAACGCGGAACCGCCCAGAACGGGAACGAAATGCAGCGCCAGCGTGCCCTTGCGCAGCAGTTTGCGCAGCGTGGGAACGTCGGGCTCGGTGCCGTCAAGATAGGCTTCCATCGCATCGTCGTCTTCTTCGACGGCCGCTTCGATCATCTTGCCACGCCATTCGTTGGCCATGTCCTGAAGTTCGGGGCGGATGTCGACCTGAATCCAGGATGCGCCAAGGTCTTCACCCTGCCACAACCATTCTTTCATGGTCACGAGGTCAACCAGACCTTCCAGCTCGGTTTCTGCGCCGATCGGAACACCGACAGGAACAGCACGCGCACCGGTGCGGTCTTCGATCATGCGCACGCAGTTAAAGAAGTCTGCGCCGATCTTGTCCATTTTGTTCACGAAAACCATCCGCGGAACCTTGTAGCGGTCAGCCTGACGCCACACGGTTTCGGTTTGGGGTTCAACACCTGCGTTTGCGTCAAGAACGCAAACGGCACCATCCAGAACCGCAAGCGAACGTTCGACTTCGATGGTGAAGTCAACGTGGCCGGGGGTGTCGATGATGTTCAGGCGGTGTTTTTCGGAATCAGGCGAAACACCGTCTTCGGTGCGTTCCCAGAACGTGGTGGTCGCAGCCGAGGTGATCGTGATCCCGCGTTCCTGTTCCTGCTCCATCCAGTCCATCGTGGCCGCACCGTCGTGGACCTCGCCGATGTTGTGGGATTTGCCGGTATAAAACAGGATCCGTTCGGAACAGGTGGTTTTACCTGCGTCGATATGGGCCATGATGCCGAAGTTACGATAGCGGTCTAGCGGATAGTCGCGTGCCATGGGTCAAATGCCTCTTGGGATTACCAGCGGTAATGGCTGAACGCTTTGTTCGCGTCGGCCATTTTGTGGGTGTCTTCGCGTTTCTTAACGGCGGAACCGCGCGAGTTCACTGCGTCAAGAAGTTCACCTGCAAGGCGCTCTTCCATCGTGTTCTCGTTGCGGGCGCGGCTGGCGTTGATCAGCCAGCGGATCGCCAAGGCTTCGCGACGCTCGGGGCGCACTTCGACGGGCACCTGATAGGTGGCACCACCGACGCGGCGCGAACGCACTTCGACCGAAGGTTTGATGTTTTCGAGGGCTTCGTGGAAGATTTCCACGGGGGCGCGTTTGACCTTGTCTTCAACACGGCCAAGCGCGTTGTAAACGATCCGTTCCGCGACCGATTTTTTACCATCAATCATCAGGTTGTTCATGAATTTTGTTAGCACCTTATCGCCGTATTTGGCGTCGGGCAGCACTTCGCGTTTTTCAGCGGCGTGACGACGGGACATCTGTTAATCCTCTTACTTCGGACGCTTGGCGCCGTATTTCGAACGACGTTGTTTGCGGTCTTTAACGCCTTGGGTATCCAGAACACCGCGCAGGATGTGGTAACGGACACCGGGAAGGTCTTTTACGCGGCCGCCACGGATCAGAACCACAGAGTGCTCCTGAAGGTTGTGGCTTTCACCGGGAATATAGGAAATCACCTCGAAACCGTTGGTCAGGCGCACTTTGGCAACCTTACGCATAGCGGAGTTCGGTTTTTTCGGAGTGGTCGTATACACACGTGTGCAAACGCCGCGTTTCTGCGGGCATTGCTCCAGGTGCATCGACTTCGAGCGTTTAATTTTAGGCTGACGCGGCTTGCGGATCAGCTGTTGGATCGTTGGCATTGGGTCTCTTTCCCCGTCTATTCAACACATGGTCAGCATGGTCAGACCATGCGGATTCGAAATTTCACTGCAATACGCGCGTCCGCATAAAGCAAAAACCGCTTCGCTCCCGTTCCGAGGTGAGCGACGCGGTGGGTTTCCAGAGGATCGGGGCGATATGTGCCCGGATCTTGACCACTTCAGTTTTGATACTCGGCGCTTGGGGCGACCCCCATAGCCGTGGATGACGGGCGTATAAAAGGAGTCGCCCCCCATGTCAACACAGGCAAAACCGCCACAGGAAAAACCCCATACGACACAGCCCCGCCTACCCCACCACCGGGCACGCCCGAATGCGTCACGCATTCGGTTCGGTTTCGTTCAACGAAACCGCGCGCGCTGCGGGGCACAGCCCCCTTAGCCACGTGGCGCGGCCGCTGCGCGGGTGGTCCCTGCAAGCGGTTTGCGCGACAGCTTGCGTTCGCGCCACAGCATGAACAGCCCCGACCCAACGACGATCCCCGCCCCGATCAGGGTCTGTGTGGACGGCCAGAACCCGAATACCAACCAGCCAAGGATCAACGCCCAGACCAGCCCCGTATACCGGAACGGTGCAACGAACGAAATATCGCCCACGCGCATCACCATCACAGATGTGAGATACCCCAGACAAACGAACAATGCCGAGGCCACCGTCAAGCCGGTCTGGCGAGGGGTCATCACCACCCAGTCCTGCCACGCCGATGCCACGCCAAAGGCCACCATCACCGCAAAGGACGTGGCAATTGTCACCATGATCGACGGCACAGCCCCCGTCAGTTTGCGCGTGGTCAGATCGCGCACCACCACAAACCCCAACGCCGCAAGGGCATAGACCGAATAGATGTTAAACCCGTCCCCCGTCGGGTTGATGATCACAATCACCCCGACCAGACCGATCAGAATGGCCGACATGCGCCGCCAGCCAAGTGGTTCGTTGAAAAACGCCCATGCGGCAAGGCTCAGCACCAGCGGAATGGATTTCAGAATGGCTGTCACATTGGGCAGCGGCATGTTGAACAGCGCCGTCAGGAAAAAATAGGCCGCGCCCACCTCGGCCAGCGATCGCAGCAGGATCAACAGCGCATCCCTGCCCGACATCCGAAACGTAAGTTGACCCAGAATGGCCGCGATCACGACCAGCAGGGCCGTCGCCAATATTCCGCGCAACAGCAGCAGTTGATACAACGGCACCTCGCCTGCCATCAGCTTCATACAGGTGTCGTTGGACACAAATCCCGCCATCGACACCATCATAATCAGCGCACCCTTGGTGTTGCCTGACATACCTTGCAGAAAATTCATGGGTTACAGTGCTTTCAACATGGCTGGATCAAAACCGAAATGCTGCTTGATCTGTTTTTCAATCAGGCGCGGGCGCATTTTTCCGGTGATCCCCTGTTTTGCCGGGGTGGACACATTGTCGGAATGGATGGTGCGCAGAAAACCGGGCACCGAAATATCCGACCAGCTGTTGTAATGCTGGGCAAAGGCACGGTGGTTATAGCGATAGGGATTCAAGGGCTGATCCGCCGGATGCATCAGCGCCGTTCCAACCGACAGGGGCGCGCGTTCCACGGAGTCAATCAGCGGGTTATCCCCATCCTCGCGCAGTTCGACATAAAAACCGCGATTGAACGAAATCGCCGTGGGCGTGTCAGCCCCCGTCACTGCCAGCAACCCCGCGCCTGTGCGTTTCAGCCGTGCAATATAGTCCAGATCCAGCGCATCATCATCATCCAGCCTGAATGACAACCGATGGCTGGATTGATCCGGTTGAACCGCGCCATAGGCCGCTTTGATCAACCTGTAATGCCCGTCCACAGCAGCGGCATTGACACGGATATGCGGATGCGGCGCGACCAGATCGCGCAACCTGTCCAGAAACGGTGCGGGCATGTCAGCCGAGGTCAGAATGACAAACTGAAAATCACCATCCGTCTGGCGCGTCAGCGAGGGCAGGCAGACGGTTTCGAACAATTTGAACCGCAGATCCAACCGGTCGGGGCGAAAAATATTGTCGCGGATTTGCGCAAAGGATCCCAGTTTTTCAGTCATGAAATCGGTGGTCAGCACGGAAAACCGCAACAACCCGACCGTCTGAAACCCGTTGAAATCCATCACCCTGCCCCTTTGCGCCCTGACCGCAGAAAACACCCAATGCGCCCGAATGAAAAGAGCCGCACAAACAAAAACCCCCGCCGGATCGCACCAGCGGGGGTTTTCAGATTTTCAGAACTGCTGCGGTTTATTCGTCGCGGCTTTCGGGGGTTTCGACCAGCGTGTCAAAGGCGTCACCACCCACAACATCATCCACAGGCGCGGCCAAGGCGGCCATGGCTTCGGCCTCTTCGCGGCGTGCTTCGATCACGACATTGTCGCGCTCGCCGGCGATGTGGCGCACGCGTTGCGTGGCCCCGCCAGTGCCCGCCGGGATCAGACGACCCACGATCACGTTCTCTTTCAGACCGACCAGTTTGTCGCGCTTGCCCTGAACCGATGCTTCGGTCAGAACCCGCGTGGTTTCCTGGAACGACGCAGCCGAGATGAACGAACGTGTTTGCAGGCTGGCCTTGGTGATCCCCAACAGGATCGGCTCGCCTTGTGCAGGGCGGACCCCCTTCGCGTTCGCCTTTTCGTTGGCGGCGTCGAATTCGGCCTTGTCCACATGTTCGCCCTTAAGCAGCGTGGTTTCGCCGCTGTCCAGGATCTCCCACTTTTGCAACATCTGGCGAACGATCACCTCGATGTGCTTGTCGTTGATCTTCACGCCTTGCAGGCGATACACGTCCTGCACCTCGTTGATCATATAGTCGGCCAGTGCCTCGACACCCATGATCGACAGGATGTCATGCGGCGCGGGGTTGCCGTCCATGATGTAATCGCCCTTGGATACGAAATCGCCCTCTTGCACGGGGATATGCTTGCCCTTGGGCACCATATATTCGGCGGGCGACAAGGTATCGTCGGTCGGTTCGATCGAAATGCGGCGCTTGTTCTTGTAGTCCTTGCCAAAGCGCACATAGCCGTCGATTTCGGCGATGATTGCGTGATCTTTGGGGCGGCGTGCTTCGAACAATTCGGCCACACGCGGCAGACCACCGGTGATGTCCTTGGTTTTCGCACCTTCACGCGGGATACGCGCAACCACGTCACCGGCTTTGATTTCCTGCCCCTCTTCGATGGACAGAACCGCATCAACCGACATCGGATAGGTCAGCGGATTACCGGCATCGTTGCGCACGGGTTCACCATCTGCATCCACCAGAATGATCTCGGGTTTCAGCTCGTTGCCTTTGGGGGCAGCGCGCCAGTCGATCACGATTTTCTGGGTCATGCCGGTCGCGTCATCGGTTTCATCACGCACGGCGATGCCCGAAACCAGATCCACGAATTTCGCAGTACCGGCTTTTTCGGCGATGATCGGCAAGGTGTAGGGATCCCATTCAAACAGCTTGTCGCCGCGGGCAATTTTCGCACCCTCTTTGACAAACAGTTTGGAGCCATACGACAGCTTGTGATTGGCCAGTTCGGACCCGTCCGCGCCGTCAACGATCATCAACTTCATGTTGCGACCCATGACCAGCATTTCGCCATTGGCATTTTCCAGCAACTGCGCGTTTTCATATTTGATAACGCCGTTCTGGGATGCCTCCTGGAAGGACTGCTGACCACCCTGCGCAACGCCGCCGATGTGGAATGTCCGCATCGTCAGCTGTGTGCCGGGTTCACCGATCGACTGCGCCGCGATGATGCCCACGGCCTCGCCGGTGTTCACACGGGTGCCGCGTGCAAGGTCGCGACCATAGCACATGGCGCAAACGCCGTCGTCTGCTTCACAGGTCAGCGGCGAACGGATGCGCATGGATTGCACCGCTGCCTCGTCAATGCTGTCGGCCATACGTTCGTCGATCAGCGTGCCGCGTGCGACCAGCACCTCTTCGGTGCCGGGGCGCATTACGTCATCCGCCGACACCCGGCCCAGCACACGTTCCGCCAGCGAGGAAACAACCTCGCCGTCGTTCACGGCTGCTTCGGCTGTGATGCAACGCTCGGTGCCGCAATCAATACTGCGCACGATGCAATCCTGCGCAACGTCAACCAGACGCCGGGTCAGGTAACCCGAGTTCGCTGTTTTCAACGCCGTATCCGACAGACCCTTACGGGCACCGTGGGTCGAGTTGAAGTATTCAAGAACGGTCAGACCTTCCTTAAAGTTCGAGATGATCGGCGTTTCGATGATGTCGCCGTTCGGCTTGGCCATCAAACCGCGCATCCCACCCAGCTGTTTCATCTGCGTCACAGAACCACGCGCACCGGAATGCGCCATCATATAGACCGAGTTCGGCTCTGCTTCGGCGCCCGCATCATCGACCTTATTGGACGAAATGGTGGTCATCATGGCTTCGGTGACCTTGTCGTTACATTTGGACCATGCATCGACAACTTTGTTATACTTCTCGCCCTGAGTGATCAGGCCGTCCATATATTGCTGTTCAAAGTCTTTCACCAGATCGCGGGTTTCATCCACGATTGTCCACTTGTTGTCGGGCACAACCATGTCGTCCTTACCGAACGAAATACCGGCCTTGAACGCTTCGCGGAAGCCCATGGTCATGATCTGGTCACAGAAGATCACGGATTCTTTCTGACCGCAGTAGCGATAGACAGTATCAATAACCTTTTGCACGTCTTTCTTACGCAGCAGCGTGTTCACCAGATCAAAAGGTGCCTTGGCGTTTTTCGGCAGCAACGCGCCCAAACGCACACGACCGGGGGTCGTTTCAAAGCGTTTGATAACCTCGTTGCCTTCCTCGTCGAACTGGGGAACGCGGGCTGTGATTTTGGCGTGCAGGTGGACCTCGCCGGAATCCAGCGCGTGCTGGACTTCGTCGATGGACGAAAACGCCATGCCCTCGCCCTTCATGCCTTCGCGCATGATGGTGGTGTAATACAGGCCCAACACCATATCCTGCGACGGAACGATGATCGGCGCGCCGTTGGCGGGCGACAGCACGTTGTTGGTCGACATCATCAAGACGCGCGCTTCCAGCTGTGCCTCCAGGCTCAGCGGGACGTGAACGGCCATTTGGTCACCGTCAAAGTCGGCGTTGAACGCGGAACAGACCAGCGGGTGCAGCTGAATAGCCTTACCTTCGATCAACACGGGTTCGAATGCCTGAATGCCCAAGCGGTGCAGCGTAGGCGCACGGTTCAGCATGACGGGGTGTTCGCGGATCACCTCGTCCAGAATGTCCCATACCTCGGGGCGTTCTTTTTCGACCAGTTTCTTGGCCTGTTTCACGGTGCTGGACAGGCCTTTGGCCTCTAGCCGCGAATAGATAAAGGGCTTGAACAGTTCCAATGCCATCTTTTTCGGCAGGCCACATTGGTGCAGTTTCAATTCCGGGCCGGTCACAATAACCGAACGACCCGAGAAATCGACGCGCTTACCCAAAAGGTTCTGCCGGAAGCGACCCTGCTTACCCTTCAGCATGTCCGACAGCGATTTCAGCGGGCGCTTGTTGGCACCCGTGATCACGCGGCCACGGCGGCCGTTGTCGAACAGGGCATCGACAGATTCCTGCAACATGCGTTTTTCGTTGCGCACGATGATGTCGGGCGCACGCAGTTCGATCAGGCGTTTCAGGCGGTTGTTCCGGTTGATCACGCGGCGATACAGATCGTTCAGATCGGACGTGGCAAACCGGCCACCATCCAGCGGCACCAGCGGGCGCAGCTCTGGCGGGATCACGGGCACTACGGTCAGGATCATCCATTCCGGGCGGTTGCCGGATTCAAGGAAGGATTCCACGACCTTAAGGCGCTTGATGATCTTTTTCGGCTTCAATTCGCCGGTGGCTTCGGCCAGATCGGCGCGCAGCTTGTCTGCTTCGGATTCCAGATCAATCTGGGCCAGCATTTCGCGGATCGCTTCGGCACCGATATTGGCCGTGAACGCATCCATGCCATAGGCATCCTGCGCGTCCATATACTCTTCTTCGTTGAGCATCTGACCATAGGTCAGGTCGGTCAGGCCGGGTTCGATCACCACGTAGTTTTCGAAATACAGCACGCGTTCCAGATCGCGCAGGGTCATATCCAGCATCAAACCGATGCGCGACGGCAGCGATTTCAAAAACCAGATGTGCGCCACGGGCGAGGCCAGTTCGATATGGCCCATGCGTTCGCGGCGGACCTTTTGCAGCGTCACCTCGACACCGCATTTTTCGCAGACAACGCCGCGATATTTCATGCGCTTATATTTGCCGCACAGGCATTCGTAATCCTTGATCGGGCCAAAGATACGGGCGCAGAACAACCCGTCGCGTTCAGGTTTGAACGTGCGATAGTTGATGGTTTCCGGCTTTTTGATTTCGCCATAAGACCACGACAGGATCCGTTCGGGCGATGCCAGCGAGACCTTGATCTCGTCGAACACCTTGGCCGGGGTCAGCGGGTTAAACGGGTTGTTTGTCAGTTCCTGGTTCATTTTCAATTCCTTGAATTCGGACAGAGGGGAAAAGGGTTAGGGCACGATGGCCCTTATTCCTCATCCTCCGCATCCAGGAGTTCCATGTTCAGACCGAGGCCACGGACTTCTTTCACAAGCACGTTGAAGGATTCTGGAATCCCCGCTTCGAAGTTGTCTTCGCCTTTGACGATCGATTCATAGACCTTGGTCCGGCCTGCCACATCGTCCGATTTAACGGTCAGCATTTCCTGCAAGGTGTAGGCGGCGCCATATGCTTCCAGCGCCCAAACCTCCATCTCACCGAAACGCTGCCCACCGAACTGCGCTTTACCGCCCAGCGGCTGCTGGGTGACAAGGCTGTATGGCCCGGTCGAACGCGCGTGGATTTTGTCATCCACCAGGTGGTGCAGTTTCAGCAGGTATTTCACACCCACGGTCACCTTGCGGGTGAACTGCTCGCCTGTGCGCCCGTCAAACAGAACCGACTGGCCCGAGGTATCGAAACCGGCACGTTTCAGCGAATCGTTCACGTCTGCCTCTTTCGCACCGTCAAAAACGGGCGTGGCAATCGGAACGCCGCGTGTGACGTTGGCGGCTGCATCGACCAGCGTGCCCTCGTCCATGCCTGCGATGCCTTCTTCATAGACATCGTCGCCATAGGCGATTTTCATGGCCTCGCGCACGGGGGTCAGATCACCGGAACGACGGTAGGTTTGCAGCGCCTCGTCCACATTGATGCCCAGACCGCGTGCGGCCCAGCCCATGTGGGTTTCAAGGATCTGACCGACGTTCATACGTGACGGAACACCCAGCGGGTTCAGACAGAAATCAACCGGTGTGCCATCGGCAAGGAACGGCATATCCTCCATCGGGACAACCTTGGAAATCACACCTTTGTTGCCGTGACGACCGGCCATTTTATCGCCCGGTTGCAGCTTGCGCTTCACCGCGACGAAAACCTTGACCATCTTCATCACACCCGGCGGCAGGTCATCCCCACGGCGGACTTTTTCGACCTTGTCCTCGAAACGGGCATCAAGCGCGCGTTTCTGCGCTTCATACTGTTCGTGCAGAGCTTCGACGATTTGCGCGTCCTGCTCTTCGGCAAGGGCCAGTTGCCACCACTGGCCACGCGACAGCATGCCCAGCAATTCGTCGTCGATGACAGCGTTCGGTTTGACACCACGCGGGCCTTTTACGGCGGTTTTGCCGCTGATCAGGTCCTTGAGACGGGCATAGATGTTGCGATCCAGGATCGCCAGCTCGTCATCGCGGTCACGCGCAAGGCGCTCGACCTCTTCGCGTTCGATCTGCACCGCACGTTCGTCTTTTTCAACGCCGTGACGGTTGAACACCCGCACTTCGACCACGGTGCCATAGTCACCGGGCTTCACGCGCAGCGATGTATCACGCACATCGGATGCTTTTTCACCAAAGATGGCGCGCAGCAGTTTCTCTTCCGGCGTCATCGGGCTTTCGCCCTTGGGGGTGATCTTACCCACCAGAATATCGCCCGGTTCCACATCGGCGCCGATGTAAACGATGCCCGCTTCGTCAAGGTTGCGCAGGGCTTCCTCGCCGACGTTGGGGATATCGCGGGTGATTTCCTCTGGGCCGAGTTTCGTGTCACGCGCCGCGACTTCGAATTCCTCGATGTGGATCGAGGTAAACACGTCATCACGGGCGATCCGTTCCGAAATCAGGATCGAGTCTTCGTAGTTGTAACCGTTCCACGGCATAAACGCGACGACCACGTTTTTGCCCAGGGCCAGTTCACCCATATCGGTAGAGGGGCCATCGGCAATCACTTCGCCTTTGCCAACCAGATCGCCCACTTTGACCAGCGGACGCTGGTTGATACAGGTGTTCTGGTTCGAACGCTGGAATTTGCGCATACGGTAGATATCAACCCCCGCATCGCCCAGTTCCAGATCCTCGGTGGCGCGGATCACGATACGCTGCGCATCGACCTGGTCGATGATACCGCCACGTTTCGCCATGATCGCAGCGCCGGAATCCCGTGCCACGATTTCCTCGATGCCGGTGCCGACCAGCGGCGCCTCGGCGCGCAACAGCGGAACCGCCTGACGTTGCATGTTCGAACCCATCAAAGCGCGGTTCGCATCGTCGTTTTCAAGGAAGGGGATCAGCGAGGCAGCGACCGAAACCAACTGTTTCGGGCTAACGTCGATCAGGTCCACGTTTTCATTCGGCGCCAGTGTATAGTCACCCGACTGACGGGTGGACACCAGATCGTTCATGAACTTGCCGTTTTCGTCCAGATTGGCGTTGGCCTGCGCCACGGTGTGACGCATTTCCTCGGTTGCGGACATGTAATGCACTTCGTCCGTGACCTGGCCGTCTTTGACAACGCGGTAAGGCGTTTCAATAAAGCCGTATTTGTTGACACGGGCAAAGGTGGCCAAAGAGTTGATCAGACCAATGTTCGGACCTTCGGGCGTTTCAATCGGACACATCCGGCCATAGTGGGTCGGATGAACGTCGCGCACCTCGAAACCGGCGCGTTCGCGGGTCAAACCGCCCGGCCCAAGCGCGGACAGGCGGCGCTTGTGTGTCACTTCGGACAGCGGGTTGGTTTGGTCCATGAACTGCGACAACTGGCTGGAGCCAAAGAATTCGCGCACCGCAGCAGCGGCAGGTTTGGCGTTGATCAGATCCTGCGGCATCACAGTGTCGATTTCGACGCTGGACATGCGTTCCTTGATCGCACGCTCCATGCGCAGCAGGCCAACACGATACTGGTTTTCCATCAGTTCGCCGACCGAGCGCACACGACGGTTACCAAGGTGGTCAATATCGTCGATATCGCCCTTGCCGTCGCGCAGTTCGACCAGTGCCTTGATGCAGGCCACGATATCAGCGCGGTCCAGCGTGCGCTGGGTGTCTTCTTTGTCCAATGCCAGACGCATGTTCATTTTCACGCGGCCAACGGCGGACAGGTCGTAACGCTCGCCATCAAAGAACAGCGTGTCAAACAGGTTCGACGCGGCTTCGACGGTGGGCGGTTCGCCCGGACGCATCACGCGATAGATGTCCATAAGCGCGGTGTCGCGGCCCATGTTTTTGTCCATCGCCATGGTGTTGCGGATGTAGGGGCCGACATTGATGTTGTCGATATCAAGACAGGGAATGGTGGTCACGCCCGCATCAACCAGTTCTTTCAGAGAACCGCCGGTCACATTGCCCTCTTTGTCGTATTCAAGGGTCAATTCGTCCCCTGCTTCAACATAGATCGCGCCGTTTTCTTCGTTGATGATATCCTTGGCCACGAACTTGCCCAGAATATGTTCGTAGGGCACCAACAATTCGGTCACGTTGCCTTCGTCGATCAGTTTCTTGACCGCACGAGGGGTAACTTTCTGGTTGGCTTCGGCGATCACTTCGCCGGATGCCGCATCCACCAGATCATAGGTGGGGCGGGTGCCACGCGCACGCTCGGGGAAGAACTTGGTGACCCAGCCCTTGCCTTTTTCCAGCTTGAAATCAACGGTATCGTAATAGGCATCCATGATCGCTTCTTGATCCAGACCCAGCGCATAAAGCAGGGTCGTCACCGGCAATTTGCGGCGGCGGTCAATACGCGAAAACACGATATCCTTGGCGTCGAATTCGAAATCCAGCCACGACCCGCGATAGGGAATGATACGGCAGGCGAACAGCAACTTGCCCGAGCTGTGCGTCTTGCCCTTGTCATGGTCAAAGAACACACCGGGCGAGCGGTGCATTTGCGAAACGATCACGCGTTCGGTGCCGTTCACGACAAAGGTGCCGTTCGGTGTCATCAGGGGCATATCGCCCATGAACACGTCTTGTTCCTTGATATCCTTGACGGATTTGTTGCCTGTGTCCTCGTCGACATCAAACACGATCAGGCGCAGGGTCACCTTCAGCGGGGCTGAATAGGTCATGTCGCGCTGCTGACATTCCTCGACATCGTATTTCGGCTGTTCCAATTCGTATTTCACGAATTCCAGCACGCTGGTTTCGTTGAAATCCTTGATCGGGAACACCGACTGGAACACGCCCATGATGCCTTCGCCGTCTGTGGGCTTGGGTGCATCACCGGAATTCAGGAATAGATCATACGAGGATTTCTGAACCTCGATCAGGTTCGGCATCTCCAGCACTTCGCGGATTTTGCCGTAATATTTGCGAAGACGTTTCTGGCCAAGAAAGCTTTGCGCCATGACAGGTGTCACCTTTCGTTTCTCATCAGGTGTGCGCACCGTCGGGCTACGGCACCACGCCCCTCTGAAATAGGCAGTTCTGATCCATTCATGGCCGCCGTCCCATCCAGCAACCTCCCGATCAAGAACCTAGCCCTAGATAAAACCCGCAAATCAGGCCCTATCTAAGACAGGTTCGGCTGGGCCCGGAAACCACCGGACCCAGCCCTATTTTTGTGCCGGGAAAACCCGGAACGTCGATTACTTCAATTCGACGGTTGCGCCAACTGCTTCCAGTTTGCCCTTGATTTCTTCTGCCTCGGCTTTGTCGACGCCTTCTTTGACGGCTTTGCCGCCAGCTTCGACCAGCTCTTTGGCTTCTTTCAGGCCCAGGCCAGTGATGGCGCGGACTTCTTTGATGACGTTGATTTTCGACGCGCCAGCTTCCATCAGCAGGACGTTGAATTCGGTTTGCTCTTCAGCAGCACCGCCCGCGTCGCCTGCGGGGCCAGCCATCATCACAGCGCCGCCAGCGGCGGGCTCGATGCCATACTCGTCTTTGAGGATGGTTTTCAGTTCTTGTGCTTCAAGCAGGGTCAGACCAACGATCTCTTCTGCCAGTTTTTTCAGATCAGCCATTTTACTGTTTCCGTTCGTTTAAGATGTGTTCCAACGCGGTGTTTTCAACCACGCAGATCCGATAGGTTGCTTACGCGGCCTTCTCTTCGATAGTCGAAAGGATGGACGCGATATTCGAAGCAGGTGCGCCAATTGCGCCAGCGATGTTCGAAGCAGGTGCGCCGATACAGCCCACGATCGAAGCAATAAGCTCCTCGCGCGAAGGCATTTTCGACACGGCCTCGACACCGGCCTGGTCAAGAGCGTTCTCACCCATTGCACCGCCCAGGATTTCGAACTTGTCGTTACCCTTGGCAAAGTCCTGAGCAACCTTGGCCGCAGCCACAGGATCCTCAGAATAGGTTAGAACGGTCATACCCGTCAGAAGGTCGGCAATGCTTGCGCAGGGCTTTCCTTCAAGGGCGATTTTGGCAAGCCTGTTCTTGGCGACACGTACGGCCCCACCTGCTTCGCTTGCGCGCGCACGTAGGTCCTGCATCTCAGCAACCGTAAGACCTGCGTAATGGGCTACGACCACCACGCCAGAGCTTTCAAAGATTTGGCCGAGCTCGTCGACCACTTTTTCTTTCTGGGCTCTATCCACAGTTCACTCCAAGTTTGGGGTTCCCCCCGGCTCAGTGTTACCGGATCTCTCCGGCGGTTCGGTCCGTTTAACTAACGGGACTGTCACCGCCAGAGGCTCTCTCGGAGCCCAAGGCTAAATGGCCTGATCCCGCCTCAGGCAGGAATTAATGGAACCAAGGCCCCAACCCACCGTCTCGGACGAATACAAACAGCGCACGACGAATCGCACGCTCTCTGAATGGCTGTGTTTAGAAAGGATCACACCAAAGCGCAAGACCCTTTGCAAAAGGTGAACGCAAAGCGCCCGAACCGGCCGGTTTGCCTGTCGAGAAATCAGACAAAAAAGAAATCACCCGCATCCAGTGCGTCTAGCTCGATCCCCGTCAGCATCAGCATATCAGCGCCAAACGAAAGCCGCACCCCGCCTGCCACCGCGCTGGCCACCGAAGCAACCATTTCGAAATCCGCAAAGCCGGACACGTCCAGCCAAATGACATCGCCACCCAGCCCCAGGCCGAAATCGCTGATCGTATCGCGCCCGTCGCCCGCCGCAAAAAAGAACGTATCATGCCCGCCACTACCCGTTAGCAGATCGTCGCCCGCGTTGCCCTGCAAAAAGTCATTGCCGCCACCGCCGGTCAAGCTGTCAGCGCCCGCACCGCCCGACAGCATGTCATTGCCAGCGCCACCTTCCACCGTGTCAGCCCCGCCGCCGCCGTCCAGCGTGTCATTGTCCCAATGGCCCTGAATCAGGTCATCGCCCAGGCCGCCCTCCATGTCGTCGTTACCGCGGTTTCCCCACAACCTGTCATTGCCGTCGCCCCCCGCCATCACGTCATTGGCCATACCTCCGGCCAAAAGGTCGGCGCCCGCATCCCCCGACATCCAGTCCAACCCCGATCCACCGTGAAGCGTATCATCACCATCGCCGCCCCACAGGCTGTCGTTGTCCCAATGCCCCTGCACCAGATCATTGCCCGCATCGCCATACAGCATGTCGTCACCGCGATTACCCCACAGGGTATCATTGCCCACATTGCCGCCAAAACTGTCGTTTCCATTGCCACCGCGCAGCCTGTCACGCCCTCCCCCCGCATCGCCCCAGTCATCGCCATCATCGCCGGTTAAAATATCATGCCCGTCACCCCCCCATAGGGAGTCATCACCAGCACCACCGCGCAGCACGTCATTGTCAGCACCGCCATCAACACGGTCATTTCCGTTTTCACCATACAGACGGTCATGCCCCGCGCCGCCACGGATCAAGTCATCGCCATTGTCGCCATAAATCGTATCGCGCCCCGCCACCCCGCCCAATGTGTCGTTGCCGATGCCCGATTGGATGTAATCATTTCCAGCCGTGCCGGCCACTTCCAGAACGATGGGGGTGCGCGTTTGTGAATAATCCGTTACCCGCGCGCCGTTCTGCAGGATATCGACGAAAGCCCCCGGAAAATTCCATACCTCTTCTGGCCGGACAGAGTTCAGCAGAGTCTGGGTGAACGGAATCCCGACAGCATTCAGAACCGTAGTGATAAATGTGTTCGAGTTCTGATTGATGTCGTATTCAATTTCCACGCCATGGCTCGCCATCGAAGCATGAATTTGCCCGATCAACTCCCAGACATGATCAGCAGACTGCCCCGAGCGCGGCGCCAACGCGGTAATCCCGTAATAGCCGGAGGTATAAACACGATCATTCATATAGGGGGTGTTCCCACTGTCATCGTGGTCGCGCCCAAACGGGATAAATCGCCACTCGCCATACAGGTCGAACAAACCACCTGACGCGCCATTGATTTCCGCCTCTAACAGATCGACGCCATTGTCATAAACGATCTGCATATGCCCACTGTTCTGGATGTCGTTAGGCAAAATCCAGTAACTTGTCGCATCAATATAATTCGCCGCTAAATACAGTCTTCCCCTAACAACCTCTTACCAATGAACCGAACGCGAGCGCCCCGCGACATAGCGCACCCTAGATTGTGTGATCACAGCCAGCAAGCTGGGAAACCCCGGCGGCCAAGTGACGCTAGGGCAATTTTCCTTGCCCGCACCCGTGGTTTACTGCACAATTCACCCGTATTTATTAACGATAGAGATCCATGGATCGTGTTCTCGCCCCGACCATTTTACCGATACATTTTCAGAAAGGGATAGCCATGAGCGCCCCGCAATTCGTATTTTTTGGCGACAGCCTGACCGATGACGGCAACCTGTATAATCAGGCCGAAGGGCTGTTGGACGATGTGTTTCGCGATGCGGCGTCCGGCTATGATGGGCGGGCCAGTGACGGGCCGACATGGGCCGAAAATCTGGCGAACCGCGCAGGTGTCACCTATGATATATACGCCGTTGCAGGGGCCGAGGCCGTGGGCAGCCAGTCGCTGGTCGAATTCGCCACTTCTTTCGGGGCACTGGATTACGCACTGGTGCCGCTGAACGATCCTGCCCTGCAATGGGATATGAACCTTGCCGCCCAGATCGACAGGTTCGAAACCGACACGGCGGGCATGGACCTGTCCGCATCGACCGGCATCATCATGATTGGTGGCAATGATTACGGCGCATTGCGCGAAACCCTGCCCGCACTTGATCCGGTTCAGGCGCTGGCCGCGCTGGCCGATACGCTGGTATCCACCGTCACCGCGACCCTTACCAATGCACTGAATCTGTATCAGACGGGTATGGATCAGGTGGTTGTTACCTCCCTCCCCGAGGCCGAGTTTTTCCCCGCGATCAATGCCACAGGCGCCACCGTTTCCGGCCTGCTGGGCGGGGTGTTCGACGTGCATAATGACTTGCTAGAGGCTGGCGTGGATATCCTTGCCGGTCTGGGGGCCGATATCACATTCCTTGACCTTGGTCCGATCACCGGCGCCATTGCCGAAGACACGACCCAGTTCGGCATGATCGCCCCCTATCAATTGTTCACCAACACGCTGCCACCCTCCTCTCCTTATGAAGCGGATCAGATTGCGTTTTGGGATGATATTCACCCCTCGGGCCAAACCCATGAATTGATCGCCCAGTTCATCCTGACCGCCAGCACCACCGAAGTGATAACAGGCGCGAACAGCGCTGAAACACATGACAACACCAGCAATTCCGCCGAAACGCTGGCTTTTTTGATGGGGGGCGACGACCTGTATTTTGGCAATGCGGCGCAGAACACTGTGTTTGGCGGCACCGGCAATGACGAAATACACACAGGCGCATCCGATGACCTGCTATCAGGCGGCGCGGGCGCAAACACCCTGCTCGGATACGAGGGCAACGACGTTCTGGCACTTGGTGGTTCAGGGTCCGCGGGCCATGGCGGTGCAGGCGATGATCTGTTGATCCTGCAACAGGGCACGGTCAACGGGCTGGCCGATGGCGGCATGGGCAACGATATCTTCGTCACCGGCCTTGGCACCGGCACCCTTTCAGGCGGCGCGGGCGATGACATATTCCTGATCTACCTTGACCAATCCGCCGATATGTTGACCCAACTAGAACAGATCGACGTTCAGGGCGGTGAGGGGCATGATCAGGTGGCGTTGCTGTATGATGGTCCGTCAATGGACCCGCAATATGTGGCCAACGCGCTGCAAATTACACTGACGAACGTCGAAGACATCATGATGATCCCCGACCTTGGCGGGCTGTTCGATGGCATCCCCGATATTATCAACAGTGCTGCTGATTGGGGGCTGCTGCCCGATGCGTGGGTCTACGCGGGGTAATCTCCGGCGCGCCCGACCAGATACCCGAACGAAAAAGGGGCGCCACAACGGGCGCCCCTTTTCAATTCTGTTGCTCGCTCAGATGATCCTGAAAAAGGATCAGTCCTGCGCAGCTGCCGTTGCAACATCAATCGACACGCCCGGACCCATGGTCGAGGAAATGGCGATTTTCTGCATATAGGACCCTTTGGCGCCTGTCGGTTTGGCACGGGCCACGGCGTCGATGAACGCCTTGATGTTTTCAACCAGTTTGGCCGCATCAAACGACGCCTTGCCAACACCTGCGTGAACCACACCGGCTTTTTCAGCCTTGAACTGGACTTCGCCGCCTTTGGCCGCTTTCACGGCGTCAGCAACATCCATGGTCACGGTGCCAACCTTGGGGTTGGGCATCAGGTTGCGCGGGCCAAGAACCTTACCCAGACGGCCAACGATCGGCATCATGTCGGGGGTGGCAATGCAGCGATCAAATTCGATCTTGCCGCTTTGCACGATTTCCATCAGGTCCTCGGCACCAACGATATCCGCGCCAGCGGCGGTCGCTTCGTCAGCTTTGGGGCCACGGGCGAAAACGGCAACACGCACGTCTTTGCCGGTGCCGTTGGGCAGGCCAACCACACCACGGACCATCTGGTCGGCGTGACGCGGGTCAACACCCAGGTTCAAAGCGATTTCAACGGTTTCGTCGAATTTGGCGCTGGCGTTTGCCTTGACCAGTGCGACCGCATCTTCAACTGACAGGTTTTCTTTGCCTGCGAATGCTTCGCGTGCTGCGCGGGTGCGCTTTCCGATTTTTGCCATCTTACTTCACCTCGATGCCCATGGACCGGGCAGAGCCCAGGATGATCTGCATCGCCGCTTCGATATCGTTGGCGTTCAGATCTTTCATTTTCGCTTCGGCGATTTCACGCACCTGCGCGGCGGTTACGGAACCCGCAACGGCACGGCCGGGGGTGTTCGAACCGGATTTCAGCTTGGCTGCCTTTTTCAGGAAATAGGACGCGGGGGGCGTCTTGATTTCCATGGTAAAGGATTTGTCCTGATAATAGGAAATCACGGTGGGGCACGGTGCGCCCGCATCCATATCGGCGGTCTTTGCGTTGAACGCCTTACAGAATTCCATGATGTTGATGCCGCGCTGACCCAATGCGGGGCCGACGGGCGGGGAAGGGTTTGCTGCGCCTGCGGGCACTTGCAGTTTCAGCATACCTACGAGTTTCTTGGCCATGAGCCTGTTCCTTTCTCAACAACCGCAAAACGCGTTTCGCGGTGTCCGTGTTGTGTGGTCCGGTCCGGATCGCGCGCGACCCTCGCCTCCCACGGCGGAATCACCCCATGCGGGGCAATTCGCGCGGCATACATTCACCCGCCCCATATGGCAAGCCCTGCCCTGCTCCATCGCAACAAACCAGCCGCATAAAAGCAAAAAACCGGACCATTGGCCCGGCTCTCGTATTCTGAATCGGCTGCCGGGCTTAGCCCTGCTTGGTCACCTGCGTGAATTCCAGTTCGACCGGAGTTTCGCGGCCAAAAATCGACACCGCCACTTTCAGGCGCTGGTTCTCCTCGTCGACTTCTTCGATCATGCCGTCGAAATCTTCGAAGGGGCCGTCGTTGACCTTGACCTTCTCGCCGATCTCGAAATGGATCAGGGTGCGCGGGCTTTCCTCGCCTTCCTGAACGCGGTTCAGGATCTGGTTCACCTCGGCGTCGCGCATCGGCATCGGGCGGCCCTGCGGCCCCAGAAAACCGGTGACGCGGTTGATCGAGTTGATCAGGTGATACCCCCGGTCCGACATTTCCATCCGCACAAGCACATAACCGGGCATAAAACGACGCTCGGTCGGGACCTTTTTACCGCGGCGGATTTCGATCACTTCCTCGGTGGGAACCAGCACTTCTTCGATCTGGTCTTCAAGCTCCTGCTCGATGGCCGATTGCCTGATTTGCTCGGCAATCTTCTTCTCATAGTTCGAGAGAACGCTCACCGAATACCAACGCTTCGCCATCTTGCCTTAGTCCTTCGCATCACCCCGCCGCAGCGCGGTATTTTTCAGTCAAAACAAACGCTTATACGCCTGCACTTGGATACAGAAAATCGGCGCGCAGTCGAATCAACGCACACCGGAAAACCGTGTAGCCTGCCGGATACCCTGCTTGCCCCATGATTTCAAGGGGCTGGCAGGGCGGCAGACAGCGCCGGTATCAGCTGCCAACAAAGGCCAGCAACCCCTGCAGGCCGGATTTGATCAGAATATCGACGATGCTGAAAAACACAGCCGTGATCGCGGCCAGAATGAACACCATCACGGTGGTCAACAGCACTTCGCGGCGGGTCGGCCAAGCAACTTTGGCGACTTCCGCGCGGACCTCGCGGATAAAGGAAACGGGGTTCGAGCTTGCCATGGGCACATCTTTCTGTCTGGATCAGCGCCCCACATACGCGGCGCGCAACGCGATTTCAAGGCGCAATCCGCCTTTGATCCCTTGCTGCCCGATCGGCATCAGGGCTGTCGCGGAGTGGATTGTCTGGCAGTCGGTCGGTGGCAGGGGCAGCAGGGTTCGAACCCGCGACCTACGGTTTTGGAGACCGTCGCTCTACCAGCTGAGCTATACCCCTAGGACCGATGCACCGGATAGCGGGGGCGCGGTGCGATTTCAAGAGTGTTTTTGCCGTTCTGTTACGATTGCTGCTGCGCGCGGGCGGGATCATGGTCACAAAATCCGCAATGTCTGCATCTGCGGCAGGGCGGGGGTGCCTCCGGCGGGAGTATTTTAACCAAGAAAAAGCCCGGTCGCGCTGTGAAAACATCGAAAACGCGCATCATTTCCGAGCGAAGCGAGGCCACGCCCAACCCCGAATGTTGCCGCCGGAATGGCGGCGGCGGTGAGGGGGCGGGAGCCGCTGTTTTATCTGTGCTATCAGGCCTCGGTGGTCTGCGAAACCAGTGCGTGTTCCAGCATCAGCGCTGCATAACCGGCGCTTTTGTGGCCGGTGTCGCCAGATTTGATCGCATTTTCCACCGCATATTCGAAACGTGTGAACGTGCCATTGGCAATGGTTTGTTCCGGTTGGCGGATCAGGGTCACGCCAGTGCTGGCGGCCTGATGTTCCAGCGCATCCCAGATGCGGGCGCGGTGCTGTGCGGTGGCCTGTGCCGCCAGCGGCCAGGCCTGCAACACGCGGTCGCGAATTGTGTAATCCTTGACCTTTTCCGTGGGCAGTGGTCCGGGAACAAAGACCACGCTGGCCCCTGCCCCCGCAAACACACGGGCAAAGCGAAAGGCGCGGGTCATGATCAGCCATGCCTCGGCGGCGGCGCGCAGGGCGGCATCGGTTTCAAAGCTGTTCGGGTCTGCGGCGCGGTGCAGGTAGGGTGCCATGAATTCAATGGTTTTCAGGCGGGCACCGTAGAACAGGAAGATATCGAAGTCCTGCGCGGCAATGGTTTTGCGCCCTTTGCCGTTGATCCGCGCCACTGTTTCGGCCGCGGCACCCCGCGGAGTGATCACCCCGTTCTGCATGTCCAACTGGCGAAATTCAGGGCCGGTTGCACCCCAGAATTCAACATCATAGGCAGACAGATCGACCAGCCCCTGATCAAGGCATTGTTTGACCGACCCCAGGTGACTGTCGCCAAAGATGCACAGGCGGGGTTTGCCGCCGGTGTTACGCTGCAAAGGCACCCAGCAACTCCTCTTCGCATTTCACATCGTCATCGGTGGCGCTGATCGCATCACCTTGGTCCGGCACGCGCCGGTTTTGGGGTTTGTTCGCGCCAAACGCCGCCTCTTGGTCGGCAAAAAACTGCGCCATCACGCGGTCCACCCCTTGGGGTTCAACGCTGCGTTGGTTGGGGGCGTAGTATTGCCCGCCAAACACCGGGCTGGTGATGATTTCATAGGATGGGAAGTAATCGACCCATTTTACCTCTTCGGCCATCTGGCCCGCCACGGCGCGCAGCACCGATTTGGAATAGGTGGTCGCGGTCATCACATGTTTGCCCGATGCCGTGGCCGTCAGCGGCACAGGTGATACGGTCAGCAGAACACGCATGTTTTTGTTATGGCGGCGCAGGGTGCGCAGGGCGCGATCCAGTTCACGGAAAACCACGCGCATATTGGCGTTGGAAAACCTGTGTTGCGCGGCGTCGAATTCACCCGCAACCGTGCCCGGACACATGGCATATTCCAGCCCCGTTCCGCTGTTCTGCCAGCTTTCGGTCAGGCCAAGGGTGAACACGAACAGATCGGCGCGAGCCAGCGTATCGCGCATGGCGGCGCAGGTGGCGGCGCGAGCGGCGAACAGTTCATCATGCGATGCAAACCCGTTGGGTTCGATCAAGGGGCGCAGCGGGTCATAGACGCGCCCGTCGCGTTGCCAGACCTCGTCGCTGTCAAAGCCGCCAAAGGCCAGTCCCAACCATTGGTTCAACATCCGCGGCGTATAGATATTGCCGGTGCGAAATGTAAAAATACCGTAGTTCAGCGCCCGCGCATCGGCCCCCAAAACATAGGGTGGCGCAGGTTCGGCATCGACCCAGCCATAACCGCGCCCGTGCAGCGCACGCCCGATATGTTGGGCAAAACACGACCCTGCGGTGACGATGCAGTCACGGGGGCGAATGCGGAATTTGGGCTGCCAAAGCCCGGACAGGTCGCTTGTTTCCTTATCCGCCACGGCGGATTTCCAGAACGCGGACTCGCCCATCGACAGATAGGGATGCGTCATTTACTGCTGCCTCGCAAATGGCCGATTTTCCGGCCTTATCCCCAAAGGTTAGCAGAGCGGATTCAACCGGACAATCCGCCTGTTCGGCCCGCATGGCAAGTGTTGCACAGCTACATCCAGCGCATGCGGCGCAGCGCGATCACCTGCACCAAAAGGATCAGGGCCAGCGCCCCGCAAAACACATAAAACGCCATCGGTTCGGAGGCGCCCGGCATGCCGCCGACATTGACCCCGAACAGCCCCGTCAGCACGCCAAGCGGCAAAAACAGCACGGAAACGATCGAAATCAGATACATATTGCGGTTCAACCGGTCCGACAGTTGCCCCGATATTTCCTCGCGCAAAACCGTCAGGCGTTCGCGCATCGCGTCCAGATCCTCGATCAGGCGGGTCAGGCGGTCGCGGCTTTCCTCTAACCGGCGCTGGTCCAACGCGTCGAACCACTCCAGCCCCGAATGCTCCAGTTCTGACAGGGCATCCCGTTGCGGCGCAGCATAGCGGCGCAGGCCGATAACGGTCTGGCGCAAGTCCAGAATATGCTGGCGGTTGCGTTCCGTGGTGTCCGCCGTTTCGGGCGTGGCGGACATGACATCAATTTCCAGCTGTTCTAGGTGGTCGTCTATATCGGCCACCACCTCGTCCATGCGGGCGATCAGCCGTTCCGACATCATCCCCAAAAATGCCGCAGGATCATCAGGCCCGTGCCCACCGGCCAGGGCTTGTTCCACATCCTCGACGGCACGCAGGCGGCGGCGTGACAGCGACACAATGCGATGCGCATCGGCATAGATACGGATCGAAATCATATCCTCGCGCTCTGCGCCCTCGTTCAAATTCACGCCACGCAGGATCGCCAGAACCCCGTCCCCCAGAACGGTGGCGCGGGGGCGGGTTTCTTCGGCCACCAGTGCCGAAATCGCATGCGGATCCAGATATGACAGGTGGGTTTCGATCCATGTCCGCGCCTGCGGGTGGGTGCCGTCCAGATGCACCCATGCCAGGGTATCATCACGCAACAGCGCGATGGCCTCGTCTTCGCTCAGGGCGCGGCGGCGGTCGGGGCCTTGCAGGGCATGGGCATATTTGATTGGGCTGGTCATGGTGCAAACGGTAAGGCGCAGCCGGGGCGCGGACAAGAGCGGTTTCGGCGCAAATCGCAGCGCAGCGTGCAAATCCTCCTCGCGCTGTGCGGGAATATCCCATATCAGGGCGATCATGCGGTTTGTATCTGGCATTACGGGCAATATTCTGGCGGCTTTTGCGGTGATGATCGCATTGGCCCTGTCGGGTTTTGCGCATCAGGGTGCTGGCGCCACCACTGCGCCCGGATACGCCGCCTATGTCGCTGCGGGCGGATCTATTGCCGATCTTTGTGGTGATACCAGCGGCAGCCCCAAATCCATTGGCGCAAAATGCGAGGCCTGCCGCCTGATCGGCGCGGCCATTGTGCCCTGTGCCGCCACGGGTCTGGCCCTGCATCTGTCTGACCCCGTCAGCGTCGGATACATCGTGCCGCGCCTCTCGGTTCACCCCGGCCGGTCCGACCCGTCCCATCCCGCACGCGCCCCCCCCATTGGCCTGACCTTTACCCGTTAAGTTCAGTTTTTTTCGCCCGCCCTTGTGCGGGCCAGTCAGGCATGGAGCCACCAAATGACCACCACAACCACCGATGCGCAGCCTCGCGGCAGCGCCAACAAACTGTATTTCGCCGCATGGCGCTGGCATTTTTATGCTGGTCTGTTTGCTATTCCTTTTTTGGCCGTTCTGGCCTTCACTGGCATGATGATGCTGTGGATCGCGTGGATCGGCGGGCGCGATGGCGAACGCACACCCGTCATGGCGCAAGACAGGGTTATGGCCGTATCCGCGCAGGCCGATGCCGCCGTTGCCGCGATTCCGGACGGAACACTGAAACAATATGTGGCCCCGCGCAGCGATGATGTCGCCGCCCTGTTCCGCGTTGACGCCGGGGGCGATGCCACCATGGTTGCGGTCAATCCCTATACCGCACAGGTGATTGATACCTTTCCCCGCCGCAGCGGCTGGTATGATTTTTTTGACAGCATCCACAGTGATCTGAAACTGGGCGTTGCGGGCGACCGTATGCTGGAAACTGCGGCCTCGCTGGCGATGGTTCTGGTGGCAACGGGCCTGTATATGTGGTGGCCGCGCAATGCAGGATGGCGGCGGGCGCTGGTGCCCGGCTTGGGCCGTGGTCGCGGGCTGTGGAAATCCCTGCACGGGGTGGTCGGCATCTGGATTTCACTGTTTTTGGTGTTTTTCCTGATTTCCGGTCTGGCATGGGCTGGCATCTGGGGCGGTAAAATGGTGCAAGCATGGAGCCAGTTCCCCGCCGAGAAATGGGACAACGTGCCCCTGTCCGATGAAACCCACGCCAGCATGAACCATGACCGCAAAGAGGTGCCATGGGCGTTAGAGCAAACCCCAATGCCCGCATCCGGCAGCGATGCAGGTGCTGCGGGCGTGACGGGTGCGATCAACATCGACAGCGTCGATGCATTTGCCCGCCAGATCGGATTTGATGCACGATACCAGTTGAACCTGCCCAGCGGTGGCAGCGGCGTCTGGACCATGGGGCGCGATTCGATGAACACCGACAGCACCGACCCGATGTCGGATCGCACGGTGCATATCGACCAGTTCACAGGCAAGGTGCTGGCCGATGTCCGATACGCGGATTATTCGCTGGCGGGCAAGGCCATGGCCGTGGGCATCGCCCTGCATATGGGCACCATGGGCCTGTGGAGCGTGCTGGCCAATACGCTGGTCTGCCTGTCAGTGATATTCCTGTGCGTCAGTTCCGTGGTGCTGTGGTGGAAACGCCGCCCATCGGGTGCGGGCCGCCTGTCGGCCCCGCCGATGCCGGCAGAGTTGCCCCTGTGGCAGGGGGCTGTTCTGGTCGGGCTGGCCGTCTCCATGGCTTTTCCCATGGCTGGACTGGCGCTGCTGTCGCTGCTGGTGTTCGACCTGCTGGTGCTGTCGCGCCTGCCAGCCCTGCGCCGCAGCCTGACCTGATGTGGCAGCTTCCGCGCCGCCAGCATTCGGCGGCGCGGGGGATTCGGCGGATGCGGCGGATATACCCTGCGCCACAATCCCTGCCGCATGACAGATCACGCAACCCGTTGGAACCGAACTTCATCTGCATGTAAAAAACAGGTTTTGTCGAATATCCCCGCAGGAATGGGATTGGGTAGGCGAATATCGTTCAGGGTTGGCACAGCTTTGCTTGCGGGATCGAAATAGCGATCGACCTGCGAAATAAACCCCAAAATCACCCCCTTGCTACGCGCAAAGCAGCGAAGCGACTGCAATTGATCGGCAATCGGGGGGGTGCTGCGTTTCTGGTCAAGTATCTGCAAATAGTCGATAACCGCCAGCCCCCCTTTCGGCATTCCCTCAAGATACCGACATAGGAAATCTGCACTTATCTCCTCCGAAGTCACAATGTCCGGCGTGGCCATTGCCTCTGCCCCTCCGCTCATCAAGCGGAACAGCGCGGCCGCCTCCTTCTCCGAATACTCAAGTGTAAAGAAAACACTGTGCCGACCAGTGCGCGCCGCTTCCAGCAGCAATTGCATCCCCAGTCTGGTCTTTCCCTGGCCGGGTCTTGCACCAATCAACAGCATGTCCCCGTCATCCAGCCCGCGCAACACATTCCGTGCCGTGGTATGGTTCGGCTCACGGGCCGACAGCAGGCTCCACCGCGCAAAGCCCTCTTGTCGGGCCACAAGATCAAGCGCCTCGTGCAGGGGAATACCCCGGTCGCGGGATAACAACTTTGCCCGTCGTTTCAATTGATGGATCGGCACAGATAAACGCATGGTCTTTCCTCCGTATCGAGCCGAAAACACAACCCCTCTTTATGTGGATGCTCGAACAGATGAAAAGATGAGTATCACCCCGTATGTGCAATACTTCCCAGTTCAGAGGGAGGAGGCGCGGGCCAAGCCTGAGGCCAAGATTAGCGCGCAGCACTGAACCGGACAAGTCCGAACGCACAGCAGCCCGAAATTTCGGGTGGGGTTTCAACGTCCCAAATCAGATCAAGCAAAAAGGGCCACCCTTTCGGGCGGCCCTTTCCGTTTTCTTCGACACACTTACG
>ERZ1699650.133-NODE-133-length-27977-cov-11.578755_pt1 | contig 27977 bp, 30 predicted proteins | sample MGYA00581512_ERZ1699650 | MGnify/ENA primary metagenome ERZ1699650 (study PRJEB42348, sample SAMEA6618698) | metagenome | isolation source: Polyester-degrading enrichment culture growing on monomer terephthalic acid, Te | collected 2019-05-17 ... | reverse complement strand
GTGACCGGGCGGCAGGTGACCGCTGACAATGTCCTGCTTCAGGCGGGCATAGGCCTGCTCGGCATCGGTGGGGGCGCGGGTCGGGTCCATTGGGTGGCCTTCGGGCTTTGGGTCTTGTCGTGCCTGTGTAGGCCGGGACCAGGGGCAAGCCAAGCCTGTGGGTGGCACAGGTGGGCTTCGACCAGCAGGCCGATATCCCCACCGACCCGATGATCGGCGGGCGCGCCTGGTGACGGGTGAAGGGGCGGATCGATGATGCCACGGCCAAGGGCACGACGCTCCTTGCCGGTGGCGACCGGCCTGCGGGGCCGGAGCGCGGGCATTTCCTGGCGCCAACGGTGCGCGGTGGCGTCACGCCCGAGATGCAGATTTACCAGAACGAAATTTTCGGCGCGGTGGTCAGCCTGATCCCCTTCGACGACCCCAACACCCTGTTGGAGCGCGCCAATGACGGCGAAGACGGCGGGCTGGCCTCTTGTATCTTCCCCGCCGACCTGGCGCGCGGGGGGGGCCGGGCCGGGCAGCAACCTCGACACGCCCGGGACCACCACCGCCAAGACCCACCGGGTCGCCGCGGCCGCTTTCCGGGCCTTCGACGAGACTGGAGCCAGCTGCGCTTGTCGCCATCGATCCGGAAGGTGACCGCCCCGCATCCGCAGGGCGGTCAGAGGTGTCACGCGGTGCGCAGCCGGCGGCGCCCGGCCAGGTGGACAATCGCCTCGATCACTGCCAGCACGATCAGCGTCAGCCCGACCAGCGGGAAGAACACGCCGGCCGCAACCGCCATGACCAGAAGCCCGCGCGGAATGCGCCCGTCCACCGGCAGCTGCGGCACGCCAAGCGCCCCGACGGGGCGGCGCTTCCACCACATGGCGGCCCCGGCGACGCACATCACGATCATCGCGACGCAGGCCAGCAGCAGCACCAGCTGGTTGGCCAGCCCCCAGGCCTGGCCCATGTGGATCGAGATGCCCCATTCGGCGGCCCAGCCCAGTGCGCCGAGGTCGCTCAGACCCGCATCATACAGCACCGCGCCGGTGTATTGATCCAGGTGGATCACCCGCTCTTGCGTGATGTCATCGGGATAGACCGACGCCGAGAACACCCCGGTGTCCCCCGACGGCATGTTCAGCGCATACCCCGGCGCGATGCCCAGCCCCTCGACCGTGGCGACGACCTGGTCGATCCCGGCGGGCACGCCTGCAGCGGCCTCGGACACCGGCATCGGCTGGTTCTCCATGATCCAGGGCGTGCGGTCCAGCGCGTCACCGGTGGGCACGGTCGAGACCGGCTTGTTCGACCAATACCCATCGGGCATCCCAAGCCCCAGCGCATAGGCGCTGTCGTAGAAATAGCCGCCCCAGACCGAGGACCAGGGCAGGCCGGTCATCGCGAGAAAGACGATGAACCCGGCGGTATAGATGCCGGTCACCGCGTGCATGTCGCGCCACCAGGGCCGGCCCCGGGTGGCCTTGATCGTGGCGGTGCCGACCTTCTTGCCGCGCGGCCACCACAGGTAGACGCCGGTCGCCGTGAGCAGCACCATCCAACCCGCGACGGCCTCGATCACCCGGTTGCCGAACCAGCCGACGTATTCCAGTGAATGCAGCTTGCGCACCACGTACATCGCCGGGCTGCCCGAGGAGCCTGCGTCCCAGAGCGTGCCCAGGACTTCGCCGGAATAGGGATTCACGAAGACCGAGTTCTTCAGCCCGTCTTCGCCCAGGATCTTGACCTCGGCCGCGCGGTCGGGTGCCGGGGCGGGGTGATAGGCCTTGAGCACGCCGGGATGGGCGGCCAGCGCATTGGCGGTGATGTCCGACGCGGGCCGGACCTCGGTGTCGGCGGGGGCCACGATCCTCAGATCGCGATAGGCGATGTTGTTGATCTCGTCCTTGAAGAGATAGATCCCGCCGGTCACGGCAAGGGTGATGACAAAGGGCAGCACCAGCAGCCCGGCGATGAAATGCCAGCGCCAGACGGCGCGGTAGAGCGCGGAAGAGGCCGCGCGGTTGGGTGTGTCGGTCATATGTGTTCGTCCTGTTGAATGGGTCAGGCGTCGGGACAGGCCAGGGCCGCCCCGCTTGCGCGATGTCGACAGGCGGATGTCGCCTGATGGTTCCTGAGGGTCCCCTGATGGGCTGCGGGCCGCGTGAAACGCGCCCGGGCCGGATGGGGACGGGAAGCGGCGGGGGGATCGGGTTTGACCGGGGGACGCGCGTGCGGGGATGGCGCGGGTTGCGCGCCCCTGTGCGTCCGCGCGGGCCATGCCGCGCCGGGCTGGGAATCCCCGAAAGGGGCCGCGATCAGGCGGTGGCGGGGGGTGCCCTTGGCGATCTTGCATGATCGCGGGCCTGTGCCGCGCGATGCAGGTGACGGGCCAGGTGCCAGGCGCTGCAGGGCCGCAGGATCGAGATGACATCCGCAGGCGCAGGCACCGGCGTGTCAGGCACCAGGTGGCAGAACGGGCAATGATGGTCATGCCCGGCCGGGGTGCCACAGAGATCGTCGGCGGTCATGCCCATCAGGGTCAGCTGTTGCTCTGCCAGGTCGGCCCGGTCCGGCGCGATCATCGCCGCGGACAACAGGCTGCCCACCGTGAGAAGACACACGGCAATCCAGAGCAGGAACTGGTGGTGATACAGGCGGGCCATGACGCCGACATATACCAGCCAGACGCCGGGGCGCCAGAGTGTTTGCGCCTGTGTCGCACCTTCAAGGGTGGCGATGCGCCGCAGTTGCCGCGCAGGGAGGTGCGAGTGACAAAGGGGGGTGACAAAAGGGCCAACCCGAACATGGCAAACCCCCGGCAGCTTGCGAAGGAACGGATCATCACCCCGGTTTCGGGGCTGTTGACCCATGCGGGCGTGTTGTCGGTGCTGGCCGGGATGCTCTGGCCGGTGCAGGCGGCGGTGATTGCCTGGGCGATCTCGGGCTGGGTCGCGGGCGGCGCGACGCTTGAGCGCACGTTGATGGCCGCGCTGGCGTTCGCGGGCCTGGGGGCCTTGCGCGCGCTGCTGGAGCATCGCGCCGGGGCTGCGCTGCACCGCGCCGCCGACCAGACCATTGCACGCGAACGCAAGGCGATCCTGGAACGCGAGGCGCGCCAGCCTGCGATTGCCGGCACCGCCGGTTCGGCCTCGGTCGCGGCGCTGGTGGTGCAGAAACTGCCGCTGCTGCATCCCTGGATCACCCGTTACCACGTCGCCATGCTGCGGGTTTCGGTGTTGCCGGCGCTGCTGGTGCTGCTGGCCTTTTCGCTGTCCTGGGTGGTCGGCCTGACGCTGCTGGTGGCGGGGCCGTTGATCCCGGTCTTCATGGCGCTGGTCGGAATGGCGGCGGAAGAGGCCTCGCGCCGGCAACTGGCCGAGATCGGCGACATGAACGACATGCTGCTCGACCGGCTCTCGGCGATGACCGACATTCGCCTGCTGGGCGCCAGCGACCGTTCGGCGCGCGACTTTGAAACCCGGGCCGAGGCGCTGCGCGTACGCACGATGGCGGTGCTGCGCATCGCCTTTCTGTCGTCCACGGTGCTTGAGCTGTTCTCGGCGCTGGGGGTGGCGATGGTGGCGGTCTTCGTGGGCTTTACCCTGTTGGGAGAGATCACCTTTGGCAGCTGGGGCGCGCCGTTGAGCATCGGGCAGGGGGTGTTCCTGCTGCTGATCGCACCGGAGTTCTTTCAGCCGTTGCGCGACCTGGCCGCTGCCTGGCATGACCGCGCGGCGGGGTTTGCCGTGGTTGAGGAACTGGACGCGCTGGACCGGGCAGAGCGGGCGGGCCTTGTCGGGCGCGGGGAACCCTCTGCTCCGCTGGGTGGTTCGCTGCGGCTTGCAACCTGCGGCGCCGTTGCCGCGCTGCCGGGGCAGGTCTTGCGCCTGCCGGACCTGACCATTGCGGGGGGCGAGAGCCTGGCCCTGACCGGGCCCAGCGGTGTGGGCAAGTCGAGCACGCTGGCGGCGATTGCCGGGCTGCTGCCGTTGGCCTCGGGGCGGATCGAGGTTTGTGGCCGGGCATTGGACGCCGGAACCGCCGATGCCTGGCGCGCAAGGATCGCGCTGGTGCCGCAGCGGGTGCATGTCCCCGACGTGGCGCTGCGCGACTGGCTGGCGCCGGGGGATGCCGACCCCGGGCCTGCGCTGGCCCTGGTCGAGGCCGCGGGCATCGAGGCGCGCCTGCCGCAGGGGCTGGAGACCCGGTTGGGCGAAAGCGGCGGCGGCATCTCGGGCGGCGAGGCGCGCCGGCTCTTGCTGGCGCGGGCGATCCTGGCGGGCGGCGACCTGGTGCTGGCGGATGAGCCGACCGCCGACCTTGACGATGAAACCGCCGGGCGCGTCCTGGCCGCCCTGCGGCGGTTGCAGGTCGAGGGGCGGGCGGTGATCGTGGCCACCCATGATCCGCGGCTGGCCGATGCGATGGACCGGCGGATCGAGATGGCGCGAAAGGACGGGGCATGAGGCCGCTGCTGTCCGCCTTGCGCCTGTTGCTGGCCGCCGCACCCCGGGCGATGGCGCGCGGGGCGGCGTTGTCGCTGATCGTGCTGCTGATGGGCGCGGCGCTGCTGGGCCTGTCGGGCTGGTTCATCACCGCGACCGGGCTGGCGGGGCTGGCCGGGATCGGCATCGCCTTTGACGTGTTCCGCCCCTCGGCGGGCGTTAGGTTCCTGGCGCTGGGACGCACGGCGGCGCGCTATGGCGAGCGGCTTCTGACCCATGACGCCACCCTGCGCGCGCTCGCCGCCCTGCGCGGCAGCCTGCTGCGGGCGCATGGGCGTACCGGCGGGCGGGCGCTGGCGCGGCTGCGCGGCGAAGGCGTGCTGACCCGGATCGTGTCGGATGTGGATGCGCTTGACGGGTTGGTGCTGCGGCTGGTGCTGCCACTCGTGGCGGGGCTGCTGGCGCAGCTGGCGGTGTTCGCCATGTTGAGCTGGCTGGTGGGGGTTGAGGTCGCCGCCACCATCCTCGGGGTCCATCTGCTGGCGGCTCTGGTCATCCTGGCCTGGCTGGGCCGCAGGACGTTGGCGCGCTCGGCCGAAGCCGAGACCGGGGCGCAGGGGCTGCGGCGGGGTGTGATCGACATGATCCGCGACCGCGAGGCGCTGATCCTCTCGGGGCGGCTGGGCGCGGCGGAACGGGGGCTGATCGCCACCGACGCCGAGGTCCGCGCGGCGACCACCCGGCTGGACCGGGCCGAACGGGACGCCGGGCTGGCGCTGTCGGTCACGGTCTCGCTGGCGGCGGCGGCGGCGCTGGTGGCGGGGGGCTGGCTGTTGATGGCGGGGCGGATCGACCCGGCGCGCGCGGTGATCGGCGTCTTCGTCGCCCTTGCGCTGGCGGAAACGCTGCTGCCGCTGCGCCGTGGCATCGCCGAGATCGGCCGGATGGCAGGGGCGGCGGCGCGGGTGATGTTGCCACGGGGCAAGGCTTCGAAGTCGGGACAAACCCCGCCCTCCGGCGGCCCGCTGCTGACCGTTGCGACCCCGGCGATGAGCCTGTCACTTGCCCCGGGCGAGGCGGTGGCGCTGACCGGGGCGTCGGGCGTGGGCAAGTCGACGCTGCTGACCCGGATCGCCGGGTTGGAGCCGTCCCGGGGCATTGCCATCCTCGGCCTGCCCCCCGCCGACTGGCCCGAGGAGGACCTGCGGCAAATCCTCGCAATGCTGCCCCAGCGCTCGGCGCTGATCGCGGGTACACTGCGCGACAACCTGGCCCTTGCGGGCAATGCGGGGGACGCTGCGATGGCGGCGGTGCTGGAGGCCGTGGCGCTGACTGCGGAGCTGCGGGACAGGGGCGGGCTGGACATGGTGCTGGGCGAGGGCGGGGCCGGTCTGTCGGGCGGGCAGGCCCGGCGTCTGGCCATTGCACGCGTCCTTTTGCGCCAGCCCCGCATACTGTTGCTGGACGAACCGACCGAGGGGTTGGACGCGGTGACCGCCGATGCCGTCCTGCGGGGCATCCGCCGCCATCTGCCCGAGGCGGCCATCCTTGCCGCGCTGCACCGGGGGGCCGATCACCCGTTTTTTGATCGCAGCATCGCCCTCTCGCATGCCCGGATGCAGGACTGACCGCGCGCCGTTATCGGGCGTGTGACGGGCCATCCCTGTGGCCATCCCGGCGGGGGCCTGCGACTCTGTGTCGGGCGCGGCCACGTTGAACAACCTGCGTCAGTCATGAACCTTTGCGTGCAGGGGCGTTCCGAGTCGCAGAGGCGTCAGGGGGCCCCGTGCACAAAGGAGACACCACAGATGGATCTCGATATCGTCGAGCTGTCCCGCCTGCAATTTGCGATGACGGCGATGTTTCACTTCCTCTTCGTGCCGCTGACGCTGGGCCTGTCGATCCTCGTCGCGATCATGGAAACCGTCTACGTCATGACGGCCCGCCCGATCTGGCGGCAGATGACGAAATTCTGGGGCACGCTGTTCGGCATCAACTTTGCCCTGGGCGTGGCCACGGGGATCACTATGGAATTCCAGTTCGGCATGAACTGGTCCTACTACAGCCATTACGTCGGCGATGTCTTTGGCGCGCCGCTGGCCATCGAAGGGTTGATGGCCTTCTTTCTTGAAGCGACCTTCGTGGGGCTGTTCTTCTTCGGCTGGGACAAGCTTTCCAGGGTTCAGCACCTGATGGTGGCCTGGCTGGTGGCGATCGGATCGAACTTTTCGGCGCTGTGGATCCTGATTGCCAACGGCTGGATGCAGAACCCGGTCGGCGCGGAATTCAACCCCGACACGATGCGGATGGAGATGACCTCGTTCTTCGAGGTGGTCTTCAACGAGGTGGCACAGGCGAAATTCGTCCATACCGTCTCGGCCGGCTATGTCACGGCCTCGGTCTTCGTGCTTGGGGTCTCGGCCTGGTATCTGCTCAAGGGGCGGCACACGGCGCTGGCGCGGCGGTCGATCACCGTGGCCGCGGCCTTCGGGCTGGCCTCGGCGCTCTCGGTCGTGGTGCTGGGTGACGAGTCGGGCTATTCCACCAGCCACACCCAGAAGATGAAGCTCGCCGCCGTCGAGGGCATGTGGGAAACCCACCATGCGCCGGCGCCCTTCACCCTGGTGGGGATACCGGATGTCGAGGCGCGCGAAACCCATTACGCGGTCGAGATCCCCTGGGTGATGGGGCTGATCGGCACCCGGTCGCTGACGCAGGAAATCCCCGGCATCAACGACCTGGTGGACGAGGCAGAGGGGCGCATCGAAAGCGGCATCATCGCCTATGACGCGCTGATGACCATCCGCGAGACGCGCGGCGCCACCCCGCCCGAGGTGCGCGCGACCTTCGAGGCCAATTCCGACAACCTGGGCTTTGCCTTCCTGCTCCTGCGCTACATGGAAGACCCGCGTGAGGCCACGCCGGAACAGATCGCCATGACGGCCCAGGACACCATTCCGGGCGTGCTGCCGCTGTTCTGGGCCTTCCGCATCATGGTGGGGCTGGGCTTTGGCTTCATCGCGGTGATGGCCTATTTCTTCTGGCGTTCGTCGTTTCGGCAGCAAAGCTATCCGCGGTGGGCGCTGCGCCTTGCGGTGCTGATCATCCCGGCCCCCTGGATCGCGGCCGAGCTGGGCTGGTTCGTGGCGGAATACGGCCGTCAGCCCTGGACGGTGGACGGGGTGCTGCCCACGGCGCTGTCGGTCAGTCACCTCAGCGTGCAGGACCTTCTGCTGACCATTGCCGGCTTCATGATCTTCTACAGCGCGCTCTTCGTGATCGAGATGGGGTTGATGCTGAAATACATCCGCCGCGGCCCGACCGAGGATGTCGAGGAAACCGAAACCTGGGAGGCCCGGCATGAGCATCGCCTGCGCACCCATGACGGCCAGGGGCCGTTTGCACCCGCGGAGTAAGACCAATGATCCTTTACGAATTCGTCTCATATGACCTGCTGCGGGTGATCTGGTGGGTGCTGCTGGGCGTGCTGCTGATCGGCTTTGCCCTGACCGACGGCTTTGACATGGGGGTCGGCGCGCTGCTGCCCTTTGTCGGGCGCACCGACGTGGAGCGCCGTGTCGTCATCAACACCGTGGGCCCGGTGTGGGAAGGCAACCAGGTCTGGTTCATCCTTGGCGGCGGGGCGATCTTTGCCGCCTGGCCGCCGCTGTACGCGGTGTCCTTCAGCGGCTTCTACCTGGCGATGTTCACCGTGCTCGCGGCGCTGATCCTGCGGCCGGTGGCCTTCAAGTACCGCTCCAAGCGCGACAGCGCCACCTGGCGCAGCGCCTGGGACTGGGCGCTGTTCATCGGTGGTGCGGTGCCGGCGCTGGTCTTTGGGGTGGCGGTGGGCAACGTGTTGCAGGGCGTGCCGTTCGAGCTGACACCGGATCTCTTTTCACGCTACGAGGGCAGCTTTTACGGCAAGTTCCTGGGTCTGCTGAATCCCTTTGCCCTTCTGACCGGCCTCGTGTCGTTGACCATGCTGATCACCCACGGCGCGGCCTGGCTGTCGCTCAAGTCCGAAGGGGCGGTGGCCGCCCGCGCAAGGCGGTATGGCACCGTGACCGGACTGCTGACCATCGCGGGATACGTGTTGGCGGGGCTCTGGCTGGCGCTGGGCATCGAGGGCTACGCCATTGTCGGCGAGGTCATCACCGACGGCCCGTCGAACCCGCTGTATTCCGAGGTCGCGCGCAGCGCCTCCTGGCTTGTGTCCTATGCCGAACGGCCCTGGATCGCGGTTGCGCCGGTGATGGGGCTGGCGGGCATGGTCATGGCGGTCAGGGGGCTGCGCGCGGGGCGCGAGGTGTCGACGCTGCTGTGGTCCAAGATGGGCATCTTCGGCGCGATTTCGGGGGTGGGGCTGACGATGTTTCCCTTCATCCTGCCCTCGTCGATCGACCCGCGATCCTCGCTCACCGTCTGGGACAGCTCATCCTCGCATCAGACGCTGTTCACCATGCTGGTGGTCACGGCGATCTTCATGCCACTGATCCTGATGTACACGGCCTGGGTCTACAAGGTGCTCTGGGGCAAGGTGACCGAGGATGATGTCGCAGGCCCGGGGCACAGCTACTGAAAGGAACGCAAGATGTGGTATTTTGCCTGGATTCTCGGCCTTCCGCTGGCCGCGATCTTTGCCGTCATGAACGCCATGTGGCTGGAGTTGCAACGCGACCGTGTGCTGGCCGACGAAAACGACGAACGCCCCCCGGCGGTGGAGGACTGAGCGCCCCTGGGCGCTGGGGCAGGGCGCTGCCGTCGGCTTGACGGCGGCGGCGTTCCCGGGTTGTAAAGCGCCCGGGCGCTGTCGCGGAGGTGGCGCGCCCCGGTGCCACATTCGGAAAGCTCGCCATGCGCCCCTTCATCCCGTCACGGTTCGAACACATCGCCTTTGGACTGTTGCTGTCCTGTTTCATGTCTTTCCTGATCTCGGGGCTGGCGACCTTCCTTGCGACAGGGCTGGTGCCGGGATTCGTCGGCAATTGGCTGTCGTCCTGGCTGTCATCCTGGGCGGTCGGCTTTCCAGCCGTGCTGGTGGTGGCGCCATTGGTGCGGCGGGTGTTGCACCGGCTGGTCCGGGTGGAAGACGCGACACTGCGGCGCTGACACGGCCCTCGGGGCGGCAGCGCCGACTTTCCCGCGATCACAACCCGCCATCACAACAGCGGGCCGATCCTCATCACGTTGCGTGGGCCCCGCGAGGGGGAGTTCATTTCAACCCGGAAAGGGGAAATGGTGGGCGACCCTGGAATCGAACCAGGCGTGCGTCTCCGCGAGGGAGTTACAGTCCCCTGCCACACCTTGCGGCCTGTCGCCCACTGACTGTGAGCGGCTGACTAAAGCCAGCCAGAAGATAGGTCAAGGCGAAAAAACAAGAAATTTCCAAGACCCGCAAGGTGACTGCTTGCACCACCTTCGCGCCGGCGGCATTGTCGCGCCGATCAAAAGGGGATGACGATGAAAAAACCCAAGTGGGTGGTCGAGAAGGAACAGGCGAAACGCGTGGCAGCGGCGGAAACCGTCTGGCTGTTCGGGCTGCATGCGGTGCGCGACGCGCTGCTCAATCCCGCGCGCGAAAGGCTTCGCCTGATCGTGACCCGCAATGCCGCCGACAAGCTGGAAGACGCCATCGCCGCCAGCGGCATGACACCCGAGATCGTCGATCCGCGCAAGTTCTCGGCGCCGCTCGATCCGCAGTCGGTCCACCAGGGCGCGGCACTTGAGGTCAAGCCGCTGAACTGGGGCAGCTTGCAGGACGTGGCGCTGGCCGAAGGTGCCGGGCCGCCGCGGCTGATCCTGCTGGACCGGGTGACCGATCCGCACAACGTGGGTGCCATCCTGCGTTCGGCCGAGGTCTTTGGCGCGCGTGCGGTGATCGCCCCGCGCCATCACTCGGCGCCTGAAACCGGCGCGCTGGCCAAGACGGCCAGCGGCGCGCTGGAACGCCAGCCCTATCTGCGCATTCGCAACCTTGCCGATGGAATCACCGAGTTGCAGGCGATGGGCTATATCGTGCTGGGCCTTGCGGGCGAGGCCGACCAGAGCATCGAAACCGCGCTGGCGGGGCAGGGGGACCGCGCGGTGGCGCTGGTGCTGGGGGCCGAGGGGCCGGGCCTGCGCGCCCGCACCCGCGAGACCTGTGATGCGCTGGTGCGGATCGATTTCGCCGGCAGCTTCGGTTCGCTCAACGTGTCCAACGCCGCCGCCGTGGCGCTCTATGCCAGCCTGCCGCGGGGCTGAGGTCTTACAATCCGGCGCGGCGGGCTTACCTGATCAGGGAACAAGACGGAGTATCCGATGCCGCAGGGCACCAAGATCGCCACATGCTGTTACTGCGGCACCCGCGCCGCGCTTGTCCTGACCGGCGAGACGCGCCATGAGCTGAGCTGTTCGTCCTGTGGCGCGCCGCTGCACGACATGAAGCTGATGCCCGCCGCGAAACTCGCCGGATACGAGACACCCAGCGCCACGGGCCGCCCGAAGACGTCCGGCAAGAAGGGCAAGCGCAAGGGGGCAACGCCCAATCCCCTGTGGGAGATGAAGGGTGACAAGGGCAAGCGGAAGAAAAAGAAGAAGAAGTCCAAGCGCGGGGTTGCCTGGTTCCTGGACGAGGCCTTTGACGCGCTGGAAGACATGTTCGACTGAGCGCAGGACCCAGCCGGTGTGATTTCATGCGCCAAAGGCTATCCCCGCCAACGGTGCGTGCAAGCACAGACCCTGTGATTGGCGTTCCAGCGGTCGTCCGGGCCGCCGCATCCTCTTTTCAATCTGGGCGGCTTCCACTATCTCGACGTCAATCATCAGGAGGCCTGCGATGAAATACGACACCCCGGGTCCGGTCGAAGGCGACTGGAGCGACGCGATTTCCCCGGTCGAGGAAATCATCGATGAGGCGCGCAATGGGCGCATGTTCATCCTTGTCGATCACGAAGACCGCGAGAACGAGGGCGATCTGATCATTCCCGCCCAGATGGCCACCCCTGATGCGATCAACTTCATGGCCACCCACGGTCGCGGGCTGATCTGCCTGACCCTGACCGGTGAGCGCGTCGATGCGCTGGGCCTGCCGCCGATGGCGGCCAACAATTCCTCGCGGACCGAGACCCCGTTCACCGTGTCCATCGAGGCGCGCGAAGGGGTGAGCACCGGCATCTCGGCCCATGACCGCGCCCGCACTGTTGCCGTGGCCATCGACTCGCGCTCGACCGAGAGCGACATCGCCACCCCGGGCCATGTCTTCCCGCTGCGCGCCCGCGAAGGCGGCGTTCTGATGCGTGCCGGCCATACCGAGGCGGCGGTGGACGTCAGCCGTCTTGCCGGGCTGAACCCCTCGGGCGTGATCTGTGAGGTCATGAACGAGGACGGCACAATGGCGCGGCTGCCGGAACTGGTGAGTTTCGCCCAGAAGCACGGGCTCAAGATCGGCACGATCTCGGACCTGATCGCCTATCGCCGGCGGCACGACAACCTGGTCAAGGAAACCGCAACCCGTCCCGTGACCTCGCGATTCGGCGGCGACTGGACCCTGCGGGTCTTCACCGACCTGACCGAGGGCACCGAACATGTGGTGCTGACCAAGGGGGACGTCACCACGCCCGAGCCGGTGCTGGTGCGGACCCATGCGCTCAACGCGCTGGAAGACATCCTGGGCATCGGCGGCTCGGATGAGCTGAACAAGGCGATGGAGATCGTCGGCCGCGAAGGTCGCGGCGTCGTCTGCCTGTTCCGCAACCCGCAGGCCCGCATCCTGCGTGACGAGGACGATGACGGCCCCAAGACGGTGCGCGAAATCGGGCTGGGCAGCCAGATCCTGTCGACGATGGGCCTGTCTAAGCTGATCCTCCTGTCGGATCACGAGGCGACGAAATACGTGGGCCTGGATGCCTATGGTCTTGAAATCGTGGGCACCCGCCCGATCACGGAGTAACCCAGATGGCCGAAGCCGAAGCCCATTACATCCTGCCGCGCCCCACCTTCGAGGCGCCGGTGAAGCTGCTGATCGTGGTGGCACCTTACTACAAGGATATCGCCGACAACCTGGTGGCCGGTGCCAAGGCCGAGATCGAGGCCGCCGGCGGCACCTGGGAGCTGGTCGAAGTGCCCGGCGCGCTGGAAGTGCCCACCGCCATCGGCATCGCCGAGCGGATGAGCAATTTTGACGGCTACGTCGCGCTGGGCTGTGTCATCCGGGGCGAGACCACGCATTATGAAACGGTCTGCAACGACAGCTCACGCGGGATTACTCTGCTGGGCCTTCAGGGGCTTTGCATCGGCAACGCCATCCTGACGGTTGAAAACCGGCCCCAGGCCGAGGTGCGTGCCGACCCGGCGCAGGGCAACAAGGGCGGCGGCGCTGCGGCTGCGGCCTTGCATCTGATCGCGCTGGGCCGTAAATGGGGCGCTTCGCGGAAAGGCGTGGGTTTTCGGCCTTCCACGGACGAATACCAGATCGCTGGCGCAACCAAGGGCAATCCGACCGCATGAGTGATGAAATCGAAGACAGCGCGCCGAAACCGCTGTCGGGCAACCAGAAACGCAAGATGAAATCCGCGTCGCGGCTCTACGCGGTGCAGGCGCTCTATCAGATGGAGGCCATTGGCCAGGCTGTGCCCGCCGTGACACGCGAATTCATCGACCACCGCTTCGGCGCCACCTATGAAGGCGACGAGATGAACGAAGGCGATGTCGACCTGTTCAGCGCGCTGGTGGCCGATGCGGTCAACAACCAGGCCCGGATCGACCAGATGACCGACCGGGCGCTGGTGGCCAAGTGGCCGATCTCGCGAATCGATCCGGTGATCCGCGCCCTGTTCCGCGCCGCCGGGGCCGAGCTGACCGAGGGCGAAGCGCCGCCGCGCGTCGTCATCAAGGAATTCGTCGATGTCGCCGGCGCCTTCTTCCCCGAAGGCAAAGAGCCGCGTTTCGTCAATGCCGTACTGGACCACATGGCGCGTGAAGCGCGACCCGAAGCGTTTTGAGCGGAAAGCCGCCCGGCGTCACGGTGCCGCAGCGGCTGTCCTGCCAATTGCTTTTCAATGCTCGTATACTATGTCCTAATGTGACGTAGCGTGATCGAGCATTGGGGGAGAAGATGCAGGAAACCGGACTTCCGAAATTGGTGAAGCATTACATCAAGCATGTGGTGATCGGCTTTGTCGCCTCCGCCGTCTTTGTGACCATGCTTCTTGCTTTCAACATCGGCAATCTCTGGCACCTGGTCTCGACGTCCCCGGTGGGGATTCTCGCGGTCATCATGCTTTGGGTGTTCAACGGCATCGTCTTTGCCGGGGTGCAGTTCGGCATTTCCATCATGAACATGGGCGATGACGACGACGACACCCCCGGTGGCGGGCTGCGTGGGCCGGTCAGGGATTACGTGCCTGTCCGCGTTCCCGTGTCGAAGCCGCGCCGCAGGCTCTGACGCATCGCGACCCTCCACCCGGCTTTTCGAATGACAGGGCGTGCAGCGATGCGCGCCTTTTTTCATGCGGGCGGGCGAAGTGGTGCGGCCCCAAGGGGGGGGGAGGGAGGAATGGGTGCGCAGAAAAATTGCGCACCCGGTCTTGGTCTGGAGTAAAGTGGCGGGCCCACAATCGCAACCGTGGGGTTATCTCATTCCCGAGGACCTGTATATACAGGTGGGCGCCAGGTAACCTGACCAGGGCCAGGACAGAGCCAGCTCCCTCGGAATTGCTTAAGGCCACCGGAATGCAACCATGCACGAGAAGGGTAGCACCCGCCACAGCCTGAGATAGGGGGTCGGGCCCCCGGCCACAAGGGGCAAACCGGTTTACATTTGAAATGCGGTGACGTGGCGGCACGCTTGGCCCACAAAATGCCTTGCCCACAAAAAAGGCCCGAGGTCGCAGCCCCGGGCCCAGGAAGAGGTCTGACAGAGGATCAGGGATCAGGTCGAGCGACGGGCGCTCACCCCTGCCAGTACGGGCGAGAGGCTTCCTTGGAGGCCATGTCGCGCGTCACGCCGATGTCATCGAGCAGATGATCATCAAGATGCTTCAACTGAATGCGGGTGCGTTTGTTGACCTCCCAGCGGGCAATGGCCACCACGACCTTCAGCGCCACCGATGCAAACGGGGTCAGCGGACGGCCATTGAGAAAGCCGAGAGCCTGGGCGGGGGTCTGGTGAATCTGTGCCATGAGAGATCCTTTCCTGAATTGTATTGACACAATGCGGCGTATCGCCGTAGAAACTTGATACAAAACCCCGTGAAGATGGTCTATGGAAATATTGTGATGGGTACAATTCCACTTGGTGATATATCGGCCCATGACGGCCCGAAATACCGCGCCGTGGCCGAGATGATCCGCGCGGCGGTTGTCTCCGGAAAACTCAAGGAAAGTGATAAACTTCCGCCGGTCCGCGACCTTGCATGGGATCTCAAGATCACGCCGGGCACCGTGGCGCGGGCCTATACGCTTCTGACCGACGAAGGCCTGCTTCAGGCCGAGGTGGGAAGGGGTACATTTGTCGCGCCACAGGGGGCGACGGGCGGGCCTGCGTCGGACTTGTTGATACAAAACCCGCCCAGGGATTCCGGCATTGTATCGCTTTTCAGCCCGCGGTTGCCCGATGTGGGCCAGGTGGACGCCATCCGCCGCGCCCTGCGCCAGGTGGCTGAAAGCCCCGAGATCGACCTTCTCAATTACCCCTCTGCCGGCGCTTCGGACCATGTGCGCCGGGCGGCGGCAAGCTGGCTTTCGACGGCACAACTGGGGCCGGTCAACCCGGACAAGCTTGTCTTCACCCACGGCGGCCAGAACGGGATTTCGCTGGTCATGCAATGCGTGCTGCGGGGTAGGCGGCCGGTGATCCTGGTCGAGGAGCTGTCCTATCCCGGGTTCCGCCGCGCGGCCGAGCTGTTGCGGGCCGAGGTGGTGCCGGTGCCGATGGACGCGCAGGGCGTCATCCCCGAAGAGCTTGACCGCCTGGCCCGGACCCATTCGGCGCAGCTGTTCTGCACCTCGCCCGAGGTACAAAGCCCGACCTGCACCATGACGCCGCTGGAGCGCCGCAAGGCCGTGGCCGAAGTCGCCCGCACCCAGGGCTTCGACATCCTGGAGGACGATTGCTACCGCCTGGCCGAGGCGCGGCTGCCCGGCTATCGCATGCTGCTGCCGGATCAGACGTGGTACGTGGCCTCGATCTCCAAGCTTCTGACCCCTTCGCTGCGCATCGGCTTTGCCATTGCCCCGCGCAACAACGACACCGACCTGCGCCGCGCCGCCGAATTCGGCTATTTCGGCCTGTCGACGCCGTTGGCCGAGATGATCGGCGTGTTGCTGGGCACCGATGCCATTGCGCGCCTTGCCGCCGATGTCCGCGCCGAGGTGGCGCGCTACATTCGCGCCGCGGTGAACACGTTGGGCGGCTACGACCTGTCATGGAACGAGGATGTGCCGTTCTTCTGGCTGCGCCTGCCCGAGGGCTGGCGCGTTTCGGCCTTTTGCCAGGCCGCCGAGGCGCAGGGCCTCAAGATCCGCAGCGCCGAGGACTTTGCCATGCGAGACGCCCGCGTGCCCCATGCCGTGCGCATCGCCGTCAACGCCCATGTCACGCTGGCCTCTTTCGAGGCGGCCATGCTGCGCCTGCGCCATCTGCTGGACAAGCCGCCGGAAAATATCGGGGTTTGAGTGGGGTATATAGATACCTAATTTGCAAGTTATTGATTTACATAAATTAATTCGGATTAACGTGCCTTGACTGTGACATGACAGCCTTTATAACCCGGCCATCGAATTTGGTGCCGGGTCTGCCCGACGCCCGAATTTCAGACCCCGAACACCAGACCCAAGGGTACACCCGATATGAAAACCTTCTCTGCGACTCCGGCAGATATCGAGAAGAAATGGATCGTGATCGACGCCGAAGGCGTGGTCCTGGGCCGTCTCGCTTCGATCATCGCCACCCGCCTGCGCGGCAAGCACAAGCCTTCCTTCACGCCCCACATGGACTGCGGTGACAACGTGATCGTCGTCAATGCCGACAAGATCCAGCTGACCGGCAAGAAGCGCGAAGAAAGCCACTATTGGCACACCGGCCACCCCGGTGGCATCAAGTCGCGCACCAAGCAGCAGATCCTCGATGGCAAGTACCCTGAGCGTGTCGTGACCCTGGCCGTCAAGCGCATGCTGCCGGGCAACCGCCTGTCGCGCGTGCAGATGACCAACCTGCGCGTCTATGCCGGCACCGAGCACCCGCACGAGGCGCAGTCGCCCGAAGTGCTTGACGTCAAGAACATGAACTCGAAAAACACCCGGGTGGCGAAATAATGGCTGAGCAAGTGAATTCCCTCGAAGACCTGAACGCCGTGACCGGCGGTGTCGAGGCTGTCGAGCTTGAAACCCCGCGTGACCCTGTCCGCGACGACCTGGGCCGGTCCTATGCCACCGGCAAGCGGAAGGACGCCGTTGCGCGCGTCTGGATCAAGCCGGGTTCCGGCAAGGTCACCGTCAATGGCCGTGAGCTGAACGTCTACTTCGCGCGTCCCGTGCTGCAGATGATCCTGCGCCAGCCCTTTACCGTGGCCGGTGTCGAGGACCAGTTCGACGTGCAGGCGACCGTCAAGGGCGGTGGTCTCTCGGGTCAGGCCGGTGCGGTCAAGCACGGCATCTCGAAGGCGCTGCAACTCTACGATCCGTCCCTGCGTGGCGCTCTGAAAGCCGCAGGCTTCCTGACCCGCGACAGCCGCGTGGTCGAGCGGAAGAAATTCGGTCGTCGCAAGGCGCGTCGGAGCTTCCAGTTCTCCAAGCGTTAAGCTTCGGACATATCTTTGCAGAAGGCCGCCTTTCCGGGGCGGCCTTTTCGCGTTAAGGGGGAGACATGGCAGAGTATCGCATCGAAGACGCCGGGCAACTGGCGCAGGTGGCCAGCGGCACGGTCGATCCGGGCAAGCTCACGCTGTTTTCGACCATGCGCAACGAAATGGGCTTTCTGCCTGCCTTCCTGGCGCATTACCGGGGCCTGGGTTTCGAGCAGTTCCTGATTATCGACGACGGCTCCGACGATGGCAGTTTCGACTACCTGGCCCGTCAGCCGGATTGCGCGGTGCTGCACACCGAACTGCCCTATGGCGCGGCGCTGAGCTATCGTGACCCCGAGGGCAAGCTGCAGGAGACCCGCGCCGGCATCTACTACAAGATCGCCCTGCCGCATCACTTCTGTCCTGGCGCCTATGTCGCCTATGTCGATGCCGATGAATTCATGTTCCTGCCGCCCGGTGTCGCGTCGATCGCCGAGGTGGTGGCGCAGTTGAAGGCGGAAGGGGCGGCTTCGGCGGTGGCCTCGGTGGTGGAATTCTTTCCCGATAGCGTTTCGGGGCTGGCCGGCGACCTGCCGCAGTCGTTTGAGGGGTTGATCGCGGCATACCCCTATTTCCAGGCCGAACAACTGGTGAAGCTGATCCCCGGCCAACAGCCCGAGCTTTTGGGCAAACCCAAGACCGCGCGCTTGTTCGAGGCATTCGGCGTCACGCCCAAGGTCGAGCGGCGGGGATTGCAGCGGCTTTACATGTCGTCGCGGGCGAAAAAGGCGCAGCAGTTCCAGAAATCCCCGCGCCACAAGACGCCGCTGCTGTTGCGCGATGCCTCAAGCCGATTGACCGGCACCCATAACGCCAACCTGCCGCCCAGTTCGCAGGTGTTGCTGACGGTGGCGCATTTCGTCTTCACCGCGCAATTCGCGGACAAGATCGCCCGCGCCCGGGCCTGGGGCGCACATGCCAATGGTGCCGCGAAATACCGCTATTACGCTGAGCTTCTGGATCGGATGGAGGCGGCGCATGGCAGCTTCCTGGATGGAAATTCCGTGGAATTCCATGATGTGCAGCAGCTGATCGATTGCGGGTTGATGGCCTATCCCAGCACGTAGCGCGCCGAGGGCCAGACCCTGGCCACCTGCGGCAGACGTGTCGCCGCGGCTTCATAGACCGGGGCATAATGGCGCGCGATCTCGGCCGTCAGCTCGTCGGAAATGCCGCTGGCGGTGCCACGTGCGTTGACCTTCTGACCGCCGGCCTCGGCCTCGATCGGGACACCGGCGAAATCCGCCAGAGCGGCGATGCCGGGGGCGGTGAATAGCTCTTCGAAGAGGCAGAGAAAGCGGTTTTCCGGCGCAAAGACCTGCTCCATCGCGTCCAGCGTCATGTCATAACGGCTGCGCGCAGCGGCCTCGGCCCCGGGATAGAAGGCGCGGAGACCGGCCTCGAAATCCGCGCCCCCGGCGGCGTTGCCCTTGTCCAGGTCCATCCGGTACTGCGACCGGATACGAGCCACGGGATCGCGCATGGAGAAGACGGTTTTCACTTCTGCACCAATACCTTGTACGCCGTCCTTGATCTTTTGCATCAAGGGGGCGGGCAGGGCGGCATAGCTGGGGGTGATGTCACCGGTCATGGTGATGCCGGGCTGGTCGAGCAGACCCGCGAAATATTCGAAATACCGGTCGCGGTTGGTCTGCATCCGCCAACGCAGATGCGCCGCCGGTTCCGGCGCGCCCATCCGGCGCTTGGCCTGGGCGCGGATCTTCTGCCAGGCCGAAGGCTCGGCCACGCGGTAGCGGGCAAAGACCGATCCCAGATCGCTTTCCCAGACCTGGTATTCGCCCAGCCGCCCGAAATCTGCGCCTGCCTGGCGGTTCAGGTAGGCCTGGATCCAGCTTGATCCGCATTTCTGGCCACCGAGGCCAAGGAAGAAGGTCTTGTTCATATGCCAGCCTTAGCTGTCCGGCGGGATCAGGCCAAGCCCGCGCAGGTAGATGCCGATGCCCGATTCCAGCAGGTCCTCGGGCGGATAGGGGCTGCGGGTGCCGGGGGATCCGCGGGCGAACAATTCGACCACGCCATGCGACAGCGCCCAGATATGGGCCGAGAACATCGCTGCGGGCGGGCGCTTGTCGGCCGGGATATGCTCGGACAACCCGGCCGCCGCTTTTTCCAGCACGCCGCGCGCCTTGGCCGAGGCCGCCGCCAGATCGGGCGTACGGTTCACCGAGACGCCGCTTTCGAACATGGCGATGTAATGGCCCGGGTGCTTGCGCGCAAAGGCCAGGTAGGCGCGCCCCGTCGCCTCGAACGCCGCCAGCGCCGAGGGTTGGCCCTTGTCGTAGGCGTAGTCGATCACGTCGGCAAAGATCTCGTAGCCCTGAAGCGCGCATTCAGCGATCAGCTCCTCGCGCCCTTCAAAGTGGCGATAGACGGCGGCGGGGGTCACGCCCGCCTGTTTCGCCGCTTCCGACAGGGTAAACCCCGTGGGGCCGCGATCCTCGATCAATTGCAGGGCTGCATCGATCAGGGCCTGTCGCAGGTTGCCGTGGTGATAGCCGCGCTTAGACATCTTTGGCGTGCGCATACCACAAATCGGGCCCTCCCGCGATCAGGCTATCGACCTGGCCGATGGCGGCGGCGTCCTTGTTGGCGTAGTCCACCTGGGCCAGTACGCAGCGGATGGCGTTGAGCCGCGCACGGCGCTTGTCGTCGGAGCGTATCACGGTCCAGGGGGCGATGTCGGTATGGCTGCGGTCAAGCGTTTCGGCGATGGCGGCGGTATAGGCGTCCCAGCGTTTCAGCCCCTCGACGTCGATCCAGCTGAGTTTCCAGTGTTTCAGGGGGTCCTGCTCGCGCTTGAGGAAGCGGCGCAGCTGTTCGCCCCGGCCCACGTTCAGCCAGAGTTTGACGAGGATGATGCCTTCGTCCACCAGCATTTTCTCGAAGTCGGGAACCTGGTGAAAGAAATGCTCGCGCTGGTCGTGGGTGCAGAAGTCAAAGACCTGTTCCACCACGCCACGATTGTACCATGAACGGTCAAAGAACACGATTTCCCCGCCCGCGGGCAGGTGATCGATGTAGCGCTGGAAATACCATTGGCTGGCTTCCTTGTCGCTGGGTTTGCCCAGCGCCACCACCCGCGCGATCCGGGGGTTCAGGTTCTCGCGGAACCGCTTGATCGTGCCGCCCTTGCCGGCGGCATCGCGGCCTTCAAAGACCACGGCAATGCGCGCGCCGCTGTCCTTGGCCCAGGCCTGAAGCTTGACCAGTTCGATCTGCAGCGCGCCCATCGCCTTTTCATAGGCCTTGCGCGGCATGCGTTCGGAATAGGGGTATCCCTCCGACAGCATGTCGCCTTTCTCCGCGCGCCGGATGGCATCGCGGATCTTCTTGGGTGCGTCTTTTTCAAAGTAGGCGCTGATTGCGCCGTCAAAGGGCTTTGCCATGTGGCCTCCGAATTTGACAGTAAATATGGCCTCTTAGGCGGCACAGTTCAATGTTAAGGGTTTTCACGAAGCCCGGCGCGTTCAGCCGCGCGGTATACGGCGGCGATCACCGCCTGCGGGTCGGCGTGATGGGGCATGTGGCCAACGCCCGGCATGCGGGTCAGCACCGCGTCGGGCATTTGCCGCGACAGGGGTTCGGAATGGATCGTCAGCCCGACGATGGTGTCCTCTTCGCCGTGCAGCAGCTCGGCGGGCATCGTCAGGTCGTCGTAGTGACGCGACATCTCGGTCACGGCTGCCTTCAGACCGGCCAGCTGCCGCGCATTGGCGCGCAGGCTGTCGCGGCGCAGGGTCAGCCCGGCACCGACCTGGCGGCCATAGCCCTGAGGCACCGGTTGGGGCGCAAAGATCGCCTCCAACGCGCTGTCGACGCGGGATTGTGGCGCAACGGCGGTCAGCAGCGGTGGCAGCAGCGCGCCGCCCAGCGGGTTGGCGTTGATGCGATACAGCAGGTCGATGCCGCCGGGCCAGGGATGCGTGACCGCGCCCAGCAGGACCAGCGCGGCGGTCTCCTCGGGCCGCTCCAGCGCCCAGGCCAGGCTGACCGCGCCGCCATAGGAATGGCCCAGAACAATGGGCGTCTGCACCCCAAGCTGATCTGTCGCGCGCTGCAAGAGCCGGGCCTGTTCGCGCGGAGATTCGCCGTAGTTGCCAAGCGATTGGGTCCAGCCCATGCCGGGCCGGTCCAGCGCGATCACCCGGAAATCGCGTGCCAGCGGCGTCACCAGCGAAAAGGTGAAATCCCGCAGGTTGCCCGAGGCCCCGTGGATCAGCACCAGGTCCGGGCCTTCGCCCTGGACCAGCGCATGCACCGTGGTGCCGTCGACGTCCAGCAACTGGCCCACCGGCCCATGCCCGGCCTCGGCCTGGGCTTCCCTGAAGTCCGCCAACCTGTCGACCGCAAATGCGCCCCCGGCCAGTACGGCAACAGTCAGGAGCGCAAGCGGCAGGGGCGCGATCATGTCAGCCCCTCAGGTCCGTGATTGTCTGTCCGATCTCGGACATGTCGAAGGGGGTGGTCAGGTAGATTTCGCTGATCCAGTTGCCGTACAGCAGATGCGCGTGGCTGCGCCAGCGGTTCTGCGGTTTGGTCGAGGGATCGTCGCCGGGGTAATAGTTCATCGGCACGTTGATCGGCGTGCCATTGGCGACGTCGCGGTCGTATTCGTCCTTCAGCGTCATGCTGTCGTATTCGAAATGGTTGAAGATATAGAGCGCGCGGTGACGCGGATCTTCCACCAGGCAGGGCCCGACCTCGTCACTGCCCAGAAGGGTGCGCAACCCGTCGGCGGCCTCGATCTCGTCCTGTTTCATCTCGGTCCAGCGGCTGACCGGGATGACGCATTCGTCGGAAAAGCCGCGCAGGTAGGGCGAGGCGGGGTCAAGGTTGGTCTGCCGGAAGCAGCCAAAGGCCTTTTTCTCCAGGATGTGTTTCTTCACCCCGTGGAAATGGTTGATCATCGCCATCCCGCCCCAGCAGACGCCAAAGGTGGAATGCACGTTGGTCTGGGTCCAGTTCATGACCTCGACCAGCTCGTCCCAATAGGTGACATCCTCGAAGGGCAGATGCTCGATCGGGGCGCCGGTGATGATCAGGCCGTCGAATTTCTCGTCCCGAACCTCGCGGAAGGGACGGTAGAAGCTCTCCATGTGCTCGGCGCTGGTGGTCTTGGTCTCATGCTCGCTCATCCGGATCAGCGACAGCTCGACCTGCAGGGGCGAGGCGCCGATCAGCCGGGCAAATTGCGTCTCGGTGGCGATCTTCTTGGGCATCAGGTTCAACAGCCCGATCTTGAGCGGGCGAATGTCCTGGTGCGATGCCTGTTTGTCGCCCATGACCATGACGCCTTCGCGCGAGAGCACGTCAAAGGCAGGCAGGTCGTGGGGAAGTTTGATCGGCATCGGAAACCCTTTCTGTTGAACGCGAGAAATAGGCCAGCGCCCGCCCGGGTACAAGCGCCGCGCGCAGCGGTGATCAGTCCGGGGATCAACCCGGGGCGGCGGCCCGGTCGATCGCCTCGGCCACCAGCGCGTCGAAATCCGCGGCATCGCGCACCGCGTGGATCGCCTCGGCGGTGACGCTCACGCCCCAGTTTCGCGCCATCGCGCGGTACAGCGGCTGGCGATGGGCCAGCGCCCGGCCATAGGTCCAGCGGATGAAGGCATCGGGGTCGACCTCACCCTCGGCACAGCCCTGTTCGGCCAGGTATTCCCCCCAGCAGCGCTCCAGGAAGGCGGGCTGATAGGCCATCGGCTTGGGCGCGCGGTTGAAGCGGCGGATCAACTCCTGGGTATGGGCCTCGTTGCCCTCGATCCAGATCATCAAAGTGTCCTGCGACAGGGCCTTGAGCACCGGGTCGTCTGGATTTTCCGGATCGACCCATTCACAGATCGACCCGCCGGTGTCACAGATGAAGTTGGGATAACCATAAAGCGCTTCGGCCCGGTCGATGAAATAGCCGGTGTCCAGAAGGGCGTGAATCTCGGCCTGGCGGAATTGCTCCTGCCGCCGGGTGTATTCGGCGATGGCCAGCCCGCCCTTGTCCGGGTCGCCGGGCTTGCCCAGGTAGGTCGACACCGGCGACAGGTTGTTGAACGAGATGTTCGAGCCGATGTAGATCGAATCGCTCAGCAGCAGGTCGCGCAGGAACGGCACTTGCATCGCATGCGCCTTGGCATTGTCGGCGATGTATTCGCCCATGTAGCGGGTGCCGATGCGGTAATCGATGGAATAGTGAAACCAGCTTCCGGTGTCGCGCAACAGGTTCGACACATGGGTCTTGCCCAAGCCCGACATACCAAAGAAAAGCACCCGTTTCCTGGGGGCATCGCGCCAGTCGGCGGCAGAGTCGTAAAGCATGGGGCGCATATTCCGGCAGTGGTCCTGTGTTGCGCCTAGCACGATCACGGCCCGCGCAAAAGACCCCGGCAGGCCGGAGGACGGGCAGGCGAAGGGACGGGCAGGCGAAGGGACGGTCGGGGCGCTTATCCCATGCTGTCCGACTTGGGCCGCCCGCTTGAGGCCGAGCGCCGGATGTCCTGGCGATAGGACCAGAGCGCCAGCCCCGCCCAGGTCGCCACATAGAGGAACCCGCCGGCAAACAGCACCGCGCCGGGGATCGGGCCGACGTTGGCGCGGGTCAGCGCCTGCTCCCAGCTGGTGATCGGTGTCGGATGGACCGAGATCTTGCCCGCGAAAGCCAGCGTCTGGATCAACAGGATCCACAGGTAATTGCTGCGAATCCGCCGCCCGACCGAGATCACGAAGGACACGTGATATTTGGGATGCAGGTAATCCTCGGCCAGGATCTTCTGCCAGTTTTCCTCAAGGTGCAGGTCGCCGTCATAAAGCATCGGCGCGTAGAAGTGATTCTCAAGCCACCGGCACCGCGCCCGCCAGACGTTGAAATAGCGATACCTCCGCGCCTCCAGCATCAGGAACAACAGGATCAGCACCCCCACCAGCACCAGCGGCAGGGGCGAGGCCTCGGGCGAGGAAAACGAGATCGACAGCGCCACGCCCAAGGTGACCACGGCCCAGTTGGTCGTGGTGTCCAGCCGCGTGCGCCAGATCGTCGAGCGATAGACCTCGCCCCGGTACAAATGTGCCACCGCGCCGATTTCAGGCGCGGTCAGCTCTTTGCGCTCCTCCGGCGCATTTCGGGCTTCGGTTTCTGTTGCCATGACATCACCGGTCTTGCCCACTCCCCAGCGGCATCATGCACGGGCGGGCGGCGCAGGTCAAAGGCAGGGACGGCGCGCGACACGAGCGCTGCCCCCCAACATGTCGTTTTCCCGTCTGAAAAGACGCAAATCTCCCGCTGTGGCGTGAACAGGCACGATACACCAAGGCAACCGGGGCCATTGAGGCCCATTGCACCCCCGGGGCCGATACGGCCCATTGCAGCAAGGATGACCGCAGACATGGCAGATCCAGCAGTCCGCAGGCGCGGAGGCGGCGGGGCCGCCCGCCGGGCCGCCCGCTCCGCAATCAGCTTCGATACCGCGAAATACATCGAGCGCAACATCCCGCTGTTCGAGGTTCTGACCGAGGAAACGCTGGAGATCATCGAGCACAACGCCGAAACCGTGCTGGAAGAGATCGGCGTCAACTTCGTGAACAACCCCGAGGCCCACAAGCGCTGGCGCGAGGCCGGTGCGGATGTCCAGGGCGAACGGGTGCATATCCCGCGCGGGCTTGCGCGCAAGCTTTGTGCCACCGCGCCGTCCAGCTTTGTCCAGCACGCCCGCAACCCCGAGCGCAACGTCGAGATCGGCGGCAAGACCCTGGTCTGCGCCCCGGTCTACGGCCCGCCCTTCGTGCGCGATGCCGCCGGGGGCCGGCGCTATGCCACGATGGAGGATTTCCGCAAGTTCGTGAAGCTGGGCTATATGTCCAGGTGGCTGCACCATTCCGGCGGCACCGTTTGCGAACCCACCGACGTGGCGGTGAACAAGCGCCATCTGGATATGCTGCTGGCGCATATGACGTTGTCGGACAAGCCGTTCATGGGCTCGGTGACCGAACCCAGCCGGGCGCAGGATTCGGTCGAGATGTGCGAGATCCTGTTCGGCAAGGATTTCGTCCAGGAGAACACGGTGATGACCTCGCTCATCAACGTCAACTCGCCGCTCACCTTCGATGACGTGATGATGGGCGCGTTGGAGGTCTATGCCCGCAACAACCAGGCCTGCATCATTTCGCCTTTCATCGTCGGCGGCGCGATGGCGCCGGTCTCGGTGGTGGGGACGCTGACCCAGGTGCTGGCCGAGGTGTTGGCCGGCATCGCCTACAGCCAATTGATCCGCCCCGGCGCGCCGGTGATTTTCGGCACCTTCGTGACGTCGATCGACATGGGGTCGGGTGCGCCCACCTTCGGCACGCCCGAAGCCAGCCAGATCCTCTATGGCGCCGGTCAGCTGGCGCGGCGGCTGGGGCTGCCTTATCGTTCGGGCGGCGGGCTTTGCGGCTCGAAATTGCCGGATGCCCAGGCGGCCTATGAGACGACGCATACCCATAATGCCGCGCTGCTGGGCGGGGTGAACTTCATGCTGCATGCCTGTGGCTGGCTTGAAGGCGGGCTGGTGTCCAGTTTCGAGAAATTCGTCATGGATGCCGACCAGCTGGGCGTGTTGCACCAACTGGCCGCGGGCGTGTCGGCGGACGAGAACGCCCAGGCGATGGATGCCATTCGAGAAGTGGGTCCGGGCGGGCATTACCTCGGCTGCGCCCACACCCAGGCGAATTTCCAGACCGCTTTCTGGAAGACCGACCTGCTGGATTACAAACCGTTCGAGACCTGGGACGAAGAGGGGGCCCGTGATACCGTCACCCTCGCGTCCGAGCGGGTCGAAAAGATGCTGGCCAGCTATCGCCAGCCCCAGATCGACCCGGCGATCAACGAGGCGCTTGCAGGTTATGTCGCCCGCAAGAAATCCTCGATGCCCGACGCCTTTACCTGAACATCGCCCGGAGCCTTCCGGGCAGGCGCGGCCAGATCAGGCCGCGCCGCGCATGAACTGGGCCTCGCCCATCATCGCGATCAGCACCTCGACGTGCCGGGCCACGTCGTAGCTGGCGCATTTGACCAGCCGCGCGTCATTCAACGTGCTTTCCATTTCCATCAACCGCAACAGCGCCGGGCCGCTGCGCCGGGGCGCCACGCCGCCCAACATCCGCCGCAGGTGGGTGTCGCGCCGGTATTCGGCCAGTCCGGCCCGTGCCGCTCGGATCAAGAGCCGGGGACGGCGCAACTGGCGCAGGATGGTCTGGGCGTCTTGCATGTCGTGTCCTTTCCGCTGTCGGAGATTTCCGATGACAGAGTTTTGCACAGGCCCGTCGGGTGTTGCGTCGATGGCGTGAACAAAGAGCGCCGATGATGCCATTTGTTTATCGTTTAGAAACAATGATCTCTCTCAGGCAGTGCGCGTTAACCAACAAGTAACCAAATCGCCTTTAGGTTGTGGATAAAATTCAAGCATCGGGATGAAACTCTTGCCTGAGACCGAAACAGCATCATCGTCGGCGGCCAATCTGGCCCGCGCTCCGGGTTGCGGCTGGCCCGTCTGGGTTCCGGTTGCCGCGGCGCATTATCTGCGTCACGTCGAACAGGGCCTGTCCCTGCGGCAACTGGCGCAACAATCGGGGTGCCACCCGTCGACAGTGCTGCGCCAGGTCCGAAAGCTGGAAAATCGGCGGGATGATCCGCTGGTCGATTCCGCGCTGCGCCTGCTTGGAAAATCCGCGACCGCGAAGGCGTCTGTGATCCCGAAAGGCGACGACATGGCGGCAGATACCCGGCACGATCCCCTTCCCACCGACGACGCAACCCTGGACCGTGAAGCCCGGCGCATCCTGCGACGGCTGACCGAAACGGGCGCCGTGCTTGCGGTGGTGCCCGACATGGAAAAGGCCGTGGTGGTGCGCGACACCGCCAGCGGCACGACCCAGCGCACGGCGGTGGTTGACACCTGCGTGGCCCAGGCGATGGCACTGAAGGAGTGGATCGTCTGCAAGACACCGGGGCGCATTGCGCGCTACCATGTCACCGCCGCGGGGCGGGCGGAACTGACCCGTCTTCTGGCGCAGGAGGAAAGCGGCCAGAGCACTGGTCACGGGCCGGGTCTGGCCGAGGCGCAGGCCCCGTTTGATGCAGGCAATGCTGCCGAGACCATGCCCCGCCGCAAGCGCATCCGCTACGGCGTCAGCGAAACGCCCCTGTCGTCGCTGGCGCGGCGGCGTGGAAAGGACGGCGAACCCTTCCTTTCGGATGAGCTTGTCTCGGCCGGGGAACGCCTGCGCGAGGATTTCGAACTGGCACAGATGGCGCCGCGCACGACCCAGAACTGGGATCGTTTTCTGACCAGCGGTGTGGATCTTCCCGCCGGACGCGGCGATGGCCCGCTGGCGGCGGCAGAGGCGCGCAAGCGGGTGGCCCAGGCGCTGGGTGATCTCGGCCCGGGGCTGGGCGACGTGGTGCTGCGGTGCTGCTGTTACCTGGAAGGGCTGGAGACCACGGAACAGCACATGGGCTGGTGCGCGCGGTCGGGCAAGATCGTGCTGCGGATCGCCCTGCAACGGCTGCGCCGTTTTTACGATGACGTGCTGGGCGGCGACACGTTGATCGGCTGAGTGCGGGGGGCTGTGAGGGCGACATGAAAGGCTGTGCGGGGACACGAAAGGTTGCGGGGCGACAGGAAAGGCCATTGCGCCGGTGTGCCCTTGCGCCCGCGTCATCCCGGGCTTG
>ERZ1699650.132-NODE-132-length-28071-cov-167.578455_pt1 | contig 28071 bp, 23 predicted proteins | sample MGYA00581512_ERZ1699650 | MGnify/ENA primary metagenome ERZ1699650 (study PRJEB42348, sample SAMEA6618698) | metagenome | isolation source: Polyester-degrading enrichment culture growing on monomer terephthalic acid, Te | collected 2019-05-17 ... | reverse complement strand
CAGCAATCGTGCCATCAGTTTCAATGCGCAATGCGATTTGCACCCGGCCTTCCTGACGACGGCGTAGGGCGCCTCGGGGGTAGTCGAAGCTGCGCCGCAGTTCCTGCATTAAAGCCGCCAGGTAGGTGTCGTAAAGTTGCTCTCTAAGTTCTGCCTGTTGTTGACTGGCGGCGGAAGCGTCGCCGGGTGCTGTGGCCAATCCGGCGGTGTTTGCAGTGTTCGTAGGTTCGCTGATGGCCGGTAATGGCGAGCTGATTGGGTTGGCGGCTTGTACGGGCTCGGGTTTTTGTTCTGGCTCGGGCTTCGGTTCTGGCGTTGGTTCCGGTTCAGGTTCCGGAGTTGGCTCAGGCTCTTGTATTGGTACTGGCTCGGGTTCTGGAGCTGGTTCAAGTTCTGAAACTTGTTCAGGCTCCGGTTCAGGCTCGGGGTCTGGAATTGGCTCGGGTGTCGGTTCAACTGGCTCGGGCTTGGGTTCGGGAAGCGTGATGGAATGGGTCGAGTTGCCGGAGCTGGCGATGACCCGTTGACTGTCGTTCAGGATCGTGGGGGCTGCTTGTTCCTGGATGGGTGCTGGTGCTTGGGTTAGCTGCAATGCCAGAGGTGACGGTGGTGGCGGTAGACTCACCGGTAAGGTGACCGGGCTCTGTGTCTGGGCGATAGCAATCGCCAGTGCCAGGTGGCTCACCAGTGAGACGCCGATTGCCAGGCCAGTTTGCCGACTTTGGCTTGAAGTGACAGGGCCAGACTGACGTTGATTGAGAGTGTCGGTTGGTGACATTGCTGAGCTGAACCGGACTAAAAATAGGCAGCTATTATAGCTGACGAGATTGCAAATAAAAGTGATTCCCAATAACATTGTGAGACTCGTTGCTAACGGAGTCCGCTTCCCATGTCTGAATCAATCTCCTCCAGGTCCATTCATTCTTCCAGCCGATTGCAGGGTGAGTCTCTGACGGTGGGTTATGACGCTGCCCCTATTCTCAACGATGTCGATTTTCAGGTGCCGGATGGCCAGGTGACGATTCTGGTCGGGCCTAATGGCAGCGGAAAGTCCACTCTGTTGAAAGCGCTGGCGCGGATTCTGACACCGACGGAAGGGCAGGTCCTGCTCGATGGTCAGGACATTCACCGCAGCAAGACCCGGGAAGTCGCGAAAAAGCTGGGATTGTTACCGCAGGGGCCTGTTGCGCCCGAAGGGCTGACGGTGCGTGAATTGGTGGCTCAGGGCCGTTTTCCGCATCAGTCGCTGCTGCGGCAGTGGTCGAGCGAGGATGAGCGCGCCGTCAACGACGCCATGACCGTCGCCAAGGTGATCGACTTTGCCGACCGGCCGGTCGATGGGTTGTCAGGCGGTCAACGTCAGCGTTGCTGGATTGCGATGGTGTTGGCGCAGCAAACCGATCTGGTGTTGCTCGACGAGCCCACGACCTTTCTGGATCTGAAAGTTCAGGTCGATCTGATGGAGCTGCTGGTGCAGTTGGCCCACCAGATGGGTCGTACGCTGGTGGTGGTGTTGCACGAACTGAACCTGGCCGCCGCCTATGCGGATACGCTGGTCATGCTGCGCGACGGTGCCATTATGCAATGGGGCGCGCCGTCGGACGTTTTTACCAGTGCCAATTTAAAAGCGGTGTTTGATCTGGATGCCCACGTCATTCGGGACCCGCACTCCAAGCGTCTGATCTGCGTGCCGACGTCTGCGCCGGAGCCGGCTCAGCACGTTGAGGTTGGCGTTCGCATCGCATGACCTCCCAGGTTAGCCATAACGCCATGTCGTCATCGACCGCAGACAGCGCCTCCGGGGCCTGGCTGGCATACAGTGCCGGGTTGCCGGTTATGGTCGGTGTGCTGGCCGTGATGTTCGGCTGGCACATAGCTGTTGGGGCCAAATCGCTGCCGTTGTCGACGGTGTTAAATGCCCTTGTCCAGTACGATCCCACCCTGTTTGATCACATGATCATTCGCGATTTGCGACTGCCCCGCGCCATTATTGCGGTGTTGGTCGGCGCGGCGCTCAGTGTGGCGGGCGCCCTGATGCAGGGGGTTACGCGCAATCCGCTGGCAGAACCGGGCATTCTGGGGCTGATGGCCGGGGCCTCGTTCGCCGTGGTGATGGCCATCGGGGTTTTTCAGACCGTGCCCACGGTCTGGTTGCCCTGGGTGGCCGCGTTCGGTGCCATGGTGACGGCTGTTGTGGTCTGGCTGATTGCCCAGTGGGCGCCCGGTGGTGCCACGCCGTTAACACTGACACTGGCCGGGGCGGCGATCACCGCTTTTCTGGGCGCGCTGATCTCGGTTGCGCACTTGCTCAATCAGGAAACCTTCGAGCAGTTGCGGGTCTGGCTGGCCGGTTCGCTGTCAGGCCGGCGGGTCGATGTGTTGTCGGTGGCCGCGCCCTGGTTGTGCCTGGCACTTGGGTTGGCCATGGTGCTGTCGCGCAAGGTGACGGTGCTGGCCATGGGCGATGATGTGGCCCGCGGACTGGGCGTGCGCACTGGCTGGCTTAAGGTGCAGGTGTTGCTGTGCGTGGTGGTCCTGACAGCCTGTTCGGTCGCGCTGGCCGGCCCGCTGGGGTTTGTCGGCCTGGTGATTCCCCATGTGGTGCGTCTCTTTATAGGGTCGGATTATCGGTGGATCGTCCCGTACTCGGCCCTGGTTGGCGCAGCTTACTTGCTCGGGGTCGACATTATTGCCCGTCTGGCATTGCGGCCCCAGGAAATTGCCACCGGCATCATGACCGCCATGGTGGGTGCGCCGCTGTTTATCCATCTGGTTCGGCAACGGGCATCCTGATATGACGACGCCTTTATCTCACTTCTGGGTAATGCGGCTGCCGGGCGAGCGGTTGTCGCTAAGGCTACCGGTCAGGGCACTGGTGTTGGCGCTGGTGCTGACGCTGGCCCTGGGCTCCCTGATTGCGGTTAGCCTGACCATCGGCAGCTACGACATGTCGCTGGCGCAAGTGTTCGCTACCTTGCTGGGCGATGAGGTTTCCAGGCAAATGACGACGGTGGTCTGGGAATTTCGCTTTCCGCGCACTCTGGTCGCTGCCTTCGTCGGCACCATGCTGGCGCTCTCAGGCGCGGCGCTGCAGAACGTGACCCGCAATGGCCTGGCGGACCCGTCGCTGGTGGGCATCTCCCAGGGGGCCGGACTGGCCGTGGTCGCGCTGACTGTCATCTGGCCCGATCAGAGTTCCGCGCTGCGGCCCTGGGTGGCGTTTGCCGGCTCCCTGGTCGTCGCGGCGTTGATTCAGGGGCTGAGCTGGAACCGGCGCGGTGGCAGTTCGATTCGGTTTATTTTGATGGGGATTGGCGTGGCGGCGTTTATCAGCGCCATCACCTCGGCGCTGATGACCTATGGCCAGATCGACCGGGCCATGTCGGCCCTGGCCTGGCTGAGCGGCAGCATCAACGCCGCCGGCTGGAGCGAAGTACGTATGGTGACAGTCTGGTGCGCGGTGTTGATGCCGCCCTTGCTGATTCTCAGCCGCTCGATGTCGGCTCTGCAAATGGGTGAGAGCACGGCTGTGGGTCTGGGCGTGCGTGCCAGTGTTATGCGTTATGCGCTGATCAGCGTTGCGGTCGGTCTGGCGGCCATTGCCACGGCAGCCGTTGGGCCATTGGGTTTTGTCGGGCTGATCGCACCTCATATGGCACGGCGACTGGCACGCAGCGGTGTTGGATTGCATCTTTTACTGACGGCGTTGATTGGTGCCTTTGTGGTGACCCTGGCGGATCTTCTGGGGCGTGCCTTGTTTGCGCCGATTCAGATTCCGGCGGGGTTGGTGACCGCCATTATCGGGGTACCGGTGTTCATTTACCTGTTGCAGAGAACCCAGGCGAAGAGTGCATTGTGATGTGCCTGGCCAGGTCAGTGTTGGCGTTTGGGAATAGGAGTTCGTTTTGACAGCCTTTTGCGCACAAATAAGCCGGGATGTTGCCGAGCCTTTACCGGGTACGGGCGGGCACCCGGGCGCCAACTTGTTGCTGAGCTGGCCCTTTAGCCGCTGGTCGAAAACCTTTAATCAGGCAAAGGACATGACCACCGATGAAGTGGCCGCCATCGCCGCTTTGGCAGAGACCGGCCGGCGCCTGAATCTGATCGACCGGAAAGCACAGTCTGCGACAACACACCGGGCTTATCTGATGCCCGAGTCGCGCGCCTTTGATGTGCCGCGTTCAGAGCTGATTGATTTCTTGTCGGCACTGAAGGCAGGGCAATCCCTCGCCGAGTGGGAGGTCGCGGAGATTCCGGATTCGGTAGTGCTGTGTTGCACCCACGGTAAGAAAGACCGTTGCTGCGCCAAGTTTGGCAACGCGAGTTACAAGGCACTCACCGCTGCAGCAGAGACCCGGCCGGAGAATATAGAAATATGGCAGAGCACGCATTTGGGGGGTTGCCGGCTGGCGACGTCGATTCTGGTGTTTCCGCAGGCTCGAAAATACGGCCGTGTTGATGCCGATAAAGCAGGGGCCTTTTTGGAAGCGGAGAGTAAAGGCCGTCCTTTTTTACCGTGTTACCGGGGTGACCGTTTATTGTCGCCCGAACAGCAGGTCGCAGAAGTGGCCATTCGACAGCATCTTGCTGAGCACAATTTCTGGCCGGATCGGCTGGAGCCAGAAAATGACACCGACCTCGATGATGGCCGTAAGTCGATCACGCTGCGCTGGCGTTCCGGTACCGAGTTCGGTCAATTAAGTGTGTTGATGGCACCTGAGACGGTGCAGCGTTACGGGACCTGCACCGCCATGGACGATGGCGAAGCACCGGTGGTTCACAACACCTGGCAGGTGCTGTCCGTCTTAGCCCACAGCGACCTGATTTCACTGTCTTCCCAGGGTTAATTCATTCTACTTCTGCTCACGGAGTCACCATGCCAAATAAAGTGGCCTTACTGGCCCTCGCTCTGTCTTTCAGTACCGCTGTTTGGGCTTTTCCGGAATCCTTTGACCATAAATACGGGACCACCACCCTGACCGAAGCGCCAGAGCGCATCGTCTCAATCGGCTACAGCGACCATGATGACCTGTTGGCACTGGGCCAAAAGCCGTTGGCCGTGCGTGACTGGTATGGCGATATGGACAAGGCCACCTGGCCCTGGGCGGCCGACCTGTGGGGAAAGGCCGAACCAGTGGTGCTGCCGTTTGGTGAGCTGGATGTGGAAGCCATCGCGGCTCTGGAGCCGGATCTGATCGTTGGTTTGTCGTCGGGCATTAGCGCCGAGCAGTATCAGCAACTCAGCCTGATCGCCCCCACGTTGCCGCAATCGGGTGACTATATTGAATGGGGTATGCCCTGGCACGAGCGGACGCTCTGGATCGGCCGTGCCGTCGGCAAGCTGCCTGAAGCTGAAGCCATGGTCGATGAGATTGAGCAGCGGTTCGATACGGTGACGGAACAACACCCGGCGCTTGAGGGTAAGCAGGCGGCCATCGCCTATTACTGGGAAGGGCAGTTAGGTGTTTACAGTGACAACGATTTGCGCGGTGATTTTCTGGAACGACTCGGGCTGGAAATTCCCGAGGCCATCAACGATTTGGCGGGTGACCGGTTCTACAGTGAATTGAGCCTTGAAGAGTTGTCGCTGCTCAATGTTGATGCGCTGATCTGGCTGTCGACCGGCGATGCGCAAACCGATGCGGCCAACGTACCCGGTCGAGATCTGATGGCATTTCACCAGCAAGGCCGTGAAATTTATGTCGACAAAGAACTGGGCGGTGCATTTTCCTTTATGTCGCCACTGAGTTTGCATTACATCTTCGACGAACTGGTGCCACAGATTGTTCAGGTTGTAGAAACACAACGCTGAATGGTTCAACTCAGTCAAGGACGCTGAAGACTATGGATAACCGATGACAACGAAGGCTGACCCGCAAGCTGGTACGGTACCTCCATCGTCCGCAAAACAGAATGCGGACAGGCCGCCGTTTCCCGATACGCCGATGGCTTTCTGCCGCTGGATTGCACTGAATTTTCTGCCCTGGCGTTTATTGTTGTTGTTGTCGATTACGGTATTGTCCGTTGCCAGCATGTCGATGACGCCCTGGGTCGTTGGCCGAATAATCGACTTGCTGCCCGAGGCCATTGACTCATCGGATGCCACCCGATTGATGACCTGGTTTGGCTGGCTCCTGGTGGTCTGGCTGATCGGGCCGGTGCTGGGCCGTCTCTATACCTTCGTGAATGCCTTTACGCTGCCGAAACTGACCAGCCTGGTGGCGCGCGAGTTGTTCAATTACACCCTGCGCCAGCCGACCCATTTTTTTCAGAATACCTTCACCGGTGCTCTGACCCAGCGTATTCGAAGGGCAGCGCAAAGCGGGCCGGACCTGGTTGAGTATTTTGTGCTGCAGTTTGCCCAGGTAGCGGTCGGTATTCTGGTGGCGGGCATTTTAATATTCCAGGCGGTGCCGATGTATGGCCTGGCTTATGTTGGCTTTGCGTTGGTCTTCCTGATGGTATCAATGTGGATGGCCAAGCGCGTGCTGAAAGTTGGGCGCGTACTCGGTGAAGCCCGGTCACGGGTGACCGGCCAGTTGGCCGACTCGATTGGCACTATCGATCTGGTGCACAGCTTTGGCGCCAGCGACCACGAATCGGAACGGCTCAGTATTCGCCTGAACGAGGAAGCCCTGCGCGGCAAGCAGGCACGGTTCTGGTTCAGCGCTATGCGCATCGTGCAATTGGCACTTACAGCAGGCTTTATGAGTATTCTGGTTTGGTTCGCATTGCAGCGGGCTTTGTTGGGAGACTTAAGTGTCGGCACCGTCGCCATGTTGTTGACTATCGGCTTGCAACTGGCGATGTCGATCACCAGTCTGGGCGATTACATTCTCGATTTTTATCTGCAACTGGGCGAAGTCAACGAGTCGCTTGATGTATTGGCGGTACCGCTGAAAAATCAGGATGTCGCCGATGCACAGCAACTGATTGTGGAGCAGGGCGAAATTGAGTGCCGCGAACTGACCTTCGGCTACGACCAGCAGAAGCTGCTGTTTAACCAATTTTCGTTGACGGTAAAACCGGGTGAAAAAGTCGGGCTGGTCGGTCCGTCCGGAGCCGGTAAAACTACGCTCATTAAGTTGCTGACGCGTCGCTTCACACTGAACCAGGGTCAGATATTGATGGACGGCCAGGACATCCGTGAGCGGAGGCGGGAATCACTGGCACGCCAGGTTGCCGAGGTCTCGCAAACCGCAGAACTCTTCCACCGTAGTGTGCGCGATAACATTCGCTATGGCCGCACCGATGCCAGTGATGAGGCAGTCATTGCCGCCGCTCAGGCAGCGCAGTGCCATGATTTTATTCAGGCATTGCCCTATGGTTACGACACCTTGGTCGGCGAGCGCGGGGTCAAGCTCTCTGGTGGTGAACGCCAGCGAATTGCCATTGCCCGGGCGATTCTAAAGGACGCGCCGGTGCTGTTGCTGGATGAAGCGACGTCAGCTCTTGACAGCGAATCCGAAGCGGCGATTCAGCGGGCACTGAAGTTACTGATGCAGGGTCGTACGGTCATCGCCATTGCACATCGATTGTCCACAGTGGTGAGCATGGACCGCATTCTGTACATGGAAGACGGTCGAATAATTGAGAGTGGCACCCACTCGGAGTTGCTCGAATTGAATGGTGGCTATGCTCGGCTATGGCAACGGCAGATAGAGGGGTTTGCAGAGCAAGCTTTGTAGTTAAAGTGTCAGAGTTGGGAACCAGCTGAGTGTCAGGTGCCGGCTATGCCTAACTGGGGAAGTCTGAGGCATGGATGCCGAAGTCTAGGCCCCATGGATGGGTTCATGCCGCCCCCAGTTAGGCATAGCCGGTGCCTGACACGGATTACTGGCACCAATGCAAAACAAACCTCCGAAGTAAATGCCTGGTCTCAGGCTCGACGCCGGTACAGCAAATAAATAAAGAAGGGCGCACCGACGCCCGATACGAAAATACCCGCCGGTAGATCCTGGGGTAAAAAGGCGACCCGGCCGAGCAGATCGGCCAGCAGAACCAAGCAGGCCCCGGTTAAACCGGCGCCCAGAATCAGACCGGTGCTGGTTTGGCCTGTATAACGCCGCGCCAGGTGCGGTGCCATTAAGCCGACAAAGGCCATGCCGCCGGCGAAGGCAACGGCGGAGCCGGCCAAACCTACACTGCACGCCAGTAACAGTAACCGATACCTGCCTACCGCCAACCCTAGCCCACGGGATTGTTCGTCGTTCATGCCCAGCAAGGTCAGCGCTCGTGCTGCGAGCATGGCAACAGGGATCAGCGTCAGCGTCCAGGGCAGTAAGCGGGTGACATCCTGCCACTGTGCGCCATAGACCGTACCGGTTAGCCAGATGTAAGCCTGCACGGTAGTGCTTAGCGGGCTCATGACCAGGACCAGTGTAGCCACGGCTTTTAACGCAGCGGCCAGCGCTATGCCCACCAGAACCAGGCGGATTGGCGCAACGGCTGTCGTGCCGCCAGGCTTCCAGGCCAAGGCATAGATGATGGTGGCGGTCAGCGCCGCCGAAGCGATGGCCACGGGTGGCAACCAGGTCAGGCTGACGGTGCCCGCGAACCAGGCCAGGAACAGCACGGCGCCGAGTGCGGCGCCGTCACTGATGCCGATGATGTCTGGTGAAGCCAGGGGGTTGCGCACTATCTGTTGTAACAGTGCGCCGGAGACGCCGAGGCCAGCTCCGACCAAAAGCGCTAACAAAGCCCGTGGTAGTCTCAATGTCTGAATAACGAAGCGATGGTCGCTGGTGTCGGGCGATACCAACGTGGCGATAACGTCCATGGGTGGAATGCGCGTACTGCCCAGACAGAGATAGACCAGCAGTAAGCCCAGCGTTACCGCCACCATGACCAGGCAGCGCCTGAAGCTCTGGCGATGAATGGCCAGCGCCAGGGCCTCAGCGCGGGAACGAAACAGATAATGAGTGGTCATAATGTCGGGCTGCGTTTGCGGGCGATGGCGATGAAAACCGGGGTGCCGACCAGCGCCGTCAGTGCGCCCACGGGTACTTCCTGGGGTGGCACGATAAAGCGCGACAGAGTGTCTGCGCCCAGCAATAAACTGGCCCCGAGCATGGCCGCTGACGGCAATACCCAGCGGTGGTCTCGACCGAACAGGCCGCGTGCCAGATGGGGAATGATCAGACCGATAAAGCCGATCATGCCGGCCAGTGCGACGGCACCGCCGGCCAACAAAATGATGACCACACCGAGCGCCATTCGGGTTAGAACAACGCGTTGGCCGAGGCTGCGGGCGACGTCGTCGTCGAGCATCATCAGGTTGATCTGGCGCACCAGCAGGGCGGTACCGACTATTGCAATGCCATAGAAAGGCAAGAAAGGGATCACGCTGTCTAGCGGTTTGCCAGCGACCGAGCCACCCAGCCAATACAGAATGCCTTCCAGGCTTTCCCGGTTGAGAATCAACAACCCCTGGGTGAACGCCAGAAACAAAGCCGTGATGGCTGCACCGGCCAGTACGATACTGACTGGCGCGCGCGCGGCGGCGCCGGTCATGCCCAGGCTGTAGACCAGCAGGCCGGCGACGGCTGCGCCGAAAAAGGCGATGTAGATGTAATCCTGCAGGCGAGTCAGCGAAAAAAACGTGAAGGCCATCGCGACAAAAAACAGCGCGCCGGCATTGATGCCGAGCAGGCTGGGCGATGCGAGCCCATTGCGGGTCATCGCCTGCATCAGGGTGCCGGCAATGGCCAGACTGCTGCCTACCAGGGCCGCGAGAACGGCCCGGTTTAGCCGGTTGGCGCGCACAATAATGTGCTCGATCTGGCTGGCATCGTAGTTGAACAGGGCGTTGATGACCGTGGCAAACGACATGGCCGTTTGCCCCAGGGCGATGCTGGCCAGGGTGGTTGCCAGTAACAGCGCCAGGCACAGGGTCAGCCCCAGTGCCTTGACCGGCAGTGTCGACAGCACGGCGAGTCCTCTGGGTTAGTCGAGACCGTAGTGTTCAAACACGCTGTCGACCATGCGTTCGGCCGCAATGGGGCCGCCGCCCATGTTCCAGTCCACCTCGTTGACCCGGTAGACCTGATCGTTCTGTACCGCCGTCAGGGTGTTCCACAGCGGGTGGGAGGTCCAGCTGGTGAAGTTCTCCATCACCGTCGGGTCGGTTTCAGTCATGAAGATAAAGAACACATCGGCGTTCATGCTGGGAATGCTTTCCTTGGAGGTCAGCTTCACGCCCCAGATGTCTTCCTGGTGGCCAGCCGGGCGCTCAAACCCCAGTTCGTTCAGGATGTTTCCGGCAAAGCTGGAGTAGTAGATGCGGGCGTGGTCGTTGCGAAAGTTCAACAATGCCACTTCCTGTGGCCAGTCAACTCCGGACTCGGAAACCTGTTGCTGAAATGACTGAATGCGTGCATCCCATTGGTCATTCCAGTCGGCGGCTGCATCGGTGGTGCCGGTTGCCTCGGCAACCAGATCCAGCGTTTCCTTGAACTGGAAAACGGTCTCATGCATTACCGTCGGGGCGATCTGGTTCAGCTGATTGTAGATTTTTTCATGGCGCATTTTTGCGCCGATGATGACATCGGGGTTCAGCGCGGCAATGGCTTCCAGGTTCGGCTGGGTTTCAAGACCAACATGAGTCACTCCGGCCAGCTCTTCGCGCAGGTAATGGTACATCGGTTGTTCAACCCAGGAATCAACGACACCAACGGGGGTTATGCCCAGTGCCACTGCGGCGTCGTTGGCACCCTGGTAAAGGGTGACGACGCGTTGCGCTGGAGCGTCCAGTTCAGCGGTGCCCATGGCATGAGGAATACGAATGGATTCTGCCTGCGCGAAAGACAGCGATGCCGCCAGTATCAGGCCGAACAAGGTGGTTGAGGTAAGACGATGAGCCACAGACAACTCCTGAGATAGGTTAGGAGTTGCTGATAGTATTGATAGTTGTTCTTATTATCAACCGCATCCAGTGGGGCGCCATAAAAAAAGAGTGGTGATTCAGGAATGTGACGGAATTATCAAATTATAGTTTGCAAATGATAACTATTATCATTAAAGTAACTTTCGAAGGTCGATTCAGCGTTGGGCCCCGGGGAAGGAGCACGGTCCCGAACCAGGGTAAAAGGAAGTCGACTCGTCAACGCCTTTGTCCACCCTCTGTCGCAAAGGCGTTGGCTGAGTGCCAACAAGGTCGTTGAACACGCTGAATGGTTTCCAGCCGGGATTTTTCCCCTCCAATGTTAAATCCCGGCTGGTTTTTTAGTAAAGCGCCCCCGTCACAAAGGAGCTCGACATCTACATGGAACTGCGCAGCAAACTTTGGGCTCTAACGGTGACCACGCTGTTGTTCACCCTGGCTATGTCACTCAACCCCTCCAGTATGACAATCTTCGCCGGGTTATAACTCAAGATTCGGAGTTTGGTTTGACTCGGTGAAATGGGTCCGCACCGGCCACCGGGGTTGCCTCTGAGGGGTCGGCGTAAATCCGTCAATGGCGGTCCGACGTCTCGGGCCTAGACCGCAGCATCCCTGCTGCGGACTTCCCTTAGAGGCAACCCCGGCAGCCGTTGCTCTCATTGTGCTAACTCCGAACCTTGAGTTATAACCCGGCGACTGCCTCTGTTTTGTTTAGTTCATCGCCACCAACCGGTCCAGACGTTCCAGGTCATTGATCACACGCCACTGGCCACCGCCTTCCATTACCCGCTTCTGCCAGGCATTCAGACGATTCTCATAATCGCGCGGGTCGATATTATCCCGGGTTAACTTGGTGACGTTTAACGCGACGACTTCGATGCCGGCGACATCAATGGGGAAATCGCGCACATGGCCTTCCGGTAAATCCTCTTCCAGATCACTGAATACCAGAATGGTTTTTTCATCGGCATCGGTTTCGTTCAGAAAATCAATTGCCTGCAACACACCGCCGGTAATGTCGGTGTGGGCACTGCCTCGAACCAGCTCTGAGGTAAACGTTTGCACATGGTGCTGAAACAGACGCTTCTGGTCGTTGGCGGTGCTCGGCCGTATGTCAAAGGTGGCTTTGGCGATGATGTCCTCTTCGTTAAAGCTGGCGCTGTCGATACGCGCCAGCGCCAGGGAATCACCGCTGTCCAGAGTCGCCAGCAGGTAGTTCATGATGGTCTCGGCCTTGTCGAGTTGCTCGGTGTAGGTGCCCGAGGTATCAATCAGCATATAGACTGCCCGGCTTTTGACCGGTGACTCTCCGCAGCCGGCCAGCAGGCCGGTACTGAGCAAAGCGGTGATCAGCAGCAGTGTCATGATGTGACGGCTGAGCCTGGCTGAATCGGTAACGAGTTTCATGGGGTTACCTCCTGAGTGTCGGTGAGGACGGGTTCAACTTTGGTGCTCCGGCTGCGCTTGGTCTTTGCCGTTGTGGCCGGGGCATCGTCCGTATCGTTTTTGGTTTTGGCGGCAGTGGTGGTATCGCTCAGATCCGGCGCTGTGGAGCGGTGACGAATCAGCCGTTCCACGCCCAGCGGCACCATGATGATCAGGTCATAAAGGTGCGCCAGGATCTTGCAGGCATGACTGGCGAGGTTGCCGGCCAATCGCAGCGCTACCGCGACTGTGCGTAAGACACCGACGACGATCATGCCAAGCACGCTGCGCAGTGAGTGAATGAATGACTCCAGCGGGATCGCTACAAAAGCCAGCGCGAACGGCAGGATGAACCCCATCACCATCTGTCCGATGGAGGGAATCCAGCGGAACTGGGCTTCAACCACACCGACACCGGCCAGTGACTGTTGCAGTGCCGCGCGGTCCAGCGCCAGCAGGTCACGCATGTACGCCAGTGAGGCTTCAATGGTGGCGAGAATCGTCAGCAGAGTGAGTGTGACCACTATCATGCGCTGGCGCATGCGATCGTCCATGCTGCCGATCACCGGAAACAGGTGGGTGATGCGCAGCGATTCCAGCAGGAACAGACCCATGGCAATTTCAATCAGAATGATCACCAGTGCTGCGATGTCGGACATGCGCAGGGAGCCAATGGTCGCGGTGCCGCCCACCATTTCGGACATCGGCAGGGCAATCAGCTGAAAGTTAATCAACCCGCCCATAGCCGCGATGATCAGCACCAGGCCGGAGATGAAAAACTGGGTCAGCGAGGACGACAGCAGTGAGTTGGCTGCGGCATCTTCGTTGTTGCGAATCGATTCATAGCGATCCATCTGCCCATCGATCATTCGGGTGCGTTCTTCCAGGCTGTCGAGCGTGGTCTCGACTTTGCCCATGGTGGTTTTCAGGGTACGCCACTGGGGGTGCATCTTGGCCAGGTGCCCATGGCGCTCGAGCGTGGCTTTCTGAAACGCTTTCAGGGTTTCTTCGTGCGAATCTTCAATCGCGTCTTTGATGTTATCGAGAATTTTATTCAGTGCCGGGTCGGCACTCTTGGGCAGTGCCGAGATGGTATCGACCACATCCGACCAGGCCGGTGGCAGCGGTGCCGACAACGAACTGGCCTGATAGTCGGCCTCGATTTTTTCGATCGCATCGGCCAGGGTGCGGTGCAGGCTGGGGTAATGCGCCAGATCCCGTGCGACCAGAGTGCTGACCCGGGTGAACTCGCGTTCAATGGCTTTTTCCGACGCGGTACGTCCCAGCGCCATCAGCACATCACGGTTGCGCTGGCTGAGCCGGTGCTCCAGTTTCAATACAGAACGCGATGCCAGACGCAGTGCGGTAAACACCGCGCGGCCGGTGGTGGAAAACAGGTGGTGCGCCTGCTGGCGACCGAGATAGAGCACAGTAACGAGTAAGACCAGCCAGATCGCGGCCGAGATGGCGGCGGAATCAGACCAGACAGTGAGCAGTTGTTGAAACATCGCAGAACCTCCGTTGAGTTGACAGGCGGGAGTGTCGGTCAGGGCGGTGAAAATTCTGTGAGTTTCGTGGATGTGGCCCGCGACGGGTGCCAGGGGAACCGTTGTGTGGGCTGCGTCGGGACTCTGATGGCCTGGTATGAGTGGCGCGATGACTTTCGGACGTTTCGGGTTGACCCTATTGCTGAGTTTCAGGTGTCGGAGGCGGAATGTGAGGAAACTGCCCGGATCTCACTGCAACAGATCCTCAGTCAAAATGAGCTGGCCTGGGCGTCGCCCCAGTAAAGGCATACGGTTTAATTGTTTAAAATAAACCAAAATGGTTTAAATGTTAAAAATAAACCCATTTGGTTGATTTATGAGTTCAGCTATCTAAACTGCAACTATGAACCGACTGATTGTAATAGCCGACATTGTTGCCTCCAGAGCGATTACCGACCGGGCTGACGTTCAGCACGATCTTAAAGCGGAATTGGATCGCTTGAACCGGCAAGCTGATGGCCTGCTCTCACCCTATACCATTACCCTGGGCGATGAATTCCAGGCAGTGCTGAGTACGGCCGGTCGTGTCTTTACCGATATGCTGGCCATTCGGGCGGCCATTTACCCCGTCCGGCTGCGTTTTGCCGTGTCGATTGGCCCCCTGGCCACACCCATTAACCCGGACCAGGCAATCGGCATGGACGGCCCGGCCTTTCACGCTGCCCGGGAAAGCATCGAACAGCTTAAACAGGGTGACCATCAGTTGGCTCTGGCCGGTGAATTTCCAGGCCGGCCTCAGGACCTGATGCACAGCACCCTGAATTTACTCGATCGTCACTGGCAGAGCTGGCAGGCCAATAGACTGGTGATCTTGCACCGTCTGCTGCAGGGCGATACCGTAGCGACGCTGGCTAAATCACTAAAGATCAGTGAGCAGGCGGTCTACAAGAATATTCGCCAGGGCGGGCTGGACGATGTAACGGAGAGCATCCAAACCCTGACCCGATACCTGGATGCGGCCCTGGCAGAATAACCAGAGGTTGAGGTTTGCTTTGGTGCCAGGAGCCCGTGCCTGGCACTCAGCTGGTTGCTAGTAATGACATTAGAGCACTTAATGAGGGAACAAATTGGTGACATCTTTATTCCTGCTAACCATTTGGTTGCTAACACGGCTGAGTTTCATTCGCTACGATCAGCGTCTCCGCAACCGCTTGCTACTGATTCTGGTGCTAATCCCCATCATTCTTGCACCTGCCTTGGCGCTGGGCGTCACATCGGTGCTTTGGTCGATACTGGCTGCCACAGCCCTGATTTTTTCCGAGAAAGTCATCCCTGAACGGTTGTTAGTGCCTGGACGCATAATGGGGTTTGCTTTAGTGGTACTGGCAACCTGGCTGATGCCGTTGCCGGAGCTGAGCTCATGGTCGGTATTGGTAATCGACTGGCTGGGTCTGACTACAGAGCAAATGACCATAGGCCTGTGGTGGTTACTTGGCTTTTTGCTGGTTGCCGGGGAGGCGAATTTACTGATTCGGTTACTGTTCCACAGCTTCGACCTGGAACCCATGAGTAAGACACCGGAGCTAACTGAGACCGAAGCGCCAGAGGCGATTGAACTGACCATAACAGCAAGTCAGAACGCGGAACCGGAAATCGACCAGCGCGAGTACAACGCCGGTCGCATTATCGGCATTCTGGAGCGTTGGCTGATGTACATTGTTTTGGTCGGCAGTCAGCAACAGGGTGCGGCATCCGGGTCTCAGTACAGCATCATTGCGGTCATTTTGGCAGCCAAGGGGTTTGCGCGGTTCCGGCAACTGGAGGAACGTGCTTTTGCGGAATATGTGTTGATCGGGACTCTGGCGTCGACGTTGTTAACGGTGGCTGTGAGCTTATTGATCAGTAGCCGGTTAGCTTAATAGTTCACTCACCAATATCCTCATTCCACAGATCAGGCCGCTCGCGGATGAAGGTTTCCATCAGGTGGATGCAGCCCGGCTCCTGGCGTACGTCCAGCTCCACACCGCGGCTGGTCAGTAACGCTTCGTCGCCCTGAAACGTCTGGTTCTCACCGATCACGACTTTGGGAATGCCGTACAGCAGAATGGCCCCGCTGCACATGGGGCAGGGCGATAGTGTGGTGTAGAGCACCGATTCGCGATACACCGACGCAGGCTGACGACCGGCATTTTCAAGCGCATCCATCTCGCCGTGCAGAACCACGCTACCCTGCTGAACCCGGCGGTTGTGGCCCCGGCCAATGATTTTGCCTTTGTGTACCAGTACCGAACCGATCGGGATGCCGCCTTCGGCGACGCCTGCTTTTGCCTCATCGAGCGCGGCTTGCATGAATTCGTCCATGTTGGACTCCTGTGAATGGGGGTATAACCCGCAAACTAGCGGAGGGTGGGGTGGCACGCAAGCGAGTAATACAACTTCAGTCACATTTCAGGGTCAGTCGGAGTGCTAGACTGTAAAGACGTTTCAATGACACAGACTAAAAGGCAGTAACGCCATGACCCGGATTGTGTGGGTAGAAGATCAGTCCCACTGGGTCGAGCGGTTTAAACCGACGCTGGAATCGACCGACTTTAACGGGTCGCCGACCGACGTCACCGTTTTCAAGTTCGCTGAAGCCGCTTGCCAGTATATTAAGCAGTGCCCCGATGCCGATGCACCCGACGTCGCCTTGCTCGACGCCCATATGGGCGGCAACAGCCACGCCGGTCTGACTGTGTCGCGGGCACTGCAGAAGCGCTGGCCGGACTTGCCGGTGGTGTATTTGTCGGAGCACAGCGGTACCGACATCGAGCAGGCGGCGTTTGAGCAGAATGGCACCCTGGATTTTATCGCCAAGCACCAGCGTAATGTCGAAGCCGTGTTGTGCTGGCGCATTCAGGCGGTGTTGCGTCAGCAGCGCCACCAGCCTGGCGAAATAGCCACAACGAACAGCGATACCTTGCGCAGCGGCTCGCTGAGCATCGATACCCGTACCTGGGAAGTGTTCTGGCAGGGCCATAAACTGATGAACCCAACCAATCCGCGCCGGCCACTGGCACCGACGCCCCGCAAGATCCTGCGTTTTCTGGTGGAAGCCGCGCCCAGCCCGTTGTCGACCTGGCAGATTGCCGATAAGCTCGATGCCGACCCGGAACGGTTTTCCTACGCCAATTACCGGCAACACATCCGTACCCTTAGGCGCGCCTTCGATCAGGTGGAAGCAGGTGACGGTGGCTTTACCGACCGTTGCCGGGAAGGCATTGGTATCGTCACCTTTGGCGACCAGGAAGCCTACTGCTGGAGGCCAGACCATGACCCTGCGCGCTGATACCGATAGACCTTTCAAGCCCAGCTGGCCACAGCGGTTCAGTGTGCTCAGCAGTTTTTTCGGACTGGGTCTGGTGGCGTATTTTTATCTGATCACCGAACCTGACCTGATGGCATACTACCAGGTACCAGACTGGGTGTTGGACTCGCGCCTGAAGATCGCCCTGTGCGCCATATTCGCGATATTTCTGATCAACGATGCGCACCGCTATTCCCAGGCGCGCCGTCAGCAAAAACAGCAAGCGCGCCAGTTGCAGGATGAGTATGACAACCTCTGGCAAAGCCGCAAACAACTGCAGCACAAGGTGCATACCTATGCGGGCCATGCCGATAAACTAAAGCTGTTTATCAGCGACAAGCTGCTGGAATACATCGAGTATGATGAAAAATTCTTGCACTTTAAAAGCATTGCGGCCGAGGTGCGGCACAACGGCGTGATCGGTTTCGATAAGGTGCAATCAGCGCTGGAACAGGCGCTTGCCCAGCCCCAATTGAACGAGGCTGATCAGTCACGAACCCGGGAGGCTTTGCAGCAACTGCGGTACGTCTGGGACCTTCTCGATCTGGCCACCACCGACAACATTGCCCTGCACCTGGCCAATCAATTGTGCGATCTGGAAGAACCCTATTACCAGCAATCCCTGAATCCGGAATCGGCCGATTCACATGAGCTGCAACCTACGTTTTCGCCGGTAGCCGGTCTGGTGCGGGCGCTGACCCCACTGTTGAATACCCCCGACTCTCTGCACCTGGCGGTGGCTGAAGGCTTGCCCTGCCAATGGCAGGATGATCCGTCGTTCTGGTTGTCGATGGAGCCCTGTGGTGTGGTGCTGGGGAATGAGAACCACTGGGTCTTGTTATTGGAAAACCTGCTCAAGAACGCCCAGTTTTTCAGTGGCAAACGGCCTTACCGGCACAAGTACCGGCGTATTGGCGTTCGGCTTGCTGAGCATTCGGGCAAAGTACGGTTGCAGGTGTTTAACAGTGGCCCGGGTATCAGTGAGGAGGACAAAGCCAAAATTTTTCAACTGGGCTACTCCACACGCCGGGTGAAGGAAAACCACGGTAAGGGGTTGGGGTTGTTTTTTGTTGGCGAGATTGTCAAAGGCTACGATGGCACGGTCGCTATTGAAAACATCGATAACCGCCCCCGCCAGATGACGCTGCGGCTGGAGTTTGAAAACGGCGATGTCCACACCGATTCGTTTTCCATCGACGTGGAAGACGACTTGCCGGTGTGCCTGCGCCACGGTGAAACGGGCACCGACAAAACACTGAGTTGGTCGTTCGAGCAACGGCTGCGCTCGGTCGAGGTATCGTCGGCCGATGCCCACCAGCCGAACAGAAAACGGCTGGATTCGTCTTCCCGCAGCCTTAACTGGCTAGACCCGCAACGACCGGATAACCCGAGCTGGGTGCTGGACATTAATCTGGCGCGCAAAAGTTCCGGCATTCAATTCACGCCGCTGGATGTCCGTGGCGTGCAATTCACGGTAGAGCTGCCACTGGCGGCGTCACGTCTGGCCGAGGACGCGACGCTGGAAGACCTGGAGACCATTGATGTTGACCGACTGAACCAGCCGTTTGAGGCGCTGGATCTGTATCATGAATCCAATCATTGAATGCCTGCGCCAGACATTAACTCGCCGCCATCCGGGTGTCTGACTTTTCTCCATTGTCAGATCCCGTTATTCTGAATCTGAAACTCTCGCCTCTGACGATAAGGATCGACTCAGTGACCCGTTTATTGTGTGTATGTATTCTGTCTTGTGCCCTGGCGTTGACCGGCTGCAGCAACCTGGCTTCACAACCGGACAGCCGGATCGACTGGCCCGCGGAGCTGGCTGAGCCGGCAACCTTAATCGACCGGCTCGATCCGGATGTCATCAGCTACGTCCGGCTACCCAGCCCCAGCGCCTGGATAACCGCACCAAAGAACAACGAAATGGGTGACCTGCTGGCGACCGATGCCAATCGGGCTGCCGTTACTACGTTGCTGGAGGCACTGCGTCAGCAGCTGGCACCGCTGGGTACGGATGGTGCAATGGCCGGCCTGTTGCTGGATCGGCTGCGGTCACCGCTAGAGATCGCCGTGCGACTGCCCGGTGACACCGCCCTGACCGGGGCTGAACTGCAAATGTCGGCGCGGCTCGATTTTGAAACCCGTCTTGCCTTTGAACAACAGCTCGGTAGCCTGCTGGAGGAAAACCCCCTGGTGAGGCAATTGGTTCCGGCAACCGCCGATGCTCCGGGTCGTCTGAGCCTTGGCGTTATGCCAGCCTATTATCAGTTTGATCCGCAAACCCGGCGCTTTACGATGTCGGCCGGGTTTGGCAGCAGTGCGCAAGCGCTGGCGCAGCTCGGCGAGGTGGCAAACCCCGATCACCCGGCTGTCAAGCGTCAGGCCGAACTGGAAGACAGCCGATATGGGGTGTACCTGTGGGCCAATACCGGCGCTGTGATTCACCAGTTGGAATCTCTGTTACCCGCAGCGCAGGCCAGAGAACTGGAGTCGCTGGGGATCATGAGCAGCGAAGAAGTCGCCCTGTCCATGGGGTCGCGGGCAGGAAGGGGGCAGACCACCCTGCTGTTACGGGGGAGTGAAGGCCCACTGTGGGATCTGGCCCTGCCGGATAGCCCGGCCACTCGCGTGCAAAGTCTGGGCGAGCCCGATTACTTTTTTTCCACCGTGATACCGGATGAGGCCTGGGTGCGACAGCTGGCGTCCGTATCGGGCTGGTCGTTGCGTGACCTGAACCAGCTAACCACGAAAACCGGCCTGAGCTGGACGGCGGTTGTGGCCGGGCTGACAGGGCGCTTCAGTGTGATTGCGGATGATGCCGGAAGTTACCTTGCCTTTGAGCCAACCGATGCAGATGCTTTTGCGAGCCTGCTGGATGAACTTCGTTTTCGCGGCTATACCGAGACATCTTCATTTTCGACGGCAAGCGGCTCTATGAATCGTTTGCAGTTGCCGTTGTCAAAACTGTGGCTGGATCAGGAGATGCCATTGGCGTCCGACTGGATAATGCGCAGCCAGGATTCTCAGGGCTGGTATTATGAACAGGCGGGTATCTGGTACTTCGCCACCGTGCCTCAGGTGCTGCTGGCCCGGCAGCAGTCTGCACCAGAGGTGGCACTGGCGAGCTGGAGCCAGCAGGAGACCGATCGGCCGACGCTCCAGTTCACCGGTCAGTTCGATTCGTTGATTCAAACCAACTATCACTATTATCTGGAAGGGCTGCAAACGCTGGCCCACATGCTCGATGCCGAGATCGATATGCTGGCGTTTCCTGTTGCCCGGGTCGCGCAGTTGCCCGGCCGTTCACAGGCTAGCCTGTCGCTTACCTATCGCGAGAACACCTTGAAGGCGGTCTATGGTTACGAAACCCACCCCCTGGATCCGCTGCAGGGGTCGATGGGCGGTGTGGCCATTATTGGCATTCTGGCGGCCGTTGCCATACCGGCGTATCAGGATTACGTCGACCAGGTCGCGCAGTACTCCGATATTTAATCTCCCTCTCCTGCCGCCGTACGACCGGATGTTTGCCATGCCGGTCTGCGGCCGCTTCGGCTCAATAACGCCGTTATTCCCTAGTAAACTTTCGCGTTGTCCAAACCAGTTTTCAGACGTTTCTACTCAATAGCGTGATCCAATTCACAATTGGAGGCGTATACTATACGTTAAACACTAAAACTAACGTCGATTTTGCTGTTCGAGGTGAGCATGGAAGGTAGTTACAACATTTCGCTGGTCAGTTTGTCCTATCTGGTGGCCATACTGGCGTCCTATTGCGCTTTGTATTTTGGAACCCAGTTAACCCGGGTAGAGGGCAACAAGCGCCGAATCTGGTTGATATTGGGTTCGCTGTCGATGGGTCTGGGTATTTGGAGCATGCATTTCATTGGCATGGGCGCTTACCAGATGAACATGCCGATGACGTACGATCTGACCATGACGGTTGTCTCCTGGATCGCTGCGGTATTGGCCTCTGGACTGGCCTTGTTCCTGATCAGCAAATCCGTAGCCGGAGTCGGTGTTCTGATACTGGGCAGTCTGGTGATGGGATTGGGTATTGCCGTGATGCATTATTTGGGTATGGCGGCGATGCGCATTACCCCCTCGGTCAGTTACGACCCGTTCTGGTTCACGGTGTCCATTTTCATTGCGGTAGGTGCCTCCGGTGCGGCCCTTGCCATTTGTCGTTACACGCAACGTTTGGTGGGGCGCCAAGCCGTCGGCTTTCAGGGTATTGCCGCCCTGGTGATGGGCGCAGCGATCTGCGGTATGCACTACACCGGTATGGTGGCTGTGATATACCCGCAAGGTGCCATGCCAGCCATGAGCAACCAGTTGACGGGTTCAGCCATTGGCACACCGATTATCCTCGCGTCTGTTCTGTTTATTGTGTTTTCTCTGCTAGCGGTTTACAGCGACATCAAAGCGCGCAACAACGAAGAGGAATGGAACCGCCAGGAAGCCGAGCGGGTTAAGAAAATGGCCTTCGTCGATGAAGCCACCGGTTTGCCGAACCGCTCACGACTGGAACATCACCTGCTTGAGTCGCTGGTGGAGACCGGAGGGGCGGCGTCGCCATTCACCCTGGTCATGCTGGAGATGTCGAATTATCGGGAATTATCTGCTGGAATGAACAGCGAGACGCTGTACCAGCGGCTACACACGCTGTCGGAGCAGATTCAAAAACTGATACCGGCCGGGGTGTATCTGGCGCGTTATTCCAACGCCACCTTTGGCCTGGTGATTCATGATGCCATTGACTCGACGGCCGTTAACCAGACGTTCGGCGCATTGAGCAAGGCGCCAACCGCCCTGAAAGTTACCGGGTGGACTGTGAATTGGAAGGCTGGCTTCAGCCGATTCCCGCAAACCGGTCACTCCAGTCGTATGCTGATTCGCGAAGCTCTCAAAACGGCACCACTGGCGGAGTTGTCGAATGACAAGGCGCCTGCGATGGAGTCGGGCGTGCAGATGCTGATTAACTGAGGCAGGCACGCGATGCTTTGAGCAGAGGCCGCCCGGGGTGAAGCGGCCTCAGGCTTTGAACGTTACCGTCGCATCCACGACCACGATGCAACTGCAGGCCAGAATCTCACTGTCACCGCACCAGGCCAGCGGCTCCTGCACGTAATCGACCGATCCCTTCATCAAGACCATGCGGCAGGCGCCGCAATAGCCTTCACGGCACTGATATGGCACCTTAAACCCTCGCTTTTCCAGTTGCTGCAAAACAGTCACCGGTTCAGGCGAGGGGAACAGGGTAATGCGGTGCGTCTGTGACGCGTTCGGGTTGACCTCTCTGGTCACAACTCGAAGTCTTCCAGAGCGCCGGTGTCGACATCGCTTTGCAGGGCACCGACCAGATACGTGCTGATCTCGGTTTCCTGAGGCGCCACCTGCACCTGGTCGCTTTGCAGCCAGGCGTCCATCCACGGCAGCGGATTCTTGGGCGAACCAAACGCCGGTTCCAGATCTATAGCCGCCAGGCGCTGGTCGGTAATGTGCTGGACGTATTGCGCCAGAATGTCGGTGTTCAGACCAATCATTGACCCATCTTTGAACAGGTAAGCAGCCCACTCTTTCTCCTGCTCGGCCGCATCGATGAAGATCTGGCGCACGTTGTCGCGTTCTTCTGCGGCGATCTCAGCCATTTCCGGGTCGTCGTGACCACGCGCCATCAGGTTCAGCATGTGCTGGGTGCCGGTCAGGTGCAGGGCTTCGTCACGGGCGATCAGGCGAATGATCTTGGCATTACCTTCCATTCTTGAGCGTTCGGCAAAGGCAAAGCTGCAGGCAAAGCTGACGTAGAAACGAATGGCTTCGAGCACGTTGACCGAGGCCAGCGTTAAATACAGCTTCCGTTTCAGGTCGCGCAGTGCCTTTTTGCCATCTGCACTGGCTTGCCATTCGTCGGTTTGTACCTGGAAGCGCTGGGTCGCTTCAATCAGCGCATCGTAGTAGCGCGTGACCGTTGTAGCACGTTCAACAATGGCCGGGTTGTGCACGATGTCATCGAACACCTTGCCCGGCTCGGTCAATACATTACGCATGATGTGCGTGTACGAGCGCGAGTGAATGGTTTCACTGAATGCCCAGGTTTCGATCCAGGTTTCCAGCTCGGGCAACGACACCAGCGGCAACAGGGCCACATTGGGTGAGCGACCCTGGACGCTGTCGAGCAGCGTCTGGTATTTCAGGTTGCTCAGGAAAATGTGTTGCTCGTGCGCGGGCAGGGCAATGAAGTCCTTGCGGTCGCGCGTCAGATCAACCTCTTCCGGACGCCAGAAGAAGGAGAGTTGTTTTTCGATCAGCTTTTCGAAAATTGGAAACTTCTGCTGATCGTAGCGCGCCACGTTCACCGTCTCGCCGAAAAACATCGGCTGACTGAAGGTGTCGAACTCGCGCTGGTTAAACGTTTGATAAGCCATTCATGCTCCTCAGATCTTGCACGCGCCGCTGGCGCAATCGTCATCATCCATGGCACTGCCGGCACCGTCGCGGGTGTTGTGGTAGTACAGCGTTTTGACACCGAGTTTGTAGGCCGTCAGCAGATCGTTGATCAACTGTTGCATCGGGACCTTGCTGCCGTCAAAACGGGAGGGGTCGTAGTTGGTGTTTGCCGAGATCGACTGGTCGACAAACTTCTGCATGACACCCACCAGGTTCAGATACCCCAGGTTGTTCGGCTGTTGCCACAGCAATTCATACTGGTTCCTCAAGTTGGCGATGTCGGGCACTACCTGCTTCATCACACCGTCTTTCGACGTTTTAACGGAAACCAGGCCACGCGGCGGCTCAATACCGTTCGTGGCGTTAGCGATCTGTGAACTGGTCTCTGAAGGCATCAGCGCGGTCAGAGTCGAGTTGCGCAGACCGTGCTCTTTAATACGGGCACGCAGGTCATCCCAGTTCAGTTTCAATTCGGTATTGCAGACTTTATCGAGGTCTTTCTTGTAGTGATCGATCGGCAGTTTGCCCTGGGCGTACTGAGTCTCGCTGAAGCCCGGGCAGGCACCGACTTCTTCGGCCAGCACACTGGAGGCCTTGAGCAGGTAGTATTGAATGGCCTCGAAGGTATCGTGCGTCAGTTCCAGTGCGGAACCATCCGAGTAACGCTTACCGTGTTTGGCCAGGTAGTAGGCGTAGTTGATTACGCCAATGCCGAGGGTACGGCGCTTCATCGAGCCCAGTTCGGCGGCTTTAACCGGGTAATCCTGGTAATCGAGCAGGCTGTCAAGCGCACGCACAATCAGTTCGGCCAGCGGTTCCAGCTCGTCCAGCGATTCGATCGCCCCCAGGTTGAAGGCGGCCAGTGTACAGAGCGCAATTTCACCGTTTTCATCGTTGATGTCGTGCAACGGCTTGGTCGGCAGGGTAATTTCCATGCACAGGTTGCTCTGACGCACCGGGGCCTGTTTCGGATCGAAGGCACCGTGGGTGTTGCAGTGGTCAACGTTCTGAATATAGATACGGCCGGTTGACGCACGTTCCTGCAGCAGCGTGGAGAACAGCTCAACCGCGGGAATCTGCTGCTTGCGAATGTCGTCGCGTTGTTCGTATTCAGCGTACAGCTGCTCGAATTTTTCCTGATCTTCGAAAAACGCATCGTACAAGCCGGGAACATCCGATGGGCTGAACAGCGTGATCGGCTGGTTCTTGATCAGACGGCTGTACATCAGTCGGTTGATCTGGACGCCGTAGTCCAGCTGACGCACGCGGTTTTCCTCGACGCCACGGTTGTTCTTCAACACCAGCAGGCTTTCGACTTCCAGGTGCCAGAGGGGGTAGAACAAAGTTGCCGCACCGCCACGCACACCGCCCTGAGAGCAGCATTTAACCGCTGTCTGAAAATGCTTGTAGAACGGAATGCAGCCGGTGTGAAAGGCCGCACCACTGCGAATCGGCGAGCCGATGGCGCGAATGCGACCGGCGTTGATGCCGATGCCGGCGCGCTGGCTGACGTAACGAACCACGGCCGCCGAGGTGGCGTTGATGGAATCGAGGCTGTCGTCGCTTTCGATCAGTACGCAAGAGCTGAACTGGCGGGTAGGCGTACGCACACCGGACATCACCGGGGTTGGCAGCGACAGTTTGAAGGTCGACACCGCTTCATAGAACTTCTGAATCGTATCCAGACGGGTGGCATTCGGGTAGCTGGCGAACAGGCTGGCCGCGATCAGAATGTACAGAAACTGGGGCGATTCGTAGATGTCGCCGGTGACCCGGTTTTGTACCAGGTATTTGCCTTCGAGCTGCTTGACCGCCGCGTAAGAGAAGTTCAGGTCGCGCTCGTGGCGCAGAAAGCCTTCCATCGCCTCGTAGTCGGCTTCACTGTAATCGGTGAACAGGTGCGCATCATAACGGCCGTCTTCGACCATTTTCTCGACATGCTGGCGCAACGTAGGCGGCTCAAATTGACCATAGGCGCGCTTGCGCAGGTGGAAGATCGCCAGGCGCGCGGCCAGGTACTGGTAATCGGGGTATTCCTCGCTGATCAGGTCAGCGGCGGCTTTGATCAGGGTTTCATGAATGTCGGAGGTGGTAATGCCGTCGTGCAGTTGCAACTGGGCTTTCAGCTCAACCTGGGAAACGGATACCGAGTCCAGCCCTTCAGCCGCCCAATTCAGTACTTTGTGGATTTTGTCGAGATCGAGGGGTTCGCTACGTCCACCGCGTTTTTTGACTGAAATGGTTGCTGTATTCACCTGCGCTTCCTCCGCTGTAGGGGCTGCATCGGCAAATGGCTGGCAAAACCAACTGAATGACTTCATAAGTTGGTTTTGCCAGTGTAGACCACTTCGCCTGACGCGTTATGTATGGGGTGCATGGGCGGGGGTCTGAAACGGATCGGGAAGGCTGAGCTGAATCACGCTACCAGCTGCGTTTGCAGCCGGTGTTTGACAGCACCGCCAAGAGGCACTGCATGGCCAGAATTCCCTGTAAAGACCCGGTTGAGCGGAGTACCCGTGGTAGCCCGCTCAAATCACCGAATGCCTATATATGGTGTTGTTTTGGTGACGGCCTGTCAATATATAGATGTTTGCAAAAAAGGGATGCAAGTATTTACTCGCTCTGGAAAGCCCTGATAGTGGGGTTCCTGAGCGGTAAATTTTCTTCGTAAATATGAGCGGCTAAACACCGGCTATCGTCCAGACACCAAAGCCAATAAACAACAGGCAGGCAACGATGTGGGCGGTGCGAACCGGTAGGCGTTGCATCAGCCAGTTGCCAGCCAGAATGACCGGTACATTGGCGATCAGCATGCCCAGTGTTGTGCCCAGCGTCACCCACAGCGTCGACTGGTACTGAGCCGCGAGCAAGACCGTGGCGATCTGGGTTTTGTCGCCGATTTCGGCAATGAAAAACAGAATCAGCGTCGCCGCAAAAGCGCCCATGGATTCAAAGCGGCTTGGGCCGCTGTCGTCTTTGTCCGGAATCAGCATCCACAAGCCGACGGCAATAAAGCTGCCGCCGATGATCCAGCGCGCCCAGTCGCCAGGTGTCCACTGACCGAGCAAGGTTCCCAGCCAGGCCGACAAACCATGATTGACCAGGGTGGCAACCAGAATACCCGCAACAATGGCCCAGCGGTTGCGAAACCGGGTGACCAGGAACAGGGACAACAGTTGGGTTTTATCGCCGATTTCCGCGAGGGCAACGGCCAGGGTCGAACTGAGAAAGGCTTCCATGATTGCATTCCGGGGCGGGGAGCATTACCAAAGGCAAACGCCACAGCCCCACCCGGTTCTGTGTCGTTTGCCTCAGGTCTCATCAGTCCGGCGGTCTGCAACACACGCAACGCCGGATGCGACCACCATGAACCTTCGGTTCAATTATGTTGATGGCCGCGCCGGCGGGTACCGGCCGATTACTCCCCCAAGACGGCGCGCAGTTTACCCGGCTGCGGCAACTGGGGCAACCTTGGGACGGTTGATGAAGTTGATGGTGAGCAGCACCAGCATCAGCACCACACCGGCAACCTCGGCAATAAAGTTCGGGTAGAAGATGGCAACCACCCCGATTGAGAGCAATGCCCGCATCCAGTTGCGCATGGGCCCGAACAGATAACCTTCCAACGCCGAGGCAAATGCGGCCAGTGCCAGTATCGCGATAAAACCATTCCAGAGTACAAGCGGAACGGGCCCGCCCATAATGATGGACGGATTAAACACCATGAACAGCGGAATCAGATAGAGCCCCTTGGCGAACTTCCAGGCCTGAACACTGGTTTCCATGGTTTTACTGCCCGCAATGGCCGCCCCGGCGAACGCCGCCAGGGCCACGGGGGGCGTCACGTTGGAGTCCTGTGAATACCAGAAGACGACCAGGTGGGCGATCAGCAGCGGAATGCCGAACTCGTTGGTCAGTGCCGGGCCGACCAGAACGATCAGGACGATGTAGCTGGCGGTCACGGGCAACCCTAGCCCCAGAATCAGACTGGCTACCAGCACCAGTAACAAGGCCAGCAGAATGTTGCCACCGGAGAAGGCGATCATCATGGATGAGAATTTCAGGCCCAGCCCGGTCAGACCCACCACGCCGACCACAATGCCAGCGACGGCGCAGGCAATACTGACCGATACGGCATTCCGGGCACCCAGTTCCAGGCCCTGGAGCAGCTTAACACCACCGTTACGCAAGGTGCCTCGTACTTCTGTGGCGAGTTGTCCGTTCTGCGTTCCGCGTCTATAGGCCAGCCAGAGGCCATTCAAACCGGCCACTGACAAAATGCTGATGATGGCGTAAAAGCCGACCCGCATGGGCGAGATCCCGAGAACCAGCAGCCAGACCAGCAGCAACAGGGGCACCAGGAAGAACCAACCGCGAGCCAGTACATCGCGAATCTTGGGCAGCTCACTCTTGGTCTGGGGTTGCAGCCCTTGTTTAACGGCGATGATGTGCACGAACAGATACACCGTTGAAAAATACAG
>ERZ1699650.131-NODE-131-length-29820-cov-8.629128_pt1 | contig 29820 bp, 23 predicted proteins | sample MGYA00581512_ERZ1699650 | MGnify/ENA primary metagenome ERZ1699650 (study PRJEB42348, sample SAMEA6618698) | metagenome | isolation source: Polyester-degrading enrichment culture growing on monomer terephthalic acid, Te | collected 2019-05-17 ... | reverse complement strand
CGCTCGGTCAGCGTCGGGAAACCCCAGAAATCAATGGGGCCGGAACGGCGCATACAATTGGCGCATGGTCGGGCGCTGGATGGGTCATATTCCCAATGGGCAATTCATTCAGCGCAATTTGAAAGACGCCAAACCGATTCCTGGCGAAAACATTATGGGCTGGTCGTTCCACTACGCCATCGGCATCGGCTATGGAGTACTCTTGGCTTTGATCTGGGGCGCGGATTGGTTTGCTGATCCCCAGCTTGCGCAGCCCATGAGCCTTTCTATTGCTTTGTTTGTCTTGCCGTATTTTATTATGATGCCAGGCATGGGGCTGGGTATCGCAGCGTCGCGGGCACCTTCTCCAATTATTGCCCGCATAAAAAGCGCTTTTGGCCATTCGATATTTGGCCTTGGTCTGTTTACTGCGGCATTGTTGTTAAAGGCGCTTTCCTGAACCGCGCAGCGTTTTTTGTAGCGTGTGATGCGGTAGAGAATAGCCGAACCTTGGACAAGGCTGTCACAGGTTAGCGTCCTTCAGGGTCAGGCTGCGTACAGTCTGAAGGAGGCGCGATGGGTCGTCGCGGCGCAGTATTTGGAATGCGTGTCGAAAGTCAGATCTGGGCCGTTCGCGTCGATCGATACAAAGGGCGGAAACCAGACTTTCGCTGCGCTGAGTTCCCGGGCAGGCTATGTGGATAACGGTTGCCGTTCTGCAGATTTCGAGGAGTGGCAACTTTGCGTATCGCGCCAGCAAGTCTTTGTAGGATTGGCCCCTGAGTCGACAGAGCGCAAGGTTCTTTGCCTTGTGCATGAAGTTTGCAAATTATTCCCAGACAAGACCCCACATGGTTTCACGCACCAATGATACGTAGCGAGCTGTCTTTTACGAGTCGCAGTGCGTCATTATCAAAGGCACCCCGTGCAAGGACCCGGTAGCCAACGGTAAGGGCGACCAGCGATTTTGCCGCACTTCCAGCATCAATTGATGCGTCTATTATTTGTGCTTTTTTGCCCTTCTCGATCACCTTAAGAAAGAAATCCTCTAAAGCGCTAAGCGCCCTATCCACGACGGCCTGTATATCCTCGCTATGATTGGGGAACTCCAATGCTGCGTGGATGATCAGGTTACCCTTCTGCTCGCGCTCGGTCACGCTTTGATGAACGACCGTGTCGAAAAGCGACAGGATCGCATCGATCGGATCGGGCTTGGCTTCGAGCTGCGCCAAAGTCTGTGCCTGACGTTCTTCGACAAAGCGGGTCAGGACGGATTTGAATAAATCGTGTTTGTTGCCAAATGTGGCGTAAAGGCTGCCACGGTTCACGCCCATGGCCTTTACAAGATCGGCAACCGACGTCGCCTCGTACCCCTTGACGGAAAAAACCTCGGCAGCCTTGTCGAGAGTGGCGTCAATTTCGAAACTCTTTTCCCAAGGCATCATCGTGGTCCTTTGTGCGCGCAAAAGCGGTTTGTGCAGCGTCTGCTCTGGCAATCTATCCATGGTTCTCGACCGCGGCGCAAGAGTGTTGACCAATCGTTCCAAACTGATTATGTGGTTTTGAACGATCATTCCATACTGAGTCGCACCCGCCGTTTGAGTTCGAGAGGTATCCAATGGACCAACTGTTAAAAGAGCTATCACTCATCGGCGGTGTCGCCGCTGTGACCCTCATTTCTTATCTTGTGATGCGACGGTCAGGCGCGTCGGGGGCTGCCAATGCCAACCGCTTGCTCAGCGGCCTGCTGGGCGCGTTCCTGTTGTTGGGTGGCGTCGCCAAATTCTTTCTGCCCTTCACCGACATGTTTGCGCAGCAAATTGCGCTGAGCCATCTACCATTTCCGGCACTATCCGCTTTTGCAGGTCAGGCCGGAGAGATTACCGCCGGGATCATTCTGCTTGGATATTTTATCGGATGGCAGCGGTTGCAGGGGCCCATCAGCGATCTGTTTTTCGCCCTCACAACACTGCTCGTCGTGATCATCATGCTGGTTGCCGTCTACGTGCATCTGCATCCAGACGTCCCAGCAGAAGTGCTTCCATTTCAATCCAAACCACCCGTTCTGACGGTCATCATCATGGCACTTGCGATCCTAAACGGATGGCTGCGCCGTAAAGCACGTCTGTCCTGACACCCCAACTTGAGAGGGCTGCTATGCCTACTTCCCACCCTACCCATCGCTCAATTCCGCAGAAAATCGCTATCGTCGTAGCCGTCATGGGCAGTGTTGCCGGAACGCTTACCGGTATCATGACCTGGGCCAATACTGGTTTCTCGGAAATCTTCCTGCCCAATTGGGGGATCTCCTTTCTGAAGGCTGTGTTCGTCCTGTTGCCTTTCGCGTTCTTGCTCATGGGGCTGTTTGACAAACTGTTGTCCCGGATCATGCCGGGGCTGGCCCCAATGAAACTGCGGATCGTGCTTGGGCTTATCATGGCGGTGATCATGCAGTCACTTATGGCAGTGATTACAGCCGGAACCGAAGCAGGCTTCGGTGATATGGCGGTTTTGAGAGAGCTTTGGCTCAATGCCTTTATCACGGCCTTTCCTGTTGGGCTCGTCCTGGCCTTGGTGCTGACGACAACTGTGCGCCCTTGGCTTTTGGCCATGTTGCGCGCTTGATGCGTTAATACGGCCCGCCACTGGCTTTGGTGGTGGGCATTCTATTGTTAGGAGGCGCTATGCGCGCAACAACACCTTCAAGCACGAAGCCTGGGCTTCATTATGCCTGCATCAAGGTCCGCTCTGGGGAAGCTGCGGCGCGGCGTAGAGAGCCTTCGCCAACGGCGGCTTAGGGCCGCTAATACCAATAGGCTGCTAATACGCAGATGGCTGCCCCTTTTCTCGTAACGCATCAACGCGATAGGCGTACTCTCCCCTTAAGGTTATTCTAAAGAAAAAGGTTACGTCCCAAATCTATGACAACTCCTCTGCTTCCCGCTTCCAATATCGCTGTTCCCTTAGAAAGGTCGCTATCGGCCATTCTGATACGCCCCTCCGAGCGGAAGTGTTTTTCACCAGTTTCAGCATCAACAATTCGCTCGAGTATAGCCATGTCTGACGACATTAGCGCTCGCTCAATGAACGCTTTTGTTCCGCAAACGCCGGTTCCTGAGTCAATACAAGAGTAGGCAGACAGCGCCTGCGAGAAGAACGTTAATAGTTCTCCATCTGGCAGCTCATGAAATGCCTCCTTAAACTCTGTTTCCCCAATTGGTGTGATCTCCAAGGAAATTAAGCTTTTTCCAAAATACAACGGTGTCTCGCTACTGAAGGAATATGGCTGGGCCAAATTTTGCTGAGTCAAAATTTGGCCGCCTCTGAAAGAAGTACAGTGATTTACCTTCATTTCCATCAGAGGGAGCAAGAAAGCATGATCAAGTACGGCCTTGTATAACTCCACCATAGAGTGATTTTTTAATGCCTCTTCAAGTGCACGATCACGAGCTTGACGGGCTGCAAGCGCTGCAGTGATGAGTACGTCGTTTTTTCCACTCTGGCTGCTCACATCGAACCCCACAAATATCCAAATTTTAGATAATTCTCTTTCTCGGATTAGTCCTTCGTCGTCAAGAAGGAACACCACCGTGTCAGGCACAATTCGCAGCTCGGGGCAGCAAGCGCTCTGCAAGAAATTGATTTTTGAACGAAAATCTGCCGGGCTGACGCAGGCAGATTTGGCCGGCAGGCTACGGTGCCATCAGTCGCTAATCGCCAGGATCGAAAGTGGTGAGCGTCGGATCGATGTCGTTGAACTCATCCTCCTGAGCCGCGCCCTTGGCTGCCGAGCCGACGAGATCCTTCACGCGGTTGACCCTTGTGTTGACCCTGATCATAGGCTGTAAGTAGCCGATATTTAACGAGCCTGCTCTCCGGTTGCCGAGAAGCACACACGGCGCCTGCGTGAACTCAAATCAGAGTTAGCGTCACCGCGAACCATAGTTCGGTTTCGCAAGCAAAATTGAAAGCCTCCCCCTCCAACATCAGGGATAGGGGAAGGCATCCGTTTGACGTAGTAGCTGACCGCAAAGAAGCTGATGCCAACGGGGGTAAAGAGTGCGAGCCGAAATGGCCCACCCAATTCGAATCACCTACACCCAATTGAAAATATTGTATAAAATCACCACACACCTCGCGGACTAAGGAAAAAGGTGCGCGTTGAGACTGAAAGCGTGCGAACTACAGCTTGAACGAAGCAAAAGAAAAGGCCCGCAGAATGCGGGCCCAGATCGTTGGATTATCAGTTGATCACTTGGTTGTTTCGAGCGCTCTTAACAAAACCTTATGGTCAAAGCTTTCCCGATAGTCCGGCACCGTAAAAGGTGAATACCCGATCGGCGTCGAGTATTTCTGTGCGAACGCCCGCGAAAATATGTCCAGGGAACAGACCCTTTCCTGTGCGAGTTGGCAGATTGTAAAGGCTTCGATCAGGAGCTCGATCACCAACCCCCATCGATCGCAGCCAGCGAAGGCGAGCCGTTCCAGGAACGATTTCGTCGCAAGCGCCGTGACATCAAGCTCAGCCTTGTCGGCATAGGAAAACATAAGCTGAAGTAGCTCTTCCAAGTCGGATTCGCGTTCGAGGTTGATGCTCTCGAAACGTACCGTCCGCAGAAGATACGCCAACTGCTCTTCCTTGGCGACCTGAAGGGCAAGACTTGGGATTCCTGACAGGATCAACATAAGGGGCCAACGGGTTTCTTTCAGGAGGGTCTTGAAACTGTCCAAGATCTGCTGATTTGTTTGACACCCTTTATCTGTGAAGACGTGCTGGCATTCGTCGAAGTGTATTCCAACAACTCCTTGCATCTTGGCATATTTGATGACCATTTCCCAAATATCGGCCTGAGTACGGCGGCCCTTCAATTTGTAGCCGAGGAGGTTGACGATCCTAACCCCTAAGTCCTTCCAGCTAATCTTTCCCGAAAGCATACAGTGGAGAATCTTTGCCGGCCGGCCGTCTGGCATAACAACCGATCCGTTATTAAACTGCTCTAACATTTTCTTGATTTCGTGGGATTTTCCCTGGCGTGAATCGCCGATCACTAAGACCCCACGCGCCTCGAAAGGACTGCCGATTGATGCTTTGGTGTAGTAGTCGGTTGTGCACCAAGACATTGCCTCGAAAATCTCCTCACCTCGAGGAAACGGAAAATGAGCCTTTATCAATGGCACAGCGAATTCGACAGCATCAGCTTTGACGAACTGGTTCATTTTAGTACCTTTAGGTTTTTCGGCCGGGATAGGACCTGATCAGCTGTTGGTCGTTTTTTAGGCCGTGAAGTTTCCTTGGATTTTTCACCGGAGCCAGGCGTCTTTGGCCGCGCCTCCTGACACTCAGGAGTATCAGGACCTTCAAACTCGGAATCCAAGGCCGCTGCAGCAGCCGAATCCTCGTGGACGCTGTCACTTTGCGCGTCGGAGTCACCGAGGGAGTACACGTCCCCGGCTGGACCAAGATCAGCGACATGGCCGGGCCGCTTGGTCCCGTTGATGGTTTCCTGCCGGATGGTCAGTGCGCCAGCAAACACGGCTCGCCCCATCGCCTTGCATTCCTCGACGGTGGAGTAACTCCGCGGGAGGTTATGTTCGACACAGATTGCTTTGCTCCGTTCTTGCCGGCGCAGTCGTGTTCTCATCACTTGGTCATCATGAAACTCCGTGGTTGCAGGGTCTTCACGTCGCAGGTCTGCCATGAGGCGAAGTATCTCGGGCAACGTCATGTCGGCGAACGCCGTAATCTGAAGCCGGACTTCAATAGGCTCTTTCACCATCGGCATGACGACCGTCGCAAGGTTCATGTCGTCCGGATCAACAAAAACCTTCACCTTGCCGCGCAGGTTATGTTTTTCTCGCTGCTCCTGAAGCTCATCAGAGTTGAACCAAATTCCTTGAAAAACACGTACGCCTTCATCGGTCGGAGTGACTTCTTGTTCCCAACAAAGGTTGATGCGGCGCAGGTGAGGATCGATTGGCGGGATTTGTCCTCTCGCCTTATTTATAGCCTTGTACACTTCGATGGGCCGACGCCCGCCCATGGCGACACCGTGATGCCGAGTGGAAGGATACTCATCGATGAAATATTGGGTGACGATCTCATAGAGCTGCTCTACGGTCATCACCCCATTGTCCATCGCGTCATAGCCGGGCAAAGCGCCGGCGCGCGCGCCAGTGAAGCCAGGCAGCAAATTCAGGACGTCGATCTCCAGAACTCCGAACATACTCTCCACATGTGGCCGTTCGGCAGAATGGTGCGCGCGGGTTACTGTATTGACGCTCCCGACGCCCATGAGCGCTCCCACGGCCGTGCTATTTCGCAGACCAGAACCATTGTCATTTTTGACGTGAAGCACCCCTACTGCGGCGGCAGGTTCACCGCGGCATCCGTACATCAATTTTTCCCGCGTCTTGTCGCGTGTGGCCATTCGGAAGAGTGCGATAGTGGCTTCAGCGCACGGGTTCTCAGTGACCACCCATCCAAGCGGCATTCGAGTTGCCACATCGAGCATGACCGCAATCCAGAAGCGTGACTTGATGTATTCATCAAGTTTTTCGAGAGCATCGCGCTGTTTGTTGCTATACTTCTCCCAAATTCCGCTCTCCTTTGCCGAAATGATGAGCGACATCTTGCACTCATCAACTTCGACAACTTCCCCTATAAGGAGCGCCCGAAAATCTGTACTGCCACGCCCTCGTTTGTTTTTAGCGCTCCGGCTCCCCTGGGTCGCAATGAGTTGTTCAGTTGGCGTCAGCAGCGCATCCCGATGTTTCTCGATTGTCTTGCGCGAGGGCGTAGTCAGATACGGAAGACCCCAAGCTTTCCGCTTTTGGTTCTCTTGCCAGATCCGAGCCTCAAGGTTCTTATGAACGGTTGCGAGTTTGAGGTTTCGGAGATCGGACCCGAACTCCTCGCAGGCCGAAGTCATCATCGCCCGCACCACATTGCATATTTTGGGCGTAGGATTTCCCTTCAGGTGATCGAGCGGGACAAGAGCGTCGAGCGGAGACTCGTCGGGCGCGCGGTCCAAGTACCTGAAATAATATTTTTGGAGAGTTCGCCCAGCATACATTACCCAAGCCTCTTTCGACTGCCCACCTCTGGAGATATTTAGATGGATCTCCTTGCCGAAAAGGACCTTTGCAACCTTGGCAATTTTTTTCCGGACATCAGAATTGTCGAGAAAATCTTGGGTAGGAATGAAGTTATCATTTCCGACCTCAAGACCATGTTGCTGGGATATCACGTGGATGGCTTCACACAATGCGTGATGGAACCGCCCTTTCTCCTGCTGGTGATTAGCCAATGACTTCGAGGAGGCGTGGCCTCCAAGGCGTTGCTTCAAACGTGCGCCCGTCTTTGGGGTTTGGGTGTCGATGGTTGTCCCTGGACACTTCAGTCGCTCGACCAGATCAACGAAAGGAATAATACTCGCTTCGCCATCCTCGTTTCCGACAATGTTGTATCCGTATTCGCCTTTTCCAGTGACGGTGACAGAGCGCTGGCCCATCGTCAGCTTAGATCCCACGGGGAAGGTATATCGTGGTACCATGCTCATGCCGCCACCTGGATATGCGAGTTCTCCCAAAGCACGTGATCCAAGTTGGCCCGCAACGACCCGCGCGCAACCAACCGATAACACGCAGCGAACGCTCTACGCTGAGGGACCTGTGCATGAGGGAACAGGTCCTTCATGAAGTAAAAGGACCGCAAGCGACGCGCCGCAGCGAGCACCGTGTCATCGGCCTCTTCGTCCGGGTGAAACACGAAGTGGTGCATCCGCAGAAGATTCTCGCGGCGCTGCCGAGAGTAGTCATCTGCGTTGACGACGATCATGTCGTCAGCGATTTCTTTTGGCGTAGCCGCAACAATCGCGTTGATTTGACGCTGGGTTTGCGGTTTTCGCAGGCTCGAGCCGTTTCTGACAAAGATCAACCGCCTGTGCCCGTTTCGGAACGTGACCAGCAGGTCATGCGTGTAGGTGCGAGTGTGGCCGTCTTCATCATGAAACCGGACTTTGCACGGCTGGAATACCACATCGTATATGTTCGGTGACATGATCGCCTCCAGGCCGGTAGCCGCCTCGCCCCAGGACTCCGCCATCCCGACTTTGGGCACCCAGTCGTTGGCAGGCACCCGGTACGTAAAAATAACCTTCTGAGAGGTGTTGCTGCGGGAACTTGGGTTCCTGATCCCATCGAAAGGCAAGACTCCATGGATCTCGCCAAGAGTGAGAGCGCTGGCGCGCGGAAGCTTTTTCGTTCCATGAAACCAGGTGTCGTTGTCTACAGGAACCTCGCCCCGCTCGATGTACTTCCTTTTCGAATTGCGCCGGGACATCTGTTCGGCAAGCAACACATCAAACTCTGAATAATCCTTCATGTTCATTCCACTTCGCATAGAAGGACCGCCCGCCAGAGCCAGCTCTGGCGCCGCCGTTAAGCTGCGGTCAAATTAAGATTTGGGTTGAAGCTCACCCCACGGCTTCAGCTTCGTGGCGTGTGGGTGCCTGTTAGACCTTTCTGGTCAGGCAGTTCGCCCCACCAGAAAAATCCCTCGCATCGCGCCGAGTTTTGGGTCGTAGAGAAATCATGTTGAGCATGGTCCTATGGTTCGAATTCATCTCGTGCACCAACGAGGTTGGCCACATGCTCTTTTGACGAAGAAACTTTTTATGTATTTGGCCCTTCCGTTGCTCGATGATTCGCAACCAAGGAATCAGGTGATGAGTCCTCCGGTCAATTAGGCCAGTTTGCTATGTTGCCTTCCGGAGCCGCACCATCCCGCTGAACGAAGTGCAACACTCCTTCGCCGCGCGTAACGTCTTGATAAGACTCACGACGCCATTCTGTGACGGCCCCCAGAAGAAATTTCCCTCCCAACCTTGCTTCCGGACATCTTTCGGGCAAATCTGGTAGACGGCGAGACCCAAGCCACAAGGTATTCCGTTCTATGAGAGAAAATTCTCGGATCCACTCCCGCAAACTGCGGGCCACCACTTTGCTTCTGGCAAAGCGACTTGGGGTTTCTAAGGCCTCTCAAGAGAGCGGCATCAGCCGGTCCACAATCTATGAGTGGAAACAGCGGCTCGAGGAACACGGCTCTGAGGGGTTGGCCCCCTTGCCGCCAACCCCGAGATCACATCCGCAGGCCATTGCAGAAAGTTTGAAGGAACAGATAAGGCAATTGGCCCTCGCTCATCCTGGGTGCGGTTGCGACCGGATAGAAGAACTCCTCGGAGAAGACGCGCCATACGTATCCTCAACCACGATCCAGAAGGTTTTGAACAGGAGTAAGATGGGGACACGGGTAGAGCGTTGGCTCGCACTCGAAAGGCTTGCCGCACGCGAGGATACTTCCCTAAGCGTTGAGCAGCACGATTTCGTATCAGACCGAAACCCTTGTTTCCCAAAATGCAGCTACCGAAGCCGCGGTCCTGGTGATGTGATTCATGCCGGCGTCTGGCCTCTCGGAAAATCTGAACGCGGGAACGAAGTTTATGTCCTTGCCATGGTCGACGCCTGCAGCGCATACGCCTTTGGCGCAATCTTCGAGGACCGCAGAATGTCTCCAGAGGTTTCTCTCCTCGACATTAAGGTCAGAAAATTTTACCTAAAGAGGAATGTGAGGGTTCACAAAATACTTATCGCGGATAGCTTCAATTTTCCGAATGTAGGCCTTTACTCATCGGCTGGATCACTGGTTCGCGTTGGGCCATTCCTCAAGATGCTAAAGAGGCCGCCGATAGGCCGACCATGCTGCCTACTCAGGTTCCAGAAGATTGTCATTTCGGAGTTTTTACGCGGCCCTCTCCGGAGAAAAAAGAACATCAACGTTGACGCTAACAACCGAGAATTTCAAAGGTGGCTTCAGGGCTATAACTGGAGCCGAGCCCATGAAGGCTACCCGAACTGGGGCAAGATCCCGGGACACGTTTTTGGATAACATCGAATTACCTGCAGGCGGCCAAGCGCCATTGCGCATTGAAGCCATCTTTTACGGCTGTTTATCTGGGATCGCGGGTTGAGTGGTCCTGAACTTGCTGCGTAGAGTGCCGAAAACCCTTTAGCATTCCGATCTTTCAAAGAGTTATCTCCTATGACGGCACTTGACGACCTACTCCAATCCTACCGGGACGCCGCGGTTACCGAACGTGAAAAAGGCACCTACCTTGAGCGTCTGGCGTGCGCATACCTGACCGCAGACCCGGTTCAGGCTGAGGAGTACTCGCAGGTATGGACGTGGTCGGATTGGGCCGCCCAGCACGGCTGGAACGGCAAGGACGTTGGTATCGACCTGGTCGCGGAGCTGCGGAACGAGCAAGGATACGCAGCAATCCAGTGCAAGTTCTATGGGACGCGACACCGCATCCAGAAAGCAGACATTGACAGCTTCATCTCGGCCTCCGGGAAGGCACCATTTGTCCGCCGCGTCGTCATAGACACCACGGAAGTTCCCTGGGGCACCAACGCCGAGGAGATGATAGCTGGTCAGATCATCCCAGTGGTTCGGCTATCCCTCACACATCTCCGCGAAAGCCCAATTGACTGGACGATCTTCGGCATTCGCGGCGAGACGGTCCTTTCGGCGAAAAAGTCTCTCCGTTCTCACCAGATCGAGGCATTGGAAGCCGTACGCATCGGCTTGGCTGAAGCGGATCGCGGCAAGCTGATCATGGCCTGTGGCACCGGCAAGACCTTCACGTCTCTCAAGATTGCTGAAGATCTCGTTGGCCGAGGCGGCCGTGTTCTGTTCATGGTGCCCTCTCTGGCGCTCATGTCCCAGACGGTCCGGGAGTGGACGAACGACACAGAAACCCCTCTTCGATCCTTTGCTGTCTGCTCCGATGCCCAGGTTGGGAAACGCCGTGTCTCGAAAGACGATGTGGCCGAGATCGAAGCACACGACCTCGCCTTCCCTGCCACCACCAATCCTGAGCGCCTCGTCGAGAAGGCTGCCCTGGATGATCCGGATCGGATGACGGTTGTATTCTCGACCTACCAGTCCATCGGCGTGCTCGATGCCGCGCAAAAGGCCGGCCTCCCTGCCTTCGACTTGATTGTCTGTGACGAGGCGCACCGGACGACGGGAGCCACCTTGGCCGGTGATGAGGATTCGAACTTCGTCCGCATCCACGACAATGCCTACGTAGCCGGCCGCAAACGTCTTTATATGACCGCAACGCCCCGGATCTTCGGCGACGCAGTGAAGACCCGCGCGGATGAAGAGGCTGCTGTTCTGGCCTCGATGGATGACGAGAACCTCTACGGCAAAACCCTGCTGCACAAGGGCTTCGGATGGGCCGTGCAGAAGGGACTCCTCACGGACTACAAGGTCATCGTGCTGGCGATGGACGAGGGCCTCGTAAGTGCCAGCGTCCAGAAACGCCTGGCCGATCAGAACTCCGAGCTCGATCTCGACGACGCCACAAAAATCATCGGCTGCTACAAGGCCCTCACGAAGCAGGACCTGAAGCAGGACCTCTCCTTCGATCCACAACCGATGAAGCGCGCGCTCGCCTTCTGCAAGAGCATTGCCGCCTCAAAACTGATCCGCGACGAATTCAGTAATGTCGTTGCCGAATACACCGGCGATGACGCGATGATCGAGGACGACGCGCCCTCATCGCCTGACCGTCTCGATATCGAGATCGAACATGTCGACGGCACTTTCAATGCCAAGTCTCGCAACCAGCTGTTGGACTGGCTGAAGGCTGACGCCGAGGGCAACACCGCTCGCATCCTCACCAACGCCCGCTGCCTGTCCGAGGGTGTCGATGTTCCTGCTCTGGATGCGATCATGTTCCTGCACCCGCGCAAATCGCTGATCGACGTAGTGCAATCGGTCGGTCGCGTCATGCGCAAGACCGACACCAAGAAAATGGGCTACGTGATCCTGCCTGTTGGGGTGCCAGCCGGTGTGCCGGCCGATGTCGCCTTGAAAGACAACGAGCGCTACCGCGTCGTCTGGCAGATCCTGAACGCGCTGCGTGCGCATGACGAGCGCTTCGACGGCACCATCAACCAAGCCTCGCTGGGTCAGGATGTCTCTGACCGGATCGAGATCGTCGGCGTTACCAAGGAATCCGAGGAGCTCAAGTCGATCACCCACGAGGTGACCGACTTGCCAACCCGCAAGGCACAACCGCAAGCCGGGCTGGGCAAGGGTGGCGATGGCGGTGACATCGTGATCGAAGGTCCTTCTGCCGAGCAATACGAACTCTTCATCGACGAGTTTTCCAAGGCCATCATGGCCAAGATCGTCAAGAAGTGTGGCACCCGCGACTACTGGGAGGACTGGGCGACCAACATCGCCGAGATCGCGCAGCGCCACATCTCGCGCATCACCGGCATTCTCGACGAACCCGGCACCAAGGCCCGCAAGGCTTTCGACGACTTCCTCGCCGAACTCCGTGACGACCTGAACGACAGCATCACCGAGCAGGACGCTATCGAGATGTTGGCCCAGCACCTCATCACACGCCCCGTTTTCAAGGCTCTCTTTGCCGGGCACCAGTTCACCGATCAGAACCCCGTCTCCCGCGCTATGCAACAGGTGCTGGACGTGCTGGACGAGAACCGCATCGACAAGGAAACCAAAGACCTCGAGAAATTCTATGACAGCGTCCGCAACCGCGCCCACGGGATCACCGATCCCCAGGCCAAGCAGCGCCTGATCGTCGAGCTCTACGACAAGTTCTTCCGCAACGCCTTCCCCCGCACGACCGAGAAGCTCGGCATCGTCTACACGCCGGTAGAAATCGTCGATTTCATCCTGCACTCGGTCAACGAAATGTTGCAGGAGCACTTCGGCCAGTCACTCGGGTCAAAGGGCGTCCACATCATGGACCCCTTCACCGGCACGGGCACCTTCATCACGCGGTTGCTGCAATCCGGTCTGATCGCGCCGGAGGAGCTGGAGCACAAATATCGCCACGAGATCCACGCCAACGAGATCGTCCTGCTGGCCTACTACATCGCGGCGATCAACATCGAGGCGGTCTATCAGGGCGAGGCCAAGAAGAACGACTACCTGCCCTTCGAAGGGATCTGCCTCACCGACACCTTCCAGATGTATGAGGGCGAGGACGAGTTGGCGCTCTACATGCCCGACAACTCCGAACGCCGGACCCGGCAGAAGGAGCTGGATATCCGGGTGATCGTGGGCAATCCGCCGTATTCATCAGGGCAGAGCAGCGCGAACGATAACAACGCCAACGTCGGCTATCCGGGGCTGGATGGGCGCTTGCGTGATACCTATGCAGCGCGCTCCACCGCGACCAACAAAAACGCGCTTTATGACAGCTACATCCGGGCGATCCGCTGGGCTTCAGACCGGATCGGGGATGCGGGTATCGTTGCCTATGTAACGAACGCAGGCTGGGTCGATGGCAACTCTGCGGATGGCTTGAGGGCCTGCTTGGCGGATGAATTTACGGATGTTTACGTCTTTCACCTTCGTGGCAACCAACGCACCAGTGGGGAATTGTCGAGGAAAGAAGGAGGAAAGATATTCGGATCCGGCAGCCGTGCTCCCATCGCCATTAGTGTGTTCGTGAAAAACCCTAATGCAGAAGAACATGGCCGTATCTTTTTTCACGACATCGGCGACTACCTCGATCAGAAGCAAAAATTAGCAATAGTGCGAACTTTTGGCGCCATTAACGGCATTACTAAGGCAAACGGTTGGGATATCATTTTACCAGACGATCAGAACGACTGGTTGAAGCAACGAGACTCCAGTTTCGATGCGTTCATCAAAATTGGAGATAAGAAAGATCGGACACGGCCCGTCCTTTTCGATCTTTATTCCAGTGGAGTTAAGACTAACAGAGATGCATGGTGTTTCAACTCATCCAAATCCGGATTGAGCAAGAACATCAGGCGAACAATTGACTTTTACAATCTGGAGCTGGAGCGAGCGTCATACTATCAAGGGGCGATTGGCCATGACTGGAACTCCGATCCAAGGAATATAAGCTGGACGCGAGGATTGCGGTCCGACGCCGATCGGCGAAAATATCTTCACATTAATCAGGGTAGATTGGTTCAGAGTTGCTATCGGCCATATTTCAAGACGTGGCTGTATCTTGGGCGGCGCTTGAATGAAATGGTCTACCAGATACCGCGCCTTTTTCCGGAAGGATCAGAGGATAACAAGGTTATCTGTGTCGTCGGTATAGGCGAAGAACAAGGATTTTCGGCCTTGATGCTTGATGCTGTTCCCGAATTCAAAACGCATTACAATGGCCAAAACTTCCCCCTCTACCTCTACGATCAGCAGGACGAGGAACCGGGCGGCCTCTTCGAAGGTCAGTCCTCAGGCCTCCAGCGCCGTGACGCGATCACTGACGCCGGGCTGGCGCATTTCCAAGCCGCCTATCCGGGCGAGGAGATCACCAAGGAAGATCTCTTCTATTATGTCTACGGCCTGCTGCATTCGCCCGACTACCGCGACCGCTACGCCGACAACCTGACCAAGGAACTGCCCCGCATCCCGGCGGTGAAGACCTACGCCGACTTCCACGCCTTCTCCGACGCCGGACGGCGCCTTGGCGACCTGCATGTGAACTACGAGACGGTGGAGCCATACCCCGTCACTTACAAGCAAGGCACGCCCGCGCTGTGGAATGTGGGCGACCCCAAGGCCTTCTACCGCGTCACCAAGATGAAGTTCGGCGGCAAGGCCCGCGACAAGGACAAGACAACGGTGATCTACAACGCCAACATCACCATGACCGACATCCCGCTGGAGGCCTACGAATACGTCGTCAACGGCAAGCCCGCGCTGGAATGGGTGATGGAGCGCCAGGTGGTGAAAACCGACAAGGCCAGCGGCATCGTCAACGACGCCAACGACTACGCCAACGAGACCATGAACAATCCGGCCTATCCGCTGGAGCTGTTCCAGCGCGTGATCACCGTGAGCCTCGAGACCATGAAGATCGTCCGCGCATTGCCGAAGCTGGATTTGCCGGAATGATAAGGGCTGTGCTGTTCACCGTAGCGCTGATCCCCTCGGGGGCATTGGCTCAACAGGGCTTCACCTGCTCTTACGGCGATCGTGGCGCCTGCCTCGGTTATGGCGATACGGTCTGCTCCAGCGGTGGCAAATGTGTGAGCGACGATGCGGCCTGCTTCAGCAGCTACCAGTGCAACTACGAAGGGTTCACCTGCAAATCGAACCTGACCGAGTGCGCCGACGAATACGATGGGCTTCAGACGCGGTTCAACACGCTGGTGACGGATTACAACGAACTCCTCGCAGAAAGCCGGGAGATGCGAGGTGCCTTCCAGACCGCGCTGGAGGAGTTGGATGAAACGCGAGAAGCCCTGTCGGATGTACGGTCGCATCTTTTTGTCGTGACGCGGGCGCGTGACGAGGCGCAGTCTACCCTGGAGGACATCCAAACTTGCATCGAAGGCCTTGGGCGTTTCGATGACGCGAACGATTGCCTGCCATGATTTTTCCGAAAGGGGTTCTCCGATGTTGAGTTTCCTTAGGCGCCGCGCTGCCCAGAGCGCTGAATTTCCCACGGGTCCATTCCGGTTCGTCGCACTCGACGTCGAAACCGCCAACCACGACAGAGCCAGCATCTGTCAGATCGGCGTGGCCTGCGTCCGTCTCGACAATTCCATCGAAACCTGGACAACGTATGTCGATCCTGACACCTCAACGTGGGCTTTTACCGGTTTGCACGGTATCAGCCAGTCCACCGTTCGTGGCGCCCCCAAGTTCGTAGACGCACTCTCAATGCTCGAAGCCCCTCTCGGCGGCATCACCATCTACCAGCATTCAGGATTCGACCGAAGCGCCTTTCGCGCCGCATGTGCTGTGCTGCAACGTGAGGAACCCCGTTGGACATGGCAGAACAGCGTGACCGTCGCCCGCCGCGCCTGGCCAGAGTTGAAAGGTAACGGCGGGCACGGGCTCGCATCCCTAAAAACCCATTTGCGCCTCTCCTTCGACCATCACGATGCCGGCGAAGATGCCCGCGCCGCCGCAGAGGTCGTCCTGCACGCGGAGAACGCGAAGGGCCCGGAGGTTTGTTTCCATGGTACTTAGGGAAAATGAAACGCCCCGTACGTAATTGTCCGCCGGTGAAGGCGAGCCCTCTCTATTCCATAAAAGGAATATTTATCAGATATATGCATTTACGTCGTCCTGCCGCCCCGGCTTGGACGTAGTTTGCGAAGGTCAACTTATTAGCGTCGACTTTGAGCTTAAATCTTGTTTCGTGACCTCGTGAACTGTCCAATGCCCAAGAAAGGCAACAGAGTTCGGTTGGGGCACCGCGCAAACGCTCGATGCAAGGCGAAGAGGGAGAATGAGGCGAAAGGCGGAAACCGGTTTTTCGCTGCCACCGGGAAGGGCACGAGGGGTAGAGCATAAAGCAGCCGCTCACTAAACTCCGCATACCAGGCTGTCGTGACAACCCTCAGTCTGTCATTGAATACGCAACAGCCGCGGAGCATTCAAATGCGAGACTTCAATCCCCAGCTCCTTGATACGAGCCGAGGAGATCTTATGCCGCAAACCCGGTTCAACGCGGTGCTGGATGCGCACGGCCTATATGATGGTCAACGCTTCGTAATCCGGCTCTCACCTCAGGTCCACGACCTGATTGCGAGTCTGCCCCAAGGCATTGCCATCACCTCAGAGGCCACGCGCGACCAAATCCAAGCGTTTTCAACCTATCTGCACGAAACCATTCACTGGTGGCAGCATATCGGCAGCACCTGCGGCTTTATGTTGAGCCTGAGCTATCCAACGCAGACCCACGCAAATCTCTCCCACCTTCGGCGATTTCTTGAGCAGGTGGGGCCAGTAAAGTCCATTCGCCGTTGGGTGGAGGGTAACCCTGGTTCCCGTGACATGGAGTCCCCAAGCGCCACGGCGAATATCATAGTTAACAATCAGTTTGACATGAATGCCTACAGGTTTCTCGCCACCAATCCCGAGCGCGCTAATGAAATCGTTCACAATCCAATGTTCGAAAACCATGCGCATTGCTACAGCATCGCGCTCGGCAACGGCGTAGCGGCCCTCTCCAGCTTGTTCGACAGAGGCCATGAGTTCATGCCTGACCCACGCGCTTGGCAGTCAGAGTTAGGAAAACTCAGGAAAGCAAGAGAACCCGGCTTCTATTACGGCTCGCCGATTGAGCTATCGCCGATTGGCGCTTACCATTTATTCGAGGGTCAGGCACGGTTCGCCCAATTGCAGTATCTGCACTTCGCCACGGGCGGGGAATTTGAATGGGACGATGCCGAGCGGATCGGGATGATGGGACCGGTTTACGTTGCTGCCTTTAATGACTTTCTTCAAAGAACAGGGTTCACGCGTCCAGATACCATCGACCATCCGACGGTTGCTCTCTTTCTGCTCGTTTGCGACATCGCTATCAATCCCGCCGAGACTTTTCCTTTTCCAATTCATGACCCGCGGTACTTTATCACCGATGTCGATCCAGGCATGCGGTTTATCTTCCTGTGCACAATTCTCAAACTCCAATTCCCCGAGATGCGGACCGCGATCACACAATACAGCGCAAGCGAATATGTGGACGTGAGCACCAAGCTTTGCGAAGCTCTGAAGACGCGCACGCCGTTGTCCATTGTACAGGAAGTTAATCGGTGGGTAGAGTATGGCCCCGCTTTCGCTGCGTGCCTGGCAGATCATGATGCGGGACGTGCTGCATCGAAAAATCAGCCTCTTCAGGTGCTATTTGGGCAATTCGCTGCATTTTCACGAGATAAGGCGCGCCTTCCGCACATGTTGTGCTGGCCTGGAGCACACATGGCCGGTCTGCGGGCAAGCGAGGACTATATAGGGCTTTTCTCCCGACAATCGCCGATGTTCATCGATCGCGCGGATGACACGACAATCGTTCCGGTGCTACGCAAGGGCCTCGACGAGGCGACAGTCATGGGCCGGTTCCAAGATTTCTACAATGGGCACGCGCTCTACGATTTTTCATATCAGTGGATCACGCGCCCAGGCCCATTCTCCTATGACTTCAGCTGGCTGCGTCCCGATGGCACGACGCAAGAGATTAGAGGATGGGCGGATCGAATCTTCGAAAGCGTTTATGGCGTGTCGCCCGATGACTTCACGATCTTGCAGTCGTGAAATCGCCGGATTGGTATACGATGCCGGACCGCTATCGACTGACTGTCCGCTTGCTCCACAGGATTCCAACAAAATCTTAGGGATCAACATGCTGTGGACCCGGGGCGATTTATCAAGAATTTCCATTCATGCTAACCGCTGCTTCCAGTAAACAATGATCAGCAGCCGCCATTGATCGCAGTGGCGGTGAATTTACGCAGGGGGGCGCCCGCACAGAATGCTCAGATCTTTCGATACCAGCGTAAATTCTCTCCGTCTCGTCCTTCGTCTAAAACGCCGGGAAACGTTTCCAGGTTGGCTCTAAAGTCTTTACCGAGTTGCTTGGCTGCGCCTGGTCCATCTGGCCATTCTTCCCCCAGCAAGTCCCTAAGATTGAACCGCCTTCCAGGCTCGAGCTGCGCTATACGATGTGCGATAGTTTCTCTCAGCTCTTCAAACATGACCATTTCCTTCTAATGGGGATGTCGTATCCATACCGTTTGGCAGGAATGTTGTCGAACGCCGGCATTGACGAGCTGCGCCGCAGCATGCTCGTTTCAGGATCAAGGTCCAAAACGGGTCGAGTTTGCCCTCAAGTGCACCCTCACCGCGTCGGTCTGCGAATCAGGTTCCAACGCATGAATGCTGTTCGTTCAGGGCGCAGTGAAAGGCAGCTCCCTTCCCGACCTACTGATGTCGTCCTCGCGGGGTCACGTCAAGGTACGCTACCGGTTCGGGCTGTTCGGCAACAGTCAATGCATCAGCCATTCCTGATTGTTGCCGCAACTGCTTTATAACCACGCTCCTCTAACTCGACAGCGAGAGACTCGAGTAACTCGACGTCGCCGGACCGTTTGATAATGCCAAGGATAATTTGTAGAGCGCCATCGACTGACGACTGATGCGAAATCTGAAGCCGTTCAAGCTCGTCAGCAAATTCTACGGCAAGCTTGACCTCGGGACGCGGTTCATGAGCAATGATCGTACGACTTAGCTCCTTTGCCTTCTCAACTTCGTTATTACGGATCGCAGCCGCTTCCGGAGGTGTGACTTCTACATCAAGGTAGCTTCCGTCAGCTTCAACTTGCCGGAGCCGCACGTTGCACTGTGCATCTACTGCAAGCTTTAGCAATTTATCTACGGATCGTGTTGGGGATTTGGATGGGAGTTTTTCAGTTGAAACTTGACCAGTCTTTTTTGCTTTTAGAAGTCCGGCAAGACTTTTGCTAAAGTCAATTATTGCTTTGCCTCCCTTAGCAGCTTCGACCGCAGCCTGGGCGTAAGGCGATGCTGCTTGAGCCATGTCCAGCAGGGTGATCCAGATCGAACCATCTTCGACACGTGCGACCACAAGTGTTCTGGCTCGGTGTTGTTTGCGGTAGTCTCTTGCAAGAGCAGCAAGAAGTTCGCTCAACGCAAGTGCTTGCACTGGCTGCCTGTTTTCAATGACAAGGACGATTCTTGGCACTTCTTCCTGCAAATTCAATTCAGAGCCCTCGTTTTTAACCTCTTAAGGCCGAAGTTTTTCCGCATTTCGAACCTTGGCACAACCCAAATTAAGGTTGTCTGCGCTGAACTTACTGCATCCAAGGTCGGAAGAGCACTGTAGCATGAAGGGGTGACCGCGAAAGGAACAACGAGATAGCAAGACCACCGATGTGATGGTGTACTCTCCAGCCGCAACTATCAGGACACTCCGTCGAATGTCCCGGGTGTATCTGTCCGTGAAGCAGTAAGGAACCTGATCTGCGGATCTCATCAGGGCCAGCGGTCAAGACCGCGCAAACAGGCCGGACACAAAACCGCTTCTGAAAAGGTGCTGAGAGTCACATTTTAGCCTTACTATGCGGGAGCCATCCACACAGGACGTTCGCCGCAAGCGCGAACGCGCCAAGAATGATCTGGCGAACCGGACATTGGCCCGCCTTTCCAGATCCGAGCCAAGATGGTCGATGCGAAGGGCGGGAAGCAGCTGTTCGAGGCATGGCGCCACGGTCAAAGGGGTCCTCCTGCGGACGTAGTGACTTGGCGAGTGCTTTCGTGGAGCTATTCCCGACACCTAACTGACCGAGTGGGATAAGCCCACTCTTGCGAGTTTTTGATAAAGCATCTTGATTCATCGAGGCAGCGTGGCGAACATCGCGCCGAGCGAAGCTAAACCATGGACGCTCAGTTGTTAGTTTGGATTGACGATGCACTTAAACAAAATAAGCATTCGTAATTTTCGCCGTCTGGCGGACGTCAAAATCGACCTTGATCGGGATATCTCGATCTTTGTTGGCGCGAACAATAGCGGCAAGACGTCTGTCGGCCATGCCCTTAACTTCTTTGTCAACGCTACCCGCGATCGCGTAAGTTTCCACGATATCAGCGCGTGCCGCTGGAGCGATATAGATGCATTTCAGGCCGGGGATCAAAATGCCTCACTACCGGTGTTGTCGCTCGATCTGTGGTTTGCCGTGGAGCAGGCAGACCTTCATCGTGTACTCGATCTGCTTCCCCGTCTTGAATGGGAGGGATCGGAGGTCGGTGTTCGCATCGCTTTTGCGCCCCGTAACGCGGCCGAAACGCTGGCGCATTTCAATGAGCGGCACCAACAGGCGCAAGAAGCTGTGGCGGGGATAGAAACGCCCGAAGGCCAAGAGCACTATATCGCTCCGCCGCGGTCTCTACGCGAATTTCTTGAAGGGGAACTGGGAAAGGAATACGAATTTAAGTACTACGTTCTTGATCAAGCCCAATTCTACGATGATCTGGAGCCAAATGAGGGCTACGTGCCGCAGGAGTTGCTCCGCGAACAGGGACGGACCGGTAAGGATATCATTCGCTCCCTGATCAAAGTCGATTTTCTTCATGCACAGCGCCACCTTTCGGATAGTGAGGGCGGTAGCCGTGCCGAGGAGCTTTCCAGACACCTCAGCCGCTATTACCAGCGCAACTTGCAACGTCACGAAGAAGACCAAAACGCGATAAGAGCGTTGGCGGACTCTGAGGCGCTGCTAAACAAGCACCTGGGGCAGGTCTTCGCTGACACGCTGGATCGCCTCGCGCAATTGGGATATCCGGGGCTGACCAACCCGCGTCTGATGATCAAGTCCGCGCTCAATCCCGCAACGGTGATGAACAGCCAAGACGGCGCACACGTCCACTATGCGCTAAACGATGAGGGGCTTACGCTCCCCGACAAGCACAACGGCCTTGGCTTCAAGAACCTGATTTACATGGTGGTAGAGTTGCTCGACCTTCACGCGCAATGGGTTGCTACGGAAGAACGGCGCCCCCCGCTTCATTTGGTGTTCGTCGAAGAACCGGAAGCGCATCTCCACGCGCAGCAGCAGCAGGTGTTTGTGAACAAAGTCCGGGAGATCCTCGCATCAGAGGAAGGTGTGCCGAATGGGTTCCATACGCAACTTGCCCTGACAACGCACTCGCCGCACATTTTGTATGAAAGGGGTTTTCAGCCGATCCGCTACTTCCGACGCGAGGGCAACGGTACGCAGCAAGCGTCGACAGTACTGAACTTATCGGCGTTTTACCGGACAACCGGCAATCCAAGTCGGGACTTTCTGGAAAGATACTTGAAGCTCACACACTGCGACCTGTTTTTTGCTGATGCCGCAGTGCTTGTAGAAGGCAATGTAGAACGACTGATAATGCCTCAGATGATCGCAAAGTCCGCGCCAGGCTTGCGGTCGTGTTACCTCAGCGTGCTGGAGATCGGGGGGGCCTACGCACACCTGTTCCGCACGCTCGTCGAATTTCTTGGGATCACGACGTTGGTCGTCACCGACCTGGATAGCGTTAGCCCGCCCAGAGCTGCGGGAGAAGGCGACGAGGCAGGACCTCCCGAGGCGGAAGACGACGATGATGATGCCGCAGCCGGCAGTACCTGTACACCTGAAACACCGAACGCTGTAACGTCGAACCAGATGCTTGCCAAATGGCTTCCGGGCAGAAATCGGATCGACGAACTCCTATCTCTAAATACATGTTGCAAGACACTTCCCGCAGACTTCGTTCGCAAGGGAGCAATCCGTGTCACCTACCCCTGTACTGTGGACATCACGCTGGATGGCGAGACTTTGCAGCGAGCAGGTCGCACGTTGGAAGTTGCTTTTGCTTTCGACAACCTCGAGTGGACACAGGCATACGAAAACCGAGAACTAAAACTTCGTGTACGTGCCCCGCAAAGCCTCGATGATCTTTTACTGAGACTGCACAATAAAGTTAAAAATGGAAGTTGCAAAAAGACGGATTTCGCCCTCGCTTTGCTCGCTAAAGACCCCAACGGCTGGACTGTCCCCCGCTACATCGAAGAGGGCCTACAATGGCTCGAAGATACACTCGACGTGGCGGAGAAGAAAGGCGCAGAACCCGAGTATGCCGCCGAATGACAAGTCGTATAGGGAAACCCAATACTGCAACCGACACCGCCCTTCACGAGCGGCTTGCCAGTGACGGCAACCGTCACTTTGTCATGGTAGCTGGTGCCGGTTCGGGAAAGACAACATCGCTCGTAAAAGCCTTGGCCCAGATCGAATCCACGCAGGGTGCGGCGCTGCGCCAAAATGGACAGCAAGTTGCCTGTATCACCTATACGGAAGTGGCCGTCGAAGAAATTCGGGGTGATGTCGGCAATGATGATCTCTTCCACGTTTCGACGATTCACAGCTTTCTCTGGACCGTAATCAAGCCGTTCCAGAACAATCTCCGCGAATGGGTGAAAGGCAGGCTACACGAGAAGGTTGCCGAAAAGCAGGAAAAGATAGACAAGCCTAAAACAAGAGAAGCCACAAAGGCCCGTGCGGCCGAGGATATCGAGCGATATCAGGGTCAACTCGCCGAGATGGATCGCGTCAAGAATTTTCGCTATGGCACCGGGAGCGATTACACCAATGGTGTGCTCGGTCACAGCGACATTCTGAGGATTGGCCCCGCATTTATTCAGGATCATACGTTGATGCGTAGTGTCCTGACTCGGCGCTTTCCAGTGATCTTTGTCGATGAAAGCCAGGATACAGACCCCGCCTTTGTCGAGGCTTTGCGCCACGTGGCGAGAGAAACGCCCCAAGGGTTTTGTCTCGGATTCTTCGGTGATCCGGTCCAGAAGATCTACATGCAGGGGGCCGGTCCAATCGTGACCGAGGACGGCTGGGAAACGCTGGAAAAGCCTGAGAATTTCAGGTGCCCGCAAGCTGTGTTGCGCGTTATCAACCGGATCAGGGCCGAAGATGACGGGTTGGAGCAGACACGCGGACGCCGTGAAATCCTTGACGGTGAAGAGGTTCCGGTAGAAGGCACAGCACGGGTGTTGATCTTGCCGGCTGACGACCAGAGACAAGAACGGCTCGAAAGTGCGCGTCAGTGGCTTGCCGATCAAGACAATGATGATGGCTGGTTAGAAACCGAGGATGAAAACGCGCTACGGCTGCTGGTGCTGGTCCACCGGATGGCTGCGGCCCGTCTCGGCTTTCCGAACCTGTACAGCGCGCTCAACGACAAATCATCGGAAGAACTGAGCTCGGGGTTGATCGATGGCACCGCCTGGGTCGTGCGGCCCTTCCTCTCGTATATCATGCCGGTCGCGCTCGCGCGTCAGGAGGGGCGCGAATTCGAAATCATGCGCCTGCTGCGTAAGCATAGCCCGCAGTTCCAGCCCGAAACCGCGGCCGCTGCAGATACGGCAGGATTCCTGAATGCGCTGCGGGACGAAATCGCCGAACTGGTGGCAATGCTTCAGCCCGGCAGCGGTGCTCGGATCGGCGATGTCGTTAGTTTTCTGGAAGCCAACAACTTGTTCGGACTCGACGAACGATACGCCGCGCTTGTCGAGAAATTTGCCCAATCTGAAGAACAGGTAGCCGATCCCGCCCCCGAGAACGCAGCGCTGCGCTTCATGCAATGCGAAGCATCCGAGTTGTGGGGCTACCGGAAATACATCGAAAAACTCTCGCCCTTTGCCACACAGCAAGGCATCAAGGGTGCGGAATTTGAAAAGGTCTTAGTGGTCGTTGATGATCAGGAGGGCAGATCGAACGCATTCTCTTATGGCAAATACTTTGGTGTGACGCCGCTTTCTGACACGGATCAGGCTCATGTAGATGCCGGGCGGGACTCCGTAATCGGCCGAACAGGGCGCTTGTTCTATGTCTGTTGCTCGCGGGCGTTGTCCGACCTTGCCGTAGTCATCATTGCAGAAGATACTGCGCAGATGCGTGATGCGATCGCAGATAAGGCGTTTTTCGAGCCTGACTGCATCCATGTGATTGAGTAGTGCGAACTTCCTGTAACCACTGATATCCATGAACTCAGTGCTGATCGGCGTAGAAGGCGAATTACACGCAGTCTCAGGTTTCATCGAGCTTTCTGATCCCGAGAGCTTCTTTGATACACTCTGGTCAAGAGGTATTTCCCCCGATCTTAAAGAGATACGGAAGTAGAATCTTCTCAGCAGGATGACTGAGGAGATTCCGATGCAGAAGACACGTTTTACCGAGGCCCAGATTATGGGCGTGCTGCGAAAGGTCCCGATGGAGGGCGGTGTGCCTGCTGTCGAGCTGTGCCGCGAACATGGCGTGAGCAGCGCCGTGCTGTACAATTGGCGAGCGAAGTATGGCGGGGTGAACGCCAGCCTCATTAGCGAGATGAAGGCCAAGGCGGAGGAGAACCGGCGTCTGAAGCGCATGTTTGCCGACGTCAGCATGCAGAACAGGGCTGGGCCCAAGCATTGGTAACGTTGCGGTTGGTCGAGTTAGCCAGTGTGCCGGCCATCTCCGTTGTGTCTATCGTCAGGGTACCGGGACCACGCGACGCCCAACCGGCGTCCCGGTGAAAGGGCTCATGGAACGACGCTGCGACTGCATTTGTCTGGTCTCAGAGCTGCAGAGACCTTCGTCTTGAGCCGCCCAGCCCGGTAAGCGGAATTTCATCCTAAGGTCTTTGTTCATGCGGCCAGGATGAGGAGGCCTCGAGCGTTCCAAAATAGCTTTCAGGTTTTCGATGAAACTGCGGTTATAGAAATATCATCAAAACCAATTTTCGAAACTTGGGAGGCTGCCCCATCTAAGCTTTTGAAATGTCGAGGCTCGTAGGGATTCCTCGCGCTACAAAGGACAATAGGTTCTCCATTCCACTCAGCAGCAGGCCCATAGAACTGAACGGTATAGCCGTGTTCACCTTTTACTATGCTTGCTCGATTGATCATCCCTTTCTCGATCCGGACCTTAACCATGGCTTCCAGTACGAGGTTGCTACCGTTGACACCCGAAATCATACTACCTCCCTACGATTTTCAATTTCGACACGATATTTGATATCGTTTCGAAATCAAATAGTCAACCACTGCTGCAACCGCGGCCCAAAAGGTTGGCCCCCCATTTTTGCGGGGGCTGGGCGAGTTCTCCGTGACATTCAACGGTCCCGCTCTTCTGCGAGGATATCTTTCTCAGGAAATTTCATGAAAATGGCTTCGCCCTCAAGGTCTTCGGCCAATGTCACTTGCATCTGACGGCACAAACAGCCCCGAAGCCCGACGAAAGGAATTGCGCCAGACTTCCCGCGCCAATCTCTCGCCTTCTCAGAAGGTGCCATGACGGTGCGCCGACAATGAACATGGACATCCGATCCGACCTGACCCCTGGGACGAATCCCGGGACCAAATAGCCAAAGGATCCCTCATGTTTCACACAAAATTCGGTCACGGCGGAGAAAGCCGTGTCATGTCGCTCGGCGAATTGACGCTGCGGACGTTTCTCGCCGGACACGACGAAGACCTTGGCCATGCTGCGGTGCTACTGGCGGGGCGGCGAGGCGCACGTCTGGTCAATGCCATACGCGAAGGCGTCGACCAGCCCGGACGGATGACGCGGCGCGTTCAACGCCTGCTGCTTGAGCTGCGCGGAATCTTGTTCCTCGATCATGCGCCGGGCGATGACTGGGAGGCTGAAGGTCGGCTTGCGACTATCGCGCCCGACGATCCCATCGTGCCGGAGATCTGTCTGCTCGCGGACGGTCTCCACCAGGCTTTGCTTTCAGCCGGACTCACCGCCGTGGCGGACGAGCATACAATCTAAAGCCCAGAGCCAGTCCCGCATCGCCGTAGGACATCTTCGGCGATGCGAGGCGAAACCCGTCTATCACGATGCGCGGAAAATGACGCCGATGAATCAGGCAGACCAACCCCGCATGAAAAGGGAGATCATCATGCTCAACTCCACCACCCTCGAGACAGACGAGGCGCGTTTCAACACTACCTATTTGGTGGAGCAATACCTGCGCCGCCACGGCGCAAGTCTCTGCGACCTGCTCGACGCTCTCGAAGATCCGAGCGGCTTCGCGGCGCTCTGCGATCTGCATACTGCTTACGGGCAGCCGATCCCGGATGTCGAAGCCGTCGAGTCCGCATTGCGGAACATCCACCGCGTGTTGGCCGAACAGCTACCGTCATCGCTCGATCGGATTGGTCATGAGCGGCGACTGTCGGCCGCCGACATGACGCGGTGGCATGGCGCGCGAGTCAGCGAGCTTCTCGCACGGTGCCGCTGTGTCGCCTGAAACCGGGGTACGCTGTGGCCTTCAGGTGGCACGGGCACGCCGCCTGAGCGTCTATCCCGATGAATTCGGGATGGAGCAGGATATCTGCGACGTGACGCTATGGCTCATCGAGAAGCACAGCCTGTCTCGTGTTCGCATATGGATCGACCGGCATTACACGCAAATCGGTAGGAAGTTTGCTGGCTTGACCGTTGTGGCCTCTCCAAGCCATCCCGCGCGGTTGACCGAGGCGGCACACGAAGCCTTCCTCGCCCTTGGTTACACGATCGAAGATACGGGCGCCGATACATATGCCCACCCGTCCTGCTTCGGCCATCACTCTAAACACGATGCCCTGCGCGCCTATGGACGGATCGAAGCGGCCGTCGAGGCGTCGCGGGCGACCAACTGACAAAGAGCCGTTGACCGCCTTAAGTCGGTGGTCGACGGTCACCCCCCTCATTCCTGCATGGGAAATTGGCTGTTTTGCGTCCCATAGGTTCCGATGAGGTCAAGACAGAATGATTTCGAGCTCAATGTACGGTTCATCGCCATTTTCGCGCATCTGAAAGCCTATGCGGTGGGGCCTGCGGCTGGTATCAACTTCAAACAGAAAAAATTCCGAACGCAGCAAGGCAGGCCAGTCCAGATGTGACCGAACATACCACTCGAAATCTGACACACCTACCAGTATCCAACCCTCCGCCGGCGCCGCGCGAGACTGTATTCTCTTATCTTTCTCGTCTCGCGGCCACTTGGGACACAGATGTCTTCGAGGTTGCCAACGATATGGGCACCTCCTTCAAACGGTTTCTTGAGCAAGGGCCCGAAGCGTTCGAAGCCCTTGCGACATGGGCTGACCTTGAGCCGGGGCAATTGGAGGAAATGCTCTCTTGGACCGGTGTTCGGACGGGTAACGTACGCATGACGTTCCGTGGCGAGGTCTTCGTATCGCGTGCACTTCGCAATCCGGTCATGAGAGGGTGCCCAGTCTGCCTGCGAGAAGACACCATGCAAAAGGACGGTTCGTGGACCGCCGCCATGGTAATGCGTGGCGACTGGCAGTTGCGCGAAGCCAACATCTGCCTTCAGCACAACCACCCGCTGGTAGAGCTCTGGTCATCCGATCGCCCGAGGGAACGATACGACATCGCAGCGCGCCTCTTCGAGGTTAAAGACAGCATCCTCGCGGGAAAGTATGACCTGACGGTAGTGGAACCCACGCCGTACGATATTTGGCTTGATGGTCGTCTTCAGGATGGCCGGGACGAAACGTGGTTCTCGGGCCACCCTCTGTTCGCCGCGACGACCTTCTGCCGCCTCTTGGGTCAGGCCATTCTTCAGGATAAGGACGCCGAGGCAGGCCTGCCTCCCGGCGCACATAACGCAACGGGCTTCGAGATCGCAAAACTGGGCGAGCATGCCGTGTGCGAAACCTTGGCAAAGATTGGTCGCAGCTGCGATGGCGAACCGTACAAAGCTTACGGATTGTTGTTCTTGCGCCTCAATGATGAGTACGTTGAAGATGAAGGGTTCGCCCCATACAGAAAATTGCTGCGAGATGTAGTCCTTGATCACTGGCCTTTTGCCGCCGGAAAGAAACTTTTGGGGGAGGTCGTTGAAGAGCGGCGCCTACACTCACTAACCACAGCATCACAAGAAACGGGCATTGGGCACGGGGCCATCGCGCACTTCTTGGTCGAGGCGGGCGCGATTCCCCTCGATGATGACAGACCCCCTCGTCGCCGCTTGTTTGACGCCAGAAAATACGCCGGTCTCCTTAGCGAAATTCCGACTCTCGTCGGGCCGATCGCCATGCGCGAGGCAATCGGCGCGACCAAGAAGGAGCTGGAAGCCTTTGAAAAGGAAGGTCTCCTAATTCCGCGCACCCAGGTGGCCAAGGTCAAAAACCCGTGGCGAATTTCCGATGGAGTTGATTTTGTCGCGGGCCTTTGCGAGAGGGCAAAGCCGGTTGAAGATCACGACCCAGATTGGGAAACACTCCTGCTCGCCCGCAAACGGACCCGGGTGAGCTTGCGGGACCAGATCGATGCCATTCACGACAACCAACTGACTCTCGGGAAGCGAGCCGCGGTGCGCGGCCTCCATGGGCTGGTCGTCAAAAAATCCGAAATAGATCGCCTTCACGCAGCGGGGCTTCAAGATGAAAATGTCGTCAAAACAAAGCCGCGCGGAGCGATGAGCGCCGCAGAATTCGGCCGAGGCATCGGGCTACGAAATTACGGGAACTTCATCTCCTTGATCGAAGCAGGCCATACTCCGGCTTTTCGAGAAACGAACCCCAAGACAGGACGCCAACAGTACCGGCTATCGGCTGAAGATATCGCATCCTTTCATGGGCGCTTCGTGACGCTAACCACCCTTTCCAGGGAGACGGGGCAACATCGCAATACTTTAAGGAGCCTGCTTGAGGCTTCGGAAGTCGCTCCCTTCGCCCCTGGTGGCCAAGACTTCGGCCAGGTCTTCTTACGGGCAGAGGCGGTCAGGGCGTTTTGGTAGCTTCTTTCCAGCGATCCTGAATGCGAAAGCTCGGCGATGCCGAGCGGAAATTGCCAAAATAGCGAAACCTCAAAAGACATATGGATATCATACCACTAAGCGAATTCCCGCGATCTCAAAGGAATTCTCTTGACATGGATTCGCACGAAAAGCCGCGTTTTGCGCACTCATATGCCCCCTCGGCAGCTGAAAAATGTTGGCGCCCACGGGAGGACTCGAACCCCCAACAGCCCGATTAGAAGTCGGATATTCTATCCAGTTGAATTACGTGGGCGCACTTGATGATCTTCTATGCAAGTTCCGCTTGATGTCAACCAATTCACGGACGAATAACCGCCAACATGGTATGCATACCACCTAATATATAATTAAAAGTCAGTGGCTTAGGTGGACGTGGTAGCTGGTAGGGGGTTATTCCTGCTCTAATCCAGCTGAGCTAACGGCCCGTATCCGCCCGAGGTGTATCAGCCAAATCCCGCACCTTGTCAACGTGGTGGGCGCCAGCGGGGCGCTGCCGGGAAACCTTTTACCTATCATGCACTTGTCACAGACAGGCCCCCCCGCCCCCTTGCTCACCACGGGGCCTTTTGGCCCCGTGATGCCGGGTGGCATGCGCTCCGGGGGGTTACTTCAGCGCGCCGACTTCGCGGTAGTAGCGCTCGGCGCCCGGATGCAGG
>ERZ1699650.130-NODE-130-length-29983-cov-11.483561_pt1 | contig 29983 bp, 30 predicted proteins | sample MGYA00581512_ERZ1699650 | MGnify/ENA primary metagenome ERZ1699650 (study PRJEB42348, sample SAMEA6618698) | metagenome | isolation source: Polyester-degrading enrichment culture growing on monomer terephthalic acid, Te | collected 2019-05-17 ... | reverse complement strand
AGGACGCCAGGTTTTCAACCTGGAAAGAGGGGTTCGATTCCCCTACGGGCTGCCATTTCCTTCGGAATACGCGGCAGATACGGCAGTCAGAGTGATGACTTGCCGCTGTTGTGTTACCCGGAACTTGCCAGGATGGCCCGTTCGTCTATCGGTTAGGACGCCAGGTTTTCAACCTGGAAAGAGGGGTTCGATTCCCCTACGGGCTGCCACCTCCCCCAAGCATGACACTGAAAACACCGGCAGAGTGCCGATCTTTCGGCCATTGTCCGGGGGCTTGATCCCTTTGCCAATTCATGCCGCCACGCTTGCGGAACCTGGCCGTTCGCGGCTACCCGTGTGGCGGACCAGATTGCGGAGGCAAGGCATGAAAGACGTGCGGATCGTCGTCACCGGCGGCACCATCGACAAGGTGCATGACATGCGCAGCGAAGGATTGGGGTTTTCCCCCGACGGCGCGACCCATATCCCCGAGATGCTGCGCATCGGGCGCTGCGATTTCCCGGTGGTGGAACTCGTGATGCTCAAGGACAGCCTCTACTTCGACGATGCCGACCGCGAGGCGATTCTGCGCGCCGTTCTGGCCGCGCCGGAAGACGGGGTGATCGTGACCCACGGCACCGGCACGATGGGCGAAACCGCGCGTTTCCTGGCACCAAGGGTGGCGGACAAGACCGTTGTGCTGACCGGCGCCATGCGGCCGTTTTCGCTTTATGCCTCGGATGGTGAATTCAACCTTGGCGGTGCGGTGGTGGCCGCACAGGTGCTGGCGTCAGGCGTCTGGGGCGTTATGAACGGGCGGGTGTTTCCGGCCGACGCGTTGAACAAGAACACCGAACAGGGGCGTTTCGACGTCTGAGGCATCCCTGCGCGCCGGACGGCGAGGAGAGCGCCGCGACATCGTCAGGGGTCAGGATGGATCACCAATGGCGGTCTTGGTGGCTGCGGTTGGCCAGGAGGGGGCCAGCCCCCTCGCCCTGCGGGCTCACCCCCGGAGTTTTTCTGGCAAGATGAAGGGATCGGTGGTGCGCTGGACCGGGCGGGTTCGACGATACCCTGGGGACCGATCGCCGTCCGGCTATGCCTTGCGCAACAGGTAGGTGTCCATGATCCAGCCGTGGCGCGCGCGCGCCGCTTCGCGGGTCTTGACGATCCGCGGTGCGGCCTCAGTCAGCGGCCCGTGGTCCAGTACCTGTTCCGGCATGCCAAGGAAGCCACCCCACCAGATGTGCAGACCCTCGGGGTCCAGCCCGGTGAAACTGCAGGCCCCGTCCAGCATCACCACGAGTGTTTCGGCGCCCTCGGGCCAGCCGTGATCGCGCAGCCGGCGCCCGGTGGTCACCACCACCGCGCCGTTCACCGTGTTGAAGGGGATCGCATGCGCCGCGGTCAGTGCCTGCAACGCCGTGATGCCCGGCACCACGCGCACCCGGGGCGCCGGGTGCAGCCGCTCGGCAATCCGCAGGGTGCTGTCATAAAGCCCCGGGTCGCCCCAGACCAACAGCGCCACGGGCCCCTCCGGTGCGCCTTTCAGCGCCGTCTGCCAGCGCGCCGCAATCGCGTCGTGCCAGCGCGCGACGCGCTCCTTGTAGGGCAGGCTCTCGTCCCGCACCGGCATGTCGAATTCCACCACTTTCGCCTCGGCCCCGGCGGCGCGCAGGATGGCGTGGCGCAGATGGGCCAGGTCTTCCTTCCCTGCCCCCTTGCGCGGGATCAGCACCACCGCCGCCTCGCGCAGCGCCTGCTGACCTTCCAGCGTCACATGCCCCGGCGCGCCGGTGCCGATGCCCACCAGCCAAAGCTCAGTCATGGCCGGCCTCTGCCAGCGGCCCATAAAGGATCAGCGCCGGCTGGTCGCTGATCTCCTGCGCCAGTTGCTCGGCCAGGCTGCCCACCGTGTGCCGCGACAGGCGTTGTTCAGGTGTCGAGACGGCTTCGGCCAGCAGTGCCGGGGTCTCGGCGGGAAGGCCCGCGTCCAGAAGGATGCCCGCCAGCTTGGGAAAGGTCCGCTTGCCCATGAACACCACGGTCGAGGCCAGCGGATCGGCCAGCGCGGCAAGGTTCAAATCCTCGGGCAATTGTCCGGTCACGTCATGGCCGGTCACGAACTGCACCCGCCGCGCGGTCAGCCGCCTGGTCAGCGGAATGCCCGCCGCCGCCGCCGCCGCGATGGCCGAAGGAACCCCGGGGATGATCTCATAGGCGATGCCGGCCTCGCGCAGCGCCACCAGCTCTTCCTCCAGCCGCCCGAACAGCCCGCTGTCACCGGATTTCAGCCGCACCACCCGTTGCCCGGTTTGCGCATACTCCACCAGCAACCGGCTCACATGGTCCTGCCGCGGCGACGGCCGCCCGGCGCGTTTGCCGACGCCCACCAGGTCTGCATCCTTGCGCGCATGGTTCAGGATCGGGCCCGAGGACAGATCGTCAAACAGCACCGCATCGGCACGCTTGAGCCGGTCCACGGCCTTGAGCGTCAGAAGCTCGGGATCGCCGGGGCCGGAGCCCACGAAACTGACAAAGCCGCTCATGCGTCCTCCGCAGTGATCAGGTGAAAGAAGGTGCCGGACACCTGGCCGCGATGCGAACCTGTTTCAGCCACCGGGTTGCCATCGGCATCCGCCACCCGGGCCAGCGGCGCGTCGGGCTGATCGAGGATGGTGGAATAGTGGAACTCGTGGCCGCGCAGCGCCGCGCCAAGGGCCTGCCCCGGCAAGGGCGCCTCCAACACCGCGCGCCGATACCCAAGGTGGAACTTGCGCTTTTCGTACGAGGTCACGAGGCCCAGCAGCCCCGCCATCTGGTGCCGCGTGCCCGTCTTGTCGATCAGCGCCTCGCCCAGGGCCATGTAGCCACCGCATTCGCCATGCACGGGCCGAGTTTCGGCATGCGCGCGCAGGCCTTTGCGGAAGGTCTCGGCCGCCGCAAGCGTGCCTGCATGCAACTCCGGGTAGCCGCCGGGCAGCCAGACCAGGTCGGCGCTGGCATCCGGCGCCTCGTCCGCAAGGGGCGAGAACGGCAGGATTTCGGCCCCCGCCGCCCGCCAGCCTTCCAGCAGATGCGGGTAAGTGAAGGAAAACGCCGCGTCCTGTGCCAGGGCGATCCGCTGCGCCGGGGGCTTTGGCAGCGCCCCCGCCGCGGGCAAGGCCCCACCTTTCGCCGCCGCGCGGATCGCGTCAAGGTCGACGTGGGCGCGCAGGAACTCCGCATAGCCCGCGATCGCCGCGTCAAGGTCGGGATGCTCCACGGCCTGGATCAACCCCAGGTGCCGTTCCGGCAGGGTCAGGTCACCGCGCCGGGGCAATACGCCCAGCACCGGCAGGCCCGCGCGCTCCATCCCCAGCCGGGTCAGCCGCTCGTGCCGGGGAGAGGCCACGCGGTTCAGGATCACGCCCGCGAACGGCAGATCAGGCATGTATTCGCGAAAGCCCAGCGCCGTGGCGGCCGCCGATTGCGCCTGCCCGCCGACGTCAAGCACCAGAACCACCGGCCAGCCCATGCGCCGCGCCGTTTCCGCCGATGAGCCAAAGCCGGTCTGGCCTTGCGTCGCCACCCCGTCATAAAGCCCCATCGAACCTTCCGCGATGCAGATGTCCGCACCCGCGGCCTGTGCCGCGATGGCATCCAGCAGGCCATCGCCCATCGCCCAGGTGTCAAGGTTGAACGAGGCCCGCCCCGTGGCCGCGCGGTGGAAAGCCGGGTCGATGTAATCGGGGCCGGACTTGAACGGCTGAACCGTCAGCCCATCATCGCTGAGCGCGCGCAACAGCCCCAGCATCACCGTCGTCTTGCCGGTGCCGGAGGACGGCGCCGAAACCAGAAGTCCTGTCATCTCAGCCATTTGCGCTCTCATCCTCAGGGGTCCACCCGGCCCAGGGGCTTTCGGCCGTCTGGGGCCGGTAGCGGCGGTCATAGTCGACGGCATAGAGGCAGGATTCGCTGAACCCTTCGCCCGCCAGCGCCGGGCCGACAAGGATCAGCGCGGTGCGTGTGACCTCTTCCCCCAGCTTGCTTTCAATGTCCGACAAGGTGCCGCGAATGATCTGCTCATCCGGCCAGGACGCGCGATAGACCACCGCGACCGGGCACTCCGCGCCGTAGGCGGGGGTCAGGTCGGTGACCACCTTCGCCAGGTTCTGCACCGACAAATGGATCGCCAGCGTCGCGCCGGTGGCGGCGAAATTACTCAACGTCTCGCCTTCGGGCATCGACGAGGCGCGGCCCGGCGTGCGGGTCAGCACCACCGATTGCGCCAGCCCCGGCAGGGTCAGCTCTGTCCCCAATGCCGCCGCCGCCGCCGAGAAGGAGGGCACGCCCGGGGTGACCGAGACGGGGATGTTCAGGGCGCGAAGCCGCCGCATCTGTTCCCCCATCGCCGACCAGACCGACAGGTCGCCGGAATGCAGCCGCGCCACGTCCTGGCCCGCCTCATGCGCGGCCTGGATTTCGGCGATGATCTGGTCGAGGTTCATCGGCGCGGTGTTCACGATCTTCGCGCCTTCGGGGCAATGGCCCAGGATCGCCTCTGGCACCAGCGACCCGGCATAAAGGCACACCGGGCAGGACGCGATGATGTCACGGCCCCGCAGGGTCAGAAGGTCGGGCGCGCCGGGTCCGGCGCCGATGAAATGAACAGTCATGTCTCGTCTCCTGAGGCCAGCGCGCAGGTCGCCAGCCGGTCTTCCGATATCACGCGCAGCCCCAGAAGCCGGGCCTGCGGGCCGGCCGCGGCCTGCGCCGCCGCTTCGGATACCGATCCGGTACCACGGGTTTTTTTCGATATTTCCGAGTTTGTTATCGGGTTTTGGTGAAGCAATAGATCAGGCGAAACCCGGTGGATCGGCAGTCCCATTTGGGCGGCAAAGGTGCAAAACGCCGGATGGTCCGCCTTGTCCGCCACGGTGGCGAGGCCGTCGACCGTGGTGCCCCTGGCCGCCTTGTCAAACGCGTCCGAGAAACTGGCAACCGTGGCCACCTTGCGAAACCCGAACCCCGCGACAATCATAGCGTGACGCTCCATTGCACGATGGGATAGGCCGCTTTCCAGCCGCGTTTTGGACCAAGCGCGCCGGCCTGTGACAGCTCGCATCGCAACAACTCGCCACCATGTGCCGCCTGCGCCGCGATCAGCAGCGCCTCGCTTTCCAGGGTGACGGCGTTGGCAACGATCCGCGTGCCGGTGGTCAGGGTTCCTGTCAGCCAGTCCAGCAGCTCCGACGAAAGCCCGCCGCCAATGAAAACCGCATCCGGTCGGTCCAGCCCGTCCAGCGCCTCTGGCGCCGTGCCGGTCACGACCTTGAGCCGATCCACCCCCAGCCGCGCCGCGTTTTCGCCTATGCGGCTGGCGCGGTCTTGGCGGGGTTCAATGGTGGTGGCGCGCAGCGTCGGGTGGCTCAGCAGCCATTCGATGCCGATGGACCCCGACCCGCCACCGATGTCCCAGAGGTGTTCGAAAGGTTGCGGGGCCAATGCCGAGAGCGTCAGCGCGCGCACCGGGCGCTTGGTGATCTGGCCGTCATTGTCGAACCATTCGTCCGGACGGCCCGAAGCCAGCGGCAGCGCCGCGCCCTCACCCGCCACCTCGATCGCGGCACAGACCGGGTGCGCGAAGGTCTTGCCCAACAGGTCCGCCACCTTGGCTTGCGTAATCCTTTCGCGCGGACCGCCCAGCGCTTCCAGCACCGTGACTTCCGATGCGCCAAAGCCCACCTCGCCGAGGTAGTCCCCCAGCACCTGCACCGCCGCGCCATCGCGCAACAGCACGATCACCCGCGCCCCCGGTGCCAAATGCGGACGCAAGCGGGTCAGCGGAGCGGCATGCAGGCCAAGGCAGGCCGTGCGCTCCAATGGCCAGCCCAGCCGCGCGGCGGCCAGCGAAAACGTCGACGGGCCGGGCAAGGCGCGCCATTCGCCGGGGTCAAGGTGTCTGGAGATCGAGGTGCCCGCCCCGAACCAGAAAGGATCGCCCGAGGCCAGTGCCACGGCGCGGCGCGGTTTCAGCGCCAATAGCTGCGGGATGCCGTCCGCAAAAGGCACCGGCCACGCGATCCGCTCCGCCTCCACCGCAGGCAGAAGCGAAAGATGCCGGGGCGGCCCCATGATCACTTCGGCCTCTTTCAATGCGCGCAAGCTTGCAGAGGTGAGCCCCTCCGGTCCATCTTCGCCCAGACCGACGATGGTGAGCCAGGGAGCCTCAGACATGACACCCAACCTTCTGGTGCTGGGCGGCACAACCGAAGCCACCGCGCTCTGCCGCCGCCTTGACGAGGCGGGTATCACGGGCACGATTTCCTTTGCCGGGCGTGTGAACCGCCCCGTGCGCCATCCGCTGCCGCAGCGGGTCGGCGGCTTTGGCGGGGTGGCCGGGCTGGTGGACTACTTGCACGCCAACAAGATCACCCATGTGGTCGATGCCACCCACCCCTTTGCCGCGCAGATGAGCGCCAATGCGGTGGACGCCTGTGCCGAGGCAAAGGTGCCGCTGATCGCCCTCACCCGCGCGCCGTGGCAGGCGCAGGCGGGCGACGACTGGACCCATGTGCCGGATATCGCCGGTGCCGTGGCGGCGCTGAACCGGCCTGCGGCCCGGGTCATGCTGGCCGTGGGGCGAATGCACCTGGCGGAATTCGCGCCCAACCCGCAGCATTTCTACCTGCTGCGGCTGGTCGATCCGCCGAAAGACACGCTGCCCTTTCCGGATTTCCACACCATCGTGGATCGCGGGCCGTTCACCGAAGCCGGCGACCTTGCCCTGATGCAGGAGCATCGCATCGACCTGGTGGTGTCCAAGAACGCCGGCGGCAGTGGTGCCTCGGCCAAGATCAGTGCCGCGCGCAAGCTTGGCCTGCCGGTCATCATGATCGACCGCCCCGCCCTGCCCCAACGGCGCGAGGCGCATGATGTGGACCAGGTGCTGGGCTGGATCGCTCATGCTTCGACCGACCTGGGGGTATAGACGATGGGCGCGCCGTCGCGCGGGATGATGCGGGTGGTGGACGAGCCGACCAGAACCATCGTCCGCATGTCCGCCATCTCGGGCGTGCAGTCGGTCAATGGCACGATGCGGATCTCTTCGTCCGGGGTCGAGACCGCGCGGGCAAAGATCACCGGGCGGGCGTCGCCGCAGGCCTCTTGCAGGATCTCAAGCGTCCGCGCAAAGCCTTGCGGACGGGATTTCGAGCGTGGGTTGTAGAAGGCCATGGCGAAATCGGCTTCTGCCGCCAGCCGCAGGCGTTTCTCGATCAGCGCCCAGGGCTTGAGGTTGTCGCTCAGGTTGATGGCGCAGAAGTCATGGCCAAGGGGCGCGCCCACCCGCGCCGCCGCCGCCAGCATGGCCGTCACGCCGGGCAGCACGCGGATGTCCAGCGCGCGCCAATCCACCGGCCCGGCCTCCAGCGCCTCAAAGACCGCCGCCGCCATCGCAAAGACGCCGGGATCACCGGAGGAGACCACCACGACCTTGCGCCCCTGCGCGGCCAGGTCCAGCGCATGGCGCGACCGGTCGATCTCGACCCGGTTGTCCGAGGCATGCAGCGTCAGCCCGGGCCGTTCCGCCACCCGCGCGACATAGGGGATATAGCCCACAACATCCGTCGCCTCGGCCAGCGCGGCCTCGACCTCGGGCGTCACCAGCGCCGCGTTGCCCGGCCCGAGACCGGCAATGACAAGCCAGCCGCTCATGGCCTGCGCCCCCGGCCATGCACCACGATGATCGAGAAATAGGGCGCCACGCCGTCGCCCACCTGATCCATCCGCCGCACCCTCTGGTTGGGCATGGCGGCATATTCCACCAGCCAGGCGTCGTCATAACGCCCGGCGGCATGCAGCGCCTGGCGCACCTTGTCCATGTTGCGCCCGATCTTCATCACCACCAGCGCGTCGGTATCGGCCATGCGGCGGACCAGGTCCTTTTCGGACAGCGTCCCCATCAGCACGGTCAACACGTCGTCGCCCCAGGTGACAGGCATGCCCGTCGCGGTCCAGGCCGCCGACATGCCGGTGATCGCGGGCACCACCTCGACCGGGGTGGAGCCGTTCAGGCGGGTGTAGAGATGCATGAAGGAGCCATAGAAGAACGGATCACCTTCACAAAGCACCACCACGTCCTCCCCCTTGGCCGCGATCTCGGCCAGCTGTGCGACACAGTCGGTGTAGAACGCCGAAAGCGCCTGGTTATAGCGCGGATCGGTCACCGGGATCTCGGTCGTCACCGGGTATTCCATCGCGATCTCGGCGGCGCCTTCGGGGATCATGCCATTGACGATCTGGCGCGCCTGACCCTTGCGCCCGGCCTTGCGAAAGAAGGCCACGTGTTTCGCATTGCGCAGAAGCCTGTCGGCCCGCACCGTCATCAGATCGGGGTCACCGGGGCCAAGGCCCAGCCCATATACCGTGCCGCTCATTCCGCGCGGCTCGCGATGGCGTTGATGGCAGCGACGGTGATGGCCGATCCGCCCAGCCGCCCCTTGACGATGCAACAGGGCACCGGCTGATCGGCCCAGAGCGCGTCCTTGGACTCCGCCGCGCCAACGAAACCCACCGGGCAGCCGATGATCGCCGCGGGGCGCGGACAATCGGGGTCTTCCAGCATGTTGAGCAGGTGAAACAGCGCCGTCGGCGCATTGCCGATCGCCACCAGCGCGCCTTCCAGATGCGGCCGCCAAAGCTCCAACGCGGCGGCGGACCGGGTGTTGGCCATCGCCTTGGCCTTTTCCGGCACCTGCGGGTCGCGCAGGGTGCAGATCACCCGGTTGTCGGCGGGCAGCCGGGGCCGCGTCACGCCTTCGGAGACCATATGCGCATCACACAGGATCGGCGCACCATCCGCCAGCGCCTTGCGCGCGGCGGTGGCAAACCCGGGCGAGAAATGCACGTGTTCCTCAAGCCCCACCATGCCGGCGGCGTGGATCATGCGCACGGCGATGGGTTCCTCGTCGGCGTCGAACCGCGCGAGGTTGGCCTCGGCCCTTATGGTGGCAAAGCTCTCGGCATAGATCGCGGCGCCGTTGGTTTCATAGGTATATGGCATTGGGTCTCAGCAGGCTCCGGTCAGAATATCTTGCGGGGTCAGCCCGGTCTGGGCGGGCTCATCCCATGCGTGTCCCTTGTGGACAAGATCAAAACGCCCCTCGCGGCCCACCAGCGTCACCTCGGCGGCGGCCTTGCGGGCACAGCCCTTGGCACAGCCCGAGACATGCAGGCCCCCGGTCACGGCAGGCGCCAGCTGGCGGGCGAGATCGCGGGTTTCCACGGTGGATTGCGGGCAGAAGGGCGCACCGGGGCAGGCATCAACGGTCAGGATCGGATCGTCCGGATCGGTGACAAAACCACCACCCTCGGGCATGTCGGCCCCTTCCAGCAACAGCATCCGCCAGGGCGTGATCCGCAGCCCCCGCACATCCTGCGTCGCCAGCACATCGCGCAAGGCCTGCGCCTCGATCTGGCCAAAGGGAAGGCCCACCAGTGCGCCCATGCCATGCGGACCGGGCACCGGACGCGGCGCGCGCGGTTTCGGCGGCGTCTTGTCCCAGCCCTTGGGCAGGCGCGCGGCACAAAGCACCTGCGCCATGCGGCGGCGCGATCCGGTGCGGTGTTCGGCAAACCATTCGGCCATCTCGACCAGCGCGTCGATGGCGGTGTCATCCGTTACCTCGCGCCCCCGCGCACAGCCATCGGCCCGCAGGATCAGCGCCCTGGCCGCGCGCTCAAAGCGGAAATCGGCCGGGTCCTCGACAAGGATCGGCGCAGGGCCGGTATCAATCGCAATCCCCACCTTGGCAGGCAGCTCCGGCAGGCGCGGCAGGGCCTCGGCCACCATGCGTGCCAATCGCGCGGTCTTGTCCCCCCGCTGCCAGAAAGGCGCCGTCAGAATGTTGCGGCGGCTCTCCAACTCCGGGTCAGCGTCCAGCAGGTCCAGCGCCGCCAGCGCCTGCAACAGCGCCTCATGCGCGTCTTCCTTCACGCCCCGGATTTGCAGGTTCGCCCGGTTGGTCAGGTCGATCACCCCGCTGCCGAATTGCAGCGCGAGGTCACAAAGCCCCAGGGCCTGATCCGTGCTCAGCGCCGCGCGCTGCGGCCTCACCCGAACGATCAACCCGTCGCCCGACATCATCGGTTTCCATGCCCCGGGGCACCAGCCCTTTACCTCAGCTTCACTCATTGCCCGGCCTCCATCCCCGCCAAGACCGAATTGCGCCGCGTCTGCCACAGCCCGGCCTCCAACAGCGCGGCAAAGCGCGCCTGCATGGCGGCATGAGCCTGCGGATTGACCGTGCGCAGGAAGGCCTCGGTTTCGTCATCGCCCAACGTCGCCCCGTGGTACAGATCGAACAGATGCGGGCTCACCGCGCTCGCAAGATGCGCGAATGCCGCCATATGCTCCAACGTCGCCGCGATCTCGGCCGCGCCACGGAAGCCATGCGCGCGCATGCCCTTGATCCACGCCGGATTTGCCGCCCGCGCCTGCACCACCCGCGCGATTTCCTCGGGCAGCGCCCTTGCGCGGGGCTTGGCCGGATCGGTGTTGTCCAGATGGTACAGCGCCGCCTTGCCGCCCGTCACCGCCTGGGCCGCCGCGAACCCGGCCTCATGCGCGGCATAATCCGCGGCCAGAAGCAGGTCGGTCTCGGGCAGGTCTTGCAGGTGCACAAAGCTGTCAGCCTCGGCCACCCGCGCCCGCACGCCAGCGGCGTTGCGTGTCGCGCGCTCGCCATCCAGCGCCCATTCCGACGCCTTGAGCCAGGCCTCACCCGCCGCCTGCCGCCCGCCTTCGCCGTAATCCTCCAGCGCATGCCCCATGCCCAGCCCGAAGGCCCCGGGCCGTGGGCCGTAAACCCGCGCGAGGTCCGTCTGTCCCACGTAGGGGTTCCAGTCCGCCGCCTCGTCACGGTCGGCCAGCGCCCGCACCGCCTGGGCAAACAGCGCCGAAAGCGTGGGGAACACATCGCGGAACAGCCCCGAGACCCGCAGCGTCACGTCGATCCTTGGCCGGTCCAGCTCGGCAATCGGCAGGACCTCGATCCCCGACACCCGTTCGCTGCCCTTGTCCCAAACCGGCTTCACCCCCAGCAGGTGCAGCGCCATGGCAAATTCCTCGCCGGCGGTGCGCATGGTGGCCGATCCCCAGAGATCGACGATCAGCCCCTTGGGCCAGTCGCCTTCGTCCTGCAGATGCCGCCGCACCAGTTCCTCGGCCAGCCTGACGCCCTGGGCATGGGCGGCCCGGGTCGGCACAGAACGCGGATCGGTGGTGTAGATGTTGCGCCCGGTGGGCAGCACGTCGGTCCGCCCGCGATAGGGCGAACCCGAGGGCCCGGCCTCGATCCGCCTGCCAGCCAGCGCATCCAGAAGCGCCCGCCGCTCGGCCACGACCGAGGCTGCCATGTCATGCCCGGACGCGGCCTCGCCGCCCCGCCCCCAGACATGCAGCCCCTCGCCAAACTGGCTTTCCTTGATGTCACAGACAAACCGATCAATCCGGGTGATCGCTTCTGCCGTGCTGCTGGCCCGGTCCAGCCCAAGGTCATCCTCGACGCCGAGGCTTTGCGCTTCGGCCCGGATATCCGCCTGCAACCGATCGCGGCGCTTCGGGTCCAGCCCGTCGGCATTCGAGAATTCGTCCAGCAGCGCCTCAAGCCGAGCCAAACGATCCGGCGTCCCGCTTTCCTTCAGCGGCGGCGGGATGTGCCCCAATGTCACCGCACCGATCCGCCGCTTGGCCTGTGCGGCTTCGCCCGGGTCGTTGACGATGAAGGGATAGATCACCGGCAGATCGCCGGTCAGCGCCTCGGGCCAGCAGTCCGCGCTCAACGCCACCGACTTGCCCGGCAACCATTCCAGCGTGCCATGCGCGCCGATATGCACCAGCGCATCGGCCTGCTCCCGCAGCCAAAGGTAAAACGCCACGTAGGCATGACAGGGCACGCGGCTGACATCATGGTAGTCGTCGTCGCGCGCTTCAGGCGCGCCGCGCTCGGGCTGCAGGGCGACCACGGCCTTGCCACAGCGCAAAGCGGCAAAGCGGAACGCGCCACCCTCGGCCTCCTGCGCCGGATCGCCCCAGGCCTCGGCCAGATCGTCCTGCAATCGCTGCGGCAATCGCGCCAACGCCGCACGGTAAGCCGCCAGGGGCCAGGCCATGTCCCGCGCCAGAAGCCGGTCTTCCAGGGCCCCCTCCAGACCGACCACATCATGGCCCACGTCCGCCAGGTCGTCCAATATCGCCCGAGCCGAGGCCGGCGCATCCAGCCCCACCGCGTGCCCCATGTTCCAATCCTTGCCCGGATAGGTCGACAGCACCAGCGCCACCCGCCGTTCTGCCACCGGAGCCGCAGCCAACCGCCGCCAGCCGTCGACCCTGTCGACGATGGCCGCAACCCGGCCCTCATCGGCCCGATGCGCCACCCGGGCGAACTGCAAATCCGGGTCGCGCACCCCGGCTTCCTTGAACGAGGCCACGCCACCAAGAATACGCCCGTCCACCTCTGGCAAGACCACGTGCATCGCCAGGTCCGCAGGCGACAACCCCCGGTCCGCCCCGGCCCAGGCCTCGCGTGTCGAGGTCGCCAAAGCCACCTGGAACACCGGCACGCCGCCCACATCCAACGGTGACGCACCGCCCTCGCCCTTGCCGCTGAAGGCCGTGGCATTGACGATGACATCCGGGCCAAACCCCGCCACCTGCCGCCGCAGCCAGCCCGCCGCCTCCGGCGCCTTCAACGACGGCACGAACAGCGCCAACACGTCATACCCCCGCGCCTCGAAAGCCCGGACAAGCGCCTCCACCGGCCCAAGGTCCGCCGCCACCAGGTAAGACCGGTAGAAACTCAACAACACCCGGGGCTTCTCTGGTTCGGAAATATCCTCCGGGGGGCTCGGCTTGCCCGAGCGGGGGGCAGACAGCCCCCCTCCGACACAAGACCAATGCGCCACCGCCGGGCAACTCACCCCGTGTTCCACCGACCAGGCACCGACCACGGGCAAGACCTTCGCCCCCACCACCGGCCCGGCATAATGACCCGCCGCCAAAGCCATCTGCGCCAGCGCCGCCTGCGCCGCCACCACGCCACCCGCATCACACAGATGCTGCAAGCGTCGCAGGGTCGAGACCGGCAGGGTCGACATCTCGTCCAGCCGCGAATCGGTGCGGCCATCGGCGGGCAGTACCGCCAGCGCGATGCCCTTCGCCTCGGCCAGTGCCTTGACCTGGCCCAACCCGTAGGCCCAGTAAGGCACCCCGCCGATCAGCCGGATCAGGATGCCCTGCGCGCCCTCCAGCGTCTGCTCGACATAGGTGTCCACCGACAACGGATGTTTCAGCGCCGCGAGGTTCGCCAGCCGCAGGCTGGGCAGCTTGCCCGCCTTGCCCCCGCCCCGGTGCCAGGCTTCGGCAAAGGCGCCGAGGTCACTGTCGGAAAACGACAACACCACCAGCGTGCCCGGGTCCTGGCCCAGGTCGCGCGGGGTGTCGGATTCCTCCAACCCGTGGCTTTCGCGAAAGATGACATGCATGGATTTTCTTCCGGTTGGGTGGGGTGCACCCCCACCCTACATCATTCGGCAGCCTGCGCCGCACCAACCGAAAGTGCCGCCTGGATGGCCGTTGCGTCGATGTCGTCATGCTCGGCAATCACCACCAGCCTGCCGCGGCGTGCCTCGCCGATCTTCCACGGGCGATCATACTGGTGCCGCACCCGCGCGCCCACCGCCTGAACCAGCAGCCGCATCGGCTTGGCCGAAACGCTGGCATAGCCCTTGACCCGCAGGATGTTCTGGTTTTTCGCCAGGCTTTCGATGGCAGCCACCAGCACCGCCGGGTCGCTCAGCTCGGGAATGTCGACGACAATCGACTCGAAATCCTCGTGGTCATGATCGTGGTCGCCGTCGTGGTGGCTGGGGCGGGCGTCCATGTCATCTTCGGCCGCCGCTTCCAGGCCCAGGATCACCCGGGGGTCCACCGCGCCTTCGGCCACTTCGATCACCGGCAGCACGCGGGGCGCCTCGGCCGCAATCACCTCTTTCGCTTTCGCCACACCCTCGGGGCCGGCCAGGTCGGGCTTGGTCAACAGGATGATGTCGGCGCAGGAGATCTGATCCTCGAAGACCTCGGACAGCGGTGTCTCGTGGTCCAGACTGTCGTCCGCCGCCCGCTGGGCATCCACCTTCGCCACGTCCGGCGCAAAGCGCCCCGCCGCCACGGCCTCGGCATCGGCCAGCGCGATCACGCCGTCGACCGTGATCTTCGAGCGAATATCAGGCCAGTCGAAGGCCTTGAGCAACGGCTTGGGCAGCGCCAGACCGGAGGTTTCGATCAGGATATGGTCAGGGCGCGGCTCCAGGGCCATCAGCGCCTCGATCGTCGGAATGAAATCATCGGCCACGGTGCAGCAGATGCAGCCGTTGGCCAGTTCCATGATGTTCTCTTCGGGGCAATCGGGGATGGCGCAGCCCTTGAGGATCTCGCCATCGACGCCGACGTCGCCGAATTCATTGACCACCACGGCAAGACGACGCCCGCCGGGGTTCTGCATCAGGTGACGGATCAGCGTGGTCTTGCCGGAGCCGAGAAAGCCGGTGATCACGGTGACGGGAAGCTTGGCGAGGTCGGTCATTTAGTCCTCCAATGGGGGAATGCGGGCAATGCAGTTGCGTTTGAAGTGCTCGGGACGTTCGCGCCAGGGGATCAGCCCGTTGTCCGTCGCGTGATAACGCGCGGCGCCGTCCAGCAGCATGTCGGAATGCGACGTCTCGATGATGTTTCCGTAGACATAGGTCCAGCGCCCGGCCCCGCGCAGCGCCACGGTACAGCCCTGATCACAGTTCTGCAGGCAGTCCACGGCGCGCAGCCGGACGCCCTCGGGCAAACCTTGCGCACTCAGCTCATCAAAAAGCCTTTGCCCCGGACGACGATCGTCCTCGGGGGTTGCCTCGCCGCGGCGGCAGGTCACGCAGACCAGCAGTTCCACCTCCGCCACACCAGTATCCTTCATCGCTCTCACCCTTCGGGCGCACGCGGGTCAGATGGCGGGAGGCGGGCCTCATTGCCCAGGGTTCCCGACACCGGAACACCCCGTCCGGTTAAAGTCTCACAAGCTGGCAGGTCTCCCGGCTTGCGGATGTGAGGCCTCGGCCTCGTGGTGCGCCTGCCTTCCCGGACGAACCCAGTGGCAAAACGGCGGACCTCTCCGGTCACGGTCGCGGGGGCGGCTGTGCTTGACCCTGTATCGGCAGGGCTGGCACATTCCCTTTTCACCTGATTTACACAGGCACCAGCAGGGATGCAGTTGCGCCGGAACGCCCGGCATTGTCAAGCGAAAGGGAAACGCATGTCGGACACTGAGCACGCCCGTCACATCGAGAAGATGAAGAAGATCAAGGCCGCCCGCGACCGGATGATGGCCACCAAGACCGAGGAGAAGGGCCTGATCATGGTCCACACCGGGCCGGGCAAGGGCAAGTCGTCCTCGGGATTCGGCATGATCCTGCGCTGCATCGCCCACGGCATGCCCTGCGCGGTGGTGCAGTTCATCAAGGGCGCCTGGCTGACCGGCGAGGCAGAGTTCCTCAAGGGGCGCTTTGCCGAGGAGTGCCGGTTCTTCGTCTCGGGCGAGGGGTTCACCTGGGAAACGCAGGACAAGGAGCGCGACATCGCGGCGGCCCAGAACGGCTGGCGGATCGCGAAGGAGCAGATCCTCGATCCGGAGATCCAGTTCGTTCTTCTGGACGAGATCAATATCGCGCTGCGCTATGACTACCTCGATATCGACGAGGTGGTCGGCTTTCTCCTGGAGCAGAAACCGCCGATGACGCATGTCTGTCTGACCGGGCGGAACGCCAAGCCGGAGTTGATCGAGGCGGCGGACCTGGTGACCGAGATGACCCTGATCAAGCATCCGTTCCGGGAAGGGGTGAAGGCGCAGAAGGGCGTGGAGTTTTGATGCGCAGCGGCTCCCGCGAAGTGTTCTGTCACGAACCGGTTGGCGCTTTGCACCCAGCGCGTTGACAGCGGCCGCAGGCCGCCGCGCATCGTCATGCCAAAGGCATGCCTCCGGCATGACGATGCGCGGCTGGTTCTCGGGCACAAAGGGTCTTTTTCCATCTGGACAATCCGCCTTCTCGCGCACCAACTCCTAGACCTCGGACAACAAAAAGGAAGTCCCTCGCATGACCGCCAAACGCCTGCTGACCGAATTCGGCATGGGCACCTCGCTCCGCCGACAGGACTATACCGAAGCCGCCACGCGCGCCGCCAGGGATGCGCTCTGGCACAATTCGATCAACCTCGCCGAGCTGTTCGGCAAGGACAAAAGCGAGATGCAGATCACCGTCGACGTGGGCGTGGCCCAGCCCGACAAGGTCGATACCGAAGCCGTCAAGGCGGTCTTTCCCTATGGCCAGGTGACGGTCAACGTCACCCAAGGCGGGCTGGATGTGCCGCGCCCCGAGGGGGACGGCAATCCGACGGTGATGGCCAACGTGGCAATCTCCGTGGCACTGGAGGGCATCTGATGCAGCGGTTCATCATTGAAATGGGCATGGGCAACGACCTGCACGGGCAGGATTACACCAAGGCCGCCGGTCGCGCGATCGAAGACGCGCTGCGCCATTCCTCGATCCCGCTGTTCGGCGCGCTGGGGCTGAGCCATGACGCGATGCGGGTGCAGGTGACCGTGGGCGTGCAGGACCCCGATGTGGTGGATTGCGCCGCCCTTGCCGCCACCCTGCCCCGGGGCCGCGCGGAGGTGCGCGCCGTCAAGGGCGGGCTGAACGTGACCAACCCGGACACGGGCGAGGTCACCGTGGTGGCCCAGGCCGCGGTCGAGGCGTTTCTGCCGAAACAGGCATGAGCCGGGCGCTGATGATCCAGGGCACCGGCTCCAACGTCGGCAAGTCGATGCTGGTGGCCGGGCTCTGCCGGGCGGCGAAGCGGCGGGGCCTGTCGGTGGCGCCGTTCAAGCCGCAGAACATGTCGAACAATGCCGCCGTGACCTCGGACGGGGGCGAGATCGGGCGGGCGCAGGCGCTTCAGGCACTGGCCTGCGGGTTGGTGCCGCATACCGACATGAACCCGGTGCTCCTGAAGCCCGAAACGGACGTGGGCGCTCAGGTGATCGTGCAGGGCAAGCGGGTGGCGAAGGTGAAGGCGCGGGCGTATGCCGGGCTGAAGCCCGATCTTCTGGCGGCGGTGACAGAGAGTTTCGAGCGGTTGAAAGCGCGCCATGACATGGTGATCGTCGAGGGCGCGGGCAGTCCCGCAGAGGTGAACCTGCGCAAGGGCGACATTGCCAACATGGGCTTTGCCCGGGCCGCCGGGGTGCCGGTGGTGCTGTGCGGTGACATTGATCGCGGCGGGGTGATTGCCCAGATCATCGGCACCCAGGCGGTGATCGACAGCGAAGACGCCGCGCTGGTCAAAGGTTTCCTGATCAACAAGTTCCGCGGCGATCCCCGGCTCTTCGACGACGGCTATGCGATGATCGAGGCGCAGACCGGCTGGCGCGGGTTCGGGGTCAACCCGTGGTTTGCCGATGCCTGGAAACTGCCCGCCGAAGACGCGCTGGACATTCGCAGCGCCAAGGCGACAGACGGCTTTCACATCGTCTGCCTGCGCCTGTCGCGCATTGCCAACTTCGACGATCTCGACCCGCTGGCGCAGGAACCCGGCGTGCGGCTGACCATGCTCAACCCGGGCGAAGCGATCCCCGGAGATGCCGACCTGGTGATCCTGCCGGGCAGCAAGTCGACGCGGGGCGATCTGGCCTTTCTGCGCGCCCAGGGCTGGGACATCGACCTGGCGGCAAATGTGCGGCGCGGCGGGCATGTGCTGGGCATTTGCGGCGGCTACCAGATGCTGGGGCAGACCATCGCAGACCCCGACGGCATCGAAGGCCCCGCCGGCACCGACCCCGGCTTGGGGCTGCTCGACATCGACACCGTGATGACCCCCGACAAACGCCTGACAGAAGTCACCGCGCGCCATGCCGTCAGTGGCCAGGCATTTCGCGGCTACGAAATCCACATCGGCCGCAGCGACGGCCCGGACCGCATGCGCCCCTTTGCCCATGTCGGCGGACAGGACGAAGGCGCGATCAGCGCCGATGGCCGGGTGCAGGGCAGCTATCTGCACGGAATGTTCCGCGACGACGGCTTCCGCGCGGCCTGGCTCGGCGGTTTCGGCGCGGGGTCCGACCTGGGCTATGATGCCGCTGTCGAGCAGGTGCTGGACGGGTTGGCCGATCACCTGGAAACCCACCTGGATATCGAGGGGCTGTTGGCCCTCGCGGGCTGAGCCTCAGCCCGCCAGCGCCGCCTCCAGCCGCTGCCAGCCCGGTTCGTCCCCCGGCAGACCCAACCGGATCCAGCCGCTGGAATAGGGGAAGACCCGCGTCCAGACGTGATGCCGGGCCAGCGCCGTCTGCGCCGCTTCGGCCTCACCCGCATCATAGGTGCGAAACAGCGGCGTGCCGCCCACCAATTGCCAGCCCGCCCCCGCGGCCAGTTGATCCATCCGCCGAGCGTCCCGGTCCAGCCGCGCACGGGTTTCGGCCTGCCAATCACGATCCCCCAACGCCGCCTGCCCCAGCGCCAGCGCGGGGCCGCCCACCGCCCAGGGACCGGCCAGCGCCCGCATTTGATCAATCAAATCTTGCGGACCAAGGGCAAACCCCAGCCGCACCCCGGCAAGGCCAAAGAACTTGCCAAAAGACCGCAGGACCAGCACGTTCTGCCCCCTCAGGTGCGGCAGTAGCGATAGCCCCGGCATCGGGTCGGCAAAGCTTTCATCAACCACCAGCAGGCCGACATCACCGGCCACCTCCAACAGCTCCTCGGGCGTCCAGGCGCGTCCGTCGGGATTGTTGGGATTGACCACCACCCCCAGCGCCGCGCCGCGAAGATCGCCGAGGTCCGGAACCTCGTCCACCTCCCAGCCCTGGCCGCGCAATGCGCCCGCGTGTTCGTTATACGTCGGCCCGATCACCCGCGCCATGCCCCGCTGGCCCAGGCGCGGCACCAGCTGGATCGCCCCCTGCGCCCCGGCCAGCGCGACACAGGCCACCTCGGCACCAAAGGCCCGGCGCGCGGCTTCCTCAACCTTCGCCACCTCGCCCCGGGTCGGCAGGGCCGCCCAGGCGCGGGCGGGCAGATCGCGCACCGGGTAAGGCACCGGGTTGATGCCGGTCGACAGGTCAAGCCAATCCCCGGCCCCGAATTTCGCCTGCGCCCGGTCAAGGTCGCCTCCGTGATCGCGCATCGCGCTTCCTTTCAGATCAGGGCCAGCCCGGCCAGCATCACCGCCACAAGAACCATCGCGCGGACGTAAAACACAAGGCCCCGTTTCACCGCATCACCCCCGGGATCGGGCGCGCCATCGTTGAGCCAGGGCTCTTGCGCCACCCGGTCGCCATAGACGCGCGGGCCCGACAGGCGCACGCCCAGCCCCGCTGCCATCGCCGCCTCGGGCCAGCCCGCATTGGGTGACCGGTGGCGACGCGCATCCCGCAGCATCACCGCAAAACCCACGCCCCAACGCCCCGAGGCCAGCGCGAACAAGGCGCCGGTCAACCGCGCCGGCACAAGGTTCACCAGGTCGTCCAGCCGCGCGGCAACCTTGCCGAAATGCTCGTAGCGGTCGTTGCGGTGGCCAATCATCGAATCGAGCGTGTTGATCGCCTTGTAGGCGGCAATCCCCGGCAGCCCGGCAACACAGCCCCAGAACAAGGGCGCGACAATCCCGTCCGACGTATTCTCGGCCAGGCTCTCGATCGCGGCGCGGGCCACGCCCGGTGCATCCAGCTGCGCCGGATCACGCCCGACGATCATCGACACCGCATGGCGCGCCGCCGCGAGGTCGCCGCGCACCAACGGCCTGGCCACCGCATCCACGTGGGTCCACATCGACCGCAGCGCCACGAAAGGCCAGGCCAGCACGCCGCCCAGCACGACACCGCCCCAGCCCTGGGGCAGGATCCTCTGCAAACCCAGCCCGACCAACGCCGCCGCCCCGACACAGATCACCACCAGCGCCGCGCCGCGCCACAGGCGCCGTTCCTCCGTGCCGTGGTTCCAGCGCCGCTCCAGGCCCGCGATCAGCGCGCCGATCCAGGTCACCGGGTGGCCGATCCTGCGGTACAGCGCATCCGGCCAGCCAATCAGCACGTCCAGCGCGCAGGCCACCAGCATCATCCCGGCAAAACTCATTGCCGCTGCCCCGTGCAAAAGCGCAGGGTTTCGCGGAACCCGGCCTCGGCCAGGGCCGCTTCGGCATGGGCGGGCACGGTGCCGGGCGCAAAGATCAATCCCCGGGCCGATCCGGTATGCGCGCGCAGGTAGCCCAGCGCGCCCAGGTCCTGCGCCAACCCGGCAACCGGATCGCCCGCAGGACCACGCGCCCCGGTACAGCGCTCGGCGGAGGTCCGGGCAATCGCCGCCAGGTCCACCAGAGCGCAACCACGCCCCATGCGCCGGACCAGGTCGGAGACATCCGGAAAGGCCAGGTCCGCCGGGTCAGTGACCTGCGGCGCGCCCCAGAACCCGCCGACGATCTCGGCCCGGGGCAAGGGCGGAATCGCGGCCAGCACCCGCCCCTCGCGCGGAGCCCAGAGCACCTGGTCCGGGTTGGGCAGCATCAGCGGATCGCTCGCCCCCTCCACCGCGAGGCAGGCCTGCGCCAGCGCCGGGCCACGCTGACCGCTAGCCGCCGCAAGCGCCAACAGAGCAGCGGTCGAGGCCCCGGCCCCGCCACCCGGCGGCATGTCGGCATGCAGGCTGAACCTGCCCTCGGGCGCGCCGATCCGTTCCAGGAAATCGCGCGCGCGCGACAGGCCCAGGACCGGGCGGTCCTGTCTGATCTCCAATGCCCCGGGACCAAGACGCCGGGCTTCGACCGCCAGCGGGTCACAGACCACGGTAACCAGCGCCAGTGACCCCTCGGGGCCGATCCGACCTTGCAGCCATTCGCCGAAATGCCCCGCCACGCGCAGCGCCTTTGCGCCGCGTTCTGCCGTGGTTCGTGGATTTGCCGCTTTCGTCTGCATCGGGAATCTGCTTTGTCACGGGCGCATGGGAAAGTCGATCCTAATTACCGGTGGTGCGCGCTCGGGAAAATCCGGGCTGGCCGAGCGCCTGACATTGGCCCTGGGCCAACCCGCGATCTATATCGCCACCGCCCAGGCGCATGATGCCGAGATGGAAGCGCGGATTGCCACGCACCAGGCCCGGCGCGGCGCGGAATGGCAGACGGTGGCCGAGCCGTTGGACCTTCCCGGCGCGCTGACGCGCACGGACGGCGCGGCGCCCCGACTTGTCGATTGCCTGACCCTGTGGCTGACCAACCTGATGCTGTCTGACGCGGATCACGCGGCGGCGACCGACCGGCTGATCACGGCGCTTGCCCGCCAACAGGCCCCGGTGGTGTTTGTCACCAACGAGGTGGGCGCCGGCATCGTGCCCGAGAACCGCCTGGCCCGGCAGTTTCGCGACGCGGCAGGCCTGCTCAACCAGCGCGTGGCAGCGGTGTGTGACGAGGTGCATCTTTGCGTGGCCGGGTATCCGATACAGGTCAAGTGACACGACCGAGACCGGCCGCAGACATGAGCGGCCCAGCCCCCCTCGCCCTTCAGCACCTCCATTGGGCTTGAACAAATCACGCCAAATGAACGCCCCCCAAAAGGTTGCCAGGCAAGATGAAGCCGGGGATCTCGCCCGGGGTCTTCTCTGGTTTGGCAAGTATCCCGGGGGGTTTGGGGGGCTGGCCCCCCAAGTCGGTCGACGTGCGAAGGCACGGCGAAATCAGGACCGCAATGCGCAGCCAAACGGCGGAACCCGAAGGCCGATGCGTATTTTTTGCCGCAAAGACGCAATACCCGGGCCGCCGGTCGTATTTGGGACTTCCCGAAACCGCGTCATGTCTGATACCACAGCCTTGGTGCCACGGCCCTTCGGGGTCTGGCTTGAAAGGGAATCCGGTGCTGCACCCTGCAAAATCCGGAGCCGCCCCCGCGACTGTAAGTGGGTAGCTGTCGTCATGATCCACTCGTGCCACCCGCACGGGGAAGGGGACGGGCCAGCGATGATCCACGAGCCAGGAGACCTGCCGCAGACGAAACCCCATGTACCGCTGTCGGGTGAGACAGCGCAAGGAGACAGACCATGACGACGCAAACCCAAACCCTCGCCACCGCCGGAAACCCGCTTGTCGCGGTGATCTTTGCCGCGGTGCTGGGCCTCGGCATCATCGCCGTCACCGGCCACGTGCAGGCTTCGACGCTGCATGACGCCGCCCATGACGTGCGCCACGCCACCGGCTTCCCCTGCCACTGAACCGATGTTCAGCCGTATTCTGACCAGCGCGGTGTTCGCTGGCGCTGCTGCGGGGCTGATTGCCGCCCTGCTGCAGCTTTTCTTCGTGCAACCGGTGCTTCTGCATGCCGAGCTGTACGAGGGCGGTGACCTTGTGCATTTCGGCGCCGAAACGACCGTGTCCGCCGTGCAGGACCTGGGCGGCATCGACGTGATGCGCGACGGGTTGTCGATCCTGTTCACCATGCTGACCTATACCGGATATGCCTTCCTGCTGATCGCCGGCATGGCACTGGCCCAGGACCGTGGCGCCCGGATCGATGGCCGCACCGGTATCCTTTGGGGCGTCGCGGGGTTCATCGCCTTTCACTTCGCCCCCGGCCTGACGCTGGCGCCCGAGGTGCCGGGCGTGGCCGCCGCCGATGTCGCCCAGCGCCAGGTCTGGTGGTTTGCCACGGTCATTGCCGCCGCCATCGCCATGTGGCTGATCGCCTTTGGCACCGGCTGGGCAAGCTGGGCGGTGGCCGCCGTTCTGCTGCTGGCCCCGCATGTGATCGGCGCGCCGGAGCCCGAGGTCTTTACCGGCCCCGTCCCGACCGAGCTGGGCGCGCTCTTTGCCGCGCGGGCCTTTGGTGTCGGCATGGCGGCCTGGGTGTTGCTGGGCAGTTTCGCGGGCTTCTTCTGGCAGCGCGAAGGACAACACGCCCTGGCCGCCCAGCGCGCCTGAGCCCCTGGAGAGCGTGTCAGGGCCGCGCCTCACCGGCGCGGCCCCTTTTTCATGACGGAAAGGAAAGCGGATGGATCGCTCGATTGCGATGCTGCTGATCGGCCTGGTGTTTGGCGGCGGCATCGGCTTTGTCACCGCCGCGGGCTATGGCGTCACCCTCGACGGGCATGACCACGGCGCCCACGCCAGCGGCACCGAACACGCCCATGGCACCCCGATCGAGATGGCCGCCGGCCCCGACGCCCCGGCGCTGACCATCGCATTGACGCCTGACCCGATGTCGGGCTGGAACCTGCAGATGGAGCCGCGCAACTTCCGCTTCGCCCCGGAACACGCCAGCGGCGGCCATATCGAAGGTGAAGGTCATGCCCATGTCTATGTCAACGGCACCAAGGTCATGCGCGCCTATGGCACCTGGGTCCATCTCGGGGCTTTGCCCGCGGGCGAGGTGACGGTGCGCGCGGCGCTTTACTCCAACGATCACCGGCCCCTGGTCGTCGCGGGCACGCCCGTCAGCCAGGATGTCACCGTGACCGTTGCGGAAGGCGCGGACCCCCACGCCGGACACTGAGGGCGGGCCGAAGCGGTCTCAGCCTGTCGGATCGCCCGGCCCGGACAGCGCCGCAAGCCGCGCCCGCAGGCAGAGCCGCAGCCGACCGCAGGCAGTGGCATCCGCGATCCAGCCGCCCTCTGCCGCCAGGTAGGCCCGGACCGTGCCGAGGATGTCGGCCATGTCATCATCGGGCGCGATGTCATGAAAGACATAGCTCGCCCGCCCCACCCCCTGCAGCGCCAGCGCCTGCGGTTTGGCACAAGAGTTCAGGCAGGCCTGGCCCCGCACCGCGACATCCAGCCCGGCGTCCGCAAGGGCCGCCTGCAACCCGGCAAGCTGCGCCTCGGCCGTTTCGGGCGCGCATAGTTCGCACAGGGTCAGCGTGGCATCGGGCAAGAGACATGGACCTTTCAGGGAAGCTCGACCAAGGCCTATCGCCTTGTCCCGGGATCGGCAACCGCCGCCGCGGCGGGTACGGATTGCACAGCCGCAGCACACCGGCCAGCGGCGGCACGACATTCCATGTAACCCCTCGTCGGGTCTTGCCGCAGGCCGGGTTTCAGCCCGGCACAGGCGCCGCCGGGGCTGAAGCTCGGCCTGCGGCGGTTTGACCACGTCAGACGCGGGTGTCGCGCAACAATCGCCCCAGGTGTTTCGCACTGGCCACCGCCGCGTCGTGCCGCAGAGGCCAGGCCTGGGTCAGTCCCTCGATGATCAGCAGCAAATCGGTCTCCGCCCCGGTCAGCCCCGAGACCGCCGCGGCACGCGCCGCGACCTCCTGCTTGTGACGCTCCAGCAGTGTGCGCAACCGCACGCTGGCCGGATCCGCCGCCACCGCCGCGTGAAACAGGCAGCCGTGAGCGCTTTCGCTGGCCATCCAGCCCGCCACACCGTCAATCACCGCCTCAAGCGCGCCATCCCCACCCGGCGGCACCGCGTCGAACACCCGCACCATGTAGCGTTGGTGGCGATGCTCCAGTGCCGCCAGCACCATCTCGCCGCGCGACGGCGTGTACTTGTAGAGCGTGCGCAGGCTGACCCCGGCTGCCTCGCGCAGGACCTCGACGCTGGTGTCCGCGAATCCCCCGCTGGCAAAGGCTTTCTCAAGCCCGGCGGCGATTTTCTGCATGGTCGACCTGGGGGATGTCTGGTTCATGGTTGACCAGGTAAAGCGTTTCCTCTACCCCCGCAAGTAGAGCAAACACTTTACCCCAAACCCTGCCCCAAGGAGACTACCGGATGACCCTTCCCGAAACGATGCAAGCGATGGTTCTGACCGGTCATGGCGGGCTGGACATGCTGGACTGGCGCGAGGACGTGGCACGCCCCTCACCCGCCCCGGGCGACGTGCTGATCCGCGTGGGGGCCTCGGCGGTCAACAACACCGACATCAACACCCGCACCGGCTGGTATTCCAAGGCGGTGCGCGGCGACACCGGATCGGCGGCGACCGAAGGCTATGATGGCGCATCGGATGCCGATGGCGGATGGTCCGGTGCGCTGAGCTTTCCGCGCATCCAGGGCGCGGATTGCTGCGGGCGGATCGTGGCGGTGGGCGACGGCGTGGACCCGGCGCGGCTGGGCGACCGGGTGTTGGTGCGCCCGATGTACCACCCCACAGGGGCAGAGGACCCACAGGCGCTGGAAACCTTCGGGTCCGAGCGCGACGGCGCCTTTGCCGAATACACGACCACCCCCGCAGAAAACGCGCTGCGCATCGACAGCCCGTTGAGTGATGCCGAACTGGCCTCCTTTCCCTGCGCCTTCTCGACCGCCGAGGGCATGATCCAGCGCGCGGGTCTGGGGGCCGAGCGGGTGTTGATCACCGGCGCGTCGGGCGGTGTCGGCTCGGCCGCGATCCAGCTGGCCAGGCGGCGCGGTGCCCATGTCACCGCGGTCACCAGCCCATCGAAGGCCGAAGACCTGGCCGCGCTGGGGGCCGACATCATCCTGGGCCGCGAGGATGCCCTGCCCGAGGATGCCTTTGACGTGGTGCTGGACCTTGTCGGCGGCGCGCGCTGGCCCGCGCTGCTGGAGGCACTGGTGACGCAGGGGCGCTACGTCACCTCGGGCGCGATTGCCGGGCCGATCGTCGAGCTTGACCTGCGCACGCTCTACCTCAAGGACCTGCGGTTGATCGGCAGCACCCGGCAGGCGCCCGGCGTCTTTGCCGACCTGGTCCGCTATATCGAGGCCGGAGAGATCCGACCCGTCGTGGCAACAACCTATCCGCTGCGCGATTTGCGGGCGGCGCAGGAGGCGTTTCTGGCCAAGTCGCACATCGGCAAGATCGCCATCACCATCGCGGATTGACCCTGATCGAGGGCACTGATCCATCCATGGATCAGTGCCAATCTGTTGACAGTTCGGTCGCCGCGCCCCCGGCCCTGCCCTCTTTGCGCCGAGTATTGGACAAAAATGTCTAGACGGAATCGCAAAGCGCGCCTAGCGTCGCGGAACATGGCATCAGATCTGGGAGACCGGGATGAAATCGCACTATCGCGCGGTGGTGATTGGGGGCGGCGTCGTGGGCGCCTCGGTGCTCTACCACCTGGCAAAGCTGGGCTGGACCGATGTCTGCCTGATCGAACGCAGCGTGCTGACCGCCGGATCGAGTTGGCATGCGGCAGGCGGGTTTCATGCGCTGAACGCCGACCCCAATATCGCGCGGTTGCAGGGGTATACCATCGACCTGTTGTCCGAGGTCGAGGCCGAGAGCGGCCAATCCATCGGCATGCACATGACCGGCGGGATGCACCTGGCGGGCACGCCTGACCGCTGGGAATGGTTGCAGGCCAATTACCGCACCTTCCAATCCATCGGCATCGACGATGTCCACCTGATCACGCCCGAGGAGGCCGGGCGGTTGTCACCGGTGCTGAACACCGAGGGCATCCTTGGCGGCATGTGGGCGGATCGCGAAGGCTATGTCGATACCACCGGCACCGTGCATGCCTATGCCATCGCGGCGAAAAAGCGTGGTGCAGAGGTGATCGAACACAACCGCGTGCTGGAATTGCACCAAGTCCCCGAGGGCTGGCAGGTGGTGACCGAGAAAGGCACCGTGACCTGTGAACATGTGGTCAATGCCGGTGGCCTCTGGGCCAAGCAGGTGGGGCGTATGGCGGGGATCGAACTGCCGGTGTCGCCGCTGGCGCATCACTACCTGATCACCGAGCCGATCCCCGAAATCGCGGCGCTGGAGGGCGAATTGCCGATGGTGGTCGACCTGGAAGGCTTCACCTATTCCCGGCAGGACCAGCAGGGAATGCTGGTGGGGATCTACGAGTTGACGCCGAAGCATTGGATGATGGACGGCGCGCCTTGGGACTACGGCATCGAGCTGTTGCAGGAAGAACCCGACCGGATCGAAAGCGAGCTTATGCACGTCTTTCACCGCTTCCCGGTGTTGGAGACCGCGGGCGTCAAGACCTGGGTGCATGGCGCCTTCACCTTCTCGCCCGATGGCAATCCGCTGGTCGGCCCGGTACGGGGCAAGCCCGGCTACTGGTGCGCCTGCGCGGTCATGGCGGGGTTCCTGCAAGGCGGCGGGGTCGGCAAATCGCTGGCCGAATGGATGACCCACGGCGAGACCGAAGAGGATGTCTTTGGCATGGATGTCGCGCGTTATGGCGATTACGCGGCCAACCGCGACTACATCCGCCAGACCACCGGCCAGTTCTATTCCCGCCGCTTCGTGATGACCTATCCGAACGAGCAACTGCCCGCCGGACGACCGCTGAAAATGGCCCCCGCGCATGACGCGATGACGGCGGCGGGCGCACGTTGGGGCGAAAGCTGGGGGCTGGAGGTGCCGATCTATTTTGCGCCGGAGGGGTTCGAAGAGGTCCCTGCCCTGAAACGCTCCAACGCCTTCGCCCTGGTGGGTGAAGAGGTCCGCGCGGTGCGCGAGGCGGCGGGATTGCTCGACATCTCGGGCTTTTCCCGGTTCGAGGTGACCGGCCCGGGGGCAGAGGCCTGGCTCGACCGGATGATGGCCGGCAAGCTGCCCGGCCCGGGGCGCGCCCGGCTGGCCCCGATGCTGAGCGACAGTGGCCGGCTCAAGGGCGACCTGACGGTGTTCAACTGGGGCGATGGCACCTGGTGGATCATGGGCAGCTACTACCTGCGTGAATGGCACATGCGCTGGTTTGCCGATCATCCGGCGCAGGGCGTGCATGTCTCCGACATCTCGGACACCATCGTGGGGTTCAGCCTGTCTGGCCCGAACGCCCGGAAGGTTCTGGAAAAGCTGACGGATCGCCCGCTGGACGCCCTGCCCTTCATGGGCTGCGGTGACTTCGACGTGGGTCTGATCCGTGCCCGGGTCGCGCGGCTATCAGTCACCGGAGAGCTGGGTTACGAGATCAACTGCCACGCCGCCGACCACATCGCGCTGCGCCGCGCGCTGCTGGCGGCGGGCGCGGACCTCGGACTGCGCGAGATCGGGTACCATGCGCTGAATTCCCTGCGGTTGGAGAAAAGCTTCGGCATCTGGTCGCGCGAATTCACCCAGGTTTATACCCCCGCCCAAACCGGCATGGACCGCTGGATCGACTGGTCCAAGGATTTCACCGGGCGCGCCGCGGCCCTGGCCGAGCGTGACGGCACCGGCCCGGCACAGGTGATCGCCACGCTGGAAATCGATGCAACCGAGGCCGACGCCAGCGGCTATGAGCCGGTCTGGCAGGGCGACAGGCTGGCGGGCTACGTGACCTCTGGCGGCTATGGCCACTGGACGGAAAAATCGCTGGCAATGGCGATGCTGGATCGCGACATGGCGGTCGAGGGCACCGAGTTGACGGTCCACGTGGTGGGCCGCGCATGCGCCGCGCGGGTGATTGCGCCGTCGCCGCATGATCCGCAAGGCAAGGCAATGAGGGCATGATGCTGGAACCCCCGAAACCCCGCAAGCGTCGCCGCGCCCCGCGTGGCCCCGAAGCGCATCAGCGCAGGGTCGATTACCACAACCTGACCAACCCTTTCCCGGTCATGAACGCCTTTTCCGACGACCGGATCGCAGCAATCCACGATGCCGCACTCGGCGTGCTGGAACGGCTGGGCATCAAGGTGCTCCTGCCGCAAGCGCGCCAGATCCTGAAGTCCGCCGGGGCCACGGTCGACGAAGACAGCCAGATGGTCTTTGTCGGGCGCGAGATCGTCACCGCCGCGCTGGCCACCGCACCCCGGTCGATCACGCTGCGCGCAGGCAGCCGGGCGCGCGACGTGGCTCTGGAACCCGGGCGGCTGGTCTTTCACCCCGGCGGCGGCACCCCCCATACCACCGACCTGGTGCGCGGGCGCCGCCCCGGCACCGGCCAGGATTTCCGCGAGCTGGTGCAGATGACCGAGCATTTCGACGCACTCCAGATGATCTCGGCCCTGTCGGAACCCCAGGACATTCCCCCCGAGGTACGCCATTACTTCGTGACCGAGGCGCAGCTGACGCTGATGGACAAGCCGCCCTTCACCTATGCGCGCGGCACGCCGCAGGTGATGGACTGCTTCGAGATGATGCGTGATTTCCGGGGGCTGTCGGAGGATGAATTCCGCGCCGATCCCATCACCTATTCCATCATCAACACCAATTCCCCGCGCCAGATCGACATTCCGATGGCGCAGGGTCTGATCGACTTTGCCCGCCACGGCCAGTTGATCATCGTCACGCCCTTCACGCTGATGGGCGCGATGGCCCCGATCACCGTGGCGGGCGCGATGACGCTGAGCCATGCCGAGGCGCTGGCCGCCATCACGCTCAACCAGCTGGCGCAGCCCGGCGCGCCGGTGCTCTATGGCACCTTCACCTCCAACGTCGACATGAAGTCCGGCGCGCCGGCCTTTGGCACGCCCGAACATTTCACCGCCTCGCTGGTCGCCGGCCAACTGGCGCGGCTGATCGGCCTGCCCTGGCGCAATGCTTCCGGTGCCGCCGGGCCGGTGGCCGACGCCCAGGCCGCCAACGAGACGCAGTTCGGGCTCTGGGGCAACCTGCTCTCGGGCGCGACCGTGGTGGTGCATGCGGCGGGCTGGCTGGAGGGCGGACTGACGCTGTCCTATGAAAAGCTGGTGACCGACATGGAGGTGTTGCAGATGGTGGCCGAGCTTTGCACGCCGACCTCTGCCGATGACCCGGAGCTGGCGCTGGATGCGCTGGCCGAGGTGCAGCCGGGCGGGCATTTCTTTGGCTGTGGCCACACGATGGAGCGCTACCAGACCCAGTTCTACGAGCCGCTGGTGGCCGATTGGTCCAACTTCGGCCGCTGGACCGAGACCGGCAGCCTGACCGCCACCGAACGCGCCACCGGCATCTGGCAGGGCATCCTTGCGGCCGACAAACGGCCCGCGGTTGACCCCGCCCGGGTTGAAACCCTGCAGGCTTTCATCGACAAACGCAGCAAGCAAGGCGGGGC